>Ga0209723_1000176_pt1 | contig 125278 bp, 162 predicted proteins | sample BiotimSIPDNA_2_FD_185750 | JGI IMG/M metagenome (GOLD analysis project Ga0209723, IMG submission 185750) | Anaerobic biogas reactor microbial communites from Washington, USA - Biogas_R2 time_0 SIP DNA (SPAdes) (version 2) | ecosystem: Engineered > Bioreactor > Anaerobic > Unclassified | place... | reverse complement strand
GCGTTCCCAAGTCTTACGCTCTGCGGTTAGTGGTTAAACAGTTCTGATGGGTAGGAACAGTGCTGCTAACGAGAAACTGTCGGATAACATTGGCGATGGGAGAATTACTCCGTAAGGAGGCGGACTATATGTTAGTCTGCATTGTTGTAAGAAAACTAAAACTTGTAGAAAGATCATCATCATTATTATGTGAAAGGAGGGAGGCGTCATTCATCACCGCGCTAAAGCACGGTGTATCCTGACGCAATTTCTATGGAAAGACTTGTGGGGGAGCTTAGGGATTCCCTCTATGTGGAACAGGACACCGAGGACTACCCTCTGTCCGAAGAGGATTAGTGGGGTCCAGGCTGGTGGGGCGTAAGCCCTGCCGGCAGGAGAGGGCCGCGAGGCCCTTGTTTCTTTTTACCCCGGATTTTTCTATCTCCGAGGGTTTATGTGTCGCATATAAATTGAAGGAGGTTTACATGGAGAGAACGTTCAACGGTAAGAAGTACCTGGTGGATCAGACCATAACCGATCTGCCAGCAGGCACCACGGTGTATCTCCGGGCATCCTCGGAGATAGGCACCCTCACATCCGGAAAGATTATAGAGGAGGGAGGGGTGAAGAAGATACGTTACTTCCGCAACGGCAGCACGGCCGCACCCTCGAAAATTACGGCGTACGCCTGGCAGATAATCTCCAGAAGGGAAGCCCTGGAGAACATAATGCACTACTACACCGAGCGGTTGATCGATAGTATAGACCTGCTCGCGCAGGAAATGCTGAAGGAGGAAAGCGATGCGACTGATCCTGTATCTGAAGGCTAAAAACGACAGAAACGGCAACCCGCGCCGACTGTTTGTCGACGTGGAGAACGGCAGCCCGGCAGCCATAGTAAGCGAGGGCTACGGCGGTACCCCGGAGGCCTATCGCGGGCTGCCCATGATAGAAGTGAACATAACCACGGAGGAGTACTATAATTGGTTGAGGTGGCACCCGTAGTATAAGAAGAGCCCCCGCAAGGGGGGCTCTTCCACTCCTGGTTGGATGGTCCGGCGCCACCAGTATGATAGCATATTCAACCGGGGAAAGTCAACCTCCGATAGCTGTCCTTAACCCGGCGCCGCCCATGAGGCCGGCAGCGGCTGTAAGGGCCGGTATCAGGAGGTTACGTCTCTGCTGTCTCTTCAGATACTCTCGCTCTGCATCACTCAGGTTTGGGTCCTTCTCCAGCTCCCTTTTTATTTTGCCGAACCTGCTTGCCCTCGCAGCAGTGAGTGCGGACGCGCCTGCCAGCAGCGCGCCGCCTACCCCCGCCAGCAATCGATTCCTGCCCATCAGCCCTGCACCAGCCACTGCCGCGGGCAAGAGAGTCTCCATCTGGATTCTATCAGTTCTGTACTCATCGAGTACACCACTCAACTCATGTTTTCCTTGCGGGAGCAAGACCATATGTATTCCTGCACGAACAGGATCATCCTTATCATCTCTACCGACCAGATACGACCGCACGTATTTTGTGTGTTTCACCTTGCCCCTCTCCGGGACTGTAATAGACATGTTTCCGGTGGCCTTGTGGGTAGCCTGCCGGAGGTTGGCGCCGGATTTCAGATCATCGTCCTTCTTCAACACGGCATCCGGGGAAGAGGCCATCAACACGGCGGCGGCCAGCCCGCTCCCGGCGGCAGCGGTTCCGAGGACTTTGGCCGCCCTGCCCTCCTTTACCTTTCTCAACAACATCTCTCTCGAAAACAACGGCATGTTGTGCTCCTCCTCACTTCAACAGGCGCTGTTGCCCGGCCTGGTCTATTATTAACCGCCTGGCCCGTCGCAGCGACAACGCGGCGGCGTCGGGGTATTTTGCCCGCAGTTCGGCGTCGGTCAGCGTCATGTCCTCTTCCGGCACCCGTGCCCTGATTTCCTGAATATCCATCTCCTGCCGGGGTTTGGGTGCGCTCACGAACACCAGGCCCCCGGTAGTCAATGCAAGTTTTACCATCGCATTCCCTCCTTACATGGATCAGTACTGCCCTTCTTTACCCTTGCCCATCTCCGCGCCATACACCCAGCTGGTGAGGGGGTTATATCCGTGTATGTTCGATTCGTCCCCCTGTATGGCACTCTCCGGCAGGACCTTGCGCAGGTAGCGGAAGGTCATTTTGTGCAGCCAGTCGTTGCCTACCGTGGTTTGTCTGCCGGCACCGACTATTAACGGCTGCCACGTTACCGGATCCTCGTAGGCCTCTACCATGTTCCAGTTCCCCGCCTTCAATTCCTTCTGTATCTCCGGGGTTATGAGTGTGTGCACCAGCGTTCCGGAGTAGTTGCGTGCCAGCCGCAGGCCCAGGGCATCGTCCACCGGCACCGGCTTCTTGTTTTCCAGCCCCAGGGAGGTTATGCGCTGCACCGGCACCACCGATCCGGCCTCGAAGCCGGGCCTGTCTTTCGAGTCTATTACCTGCGCTGTCTGGGTGAGCCCTGACACCAGCGTCTCCAGCGTGCTGCGGGTTATGTTCTCACCCATGGCCGAGAGGTAACGCTTCAGCTCCTCTACCAGAGTGTCCTGCATGGACGTGAGTCCTCGCAGCTCCAGAACGTCCCTGGGTGGTACCTGCCCGGTGGACAGCGCCTGCCCCACCACGACCGGGGAGCCTTCATCCACCTTCAGCTTCAGGTACCCGGGAATTACATGGACTTCACCGGCCACCGTAACTTCCCACCCTCCTCCGGGACGTTCAACGATGCTCTCCACGGTGCCGTATTTTTTGGACAGGACCGCGGCGTTCTTCAGGCTTTTTGGCATGTTTATGGCCTTCTGTATGGATTCGAACACGTTGCCTATGTTTATGTTGTCCTCGCCGGCTGCGCCCCCGGTGTGGAAGAGCGACATGGAGGTCTGGGACAGGGGTTCAGATAAGGCTTGCCCGCTCTTCACCCCCACGTTGTCGCCTATCTTCGGGAAGTGGCCGGTCTCGTCCAGCCCGAAGTTGTCGGCAGCCAGCCCCTCGGAGATGGTGGAAGTCAGTGGCGACTTCATGGGAGTGGTCAGGACACCTGCGGCCAGTAGCCGTTTCCGCAAGTTTCCGTCCAGAACGTCGTCCCTCTGGGCGACTATCTTTCCGTCGCGTATCACGTCTTCTGCCAGCACCCTGCCTTCTACCGTCTTCTCACGTATGTCCAGAGGCAGCCCCGGGTCCCTGTCGTCTTTCGCCACACTTACGACTTTCTCCACCAGCGTGTTAAGTATCTCCTTGTTCAAGGCCCCCGGTTCGGCCACCATCATCTTTTTGGCTATCATCCCGAACCGCGCCCCGTAGAGCGAGGACCAGTACTCGGCCGGGGAGAGCCCCTCGGCGTACCCCCTCTTAATGGGTATTGGTACCGTGTCGCCGAAGGTGTCGGCCACGGCGATCGGCGCTTCAAGAATCTGCTTCACCTGACCGGGCGACCCCTTGGCCCCGGAAACGAACATCTTGTAGAAGGCGTTCTCGTCTGCTAGGTTCGGCGCCTCGTCTACAATTATGTCTTCCAGCTCGGCAGCCAGATCAGTCAGCACTTTAGCCCTGGCGTCGTCGTCTTCTATCCGCTCGGCGGCGTCAATCCTGTCCATTATGCGGGCCTTCAAGTTTCCGGTGTTTACAAGGTCCTCTATCCCCATCCCTATGCCTATGCGGTAGGCCGCTATCCTGCCCAACTCCTTCAGCTTGTTGGAAACCTCCACATATGTCCCGGGATCGTCTTTGGCCAGTTGCAGGAAGGCCTTGTTTATCTCGCTTTTCGTCCAGCGAGAATCGTACTTGCGCATCTCTTTAGGCAACAGCCCGTTTATGAGGTGTTTGCCCAGGGAAGACTTCACGCCCTCGAACATGACAGTAGTATCGTAGGGAACATTCTTGTCCAGGTAGTCCCTGTACATGTCTCCGTAAGCGCCATAGTTCGTAGCTTCGCCTTTCAGCTCCACGTCTTTCGTCAGCAGGTAGAGACCGGATATGTATTCCAGGCTCAAGCCGTGTATCAGCTTACCGGGGGCTCCGGTGCCGGGTTTGAACAGGTTGGCCGAGGGGAGCATGTTGTAGGCCTCCTTTCTGGCCTCCTCCGTCACCGGGACGTGGATTCCCATAGTATCATGTATGATAACTCCCGTCTCCGTTACCAGCGTGTACGCCGGCGGCACGGTCAGGTCGTATGCCTCCGTTATATGTCGTAGCGGCCGTATATCGGCCACAGCTTCCCAGACTATGTCACGGTCCGTCGCCATGGCCTTCCAGCGCGCCCAGAAAGGATCATCCCTGAAAAGCTCCGGTAGCGTTGTGAACAGTTTTTCCGCCATGTCTATGGTTGGAGCCTTGCACTTTCCATGCTGCACCCGGTGCAGGGTGTTGAACAGGTCCCGTCGCACTTTTCTTTCCCTGCTGGTCATGTCGTCCAGTTTCGTGCCTTTCTTGTAGATCCTCGGGACGCCCACGGCCTTCTTCAACTCCCGCAGCCTTTCCACCGACAGCGGGGGACAGTACGAAAAGTGCCTGCCCTTGAAGACCACCGTTCGGTCCAATGTCATGGCCTTCTCCTGACACCGGAGCGGAAGGCGCTCTCTCATGCGCGCCACCGAATCGGGATCGAACACCGCGGTGTACCGCTCCGGCCTGCCTTTTCGTAAACCTATGGCCACGGATGCCAGCATACCCAGCGAGGTGGCCAGCGATACTATTTCGTAAGACAGGCTCCTGTCGTAAACCGTGCAGAACACGTCGGTGTGTATCGAGGAGGCCGGCGCTTCCGGGAAGCCCACCACGGAGCCGATAGTGTCTATAATGCCTGCCAGAAGCCCTTCTCTGAACGCTGCATCAGTCTCCATCCAGTATACCGGCAGTCTGGGAACGCCCTCTACCAGTACATGGGGAAGCAGAACTTTCGGCAATAGAGTGGTTTTATTGCCGATTGTTTCAATAAGCTCCTCTACGCGAGCGCGCACACCGCCGTCCTTAACGCCGTCTAGTGCGCCCCCGACCCCTACTAACACTCCCATGAGGTAACCGGTACCCGTGTCCAGCGGGATAATGACTCCCTCCTCCGTTATCGCGGTGAATGGGCTCGCGGGTGTATACGTTCTGACCAGGCGTGGTATCACCATGCCTATCGCCGGTTCGGCTTTAACGTAGTTCAACTCGTCGTCCACGGTAACCAGGGAGTGGTCTTTCGAGCAGTGAACGGTGGTGCGTTCCGACGTCACCACTTCCACCATCTCCAGGTTCTTGTGGACGGAGAAACTCTCCACCGGCAATTCAACCACCCTGCCGTCCTGCACCGCGACCGCGGTAACGCCTTCCGGCACCCGGTAGATCTCCTTGTTTCCGTCTATGACAGGTTCGCCCTCCCGGGGGAAGTCCCGCAGGTTCAACAACACGCGTAGTCGCCCGTCCTCCGTAAGTTCTCCGCGCAAGGCATATCGTATATGCTCCGGCAGCGCGGCGGCAGGTATGGAAGCGAACACGCTATTTATGCTGCAATCGCCGTCGAAGTCGGCGTTGAAACCCTTGACTATCTGTGGATTGACTTTTATCGCATCGCCGGCCACCACTTTAGGTTTGAAGGCCATTATGTTGAATTTGTGCAGGGACGGGGAACGGTTCAGCATGACCGGCCTGCTCTCCATCTCCCTCTCCAGGATCTTCCTGGCCAGAGGGTCATCATTCTCCAGCATCTCCCTGATCTGCTTCGGGTCGTACCCCATGCCCTGGAGCTGCCTTATCACGAAGGGTTTGTACACCGAGAAGGCCAGCTTTTCGGGTACCCCGGCCTCGTCCATGTCCATGTCCGGCGCGTTCTGAATGACACCGGTACCGGACAGCTCCTGCCTCCGCTTCAACAGCTTGCCCTGGAAGAAGCCGGATTTAGGGGAGCTGCCCACGGAAGACCCTACAAACTCGAGGACACCGCTAGCGTTGGCCTGTATGGCGTCCTGCGATATAGGCTGTCCGTTTCCAGACAGCGCCTTGAGCGCGTCGTATAGATTGGCGTACAATTCGGACAGCTCCTCGTCCGGCAGCTTCTCTTTCAGGTCCTTCAGAGAGTTGTTGACCAGGATCGCGTCCCTATATAAGAGATTTATGTCGGCCATACGTATCTGGTCCTCACCCTCCACGGCGTACACCGGCCGCAATTTGGAGGGGATTACCGGCACGTACTTCAGTACCAGGTCCTCGGGTCTGGTCCCGGTCTTCTTCAGACCGTGTAGGTACCGCAACCGTCGCAGGATCTTGTTCAGCGTGTCTGGCCTGGTCTCCGCCTTCGCCTTCTGCTCCAGCTCCGTGATCGTGGTGTCTATGTTCAGATTTTCCAGCAGTTTCTTGAAAGCCGCCCCGTGCTTGTGTTTTACCTGGTCAGGCGGCACTATCCACCCGTTGTCGTCCACCCCGATGTTTCCCTTGACCAGCGCATCGTATTCCGTCTTCGTTATGTCTAGTATTATCCGTATCTCGTCGTCGAACGTGGGGTTGGGCATCTCATCGGCCAGCGCTATGTGTCCCCACTTGGAACCTTCCAGACCGCCCATCACCTGGGGATCGAACAACCCGCCCTTCTCCGGCTCGAAGTTGTAGCCAGACAGCATCGAGGCGCTGTTTATCTCGCCGTTGCTTTTGGCCAGGGCTTCCTCGGCCTTCAACGGCTTGACCCTCAACACCCCGTTGTTCTTCTCCACGTTTATGCCGGCGGCCTTCAGATAATCGACAAACTTCTCGAAGGCGAAGGTCGGCTTCGGCGCCGGAGGTATGCGGCCGTTCTGCACCGCCTCCCAGAAATCGTCGTTCCTCTCCGCCTTGTATGTGGCCATCTCCCGCATGTTGGCCCGGGCGCCGTGACTTATTAGGGCGTAGGTCGTCAGGGCGTCCACCGCCCTGGAGGCCCCGTGTTCCGCGCTCCCCCGCAGCGGCTGGTAGTCCATGTCGTACCCGCGCTCTTTCCTTATGGACGTCTTTTTCGAGATCTGCTGCGGCAGCTTTATGAAGTATTCCTTCCCCACCAGCGTCGGCGCCTCTACGGGACCATCCTTCGGGTCTATAATCTTTTCCTTGTCTTTTATGCCCATGTCGTTCAGCAGGCCCTGCAACTCGGCCGCCCGGGAGGAGGGCTCTTCATTGTCGGTAAGCTCGAAGGCCGCTACCTGAACGGGTTGCCCTATGGCTTCCGCTATCTTCGAGGCCGCCAGTTCCAGAAGTTGCGAGGGGTTTATACGGGAAGTTATCCCGTGAGGGTTCATGATGACCTCTAATGGCTGGCCGTCCTCGGTTGTTGGCATCTCTCCGTCAGGAAGTATCGCCCCGATCGTACCCTTGTTTCCGTGCCTGCCTGTCATCTTGTCGCCCACGACCATCGATTCAGCCGTGCGGATATAAACCTTCAGGTAGGAAGGCCGGGACACGATGTCCACCACCACACCCTCCACCGGGCCGTCCCAAACCTCTTCCGCCGACTTCATGTCGCGCAGCACCTGTTTGGAGAGGTCCCCCAGTATCTCCTCGTTTAGGGTACGCGTGCGCTGCGTCAGCGCCAGTATCACCGGGTCGCCCGGTTTCACCCTCGCTCCCTTCTTCACCACGCCGTTACTCTCTAGCTTTTCCAGCTGCTCGGCCGTGTATTTAGTGGGGTAGTAGGCCCTGAACTTGTCCTTGCTCAACACCATGCGGTCGTTTATGGGTTTGTCTATTACGTACATATGTTCGGAAGTCAGCTTTTTGGCGGCGGATTCGGAGATAACGATGCCGTCCTCGAAGTTGAAGCCCTTGTAGTTCATGTAGGCCGTGCGCAGGTTCTTTCCCAGGGAGAGCGCACCGTCGCTGGTGTAGTTGGAGTCGGCCAGCAGGTCACCCTTTTTTACCGCGTCTCCGATCTTCACCACCGGTTTGTGGTCAAGGAAGAAGTTGGCGCTGGTGGGGAAGTTTTTCGCCATGGATACCTCCACCTTCCTGTTGTCCGGGGTCACCAGCGTGATTGTCCTGTCGCCTATTTTAGAGACCGTCCCGTCCTCGGGGGCCATTACTGCGATCTCCCGACCCACCGTGTACTCGTACGGCTGCTCCTGCGGGTCCTCGGTCATGACCAGCGGCTTCTCCGGGTCCTTCAGGGCTATGGCGTGCGAGAGATGCTTCGAGGCCATCATGGCCCTGGCACCCTGCGCCGAGTCCAGAAACGGTACTAGGTTCGTGGTGGGATCGAACAATTCCGTCGGCTTCTTTATAAAATAATCCACCAGGTCGGGAGACACCTCGGATATGCGTCCCCGGTGCAACACCTTGACACGGTCGTGGTGCCAGACAACCCGGTTTTTCTCCAGCTTCCCTTCGTTGGGGAAGGCCACCCTCTTTTCGTATATCTGGATGGGTGTCACGTCCTCGTCCTTCCGCTCCCTCACGTTCCAGAGCGTGGACCACAACTCCTTCGTACCGGGCTTCAGTTTGGAGGCCAGAGACCTGAACAGGTTTACGCCAATCTTGTCCGATTCCGGCGTGTGCACCGGGTCCAGGAAACCGAGGTAGTAGGGGTCCAGTGACCTGTCCAGCTCGCTTATCGCCCTGTCATCGCCGAAACCGCCCTCCCCGGTGAGGGTGACCTTGTAGAGCTGGTTTATCATGCCAGTCGGGTTTTCCGTCTCTATGGCCTGCGAGAGCGAGGACTTCGAGAAGAATTGGTCTATAGGTTTCTGCATATAGGATACCGGTATTATCTGGGTCAGTTTGTCGAAACGGTCCACGCGGTTCTGGAGGGTCTTTTTCATAAGGCTGACCTGCTTGTTGTACGCTTCCGACAACAGGTCGTCCGGCGTGAAGGCCTTTTTGTATATTATGGAACTGGTCAGGTCCTCCTCTCCCTTTCCCCCGGCCATTTCCACCAGTTTTTTAGTCGATTCCAGCAGCGCGTCAGGGGTGGCCCTGTCCACCGGTTTCCCCAGGGTAAGGTTGTTTACCGCGCTGTCCATCAGAGTGCCTGCCAGGTAATTACGCACCCACTGCGCCCTGTCTATATCCCCGGCTTCCCCGTAGTGCACTATGTCGAAGAACTTCGCCACTTCCTTCTCCGGTGTGCCGGTCGCCGCTTCGGACAGTCTCTTGAACAGGTCAACACCATATGTGTTTATCATCTCGGCGTCGGTAACTCCGATGCCCCGCAGGAAGTTTATGAAGTCCATCGTCTTGCCGGACATGACTATCCGCATACGGTAGGAGACCGGATCGTACACCACCCTGAAGTTGAGGCCGCGCTCGAGGTTGAACCTGCTCTCGAAGGTGTTGTCCGGTTTCTGCCTATGGTAAACCCCGGCCTTCAGGCGAAGCTGGGTGGGTATGTAGTAATCGGTTCCGTTCACCACGAAGGCGCCGGTGGCGGTCATGAGGGGCACCCGTATCAGGGTGAACTCGCCCCTGTCTACCCTTTTCCCGGCGGCGTCGGTCAAGGTGAGCGCCACCTTCACCGGAACGGCCACAGTGCCGTTGTCGTGTTTGGCCTTCAGCATCGTGTCGAAATTCGTGACGTCCGGTTCCCGTGCCTCGTCTATACGGATACTCTCCAGCTCGATCCTCTGGTTGCGCCCCTGCACCGGGAAGATGGCCGCCACGTCCTGCAGCACCTTTTCTTTTATCGACCTGTTTATATTTTCAGCCTGTTCTCTAATCACCCTTCTCACCTACTTCCTGCGGAGAGTTAGTATCTATGAGGTCCAGCTGGAGCTGCTGAATGCTCGGATCGGTGTCTTCCTTCACCAGCTCCAGTTCGAAGGCCAGCGCTTCCGCCACGTCGTTGGGCGCGGTAGCTTCCATATCCTTCAGCATATCTGCGGCTTTCAGGGCCAGAGAGACCACCCTCTCCGGGTATTCGTATTCCCCGGTTTTCAACAACTGGTTGATCGCCCTGTACCCGGCCGCGGTTATCATCTTGAGCAGCGACTTCACCGCGACGTTCGGCACCACCCCGGCCGTTATCTCCGCCTCCCACTGCGTACCGGTCAGCGCCTTCAGGTACGCGGCGCTCTCGTCCTCACGGAAGTTTCTGGCCGTCCGCAACAGAATATGATAGTCCAGCGCGGTGTCCCAGCAGAGCGAAGAGTACAGCCGTATAATTTCCGGCACCACCGGCAGACGGTGGGAATTTACCAGCTGCTGACTCAACGCCTCGGGCGTGTAGCCCAACAGCAGTAGCGTGTTCAGCGTCTTCCTGGTCCCGACCACCGGGAGCAGCCGGTAATACACTATGTCTATGTCATGGTCCATTTCCGCGCCGGAGAACCAGCGGCAGAATCTGGACACCGTCTCGTCTCTCGTAGGTTTCTTTACTATCTCCGGAAGCGTTTCCGGTTCCGGCAACCCCAACCGCTCAAGGTATTTAGGAATGTCTTTCTGCTTTTCCAGAAGCACCCAGGCGGATATAAGCCTATGGTAGGGTGTCATCCAAATCCCCCTGTCGCTTTATGCGTTCAGTTATCGTCCCTTCCGAAAAGGTTCTTCAGCAGCTTTCCGGCCGCCAGCGCACCTATGGTGAGGCCAATCGCTCCTGCCCTGACCGGGTGTGCCGTCATGGTTGACTGGAGCGTGTCGAGGACCTTGAATTCCTTTCCGGTCACCTTCTTTATCCCGCCCCGCAGACCCCCTAACGTATCCCGCATCACTCGCCCGGTGCCGGCCATAAGCCTGTTTATGCCCTTGAACTCCTTCATCGCGGGGAACCCCCACTCCGGGGTAACCTCCGCAAGTTTTACAATCATCTTGACCATATCCTCACTCCCCGTATACAGCCGCTTCTAGCCGTTCTATGTTGTCTATCAGGTCCTTGACCGTCTCGATCAGACCTTCATCCGGTGCCGGAGCGTCTATCCGGTAACGCAGCAGGTACTGGGTGAGGAAGCCCTTCACGTCCGACAACCCCTTCACGTACTCTACGAAGGTTTTGTGGTCGCTCTTGGTGAGAGAGGGGATCTGGAGTATCTGCCTGACCGTAGCGTCCGGCACGCTGCCGTCGGCCGCCAGCTTGACCGCGGCGTTGTAGGCCGCCGTCTTTATCTCTTCCAGGCTCACGTCGTCCAGTTCTGGCACCACCGGTTTCTTCTTCGGGATCTCCGCCGCCGGAGTCACCAGGAACCGCGCCTTCCCGTTCCGGGCACCCTCCATTACGGCCTCCAGCTGGTCAGGATCGAGCCCGAGTTCTGCCAGTTTCACTTCCATATCTGCGTCGCGGTACACCGTTTCCCGGGTTCCGGCCCTATCCAGCCGCCATATACGACTGTCGTGCGAGAGCTTCACCAGGTTGTCCGGCTCCAGCGCGCCTTCCTTCAGGAGCGACCTGTCGGCCGGTTTCACCCTGGCCAGGCACCAGTCCTGCGGGATGTACACTGTACCGTCCCGCTTCACCGGGTACCTCAACAGTTCGGCTCTCTTGAACAGGTAGTGCTCGGTGGACGACATCGTCACCCCGTTGAACCTGTCAGGTGTGCCTTCGGTCACTATAATGGGCTCGGAAAAGAAGGCAGTTTCACCCACGTTCCCGAAGAACCCGACCAGGTCGTTGGTCTTCAACTCCCCTATCTTCTCAAGACCGTACGCCGCCTCTATGGGAGACACCTCGTCGATCATCATGGTGTTGAAGAAGAAGTAGTTGGCAGTCTTGACCAGTTCCGGATCTGCTTTTTTCTCCCCCAACACGTCAACCACAACTTCCGCCGCGGACGAGAGGACACCCGCGTTCCGCCCTCCCAGCTTTTCAAGCTCCATGCCCCGCAGAGAAAGCACCGCTGCGGCCTGCCCGCGGGTAAGGGCCGTGTACCTGCCCTCGTCTATTATGTTCACGTCGTACAGATCTCCGTATCTGTACACTTCAGCGATTTTTAGCATCCCTTCTCCCGCCTTTTCAGTAAAAATTGGGCTGTCCGCCAGGGTGGCCAGCGCGGTGTCTATGTCGTCGTTGTTCGGCCAGTTCAGCCTACCGTTTTTGTCCATGTTCTTTACCGCGCCCATGCCCCGGGACACGTACGCTCCAGTCTTCACGATAGGTTCGTCGGAACCGTACCCCTCGGTGTTGTTGTTGCGAATAGTCGTGGACGTCGCCACGGTCTTTCTGCGCACCGGCTTCCCGTCCATGGGGATGCGGTTCAGCATCTCCTGGTTGAACGAGTACGGCGACAGGGGGCATATCCTGCCGTCCCCGGTGACGAACGTGTCGAAAGAGACCAGCTTTCCGTCGTGAATGATGATCGGGGCTATGAAGGAGACTCCGTCCCTGCTGAAATAGATCCCCCCGGCATCGTTCGCGCTGGCGCCGTCCTTCAGGATCACCTTTATTACCTGTGGATTTATGTAGTTGTGCTCCCTGTAAAACTGCTTCAATATGAGCAGCGACCACTGTCGCCTGTCAGGGGGCAGCTGCGTTGAAAAAGCTCCCATGTATGTCTCCTCCCTCCAACCTGTTCAAGCCCCGTTCGCTCCCCGCTTACCCAATAGGTGGCGTAGTCGGAGCGCCCATGGCGTCTATGTGCATATGTATCATATGTTGTGTCAACAACACCACGGGGATGAAGTTGACGGTTAAACTACCCATGATGTTGGTGGTTGCCTGTACCGTCAGAGGCAGCCCTCCGCCGGTCAGCAGCGCCGTTCCTCCCATGTCGGCCAGCATCACCTTATTCAGCTTCAACATGTTCAGAGCCGGGGTGTCCAGCAGCTGCGCTTTCTTACCGTACAACTCCATGGTATCCGATGCCCGCAGCTGGTACTTTTTAGTGGACACGGAGTGCTTCATGTTCGGCGTCCACGACACGGTGTTGCCCCCGGCACCCGCCTTTATATTCAGTATGTCAGATCCATTCCCCTTTATAGTTAGCGTGTCTCCTTTTATCCGGACCTCGAACTTTCCGACCTCCATCTTGAACTCCCCGTCCAGGGACTTCATGCGGACGTCCGGGCCGTCTACCTCCAGCGACATGCCTTTCCCATTCTTCCTGTTCTCGAACCTGTACCCGGTAGGTGTTCTCTTCGATTGCGTGTAGTTCTTGTTGGCGTCTGAAATAATTACTTCCCTGTACTGCCCGCTGGAAGAAACCACGTCGGTGTCCCTGGTCAGACACGGTCCCAACGGGCCGTTGTACAGCAGCTTCTTCTCAATCCTACCGTTTGGAAGCAGCTTCTCCGTCACCAGGTTCTCCATCTCCGGCGGCCAGGCTTTAGGGTCTTTAGGTTTGTACGTCCCGAGGCTCCAGCCCTTCTCCGAGTCGAGGTACGTGTCTTCGGTGCGTACCTCAAGACGGGGGATGTAGATCTGCCCCATTATCTTTTTGTCCTCTCCCATCCCGGAGAACAGCCCCATCCTGTAGTAGTTGTGCGGCTCCTCCTCGTCCTGCGGGGCGGTGAGGTACAGCGAGGCTATCGATTCGGTCAGGGTCATCGCCGTCAGTATCTTGTCCTCCACGGTCCTGAAGAACCTGACGTCGCCGGAAGTGTCCTTCACGTACTCCTCCGACTTTTTGGGCAACGAATGGGGATCAGGAGTGTATGTAAGGATCTGGTACCGGCCGTTCTGCTCCAGTATTATGCAGGGCGTACCCTTTACCGGCTCACACACGCTGGTGACAGACACCCCCGACCCGTCCAGTTTCTTCGAGACCGAGAAAACCGGGGGCAGCACGCCGGTGAGGACTCCCCGGTCGGTCAGAACGTCCACCGAAGTGATCCTCCCCCTGGTGTAGCGCGTCCGCATAACGATGCCGCGTATCAGGTTATCCATTCTCTTTTTCCGGCCTCCTTCGCCGCTCGAACAGGACTTCCTTGAACCTGGAATTGGTCGTCTTCACCCAACCACTCCTGTCGACTATCTGAATAGAGGTGTCGGACGTGTACTCCCGCGTCATCCTCTCCCCGCATACATCGCATATAGTCGTATCGTCTCTGGACGTGACCTTCCGCAACTCCTCTTTCTCCTGTCCGCACCTGGAACAGCTATATCTGTACACTGGCATAATATCCTCCTCACTTCAAGTGTACACGCCACATGGGCACCCACGCAGGCGTGCCTATTTTTACGGTATTTCCTTCCATGAAAGGTAGTACAGAACAGTAAATTCGCCACCGTAGGGAGGTGACTCCACCAGCAGTCCCAGGTGGATGTAGTCGGTCTGCTCCTGCTCTCCGGCCCGTATCTCTTCCGCGTCGTCCGGGATCGTTATGTTCGGGGAGGTGGGCGCCTGCAACGGCAGGTCCGTGAGTGGTATGTAAGACGGATTTGCCGTGGCCTTCATCTCCATGGTCAGACTGACGAACGTGCAGAGGCTCTTGCCCCACAACTTGAACTCCGAGTACCCGCGCCCGGAAGTGTCGTCGGCAGCGGTTAGGTACAGCACCCTCCGCAACACAACACCGGGATATTCCCACACCACCGGGTGGTCCCACGGGACCCCCAGCGGGGAGTCGTAGGCATTGTCGGTGAAAAGTATCCTGCCCTGTATCTCTGCGTCTGCAGTGGTGTCGGGATCTGGAGAGTTATCGACCAGGTACCTGCACATTATCTTCACGGTATTTCCTCCCAGGCAAAAAACAACTTGAAATCCACGTCATATGTCCCGGAAATTATCGGGCTCTTCAACACCCGTAGCTGCACCCTGATTAACTCCGTTTTCTCCGGAGCGGCGCTGTAGGTTATATAGGTCTCCTCACTGTCCAGCGTTATGTTCGGAGAGTTTCTTCCCGGATCGGTGGTTGGCAACGGCAGGGCAGAGTCCAGGTATACCATGTCGTTCTCGTAATCCTCGTGGGGAAGGCAGATCATCATGGGGTACACGCCCATGTTGTTGGTTTCCTTCAGCGTCCAGCACCTGAAGTTGGTGAATAGACGGTCCAGGTCTCCGGCCTCGGTGGCGAAATAAAAAGAGCGGGCACCGGAATAAGCCACGGTATCAGACCCCACAAACTCTACCGGCTCCGGAGATAACGGCCCTATGGCCGCGCAATAGTCCCCGGCGTACACCACGACGGTGGTCCCGGAAACTCCGTAAGGCGTGACCACCGCATCCAGCACTTCTCCTTCTACACTCTCCTTGTACGCTACGTGCAGCTTCATACCTCCTCCTCCCAGCTCAAATACAGGTAGAACGTGTACTCGCCCCCGAGGGCCGAGGGGGTTATCTGCACCTGGGTCAGCAGCAGTGGAGACTCCTCCCCCTCCTGCGTCAGTTCCCAGCCCTCTAAAGAGACCGGGGACGTGGTGAGGGCGTCCCCTTCCACGAGGGTTGTGGCGGGCGTGGCGTACGTCGCCCCGTTCACATACACCACGGACACCCCCGTCGCTTCGGCGTCGATAGTGTCGTTCAATCTCCAGATCCTGGAACGGCTGATTTTGAAAGTATGTGCCCTGACGCAGTTCCCTTTCTGCAGCATAACGGCCTTGAGGTACCGGTGGATGCTGCAGGCGCCCGTCTCGTCCATGTACAACGCGGAATCTACCGCGTCCGTTTCCGGCGGCAGGTCCAGGGTCGTGTAGGACAGAGAACCGCCCGGCGGCTGCGGAAAGACGGAGGTCTGCGGCTCCTCGTGTTGTACCAGCTTCATCCCTATCTGCGCCACGACAATCACCCCGCGACCAGTTCCAGAACGCCGTCCACCAGCAGCCTGTACTGGATCTCTTCGTTTTTTCGCCTGGACTTCTTCCCGAACACCAGGTACCGTACGTGTTCCGGCCCGGCACCTCCTATGGTCACCTGGTTGTGAAAGTAGTAGACCAGAGTGTCGTCCCTACCATTGAAAGGAAGATAGAAGCTCTTCACGAGCCTGTCCTGCTTGCGTATGTACAGACACAGACCCCGGAGGTACGGCTGCATTATGTCGCGGACATGCCGTACATTTCCATCGGAATCGTACTGCAGTTTCAGGTACCTGCCGTAGTCCTCCACCCAGACCACGTATTCGTCCTCCGGCACCACCAGGTTTCCGGAAAACTTACCGGTTTCCTGACAGTGTATCGGGATGCTCAACCTCTTTCCGTACAACAACAGACATCACACCTCGTCCCACAACAACACCAGGCTCAACGTGGCGGACCCGGTGCTGGGGGTGGTAGAGGGCACTACCTGCTGGAGAACTATGTAGTCACTCTTGTATATCCCGCCAGATAAGTGTGCCGCCAGCGCCATTGAGCTTCCGGCGGTTATGGACGTAGTGGTGTACGGCGTGACAGTGTCGTCGGGAGTGTTGCCCGGCGTCTTGTACGCCTCGTTCACTCCGATCCTCATGGCCCACCCGGTGGGAAGCGCCCCGGTGAAGTAGAACCTCACGTTCCCGATCGCGGTGTCTCCCGCGTCACCCCACCACACCTGTAACCAGCGCTCGTACGAGTACGCCGATCCGTTCTGCGGCTTCCTGACCGCGTAGTCCCTGTAATCGTCCTCCGTGGTGTACACGTCCTCCCTCGCGGTGTAGATCTCCGCCGATCCCGTGGTGTTGTCGGGATATATGATCTGCCCCGGCGTGGCGCCGGCCGTTACCTTGAACATTACATTTCTCACTGGCATGTCTACTCTCTCCTCTCATCTACGTTGAACGCGTCCAGCACCCTCTTGTGGCCTTCCAGCTTTCCGCCGGGCAGGACCTTTAGTGTAGGGCTCTTCATGTCCATGTCGTATTCGTAATATATGCGTATCTCGCAGCGATATTTTTTAGCGATCGCCTTGAGGCTCTCCATCGATTTCGTGAGGTCTATGTCACACATACTTACAGTGGCAGTCCCTATGCCCGGCACGTCGTCGAACACTATAGTAGAGTTGAACACCACCTGGTTTCGCGGGTGCGCCTCAGTGTACCTGGATTTGGACATGCTTATCATCATCCCGTCGATAAGCCCGTGTTTTTCATAGATCTCGCGTCTGAACCTGGACCTCATGGCGTCCTGTTTGGCGCTTGTAGCCGCTGTTTGGAACTCCAAAACAATCACCCCGTGTATAAAATCATATAGCTTACAGTGCAACTCGTCCCCCCGGTAACTTCGGTGAACTGCACCCCTTCAGGGGTCAGTGTGGTTCTGGGTCTGGAAGTTCCCACACTGGTACCCATAAGTGTGAGGACGCACGCCACCGGTGCGGGCACGGATACCGTGGCCGTTCCCCCTGCCGGCACCGTAAGTTCCCCGGTCTTGACCTTGAACCCTCCGACCGCCCTCGCCACATCCACCGGACCGTCCACCGGAAGGGAGGAGCGCTTCATGAACACACTCTCCATCTCTCCCGCGGTGTAGTACCTATCGTCGTGGTTGTGGCTCTTCAGAGCGAAGTCACGCCACGTCTTGCCCCCCACGCGTATGGCCACTCTTGCGGGATCTCCCACCCGCAGGTACGTGAACCTGGGGGCGTAGACCTGGAGGGTCGATAGACGTATGATGTTGTCGCCACGGACGGCGGTTATTAACTTCAATTGGTAATACCTGTATTTGGCGGAGACGTCTAACCCAATCTCCAGCGTCTCCCCCTCGCCCCACGGTGTGTGGGAATTCTCGTCGAGCAGCGTCCACTCATCCGTATCGACGGAGCCACACAGCTCCCACTCATAAGGCTCGTAGTTGTGCACGGCGGCCAACAAGTACCTGTTCAGCTTCCTGGGCTCCCCTATGTCTATGTCTAGTGTTACATCGCCATCGGTAAGGTCTATCTCCCAGACATCAGCGGGTGCGGAGGAGAAGACCCTCCAGGCGTTCGAACTGTTGTACGAAGCTGTAACCGCATACGGTGCGGGAGTGTCGTTGTCCAGCATTTCCGGCATGAGGGGATCATATGTCCCCGGCGACTCGTGCTCGTGTTCGTAGTTGGAGAAGTCATCGGCGTAATAGAAGTTGACCCCATCGTAGAAGGCCTCAGCCGAGTACGCCGTCTCGCCCTGCTGCAGGTACTCCGGGTGCGTGTGGGTGGTCAGGGCCAGCGAGTCCTTCGTGAAGACCGCCTCTCCTATCTCGTAGGACCGGTAACTCCTGGTGTCGTAGGCGAAAGTGCCGTAAGCCGTCACCGGCGTGTTCCGCATGGCCGTGGCCTCGTCTATGAGGTACAGGGAGTCCTCCACCGTGTCGTCCACGCCGTAGTACTCGTCCTCGTGGCTGTGGCCGGTAAGCGCGAGATCAGACGCGCCTATCTGTTCCGGGATGCCGGAGTACTCCTCCATGTCCAGACGCACCGTGTACGACACGCCGGAAAGGCTAACCCGGTAGTACCTGTAGAGACCGGGGTTTACCACGTAAAACTGACCGGTACCGGTCCAGTCCCTGGTGTCCAGGTGAGTCCACGTAAGACCGTCGCTGGAACCGTACAGGTCGGCCGTGGACAGTCCGGTTCCTACGACCGTTATAGAGTATCTGCGGACGTAACGGTCTGTAAGGAAGTCTATGGTTATGTCGCTGCCCCCGCTGCCGGCCCACCCGTCAGCGCTGAACAGTTTCCACGCATCAGCCGGATTGACGCTGGCGGTCACGTCGAACTCCAGAGCCTCTTCTGTCTCCACTACCGGCGTTATCGTCACGAAGTTGGAGGTGTTGAACCAGTACATAAGGTCGGCGTTGGACAGGCTCTCGTCAAGACGCAGGTATTCCGGGTGGTGGTGGTCCTTGAGAGCGTAGTACCCCGCGTCGTAGCCTCCGAGTTTCCACGTGGACAGGGCCCTGGCCGGTGTTAGGGCCGAAGCGCCGGACAACAGCTTTCGCAGGTCTTCGGAAGCGGTGTCCAGCATGCTGGCCAGGGTGTTTATGACCCTGTCGTTTCCGGCAGCCACTTCTATGGCGATCATCGTGTTCTCTTCCATAGGGGTGGCGTCGCCCATCTGGTAGAGCTCGGTTATGTCCGGAGAGATCTCCAGCAGGTACTGCAGCAGCACCCTGGCGCCTGTAAGGTAGGTGGCCAGGGTTATGTCTTCGAGGTTGTCACCCTTGCTCGCGAACCACGAGACCATCCGCGACCAGTCCAACGACGCATTGACCCTGTTGTACATCTCGTCTCTCAACTCAGGCGATAGCCTGTATTCGTCCATGGACACGTCGTCCCCGGATACCGCACCCGGCCCCACGAAGCTGGCGTAGTAGCCTATGAGGGATACCAGAGTCTTACCGAACAGTTTACTCATATCGGAACTGGCTACCAGGGCCGTCCCTATGTAGGGAACGGAGGAATCGTACATGGCGGTACTGTAAGGCACCAGCGTGTCTATGTCCAACGGAACGAAGACGCGGCAACACTCCAGCAGATAATCGTAGGCCGGCGGCAGCACCCTGACGGCTTCGGACTCCGAATCGATTAGAACGGCGAAACGATCGGCCTCGCGCTCCCTAACGAACATCGTGGCCAGTTGCAGAAAAATGGCGTAATAAGGGTCAGGCACCATATTAGATACCCTGTACGCCCGGCCGTTGGCCAGAGAATCGGTGAACTCCCAATCTCGCACCGGCAACACTGAAGTCTGCACCGTGGGCAGCAGGTAACAGTACGCGGCCACCATGTCGAAGTACCAGGAACCGTCGGTCGTAAGGGTCGAGGAGACCCCGTTCTTCGCCAGCGCCCATACGACTGCCAGCAACCGCGCGGTCAACTGGTTGTTCAGGTGCTCCTCCACTCCATACGTAGCCAGCATATCGTTTATGTCTCCCAGGTACAGCGACCACCCGGTCACGTCCAACAGATCGGTGCCCGCGGTCCTCCACGCTCTATACGCCGTGTCCAGGACGGTGTCTGTAAGATCCCCTCCCAACTTGTACGAGCTTATGCCCCCGAATACCGCCGTTATGGCGGAGTACAGATCTTCCGAGGCCGCTTCAGACAGCCCCGACACCACACCGGCAGTACCGAACTCCGACGCCAGCCACTCTCCTAATGAGAGGGTAATCGGGTCTTCGTTCAAAAAGGACTGTAACGCGACCGGGTCCTGCGAAAGGTACGCCGGCCACGCCAGCCCCGCGCCGAACATCTCACCGTTAGTTTCCAGAAGCCACTTCATGAATACGTAGGCCTGTCTTATACTCAAGTCGTCCAACACATAGTCCTGATTCAGGTTTATCCCGTACCAGACATCCATCCTGCGCGCCAGATCCGTCCATATATGCAGGTGCTCGGTGTTTGCCCCGGTAGAGGGAAGGCCTGCGGGAATAGTTATCCCGTCGGGAGTTCGGAGGTTTCCGTGTTTCTGGTACTCGGCCACTATCGCTAAAATGCCAGGATCTATGACCCACTCCGGGTGCTGCGTCTGCATGTATTTGAACACCGTGGTGGCGTGCGTTTTGAACTGGGAAACGTAGTTCCTGTAGGCCTCACCTGCATAGGTATCGGCTCCGGCCACGAACATTCCGACTGTTTTTTCCAGTTCCATCTCACACCACCTCTATCGTAGAAGTAAGGGGCTGCCCGAAGACCACCCTGTCGTCGTCCGCGATCGTAAGATACGGCCGGAAGGCCACCGGTATGAAGACCGTCTCCGTCCTATCCCCTCCGGTGGAAACGACGGTAACCGTCTCGTAGTTGTTGTGCAGCACCCGACCGTTCAACGGGGAGTACGGCACCCCGAGAGTTATCGCCAGCATCGCCTTGATGGCCCGCTTCCGCTCGCTATGCCTGCTGAAGAACAGGAAGTCCCGGCAGCAGTCGTAGAAATCCCTGCGGGTGTAGCCCTCGTAACCGGAAATGTACAGCGGGGTGTCCCACAGACGTGAACGGATCTGCGCATACGCCTCCGGGAAGTGCGCGGACATGTAGTCTTTCACGAAGGAGTTGCCGACGGTGCAGGACGCTATGGTTATGTCACAATTACTGTAGGTTATGCCGGACACGTCTACGGAGATGGACTGCTCCGAGTGCAACCAGCCCTCGATCTCCGTCTCGCCTATCGTCAACGTGGAGAGGCCGACCAGGTCTGGAATAGTTATGGTCAACACGTCGTCTTCTACGGTTATATAATCGTCCCCCACGTACATACCGGTCCTGGTAATTGTAGACGGCAGAAGAGAAGGCTCCAGCTGGAAGGCGCAGGAACGTATATCCATCACCTTCTCCTGCACAGCCCCCGACAGCCGGGCCTCGTACTCTCGCATGAACTCTATGAACCCCGCGCCGGCTTCTGATAGGAAGTGTTTGGAATACACGTCACACCTCCACTATGGTTATTAGCTCTGGCGATGTGTAGAACCTGTACAGATCGGTGAAGGCCAGAGATTGCGCTATGAATCCGCTGGTGGCGGCGGTCGACACGTCCGTCATCTCCGCCTTCCAGTACGTGTTGGTCCTCGCCCGCAACGTCGTCTCGATACCGAGAAGCGGGGTCCCGGCGTCCGTGAAGGCCCTGAACACTGGACCCAGATCGAATATCATGGCCCCGTTTATCGCGGATACGATCGTCCCCACATCGACCACCGACGTCCCCTTTATCGTGAGTTTCACCTCGGCGATCACCGGGTTGTACGGCTTCAACATCGTGTCCATGCCCACCAGGTCGCCGGCCAGTTCGGTGAAGATATCGTTCACGCTCTCCCAGTTGTCGGCAAGCAGGACATTCACGGTGTACGCCGTTCCGGCCTCCTCCGTCTCCGGATTCATGACCAGTACGGAGCGCTGCATATGGGTGAAGGAGGCTCCTCGGTCTCCAGAGACCCAGACATAGTCGATTCCCTCCATTAACACGCCGTCGGCGGACGAAACCTCCAGAACGTCGAGAACCGCGCCGGGGAAGGCCGTTCCCAGATCTATTACAGGGATGTCCAGAGGCAGCTCGTAAGTTCTGGGCCAGTTGTTCACGTACTGTTCTATGAACGAACCGTCTCCCGGGTAATCCACCGGGACGACCGTACCGTCCACCAGCGCCACGCCGTAGTCGAAGAGCATCGCCCTGGTGTTGAACAGTAGTTCTTTTTGGGAAGCCGTCAGCTCCGTGGATACCAGCACGTCGGAGTGATACGATACCTGGTTAGGAACGGTGTATATGTCGACCTTTCCACCTGCGTGTGTCAACACTGGAGTCGGTTCCGTGTCTATGGCCACGATGTCCCTGAACATCCTGTTGTCCCTGGCCCCGACTATCGTAATGTCCTCATTTCCGGACACCGTGACGGCGGAAGAGATCAGGAGGTTGTACACGGGATTGGTCCTTCCGGCCACGGAAGTCATTACCCTGGTGTAGTATTCGTAGTTGCCCTCAGCCGGAACGGCCGCCTTGCAGACATAGGCATACGCCTCCACCACTCCCGCCCCTGAAAGTGTTATCTCCGTGCCGTAAGGGATCAGGGGAGCTGAAGTGTCTGCACCAGCGTACGATATGTACACCAGCCTGTTGGCCGGCGCCTCGACAACCGCCGGGTACGTCCTGTAGTTGCCTCCGGCGTAAGAAAAAGACATCTCGGGCAGGGAGTACGTGTCCGTGCCCGCCATCTTCAGCTTCAGCACGCCCCACACCGGGACTCCCGGAAGGCGGGACATGCCGTGAAGCGTCCCGAAGAAGTTCATGGTCTCGGCCGGAAGCCCCTCTATGTACTCCCTGGTAAGGGTGGTGTCTGACACCAGGGTGCGCAACACGTTAAGATCTTTCTTCACCAGCGCGTGGTAGGTGTTGAAGGCCGCCTCTATAGGGGCTATTAGGTACGAGTACGATGGGGAGTCCGTCCCGGCCGGCAGTTCCGGAAAGTACTTACTCAACAACCCCCTGAATATGTCGCCGGAATTTTTGTCAAGAATATCGAACATACGTCACCCCCGGATGAGGTACTCGGCCGAACTTCCACTGCGGGCCGTCAGAGTCGTTATTATGTGTATGGTGTCTTCCATTATCGTCACGCTTTCCACGTCCAGAGAGGCCAGAGCCTCGTAATCGGGCCTGCGGTACTTCACATCAGACAGTTTTATCCTCGACACCGCCTCGGCCAGCCAGGCCACCGCGGTGTCCCGCTTCCTGGCCTCCCCTGCGGTCTGGAACTCGTTCCATTCACTGTCTATCCATCTATCGGTGTCGTCTGTCTGGGGCAGCTTCTCACCTATTACCGTCACGAAGGTATAGGCTATCCGCTGGAATATGGCGTCAAGCCCGGTGTACGTTCTGGACAGGTCTATGGCTATAACTCCGTTTACAGGATCGAAAAACTGAAACTCCATTATTTCTTTCCTCCCAACAGCTCGACGAACGATACGAACTGGTCCGTCGCTTTAAGTGTAACACCCATTAGGGCTGCTATGCAGGAGAGCAGGTCGGCGGTCTGCTCGGCCTCTTTCTTCTCCTCTTCCGGCACGAACTTATCTACCAGCTTTTCGGTCAGGAACTTAACGGTCGGCAGCACTATGGCCAGCGCGCGCTCGTCCTTGTCTTTTATGGCGTATATCGCGTCGTATGCCGCCTTGTATACGTCCACCGCTGCAGATACTTCCTTAGCGGCCTTTATAGACGACTCGGCCGTGTCCTTCGCGAGCTGCAGACTCTTCGCCTTCCACTCGTCGCTTCTAGGCCCGGGCATGGGGTTGCCTTCAGCGTCCACCCTGTCTTCGGATTTCGGTTTCTCCTCGTTGGTGTGCTTGTACAGATCGGTCAGGTTCTTCCAGGCGCTGGCCACCGCTCCCCCCGCTGCCATGGTGCTGCTCTCCATCTTGTTAAGCGTCGCAGTGTTGGATTTCTTCACCAGCCCGGAAAGCAGCGCGGAGGCCTCTGGCGCGTGGTCCTTGAAAGCGGCTGCCACGGTGGACAGCAGATTATCCACCGCCACGACAGGTTGCGCCGGAACCGGTTCGCCTTTCTGGGGAAGATCCTCCGCCTCCATCTCCGCGACTATCTTGTCCATCTTCTCTATAATGGCCAGGGCTTCTGACAGGTTCTTCACTACGCTGTTACTGTACTCGCCGGCAGCTCCGGACACTTCTATGGATACGGTTAGTTTCGCCTTTATCTCCGCGAGGGCCTCCATCTGTTCCTGCAGCGCCTCGGTCTGTTCATTGTCCTTACCTTCCGCCGTCTGCTGCGCGTAGGTATAAGCCGCATCCAGTTTGAGCTGTAGGCTGTCAACTTTAGACTGGATCGCAGAGATCTGCGCCTCAACAGCAGCCTCGTCCACCCCGTCTTCCCCCAGCTTGTTGGTGAGGGTACTTATACTTATCTGCAGCGACGATATCTCCGCAGACAACGCCTTGACTTCCAGAGAGCCGGTAACTGTCCTTGTGTCCCCGGTTTTCTTAGCCTCCAGAAGGAAGGCCAGCTGGTCCTCCAGACCTTTCAGTTTGAACTGGAGAGACCTCTTGTCGGTACCGGGAGTCTTCATCTGTTCCGTAACCAGCGCTATCTCTGCCTCCAGATCCTTTATCTTCAGCCCCAGGGATACCCCGCTCTTCACGACAGTTCCGGAATCTTTTTCCGGCGTGACATCGTTCCCGTTTTTCATGACGTCGATGGCGAAAGAGGCCCACCAGTCGGACATGTTCGCCTCTATCATCGCCTTGACCGCCAGCGAGTCTTTAGAGAGCGGTTTGTCTTCCCCGTACTCTTCCATGTATTTGACCAGCGGCTCTTCGCTACCCAGCACCTGTTTGGCCTTTTCCCGCCACCAGTCTGCCTGCAACAGGATACTTACATCCCCTATCGTCGCCAGCAGTTTGGCACTTATCTCCAGAGTCTCGGAGGCGTATACGTCACGGCTGGGCATGTCCATGTTGGTGAACGCCACCTCTACCCCCGCCTTCGCCTGCTGAACCGCCGTCGCCGCGAGGGCCGGGTTTCCTTCCTCTTTGGCCCGTGTCAGTAGGGTGAGCGCCCCGGAAACCGCAACCTTGACCGCTTCGGAGTCTACCTGAAGATCGGCGGTAACGGCCCCGGTGTCTGTCTGGTAGGCATACGCCAGATCGAGGTTGTACTTCAGTCGCCAGGCCAGGTCCTCCATGTACGTAGAGGCGGCCCCAAGTGCGGCCATTCTGGCCTCGAACTTTAACGCAAGCTCGCTGTTGTAGGTGCTCCGGGCCACAGAGTCCACCGCCTCCCTGTCCGGGTTTATGGTTATTTCTCCATTGAACATGTAGTCCTCGCACACATCCCACAACAGTCCAACTTCAGCTTTCACCGTCTCGTTTTCTATCTTCGCCAGAACCTCCGCCCTGTCCACCAGGATTGAACCGTACAGGTTCGCCAGTAGCGTCAGAGCGTCGAGGATTAAAGAGGCCTCGACCGCTATCTCCGTGTTCTTGAACGTGGCCCTGGTGGTGGCCTTGAGACTGGTCTTCAACCTCTCCTGCATCCTCTTCGCCTGCAACCTCGTACCCGCGTCTATCACTCCGGATCACCCACCCCTTCGGCCCTGTCTATGTTGTATGCCACCAGATACCCACCCACGGTGAAGTCCTTTATCCTGGGGTTGGAAGCGTCTTTCGCCGACGATACGTCAGTCGGGTCTATGAGGAAGTACGTCTTGTTTATAGTCACCCCCAGAAGGTATTTGGCGTTCCGGATATCTAGCGTGAGGAGCGGGTCGGTATAGGAATCTACCTGCTTTATAGTTGACATTACCGCATTCATAGCCTTCAATATCTCGTCTTCCTCTTCATAGGAGTATACTCCGCTCCCCTTCTTCATGGACCGCAGCATCTTCTCCAGTCTGCCCGCGGTCGTGCCGTTGTCTTCTACATCGTACACGTCCTCAACGGCCAGGGAGAAAGACACTATGGCCTGCATTGCGTCGTGCTGGTTGTACAACAGGGACAGCTTTCCGGGGGTCGACAGTCTGAAGGGTTTGCCATAGTTGTCTAGCGAGGGCGTAAAGGGTTGCGACGACCCTCTGGGGATCTCCAGACCTATGGTGAAACCGGTGGTCATGGCGTCGAGGCTGGCGTGCGTCTCGAAGTACGGCGTCTCGAAGCCTTCCACTACCAGGCCGAGCATGGGAAACGACGACAGGTCCATGACTTTACTTATACGACACGGGGAACGCAGGGCGGCGTTGTCTCTCCGGCCGAAGATGACGGGTCTACGGTAAGCCACGAGGTCTTCGTCTCCGGGCGCTATCTCCCTGACCAGGACCGCCAGCAGCTTGTTTATATCTTCTATTTTGGTATCGATTTTAGGCAAAAACCCCATTATGATCCCTCATTCCGGAACCGGCTCGTCTATCTTACCGAACAGGTTCAGGGTGAAATACATGTTCTGCACCGAGTACGAGATCTGCACCCTTGTAATTATAAGGGCCAGCTTCGGCGTGTCGGTGCCGTAGGCGTCGAACGCTATCTTTATTCCCACCATGTCGTGCACCCTCGGGTCTCCGAGGAGCAGCAGTATGGCCAGAACGTCTTCTACGCGGTGACTCGTGCCCTTCAGCGGCACAACGAAGTTGAGGTTTATGTCGGGCAGCTCGGCCATGCCGTCGAAATAGTTTCTGTTGGTGAAAGTGGAGACGGCCATCTTCGCGTAGTTGTCGGATATGGTGTAGTTCTGGAGCAGCAGGCGCAACCACGCGTCGTCGAGAAAGAGGTAGAAGGGCCGGTCCCTCTCCTTCGATTGGTGCAGCAGTTGACACCAGTCTTCCGGCCGGTCGCGTATCTTCAGGGCAGTCGCCTTCGGCTGGGCGACATTAAGCGCTCTGGAGGCCGTATCGTCCAGCTCCGCCGACAACAGGCTTATCTCTATTTCCGGAAGCCCCTCGGTTATGGCAGTGTCGTCCATGGCCTGTTTGGCCTCGTCCGACAACGGTTCTGCCTGTATGTTAAGGTTAGACATGTCACACCCCCACACTAACGCTCAACGATATGTCCGGCCCGACTATGCCCTTTAGCGCAGCCGTAATGTCGCTGTCAACAGTATCGGAGAGCGGAGTGACCACCCTTACAGAAAGGTTGGCGTACCTAGCTTCCGCTCCCGGGTAACCCGACACCGGCACCGCTGCACCGTCGGCCTCCGCGTACCCTCCCAGGGCTGCCGTAATCGGGAACGCCGCTCCCCAGGCCGGGATGTTGTCAACAGCAGTCAATTCTTTTTGCAGCCTTCTGACAGCGTTGGCGTTTCTGTACCTGGAACCTGCGGCGTCGGCCATATACACATCCCGGATATACAGATCCGCGGAGGTTACGGTCCCGGCGTCGCCTGCTTCCGGGAAGACTATCAGCGGAGTGGTTATCCCGGAGAAGACGGAACCCACGGTGTCTATTGACGTGGGGACCCCGAGGATGCGGAGACTGCGATGGAACGCCCGAAGAAGCCCTGCAGTTTCCGCGCCTACAGACACGATGCTTGAAGTGTCGCCCACAGCGAACGAGTAGGTTGTCTGCAGGTCCTTCAGGCCCTCGTCGTATGTAACTATCTCCTCCCCCGAAGGCGCTTCTATCCTGGTGCAGAAAACGATGTCGTCTTCCCGGTACAGGTACCACGCCGCTGAAGGCTCTTCCCAGAATCCGTGGGACCCGACGTCGTCGGTAGCGGCGTCAACATTTTCAGGTTGAATCCGCATGTACCCTGAACCTGATACCGCCCTGGTGTCGTGTAGGTCCGATAGTTCCGTGCATAAATGTGAGAACGTCTCTAGTTCGTCCCTGAACACCCCGCTGTCGAGAAGGGTGACCAGAATGTTCAAGTTGTCGGCGACAGTATCGATGACACCTGAAACCCTGTCCCTGTACTCTCGCAGCAGCTCTCCTACGCTCTTCCCCACGCAATACCGCATGTTATCTGTCTTTCCCTCGAAAGGATCCGCCACCCCTATCGTCATAAGACGCACGTCTCCGTACCTATCGATGAACCCTGACAGCAGGGCAGCTGTAAGCTCCTCGTTTATAACCCTGCCAACGTTGTCGAGCATCGTACCGGCCAGGTTTTTGTAAGACAGCAGGGCGCTGCGCACGAACCGTTCAAGAACGCTCAATGGCATCTCCCGAACAACCATGGCCGCATCTCCTTCCGCCGGAGAGGCCCGCCATATCGGCTCCGGAAGCGTGGTGGATGCTATCATCCTGTCAACCGGAAGTCTTTTAGGACTGTCGAATATCGGAAAGTACGTACCGTCGCTTCCACCGCCAAAACCGGCGGCACTCGCTTCAGAAGGAACGTAGTCCCTGTATGGTATGGTGTGCTCGCTGGCCACAACCATGGACAGACGATCCTCGACAGAACCGGAAACAGTGTCGTGCCCGTGCGCCAATGGCGTCAGCAGAACAGTCTCCAGAGAGCTGGTCCCGGTTTCCAGAAGGCCGCGGACCTGATAGAAATCTACGCCGTACCTCCGGTAGATAAATGTGGTATCGATTAGCGACAGGGTCCTGGAGAACGGCCCTTGCACCGCCGTCGCCAGTTCCGGCCAGTACCCGGCCTGCTCAAGGATATTACCGAAATCTTCCCTGAACTCTATGGTTGTAGCCCCTACTGCCACCGTGGCGGCTATCTCCCGCACCAGCCCGGAGGCCGGCACCGACAGGTCCCAGTATTTTGACAGGACTTCCAACACCTTCTCGGCGTAGCACATGAAGGACTGCCTGACCAGGAGCAACAGCCCCGGTCCGGCAACTATTATAGGTTTCCCAGAGACTCCCCAGTAGAAAGACAGATCGAAGTACTTCCTGGTGTAGGCGGCTGAAAATGGCACCGTGTTCCCGTCCCATGAGCACGTGGGGTACGGCTTAATGGGGTAGTACGGCTCCCCTTCCGGCACCTCCATGTTGGTCGCACGAAGTGTGGCTATGGAGTCCAGGAGCGTCTCCCGCAGCCTCCACAAGTCGGAGGGCAGCGGCCCTGAATCATACTCAAGGTACTCCCCGCGAAGAAACACGTCGCGTATAAAGCCCCGGAACAGAGGTAAACTGCCGCTTTCCCACGGATCGCGCCTCAACTCACACCCCCGAGGCTTCGAGGTATTCGCGCAACAACTCGACTATCTTGTTCTTCGTGGTGGATACCCAGCTGGGGGATTTGTCCAGCTCCGCTGCGATCGCGCCGGTGCCCTTCCGCACCCCGCCTATTCCGGTCGCGTACTCCAGCACCTTCATCTCCTGGGGGTTCAGCTTCATGTGGGCGTAGGCTATGGCATTGTTGAACTCCATGACGTCGGAGGTGTTGTGGACGTCCCAAACATCGGAGGAGACCACCGCGGCTCCTGCCGTCTCCTTCTTCAGCAGCGAGATCCTGGCCGGGTCCCACCCCAACTTGTCGGCCATGTCGGCTATCGTGGGTTCCCTTTCGGCCACCAGCCTGAACTCGTCCTCCGCCCTCAACAATTCTCCGTAGGCTATACGGTGGTTCTCCGGCATGCGCACCACGTTCTGGTAGTTGTTCACGTACCTGTACAGCTTCTGCAGGTAAACCGCTATGTAGTTCTTCAGCGTGCCTTTAGCCGGATCGTAACTCTCCAGGGCGTCGAGCGTCAGCCTTTTTGCCTCGGCCCTAACCGCCGCTTCCGGAAGGCCGGAATGCAAATACTTGTACACCGCCCCGTTTATCTGCGGTTCCAGCTCCTTCATGAGTTTGGCCAGCGTGCCGGAATCCCCGGTTTTTCTCCACGCTTCCCACAACGAAACCACTCTGTCGTTTATATTTGTCATGTTATTCCTCATATACCCAGCTTGCAGTCCGACCGGTGGTTTCTTCGAGTTCCTCTTCCGGATACTCCGCATCGGCCGATATGCTGGACGAATATATTTTAGGTACCATATCCCCGAACATAACGTCTGTTATAGAATCTTCCCGGGAAGCCATGTCCTTCACCAGGTTTCTGGCCGCAACACCCCTGCGGGTGGCTTCCGCAGTAGACAACGCCATCCCGTCTGTCAGCAGCCTGGTGTCGTTCTCGGCAGCCTTGTCAACCAGTGCGGCCGCGAGATCATCTATTTCCATGTATACAGGATCCGACGTCGTTGCCACCAGTTTCTTGAGGACATCGTCGCTGGTCATCATTTTCCTGAACTTGAAACGTTCCGCCAGTGGCGCCTTGTACTGCGGGAGCAGTTTTTCTACGTAATCACCAACTGCCTGCAGCGATTTCACCCTCTCTTCTGGTTTCAGTTCCGCCCGCAGGAAGTCGTTTCCATTACTGCCGCTGGTCCAGAAATTCTCCCCGCCTTTGGCCATGCCGGGTGCGGTGACGATTTCGTAGTCGTCTTTATACAGTTTGTCTATTTTATCGGCGTTCACCTGCCCGGAGAGCCCGTCGCAGGGCTCTATTGACGCCGCCACGTTGTTCGAGAACAGGTGCATGCCCTGCACCTCCCATCTGCTGGTTTCCGTGCCGTGGACGGTGTCTATAATGTGTTGCAGTGTCGATACCCTACCGTGGTATGTCACACCGCCGGTAATTACGGTGACAGGAAGTCCGACCAGCGCGTAGGGGTTGAACAGGGTAGTTATGCTACCACCGTTTCCCTGTATACCGGTCACCAGGTTCCTGCGCAACGTGTTCAGCAGCAGGAAGGGATCATCGCTAATTGAATACTCCTTGTCCTCGCTGTACAACTCCTTTACAGAGGCCTCGTTCATGGTGAGTCCGACGGTTCCCGCGTTTATCCCCATCACCTTTTCCTGGGGGGTCAGTTTCACGAAGTCCCCCATCTTCTGCGCCTCTACTTCTATGTGTGGGGCCGTCCCTTCCGAAGAAGTGGAACCTACCAGCTTTCCCCGCAGCAGGGGGAAGGTCATGCTGTTGGTGGGCACTATGTATTCGGTGTAGCCCAACATCCTGGTCAGGAATTTGTAGTTGACCGGAACGTCCATGGTCAATATCTCGTGCGGGAACACGGTGTTGCAGGCCGGAGCGGCTGCGGTAGTCAGTTTCGGCTGCAGCACGAACTGCTTCCCCGATGGCGTGAAACCTATCTGGGGATAGATGCCGTAGCCTGAAGATGAGGTTATAAGGGCCAGAGCGCTAGCGAGTGTGGCCTGCGGTATTCCGCCGGAGTAAGAGGCAAGCAGTTTGAACAGCTGGGGCCGTAGTCCGTACTTCCGCAACCACGAACCCTTTCCGCCCAGGACACCGAACCTGGAGGACGTTTTGTGTCTATCATTGAAAGCCTCTCCGAACAGGGTGCGCGACATCATGTCGGAAACTATAGTGTCCAGCATCTCACTGTCCGAAGACTTCTCCAGGGCCTTGCGCAGAAGAATCAGGAACTCCGTCTCCCCAAACTCGCCGTTCTCGTCCATCGATTGTCCCGTGGTGTCAGGTACCTGTTCCTGACCATAGAGTTCGAACTCGGCGTAGGTCAGAGGCAGCTGCGACTGGTCGGAGGTGAGGAACATGGCGGCGAAACGCACCGTATCGTTGAGCGCGGCTCCCATGGGGACTTCCGTCTCCACGCTTATTGACACCATGGGGGTCTTTCGCACATACACCCCGTAGACGTAGGAGTCTATCAGGTACTTCCACTCCCCGTCCACCGTGTCCCTCATATGGAGGAACAGCCTGGTCCCGGGTGGCAGGTAGGCCAGCTCCGGACGTGACGGAATCGAATACTGGACTGCGGCCGCGTTCTCCGCCAGGGTGATCTGCGCGCTGTCGAATGGTAGTATGTGTTCCTTGCCGCCGCTGTCGTATATCGCCAACTTGAAATCGTGCATACCTTCGCCTCCAACTATCGTTGTCTCCCTCACTACTATCTTACACGGACAGCCCATACTCTCGCAGGCGAGAAAAGTGGAACAAATAATGGAACAAGTAGGCATACACAAGTATACTTTTTGGTCGTTTTTTCAGTGATTTTTAGAGAAAAACACATATTTTTTCAAGACCGGTATCCTATTTAGCTCAACCGCATGGTTGGCCTAACAGAGTGCTGTTGAAGTGAAGAAATGGCAAAAAGGGGTTCTTATTCGGACATAAGTTATCCTGTTTACGTGTTTAGCCACTAAAGGCATACATAGAAGAAAAAGACTTCAAAAAACAGCCATTTCTGAACAACAGGTAACCTGTTTATTGAATGTAGTGGTGTTCAGCTACTGTGGCCTAACAGCCACACAATTTTAGATTATTAAGAAAAGTAAACGTAATATGGCGAATGTTGGTGTCAGGCTTCCGATGCCTTCTGGGTAAAACGGACCACACTGCCAGAACCAGATAAATTAGTACATATATATATTCTATTCAGATCGGTTCTGGCACCCGGATCCTTTTTAGCGCGGCCATATACAGAGCCGAACACCGAGATCCGTCACACTAAGTTAACTTTCCTTAACACTTTTCAGTGACGTGGCTCTTCAGCTGCCGGTCTTGTTTAGCACTACATTTTAGGAACGCGATACCTGTTGGTTACATTCATTTCTGTCGTCTCCGGTATGCCGCCCGTATAACTATTCATAGACGACGTTAATCTGGATTCAATTAATGCTACATACGCACAAAATTATTTGGAAAAGTGATCGAAATGAAAACAGGGTGGTAGTACAAGCATTCGCATTTAAATGCCCGCTGTTGAATTAAGCTACCCTGTTGGTACGAATATCTATATCGAATATAGAAAATGCAACCTGGGGCATCCTGCGCACGATTTAAGGGTATTGTGGGGAAGGTGTCCGGCGTACCGGAAGGATGGGAGTGTATGCCTGCCTGTTAGTGCTTGTGTGTGGCTCCATATAACCATTACAGAATATACAGCCGGATATTGGTATAAAACAAGTATCTATAAGGGCCGTTGGCCCAACTTCCGGAGGTGTACTATGATAATTAGATGTGAGAAAGAAAAAGTAGTGGAGAGGCTGTTAGCGAATAAGGTAGAGATCGAGCATTGCACCTTTAAAGGTAGCAGGGAAACGTCCGGTGGGCGTATAGCCTACTGGACCGGGCGCCGCGCGTGGGGGAATTGGTTCCCCATACTGGTTATAACCCACTAGGGAGGTGGATTGTGAGTGCAAGGGAAGGTTTAATTAAGAACGGGGCGTATCGCTCCAACACCGGGTATGTTCAGATCTCCCTCGATAAGAACCTGAACCTGATGCCGGTTGTGTATGCGGTGCATTCCGGGTACACCCCCGACAGGGGTACATTTCAGCTGCAGGGCGACGTGTTGCGATACGAGTACGATCGCAGGAGCGATGAGTGGTTCTGGAACTACGACAAGATTCAGGACACCGCCCCTGTAATAACTACCGTTTTTAATAGGTACCCTCTATTGAGGGACGTGTTCACCCCGCACGGATGTGGTGGGGTGTGGCTCCCGGAGGAGTATTGCCCGCCGGAGGAGTACCTGGCCGTTAAGTCGAAGCGACGCAGGATAGAGCACTTCCTGACACGGTTCGGCCTGGCCGGCGAGTACACCGTAGATGAGTTCATGCGATCTCCTGGTAGACTGCTGAACCTGACCCCGAAGCCTCTGGACATAGACCTGTCCACTTACGGGGTCGAGGAGGAGTACGCCTCCGGCTCGAAGGTGGACATAGTCAGATACGAGCGGTGGTTCGAAGCTAATGGTGACGGATCAACCGCAGAGGAGATAGTGTTGCAGCCGTCCGTTAAGGCAGTCACTCACGAGGGTGGCACCCGTTATTCCGGCAGCGAAGGGGTGCCGGGGATACGGGTAAGCGGGAAGAAGAAGTTCCTGGTTCGAATCGAACACGGTGCCTGCACGGACAGGAGCCGGTCCGGGAATTATAGCTACGGCTACAGGGTCGTGGTTTACACCATGTAATACTCCGCGGCGCTCTTCCATCGTGAAGGGTGCCGCTCATTTCTTACTCGGAGGTGTGTTTATGTCGAACGTTATTTTGTTGAGACTGCCTCTACTTACAGGGTTGAGGTTGTATAGCGAGCTGAAGAAAGACGCATTCTCGCCCTGTTTGTGGCGAGAAAAATATACGGGGTATGCGTTATTCCATAGTGATATGTCAGGACGGTCGGTACGACAAGAACTGCTGCGATTGTTGTATAGACACCCCGGGATTAAACGGAAACTGAAGGTGTTGTATGTTATAACCTGCCACCCTTCGCAGCAGTATTATGGGGTGGTGTATGGCACCCATGTCTCCCCGCTAGTGAACAGTGCCGAACCGCTGTATGTCAGTTTAATCGGTATCAGGACTCTCAAGGTGACGGATAAGGAGGAGTGACCCTGATTACGTCTACGGCCTGGGGGCCTTTAGGGGTTTCGATTAGAGTAAACTCCACGGCATCCCCTGCCTCCAGTTCGCGGTAGCCCTCCATGTTTATGGCCGAGTAGTGGACGAAGGCGTCCTTACCGTTCTCGCACGTTATAAACCCGTATCCCCTACGGGAATTGAACCATTTCACTGTACCTGACATCTATTTTCTCCTTTCGTGTGTGTGACGACGTAGGTCTTCCCGGCCATTTCCTCGAGACGCCTCCGGTAATAACTATCTATACTGGGGATCTCCAGGGGGACCCTTACGCTGCTGGTGCACACCGCGGCCACCAGTGCCACGTCGTCTTCTTTGGACGTTTTTTCCAGTTTGAACGTGTGTTTTTGCAGCTGCAACATCTCGTTGGTGGTCATATTCTTCTCGAAAGTGGAGAGCATCTGCGCCACTCCGCTCCAGGACGACCACATACTGCCGGTTATTATTATGGGGTACGCGAAGTTGTTGGTCTGGTAGACAGTCAGCTCCACGCACAACGAGGCCTCCGTGAGGGGTATGTAGATAGCGAACACGTTGTCCGGCCGCTCGATCGTCGAGACCAGTTTCACCGACGACAACAGGTCGGCGTCCCGGTTCATGACGGAGAACGGTTCCGAGTATATGAAGATCCCGGGGGGAGGGCAGCCGTAACGGGCGGCCACTACGCGGTACGGGTTCTTACCGGAAGCCTCGCGCACATGGAAGGCCGAGAAAGACAGATTAGTGTAAGTCTTCCGGTTGGCCATCCAGCACCATCTCTACTATACTGTCCATGGCGCTCTCTATGAGAAGCTCTATCATGTCCAGTTGCTCGCCCTTGTTCTTTATCTGCAGCATTATCTCCTTCAGCTCTTCCTGGAAGTCGAGCAGCACCTTCCTGTACCTGTCGAAAAAGGTGTCCATCTCTTCCTTGTTCACGTTCCACAACCTCGCCGCTCCGTTTATGGCGGAGACGTGTCTCACGACGTAGTTCTCTATGGAGGCTATTAGCATTCCGGGAGAGGTGGTGCTTCTCAGAGGCAGTACGGACACCAGTTCGAAGACCATGATGCAGAAGTTGTTCAGTATTCCGACCAGTACCTTGTAGAGCTCGTTCTTGTGCGTTACCGTGCTGAGGCTGTTCATCCGTAACTGTATTACGCGTTCCATTCTCTTGAGTCTAAGGTAGCTCAACGCCCGCAAGTAACCTATCCACCATATGAGGAACGCGAGCAGCAGCGCGATTGTCAGTATCGACGCCAGTACGAGTTCTGTCATTTCTCTTCCCCCTTCGTGTCTTCAGTGGTATCTGTAGTTTTAGTTTCGGCTTCATCTTTAGTTCCGGGCAACGTGGTCTCCTTGTTCGCCTTGACAAGCAGGAAGCCCATTATAGTTTTCAACCACTTGCTTATGGTCTTAACGTACGCCCCCCTGCTGGCCAGGGTGTCCAGGTCGGCCACGACCGTGTTCAGCAGCGTTATGAACACGGCCACGAACAGCACCAGGATGGTCGTGTTAAGAAACATACTGGCTATACCTTCGTCCAGGAAGCTCAACAGTGACCTGACGGCTATCAGGATAACGTACGATGTCAGAGCCAGGCGTAGAGCGTCGCCTATGGCAACGGTGCGCAGGCTCTTCTTTTCAGTGAAGGACGGCACCTTCCCCGGAGGTCTGGTGGAGACATAGACCAGGTTCAGGGCCAGCAGGACGGATAGGTACAGCAGTTTCGCGTCCCCCCATAGGCCGTTGAATATCGTTGTTCCTACGGCATCGAATATGTCTTTTGCACACATCGGCACCCTCCATGGCGTAAGTGTGGGTTATTTGTCCGGGCTTATGTAGTGGGACGCCTTGTCTATGAGGTCGTTCACGGCGGTATCCACATCTTCCTGTATTTCTTCGTCGGGGACTCGACTTTCTGGTTTCTGTACTTCCCAACCCATCTGTTGTACTATTACCTTCTTGTCCCTGCTGGTGGTATGAGTCTTCTTCAGGCTGTTCGGGTCGGGTGCAGGAATCGGCTTTATCGACAGGTCGCCGGTTTTCAGCGTCTTCAGGTGCTCTTCGTACCTGTCCTCGAGGACGGCGTAGAACACCACCATGTGGAACGTACCCTGCTTGTCGAACGAGGCGGTGTGAGAAGCGATGGATATGTCGGGGTTGTTCACCAGGAACTCGTACTTCTCGACATCGGTCGCTTCGTCGAAGTTCAGGACTGCCACTTTCTGTATGACTCTCGGTGCAGTGACCGCACCTGGTGTTGCCAACAGTTCAGGAGTCTCTCTCATACATCACCCTCCTCACACCGGACTGACAGTCCTGCGCGGGGGCAGGGATTCTGGCAGCGGTTCTTGACCTGCTGGATTCCGGGGCTCCTCCTGCTGCCGGGTCTGCTCCACGTTTCCGGACACTGGTTGGTTGTCTGGCGCCTGGGGCTGAAGACCGCCGGATAGGGCGCCGTATACGATCGGATACTGCTGCTGCATCGTCATCATCACTTTCTGCTGCACATCCTGCGGTTGGGCGTACAGCCATTCCATGAACTCGATGATCGACGGGGCGTTCAACAGGTCCTCAAGGCTTCCGGCCTCGAGCACGCCCTTGTAGAAGAAGTCGGGCATGGCCATCGATTCCGGATTCAGGATGTCTCCGGCCTGCTGGGACTGGAGTTTCGAGCCGGCCGCTATCTCCGAGAGTCTCTGGGAGAGGAGGTCTTCGGTGTACAGCGGCTGCCTTCTCTGGGCCTCCTTTATCATCTGCATGGTTTCGTTGTCGAAGTCCAGGTCGAACTCGCTCAACATCGTGGTGTCCGATATCTTCCTGCCCTGGTTCAAGGACATGAACAGCTGCTTCCTCATCTGGTCGTCGGCCATCTTGAACTCCCTGAACCTGACATCCGGTTTCGGCATGTCCCTTACGATCGATATCATGGTGACGAGCTTGTCCAGTACCGCTTCCAGCATGTCCCTGTAGTTTATGAAGTGATTCTCCAGCATGCGGAGGGAAACGGAAGAGCCGGTCCACGTCAGGCCGCCGCGCACAAACTCCGCAGGCACCTGCATTCCGGCTATTATGTCGTCCTCCAGGTTCTTCACTTCCGGCCAGACCATGAGGGCCCTGCCGTCGCCACCCAGGCTGCCGGCGTTCATGGGTACGGGGAAGATAGCTATATCGTTCGGGCTGTCCCGCCATCTCTGTATCTGCGCCTCGACGTTCCCGCTCCACACCCCGAGGTTCGGGGTCGGCATGGCGTTGGGAGGGTAAGGTCCCATCTGCATGGTCCCGGGCGAGACATAGCGGTACTTCACCAGACTGTCCTGCGCGATGTGGGCGTTGGCCTTGCGGAGCATCCCCAGGTAGTACATGGTCTGGAGGATGTGTGTTATGGGCGGTATGCCCCAGCCGGAAAGGTCGGAGGCCAGGGACGGCCTCTTCAGCATTATAACCTTGTTCCGGTAGAGCCTTACCGCGTTCCTGTTGTTCAGTACCGCCATGATGAAGGTTATAGGGGTCTCTTTCAGGAACTGCGCTTTCGTCCTTATGTCCGTCACCAGGTGGGCCGGCATGTTGTAGATGTAGTCGTAAGTTTCCGCTAACGGGTTGTACTCCAGATCGATGTTGAGGGGGTCCCATCTCCTGATCGTGTAGTCGCAGGACTTCTTGTCCGGTTCGTCCACGATTTCAACAGGGCGGTGCTGGCCGCACTTCTCGCAGTGTATGGTCAGCGACTTGCCATCTATCCTCCAGTTCACGGTCTCCTCCAGATCTATTAGGGTAGACCTAACATCCCCTTTTGGAGTCAGCACCTCGCCGCACTCCTTGCATACGAAGAAACGCTTCCGTGGCACGTTCAATGTCACCAGAGACATGCCGTAGATGTTGTAGTCCAGGCCTATGGCCACCAGTGTCTCTTTCAGGCGCATGTCCCTGAAGATACGTTCGTACTCCTCCTTCACCTTATCGTTCCCCGGGCTCTCGATGATTATGGGGGTTATGGGATACTCCGCCATCTTGTAAGCGATGTCGCTCACCAGCGGATCTATTAAGTAATAGTCCCTGCTGTAACGCAGGAGCTGCTTGAAATCTTGCGGCAGCTTCAGGTTGGCCGGGTTGAAATAGGGATCGGCCGCCTTTCGTTCGGGGCGTATATTTATTGACACGCTTCATCACCTCGCTATCCTGCTTCCAGAATACCACTACTATGGGCACCCGTGCAGGCGCGTCCGGTAAAACGGACCCTTGTTGCGGACATCGGCGACAGGTGGTATAATTAAGGCAACCCTCCGCGAAAGAGGGTCCAGCCTATATGTACTTCAACGCCCCCGCCTGACAGCCCGGGGGCTCTTCTTTATACTCGCCTGCACGCCCTCCCTCCATTGTGTTACGCTAAAGGTGGACGTATGTATTTTTTGAAAGGGAGGGGGCTACGTTGAAGATACAGAAAGACAAGTTGTTGCACTTCATCGCGGGGCTGTTCGTGACCATCGTTACGTGGGTGGTAATACAGAACCCTTTTGTGGCACTGCTTACGGGGCTACTTGCCGGGGTTGCGAAGGAGCTTATATGGGACATAGCGCTGAAGCGTGGAACCGGAGAGTTTCTCGACTTTCTGGCTACCGCGATTGGGAGTGGCGTTGCGTTCATGCCCCTGTACTGGTTTTTCTCAACGGCAGGAAGGTGAGCGACGTGGCGAGAGTGTCCCCGGACGAGATCAGAAAATGGGCTACGGAAACACCGACCATTCCAGATGTCTCTGCCGATCTGCTCGTAGCGATAGCCACATGCGAGTCGAGCCTGAACCCCATGGCCATAAGTCATGTGCATGCCATGGGACTCTTCCAGTTCATGCCGATTACCATTGTGGATCTGTACACCCGCTTCGGCACCCTGGTGGACCCGTTCGACCCGAAAAGGGCAACCATAGGGGCGAAGAAATACCTGGCCTGGTTGTTTTACAAGCTGGAGGAACTGGACGCGGTGTTAGCGGCGTGGAACTGGGGTTACGGCAACTATACACGGAAGGGCGAAGAGTTTTTACCGGACGAGACTGTCCGGTTTATCGGACGTGTGAAGAGAGAGCTAGCGGCTCTCAAGTGAAGGAGGAGTGTTCATGGAGAACTTACCGTATTACATCACCGCCGGGGTTTTCGCGGCGATAGCGCTGGCTATACTGTACTACTCGGTCAAGAACAAGAAGGACCTGACGAAGTTTATAGAACTGGCTCCGGCTATATCGGAAGTTGCACAGAAGGCAGCGGAAACCTTTATGCCCGACAGCGTGGTGGCTAAGATTATAGGGTACGCGAACATAGCCGTGCGGGGGCTTGAACAGACCTACAAGAACGTGGACAAGGACGCTCTCGACGACAAGACACGGAAGGTGTGGAACGACAAGATTAAGGAGGAGGCCATCGCGGCGGTGAAGAAGATGGCGGAGGCCGACAAGGTGGACATATCGTCGATCGAGGGAACCATCGGCCTGATAGTGGAAGGAGCTCTGTTCGCGATGAACCTGATTTTTCGAGGACCGAAAGAACCTGCTGCCACTGCTTGAGGCTTTAACCGTCCCCTCCCCGGAGGAGATCGCCCTGGAGGAGATCGCTAAGGCCTGGGGAATGGACACGGTCCGGGGCATGGACTACAGTCTGGAAACCGGGCAGCTGACCACCGAGGTGTTCATACTCAAGAACCTGTTGCAGTGGAAGAAGTTGAGCGTGAACATAGGGGGCAACTTCGAGAAGGCGGCGGCCACGGTCGGCTGGGACCTGGACCTGCCGATCACCCTGCACGGTGGCGTCACGAAGTCGTGGAAGGAACTAAACGACTGGACCAAGAAACCGGGTATATTCATAGGATTCGAAATGAGGTTTTGATACTATAACTAGGGGAGGGAAGGCCTGTATTGAAGACTCTGATTCTGCGATGCAAGGCTCTGCTGTTGGCGGTGCTTGAACTGGTAAGGTGCGCGGGTATGTGGTACATATACCAGGAGGCGGAAGTGGAGTGTCCGCCCGACGTTCCTGACACCGGGGTTCATAGGCATATCCGCCCTCCCTGATAGGAGGTTGTCATGAGTGACATTATGGGAATAATAGAGACCGATGGGGCCGCGATACGCAAATCCAGGATCGGGAAACCGGTAAAACATAAATCGGCGCCCAGGCCCAACAGGTCCGACCAGGTGAAGATGCTCAATTACGAGCTCCAGTGGCTGGAAGATAATATACAGATCATGGAAGAGTACCTCAAGGCCCCGGGTAAGGGCCATATGTACGAGAAAGGCGTCAAGTGCCTGAATGAATTGAAGCGGCGCAGAAAAAGAAAAAGGGCGTACCTGAACTATGTGTTGAGGAAGGGGGCGTGAGCCCTCTTTTTCTTACTCGTCAGGTACTTGCGGCCCCCTGTAGGCGGGCTCGTCGTACATGTCCTGGGAGTACGTTACGGCCGGCTCTTCCTTCTCCTTCTCCAACTCCCGTTTCTTGTCGCGCAGCAGCATGCCGACTTTTTTAGGCAGCAGCTTCTCCAGCTCGTCTTCTCCGGGGCCGGAGTTTTCGTACAGTATTCCTGGAGTCACGTAACCCTTCTCCCTGAAGAAGTCCCTACCATATTGCAGCCGATACATCCGAACGGCCGCGACGCCGAATACGGTGTCCCGGTACTCCTCGACCAGCGGGATCTGCTCGACAACCCTGCGCATCTGCAACCAGAACCGGTAGGCCGCCAGCTGCTCGGTGGTGATTTCCGGTTCCCCGGTGCCACACATAACGTAACCGTTCAGGAACTCGTAGTCCTCGGGGAAGTACAGGTAGCCGTGGTACTTCCAGACCTTACCGATGTAGCGTTTAACTTCGTCGGAGAGGGCCGCTTCCAGTCGGTAGGCCGGCACTATGTCCTGGATCAGGTCGAGGGTGAGGATAGTTTCCACGACGGATGGAATGGTGGCGTCGTCGGTGTCGGCCACACCGTCGATGATGGTGGTGGCCACCGCCTCGAAGGCGTGCCATTCCGTGAGGGGTATTACGGAAACGTCGAGGCTCTTCAGCGCCTGCAGCTTCATCCTCACGGTGTCTGACAGGTTTATGTGGATCCTGGACAGCAGCTCCTCGTACAGGGAGATCTCGTATTTCGGCCAGCCAGATATGTTCAGGGCAAGTTCTATAGCCCTGACCACCAGGCGGGGGTTGTGCAGGGACCACCCGCAGGCTGTCCTGATATCCGGTAGTGGTGGGGACACTATGTGCATGCTCCAGCTCCTTTACACGTTGACGACGATGGTTGTGTACATCGCCAGGGTTTTAGACAACCACCGCATTACGTCCCCTTCTGTTACGGGAACATGTGCGGTGTCAATAACTATGTTCAGGGTGGAAATACTGTCTGTCGTAGCAGGGAAGGCCATCAGTCGTCATCCTCGCCTTCCGGCTCTATTTTAGGGAGTCTCTTCAACCGATCGAGGTAGGCAACTTTCATGCCGTAACGGTACTCACCGTATGTTATATATGGTTTGTCTGCCTCCCGTCGGTCCCTGCTATACTTTTCTTCACGATCATACTCATAGGCTTCGGGACGGGAGTTCAGGATATGCAATTGCTGCGCCACCAGTATTGCCCGTTTCACCGTCCGCCTGGGCATGGCTCACATCATCCTTCCTCTAGCTCGACAATTCTGGCCTCGAGATTGTTCAACATCGTTATTACGTCCCAAACGATGCTGCCCTGTCCCCGGATGTGTGTGTTGAAGGCCGCCGGAGCTTTAGAGTCCGGGAACAATATGTTGTTTTGGCCTGTGTAGAGGGTCAGCGAATTGGGGATGACGATTCCTTCTTCAACAGGAGTTTCTAACTGGTAGATAATCTCTATATCCGCTTCTGTCCAACTGGTAGTCACGCTTGCCGCAGCGTCCAAAACTTCAACCTCGCCATTGTCCTTGTTGCGGCAGATGACTTTCGATCCTACGGCATAACCGCTTAACGCAAACTTCCCGTCTGCATCGGTAGTCTTTGTGCCGTCGCGCTCCCAGTTCTTCGTGTAGTTGCCATCGGAGTCAATGGTGTTGAATACACCGTTGTATCCGTGCAGTTCTGCCGTGTCTGGAATGGTGATGGAGTCTGTGCGTGGGGGGACGTAGTCGGTTGCGGCGGAGCCTTCTTCAAGTTGGACATCTTCAATATAGAAATCATTAAGTCTTAGGCCAACCCTTAAATCTAAATATATGTATTGACTGTCGGTCGTGAAAGATAGTGGGCCATTTGAGAGGTTGTGATTATAGATACTATATTGAGCTAACCAGACTCCCGCAGAATTATGTAAAGACGGGTATATGTTTACACATGATTCAGCCGACAAAATATATGGCGTATTTGGTTTAAGTTTCATCAGCTTTCTTGCGTTTTTTATGGTTGGTATCCATGCAGAACCAGCCCCAAAAATACTTGTGTTATTTTCAGCCGGATTTGAAAGCTTATAAACAGAGTTTTTGACATAACTAGCCCATGCCATATGCTCCATTTTTGAGAAATCTATCAGATTCTTCCCACGATTCTCAATTGTCAATTCTGAGGCAGTACCATCTTCAACATTGACTGAAAGCACTGAATCAAAATACGGTATCTCAGCTTCCAGTTGAGCTTCGGTAAGGTCAGACCAGTTGGAGGCTTCGTATTTTGCCGCACGTATTGGGTCGAGTGCACCTGCGGCGGTGAGGTCGATGAGTTGAACACCGTCAAATAAAGCGTAGTTGTCTGATGCTAAATTTCCATCTGTTGACCTAAATTCAAACTGAACACTAGTAATATCAGAAGTTGTTTTGTGCGAATATCTCGCGTAGGCTGTGGCTGTTGGAGTAAAAGTTGTCAATACCCCGCCGCATCTTATTGCAAATATTCTATTAGTTAGGGCATTTGATTTTCCATACATAGAAATGAAGTATATATGGCCAGAAATGCCTGAAAAGATGTTAGAAGTGCCTATATACACATAGGCATAATTTCCGTTAGATGTAAGTCTTTGTGCTTTACTTCCAAACAAACTTCCAGAGTCTAGGCTTATTGCAAGATTAGCGTTTGGCATAGTAGTCCACCCATCAGCCAATCCATCGCTGTTTGTATCAGTCTCAAAATTCCCGTAACTCCCCAACAGGTTGACGAATGTCGTGCCGTGGATGGTTACGGTCGGTATCTGTGGCACCCCGCCGTGGATGATGTTCTCGATATTGACTGCTGAAATGTCCCGTTCCGCGACTCCAGACTCTGTCACTATCCGTCCGAGTGCCCCGAGGTGGGTGCTCATCTCGTTACTCCTTGTGCGCAACCCGACCATCGATTCACTTACAGAAGTAACCTGGGCACCAATCGATACCGGCAGGGTCATCTCTACGGAGATTCTCGGGTCCTGCACGCCTACACCGATTTCGTATGTGAAATCGTAGAAGTCACCGGCTTCTGCATCGTCTATGGTGAAGCTCAAGCCATCCCCGGCCACCGTACAGTTTTCCAACAATATGGGTATCAGTCTGCCGTCCACCAGGTCTACACGGTTAACTTCCACCAGGTCACTTATAGGCCGTGTCTCGTCGAATACGTATATGGCGTCGCTGTAAAAGCTGATATCCGTGACCCTGTCGGTGTGGACAGTTATGGTTCCGGCCTCGAAGCACCCTAGTTCCTGGGGGAAGAAGTACTCCATTTCCGGCGTGGTGAGCTGATATACCAGCGTATAATCTCCATCCGCCGCAGTTACGGAAACAGTAGTACCGGATATCGTGCCGTCGTATTTAATGCCGTTGGAGTTAAACAGCAGACAGTTGCCCGTGCCTGATTTAAGAGAAGTCGCCGCGTTGGAGCTTACAGTCACGGTTTCCTTTTCCGCGCGTCTAGTGAACACACCCGTCCGTGGATTGTATTCATTAGTGACATCGTTTATAGATAGAAGATCTATACCGGTTGGAATGAATATAGAATCTGTGGATGTAGAATCCTCATTTTCAGATACAAGTTGTATATCATTTGTACCGTTTATATCCGTATTTGCAGACAGATAAGAGTCGAAGTATGGGATTTCTGCGTCGAGTTGTTCCTCTGTCAAATCAGACCAGTTTTCTGCGTCATATTTAGCCGCGCGCACATCGTCTAATGCACCCTGAGCATTCAAGTCTATAAGCACATCTTTCCAACCGTCTGATTTCACAAAATATGCAGTGTCTATTTTAGTGCTTTCATCTATTAATGCAGATGATGAGTTAGCTAGATTCCATATCATCTAAAATCACTTCCCTTGTGGAACATAGCAGGCGCGCGCCCCGACGTACCGAGTCCGAGAAGTGAACAAATAAGACAGATTCCAATAGAAAGGCCCCGCACTGACGCCATGATACCAAGTGCCACCCCGTAGAAAGCAGTTTGTGGCATAACTCGCCGGAGCGTACAGATAGTCGCATACATATTTGGATGCAGACGGACTGTCTGTTTGAACACTTTTCGGCAAGAATAGCCCGAGAGCGTCGGGATGCCAGATAAAGTTCTTCAGATATCCGTTGGTAGTCAATAGCACGCATGGAATCTTTGTATATCCTGCCAGAGTGTTGTTGTACGGTTTGGCAGGAGCAACATAGAAACCGTCCGACTTTATTCCTCCGCCATCAGTAAACTCCCATATGTTGCCCCACCAGTTTTCCAGCCCGAACATGGAAACGGCTTCAAGATTTGTGCCACCAGTATCCACCGCACCAAGAGCAGCAGTAGCCCCGGTAGGTTCAGATTCATTTCCAGTACCGGATGCTTTTCCGGTTATACCCTGTCCTACTGTCGTTTGAGCGTTGAAATCAGCATATTTGATGAGATATAGCAGATTCACCATTCCGGCCTGTTTTAGGTCAACTATCCCCCATCCGGTGCCTCTGTTCTCTGCCATAGTTCTAAACTCCGGTAGAGTCTGGTTGGTTTTTGGCTTTCTTCCAGAGACAGAGCGCAACATATGGTCTGGAAGGTCGAGAGTAGCTATCTGTATTGGATCCGAACCGTCTGATGCGTCCTCTATCCATGAGCTGTCTGATATTTTCTGCACGCTGCCCTCGAAAGCTCCGATATACACGTAGTCAAGAACTTCTCCACCAGATACGAACGCAGGATGTATTGTGAATCCGTCTGCTTCTGTTGCTGAGACTTCCATATACACTATCGGTTCGCCTTCGGTTTCTATCTCGCCTACGTGCATATAGTATTTCGGGAATCTGACTACCACTTCTCCGTTCGAACCGTCCGTGGCATAATCTACGTCTCCAAACTCCGCTAGTTCGGTACCATCGGAGTCCAGATTCATTCGCTTTATAAGGTCGAAATCGTATTCTGTGTATCCTGTAGAATTTCCTGCCAAATTTACAAGCGGCGTGCCTTTCAGGGTCAACGCCCTGACCGTGGCCGTTCTCGCTGTCTCCGGCATACTGATTATCGGCACCGTTTCCGCCACATCCACCGTTAGGTCGCTCATGTCTTCGGCCACTTCTTCCAGGACCTCTACTCGGTCCAGGAGCCCGGTGGTCTCGGTGTCCAGTTCCGCTTCCAGGGCCGTCAGTCTGTCCTTCACCCCCGTGGTCACGGTGTTGAGGTCGTCCTCTATAGTGGTTATCCTCGCGTCCATTCCGGTGACCGGGGTCTCTATCTCCTCCTCCAGCGCGGTGGTGCGGGCGTCCAGGGAGTTTATGTCGTCGGCCTCCACGTAGTCGCCTTTCGGTCGGTAGATAACTGTAAGTGTCTGCCCGAAGTTGGAATAGAACGTTATGCCGGTGTAGGAATCGTGAATGTTATCGTAGTCGGCCGATTCCAGGCGGTAATCTAGTGCCCGGGACAGCGCGGTTTCCCCACGGTACACCCGCAATCCGGTGGCGGATATGAGGTCGTGGGAAAGGGTCACGCGTGCTCGCAGTGGGCTTCCACCCCCGGCCGGTACTGTTATCGTTTCAGTTGTGTCCGGGTATCCGGACGACAAGAAATTTAATTTGGCCATACCCGTAAATCCCTCCCCATATCCTGTCTAGTTTCCCTGTCTGTATCCATTATAACGGACGCCTGTAGGATGTGCAGGCGAGCCCTTAAGTCTCGGCCTCTTCCAGGGCAGTCACCCTGGCCACCAGGTCCTGCGCGCGGGCCACGATGTCGTTCAGGGCGGTCGCATCGGCCTTTACCCCTACGTACATAGGCAAGTGGTAGCCCACATCGGTGGCGATGATGTTGTCACCGACATACAGATACATCCTTCCTATGGTGTCCACCGCTTCACTCTCCGCCTCGTCCAACTGATATATATACGTCCACGGCCTCCAGTCTGCATCAGGATATATATCGGTGACAAGACTTGCAAGCGCAGTAGACGCGTCTACTGAATCCCCGGTATAACCAATAGGACTGTAATCCGTACCGTCTATATACTTCCACCCGTTGAAGTATCTCTTTATATCGTCTGCATCTGGAGTTATGCTTGAAAATCCTGTATCCGAGTCTAGTAGTTCTATATCCGACAACATTCTGCCATAGCAGTCAAGTATGTACGCCACGCTCGCGGTCATTTCGCTTATATCTACTGTTGTAGAGCTTTCCAGCTTAGTGATATCTCCAACAGTTGCGTACTGCAATTCCAGTCTCTTGACGCGCGTAGTCTTCGTGTCTGTATTGAATTCATCGTATATACCGTTCCAGCCATGTAGTTCAGTATCTACTTCAACAGTGGAGATTGGTGTAGAGTCTAACGTGTCGCCGTAATTGTTTACACTGAACGCGCGCTGCCCGCCGTCGAATGTGTAACCTACTGCTTTGACCACGTCTATATGTCCAACTTCGTCGAAGTATTCTTCCAGTTGCTCGTCGGTCAAGTCGTACCAGTTTGTGACTTCGAACACTTCCTGCATAGGTGTGTTCAATTCGCCCAAACTTGTGAGGTCGATGATATCTAGGTTTCTGAATGTGTAGTCCACGGGAGTAGAGGCTGTATCGCCGGTAATAACCTTAAGCTGCCAGTCTGCAACAGTTTCTGGTGTAAATGTGAGGAATCTGCGCGCGAAATCAGTATCAGCAGCAGTCCACGGATCTGCTTCTACGGTGCTTACTCCATTTGTAACCGTTAAAGTCGCATCTAGCACTCCTGTATCGTTGGCCTTGCCTTCCAGATATACTAGATACTTATGCCCTGCAATCAACCTATCTTCTATACTCTCTTTTATCTCCGTCCATTCCAGTGATATATCGGATATGGTATCGGTGCTTATAATATTTTCTCCGTGAAATATCCTGAATGGGTTGGTGATGTTTACAGATACAGCCTCACCAGTATCGTCCGCAACTACCGCCAAATACCTTTCCGATCCGACATATGAAGTAGTAGGACAGGTAGCGGTAATAGCGGACAGGTCAGTCCATTTGTGCCAGTATTTGTCTCCTGAAACGTATGGCGCACCGGCTGCACCACATAATCGCCAGCCCAAAAAGTACGCCTTCATCTCGTCGGAAGATGGCTCATAACTCTCCGGCCAGCCTGAATCAGATTTATGTATCTTAAAAGTTGTTAGCATATAAAACCTCCAAAAGTTACCGACATGAAGAACACGCCAGTAACGCTAGTACAAACCAAAATTACAGATTACAAATACCAAAAGAGCAAGATCAGGATCAAAACCGTTGGAGCCGCCCGCCACGATGCAAATGGGCAGCCGACGAAGTAGCCGCAGTAAGCGCCCACGGCCCACAGAAGCCGCCGTAAGTCCAATTGCCCCCACCAAGAAGAACACGCCAGCCAGCACTAGGACTCGGATACCAGTAGTCTCTAAAATATCCCGCACTAGACTGATGTTCTGAAGGCAGAAAGCTCCAATCTGGTGTTGCGTGTATATTTTTTATATATCCATTCCCACTTGACGGATAACTACTCAGCGCTACACCCATATCCTCGTAATTAGAAGCTGTACCATCTGCATACAGAGTTATATCGTTGCACCAGTATGGTATAGGTGTATCGGCAGTAGCACTGACAGTTGTGAAGTTTATATTTATGCCGTCTATAAACTGCCAGCAATTGCCCCAAAAGTCCTCTATACCCCTGTACATCATGTGATATAGTCCGGTAGCTTCACCGTAATTTGGATCTTCCAACGTATAAGCAGTAGTACCGGTTTTTTCTGCCTTATAGTATGCATATCCAGTTTTATTAGTAACACCCATGCCTAACGCTGTCTGTCCGTCTAATGATCCCAACTCTATCATCTGTAATAACTGCATGGCAGACCACGTAGCGATGTCTATTTCTGAAAACTTTTCCCCTCTGTTTCTTGCCATTTGCCTGAGTTGCGCACGTGTAAGTGTTGTAAGCGGGAATCTTCCTGCTATTGATGAGAGTTTATCTCCTGTAGTGGCAGTAGGGTCTGGTGCGAATCCAGTGTACTGGTCGATGCTTATATTGACATTTCCAGTAGAAGTGGCTCCATTTGTAACTGTCAATGTAAATGACGCAGGATTATCGTCATCCCCCGCACTGACTACGCTCCAACTACCATCTACACCTTGCTTGGCACTTCCCCATGCTGGAGTTGTTTTTGCACCGTTCGTCTTGCACAGAAAAGTAACTTCTGCATCCGTACCACCAAGAGTGTACGCAGGGAAAGCTGATTCTGCCGCGCGTATCTTATCTGCAACATCGTTTATAGTATCGCCAGAAACAACCGCAACAACAGGTGTAGTACTGTCTGGATCTCCGTTGCCATCGGTGTTTGGAGTTGCGTTCCCTTTATAATAATCTGAGTATTCTTCCCTGCTCACATCATAAAAACTCGCCAAAAATGCGCCCACATAGATCTTCGTCTTTATACCGTCCGGTCTGTTGAAAGTCTCGTGCAAATTGAATCCTGCCTTCGGCCTGAAACTTATAGCGTTGGCAAGTTCTGACGAAGGAATATCCTTGTACCTTCTATACCAGAACATCGGTATCTGCACATAGGTCTGAACCTGCGTAGTACCATCGTCCTTGTATCCATCTTCGTTGTACCAGCTATCGCCAAAATATGCAGAAGGAGATGTTTCGTCATCCGCCAAATTGCAGCGTATCATCTCGCTCCACGGCTTTATCTTGTTGAAATTTATACTCATATATTCCTCCTTGACAGATCAGAACTATCCGACGAATAGTCCCATAAAACTTCTGGTGCTATGTCCTGTACATTTCTGTCCAATCCTGAATCATCGGATGAATAGTCCCATACAACACCTATATCGAAATCTTCTATCTCTTCTGCAATTACAGCGTCCAGTTCGACTTCAACATAGTCATAATCGCCCGATTCGTCTATATGCGTGTAAGTGGCATCCGCAAAATCATCCAGCCATACGTATTTAGAAGCAGTACCATCAGAACTGATTGTGTTCTTGTATTCTTTCAACGAGAGCGCAGGTATGTCCATGTCTGTTTGTGAGATTAACGCACCATCTCTCGTATTGGTAAGTATCGTTTTCGACTCTTTCGTGTACGGGGCTATATAATTCAACATCTGTACTACAATCGCAGCGGGTACGTCTTCCCATAGAGTAGATGTAGAATATAAAACCTCGCCCGCAAGAGTGTTGGCCCTGTCCGCTTCTGATTCAGTAAGATAGCCCAATGCCGTAAGGTTGTAAACAGCGATATCCGCAGCAGATCCGCTATCGTTTTCCACCAGCGTGTAAGTGTTATCGCCGGTGATTGTTGTGGCATTTAGAAGGTCGATGTAGGTATTTCCGTCAACAGACTTGAAATATCGGCCCTCTCCGTCTGGAACATCTTCGCCAGAACGTATAAGATTGACTAACGTTCTGCCGCTTAATGTCCAGTCCGGCTCTCCTGCTTCCCACTCGTATGTGCCTATCGATGTTCCTACACCACCCGCTATTCTGTTTACGTTTACTTCTTCCGACGCGACAAATTCAGCAGAAGCGGTTTGCGTATTTGGAGAAAATATTAGTTCGTCTGCTTGCGTAACTTCTTCTGCATATATTCTCTGCCCATTGTTTAATTCAGAATCTAATTCTTCTGAAACAACAAAATAATCAGACATTCCATCATCATCGGTATCTGAGTGAAAGTTTTCTGTACGCGGGATTTCGTTGAGTATAGTCTGACCGTATATAGTAATATCCGGCTCCTGCATGAACCCGTGGTGCACAATCGGGGTCGGCGGATATACCAGGACCGTGCGCGCATCGGGGATGTATGTCTGCACAAACTGGCCTAACGCCATTATGGTCCTGCTCATGTCCCGCAACAGCTTCTGGGTGGTGGAGATATCCACATTCAGGTTGGTGAGCCGCCCATGGAAACTCAAGGGAATCCCCATGTCTATAATCAGCGGTAAGTTGTTTACGGTGTCGTGTGTGTATGTGTAATCGAAGTAGTCTCCGGCCTCGGCTCCCTCTACGGTGAAGCTCAAACCGTTGGCCGCCACGGTCACCTTATCCAGCACGTTCAGCAGATTCCCGGTTTCCAGGTCTATACTGCTGCACGCCACCATCTCGACTATCGGCCTCTCCGCCACCTCTATAGTGACCGCACCATCGATGTATATTCCAACATCTGAAAGTTCTACGGTAACGGGGGTCAGAGTGCCACTCTCGAGGACAGTTATTTCTGTGGCCGGGGTACCGAGTACCTGTTCGGTTTCCAACTGATATTCCAGCAGGTAGGTCCCGTCGGCCGCCGTAGTAGTGACCGTATTGCCGGACACCATACCGGAATAGGCCTTCCAGTTGCTCGTGGAATACAGTCTGCAGTTGCCGGTCCCAACCGCTCCAGTGAATGTGCCGCTTCCGGTGGCTATCGTTACATCCCCCAGGGCTATCTTTTTCACGAACATCCGCTCGTCGGGCTGATACTCGTTCCTGTACCCGTTCAGTGACAGCAGCGGGTATTCTCGCCCGAGCACGGGGTACTGGACTATGGCGCCGGATAGAAGCTCCGACGCATCGCTGGACGAATCCCATATGGCCCCGACACTCTCGCTTGCGTGCACCTCGTCTTCCGACGGGGAGTAGGCGATAATCTGCAGGTCCACCACCACACCATTCAGCATGTTGGCAGAACCTATACCGCCTATATATGTCGGTGTCATCTGGGCAAGGACTGTCTCCGGCAGGTCATCCCAATTGTCTTCGACACTGTAAGTGTTCACACCGTCGAGTATCGTGGCCGTGGCCGCCTCTTCAGGCATTAGGGCTCCCAGGGTCGTGAGGTCTATCACCATGACGTTCGCGGCGCTTGACCCGCTGTTGGTTATGGTCTTACTGCCCCCATCGCCGGTTATCTTACTGTTGTTCAGCGCGTCGTAGTAGACGTACTCGTTCATGCTGGTGAAGGACACGGTACCGTCTGCCGCGATGTTCGCTCCCGTGGTGCCGAGAACGTTTATCCAGGTCCGCCCGCTCACAACACCGGCCATTCCCACCCCGTGCTTGCAGTCCTGCGGGAGCTGCGCAACCGCCGCTGCGGACAGATAATTCTCCGTGAAGTTCTCGACCTCGTTGGTTATGAAGGGCTGTATGTCATCCATTACGTCCTTTTTACCGGACACCGGGGCGAAGATACTGTCGTAGACATCCTCCGTTCGAGGCTTTATTCCGTCCACGGCGTCGTACATATCGTCTTCCAGGTCTTCTATGCGATCGATCAGCTCTCCCGGATCGTAGAAAGTGGCTTCTACGGCAAGCAACCTCTCGTCTAGGGAGTTTAAGTCTCCGGCTTCTATGTAGTCCCCCAGCGTGGTGTATGTGACCAGGGCGGTGGCCTCGAAGTTGGAGTAGAAAGTGATCTGGCGGTAGCACCGGTATCTGACGCTGTAGTCTTCCCGCAGCAGGTCGTAGTCCGCACCCATCACCAGCGGAGTGCCTCCAACCGTCACCGACAGCTCGGCGGCTATCAGCGTGTCGTGTGCCAGTGACACCTTAGCGGTCGCGGGATCGCCGCTGCCGGCGGGAATGGTTATTTCTTCGTCTATGATTTCGTATCCGGTGGCGCTATACCCTAATTTACTCAATGTTCTCCCTCCCGCAGCAGCCGTTCTATTCTTATTCTACCAGCACTACCCATACCCGTGCAGACAGCCTATAGTTTCATGATAAAGGCCAGGTTGTAATAAGGGGGATAGGAGGCGTAAGTGGAACATGCACTTACAGTGTGGCTGTGAGACCCTTCCGACGAACATGTATGTTTGTGAGAGTCACTTGATATGGAATTCTGATAATAAGCCATGTGGTGTGTTCCTGCATCCACATTTCGGGCAGCATCCCCTTCATAAAGATCTGGATGGGTGTGTGGTGGAATATTGGCATACTCACAGTCGTGCTTATGGGTACTTGCAGCACCTACATGTGTGTGTGTACAATCCCCCCCTGTGTCCCCAATATTGGTGGTTGAAGCCATTACAAACCTGTTTCGCATATCCGGGGTACTGTTGGTGCCGTCACAAAATACCCAGCCACTGGGAATATCGCTGACTGCCCCAGACCACATCACAATGCTTCCACTGGGAAGTATAGGTGTAATTAACGATTTTATAAACATTACCACATAATATGGTGGATATTCGACTGAGCTTGATAATACTGTGTGCGTGTGAGACGGGATAGAAGCTATAGATGTGGTGTGAGTGTGTGGTGTCGTATAAATCCCTATTATGCCCATAGCTGTTGGTGAGGTTTTAACTATATACTGGCAGCGATACACGTCGCAATTTCCTTCTACAAATGGGTGTAGTTCACCAGGGCCGGCACCCTCTAGTATATGGGAGTGGCTGTAACCTGTAGCTACAGTAGAAAAACCATGAGAATGAGATCTTGTGGAACTTCCTCCGATTGCCCCAGGTCTATTGCTGGCATTTGCCGCAGCATCACTTTCTACACCTTTTATGAACTTATTTCGCAGATCTGGGCCACCGCCAGTACCGTTGCACAGAGAAAAACCCTCTGGTATATTTACAGTGTCTCCCGTATAGATCATGATAAAATAACCCATGCTTACTCCTTCTTTATATGGACATCAAAAACATCAAGCGCCTGTATGCTGGGCAGTCAGATGTGCTTAATGCAGTATGGCTGTGTGTGCCGGAATCAAGACTGTGAATATGTAGTGCAGCAGAAGTTGAGTTTCCATCTGCCTTTCTTAGTGTTACATCTCCCCCTAAAGGTGCATCAATATAAGTACCCGAAACGTTTATCCTCCTAGTTGCATATGATTCCCCTATTCCGTCTGCAATAGTGTGAATGCCCCCCTGGTTACAGGTGTGGGTGTGCCCTCCCGCTTGGCTTGTCCCATGAGTATGGGCACCATCCCCACCACCACTGGCTCCCACTGCCAGTGTTCCCCAACCGAGAAGCATCTTGTCCGTCAGGTTCGGGGTTCCGTTGGTGCCGTCGCATATCTGCCATCCAAGAGGAATATCATCAACTGTTCCATAAAACATAATTATCAGCCCAGAAACATTCCTTGACTCTCTTACTTCTCTGGACAACTTTCTCATTTGGGCGGTATTCATGTCATGTTTACCCCTGACAGGAAGCCATACCAGGTAATGCATCCATCAAAAGTCATGAACGTCCATATGGTTGTCGCCCCAGCTCCTGTTCCCACATCTGCCAATACTGAATTTTCCCACTTTATGGTGCCTATGTTCCAACTGACTGTTTTTCCGCCTCCAGCGGGTTGTGTAACAAGTACCGTCATTGTATATGCTTTTCCGTTTATTGACGAAGGAATGTTAGTCTTTCCGATGGTGGTGTTGCCCGCCAGAGTCAGGTTAAATATGGTGCCTGCAGCCAGATCCATATTATAGGTTCCGGAAACGCCGGTAGCAGCAACTACAGTCTCGCAGTAATTACGCATTTCAACGTTCCCTATCTGGTTGTCGTTGGCATTAAGATCCCCGCCCAGGGAAGGCGAGGTGTCATCTGAAAGCTCGGCCATAAAAGCCGAAGAGTGGCTCTCGTTCCCGTGAGAAACGGGTGTTCTATTGTCGCTCAAACGCGAATCGGCATTGGTTACATATTTATTTACGCTGCTGGGGCTCCCGCTGGTGCCAGCCAACGCCGCCTTCTGGTCGGAAGTCGGGAACCTGGTATCCGTGCTCGCAGCGGCACCTATGTCCGAAGGCGACAGCGCGTCATCTCCCGCGGTGGCATGCGAGGACTTGTGGGTCGTAGGAGTTCTCGCATTAGTCAGCCTGGTATCGGCGTTGTCCACGAATTTGTTTTCAGACGTGGGTGGAGTCCCTGAAGTTCCCGCGAGCGCGGCTGTCTGCGCGGTAGTTGGCAGGCGGGTGTCGGTATCGGTGACATATCTGTTGGCGTCTCCGGGAGATCCGTAGGTTCCGGTAAGCGCCGACTTCTGCCCGGCTGTGGGCAGCCTGGTATCGCTGTTGGTCACGTACTTATTGGCAGAACCCGGGGTTCCTGATGTTCCAGCTAGCGCAGCCTTCTGATCGGCCGAAGGCAGGTTGGCATATGAACTGGTTATGAACCCGGTGTCGTTAGTAAGGTCACTGACCTTAGTGGGAATAGTGGGCGTCCCGGACAGGTCGGAATACGCTCCGCTCGTGGCAACGGCCGCCAGAGAGGCCGCCACCGCATACGATGGGTGAGTGTGCCCCAGCAGTGAGTACAGGGAGTTGTGGTCGTGCACCAGTGGGGCGTAGCGCAGGTCTAGCAGGGAGTAGTCTCCTATGAGCACATATACACCGTTGTGGTCGTGAGAGGCTACTGCGTACGTCTCTTCGACTTCCGTCTTGAACGCGTCTAGCTCCTCGCCCAGACCGTTTATGTCCTCTACCTGTACTATATCGCCCCTGGTGGCGTAGTTCACGACCACATCTTCCTCGAAGGCCGTGTACAGGGTCAGACACATATACGCGTCGTATACATCGTTGTAGTCATCTTCAAGCAGTTCCCAATCCACCCCGGAAACCAGGGGAGTCTCTCCGTACATGACCGTGAGTACCGCTGCCGGAGGGGCGATGATAAGATCGTGCACAAGATACAGTTTCGCACTGGCCGGGCTACCGGTTCCGGCAGGAACGGTAGCGGTCTCGTCGGATATGAGGTAACCATCTATGTCGTAATCTAACAGAGTCCGGGTGCTCATCTAAATACCACCTCTCTCTCTATTATTATTTTACCCTATAGGAGGGCACCCGTGCAGGCAACTACCCTCGCCTGAAAAACATCCCTCTTTTTTGGTATAAACATCTTAATGTTAAAGAAGTTCCGCCGTCTCAAAATTAGGCCGGCATTTTTGGGACGGCAATCACAAAATTCATGCTCGCTGTCTCAACCGGAAATTGGGCGGCGAGCGGGGAGGTGACTTGTGGTTCCAGTATTGGACAATGGGTATGTAGCCCTGTTGTGGTACAACGACGAAGACGTTATTTCACGTATCACCAGTATCTGCTACGCGAAAGAGAGGGAACAGGAAGATGCGGTTGCAGTTTTTCGCCGCATGGAAAGTCTGTACGTCAGGGGAGATCTTAGCCCCTTCGAGTTCATATCGATGCGGTTCTATTTGAAAGCGCCGATATTCGTGTTGCGGCAGATCTTCCGGCACCGCACGGCGAAAATAATGGAAATGAGCCGGAGGTATGTGGATGACGAAAAAGTCCCCTTCGAGTTCTACACCCCGGAGGGAGCGAATCTCACGGACTATTACACATCCGCTACGAACGAATACCGCCGGCTGCTAGCTGCCGGGTTCAGGAAGGAGCAGGCAAGGGTAGTGCTTCCGGTCAGTCTGTACTCGGAGTGTTTCTGGCAGATCGATGCCAGGAACTTCATAAACTTCCTGCAACAGCGGACCGGACCCCATGCCCAGATGGAGACCAGGGAATACGCCCTGGCGATGGTTACAGAACTGGAAATTAGAATGCGCGCCCTGTACAGGTTGTTGGGCGAGTATGTACTGCCTAAAAAGGAGGAGAAGTAATGAAGAAGATTCTGGCAATAGTAGCAATAATGGTGCTGGCGTTGTCGGTGTTCGCCGTCACTCAAAAAACTGGCAACCAGTTCATAGACCTCTCGGTCGAGGCTATAGAAGAGACTCTGGCCGCTGAAGGGACAGATCCGATGTTCCACGTAACGGCCACCAGCATAATACTGTTCATACCTCTAGGCTACGACATGTACCCCTTCCTGATGCTGGACGACATCACTCAGGACGTTAAAGATGTGTGGGACATAATGTCTATGTACCTGATAATTGTTAACGTGTCCAGCGGGGTCGTGTATGTCCCACTAGACGATATTCTTATAGACCGCACTCCGGTGGTGCTCGGCGTTTCGGGAAAAACGCTCGTAGAGGACATATATGTCCGCGCCGGGGAGTCGAAATTCTATCTGTTGAGCACCGTAAACAAGACCAGGTTCCCCACAATAACGTGGGAAGGAGTCGAGTACTGTTCAATAGACAGTCCGTTTTACTTGCGTCTGCGCGCAAAACTTGGGCTGTAAATGTATATGTCTGCATATATTGCATGTGCCGATAACATAATGAAGCATACCTCCCTGTAAGTCCCGTGGCCGGGCGGACTTTTCGCCGAATAAGTGTGCATAATATTCATTATGTATCATATTTGAGTTGAAATGCCTCCCCCGGCCCCCCTTAAGGGGGAAAATGTGCAACAGCAGATACAAGCACTTTTATTTTATACGTGAACAACGGAGAGGAGTGATGATGTGCAAGAGATAGACGGTAGGACCTATTTCTGGATGTTTTTCGACGAAGACAAGTGTCACAATAAGCAGCCACACAACGAGGGCATGCTCGCCCTTCCGAATAACAAGAGAGGGAAACCGAATATGGGACTGTATTTCTGGGGTACGGAACTTCCTATTAAACAACTTGCACAACACTATAGACCAGGCTGGATGTGCAAGGTCGAGGTTCCGGAGGATGCCGTGGTGATTAAAGACCCAGACGGCATGTACAGGACTAACAAGCTGTATTTACACCCCATAGTCAGGCATGTACCGGAAGGTATAAATATGCTGATGGGTGACAGCGCCTTCTTCGAACAGCTAGAGGAAGAGAAAGACGAAGACCACGGCGGGGACAGGCTTATATTGTCCATGATAGAAAAGGGAGCCTCAACAGATACGGTGGACAAACTTCGCAAGAGGTTTGAACACACCGATAGGATTGCACGCATAGCGGCATACATATACTGCGGAGATGTGGCTGCCCTGGCGAACCATCTGAAGTACAGACCGGAAGATATATGTGAGGGTCCCATGAATTACGAAGGCGTCTGCCACAAGGTAAATGGTTTGCCAAAACCCCTGCAGAGGCGAATAGTTAGAATACTGGTGGCCCGAAAAGATTTCAGGGGGTTAGCGGGGCTGTACCACCAGGCCCCGGATAACATGGTGCCATATCTGACGGAGCAGTTGTTGAAAGAGATTCCAAAACAGGGATCGATGAATACCTGGTATTCAGACCTCATACACCACTTCACCCTATGGAGATTTCAGGACAATGTCCGGGACTTTTCAGCGGATATACTGGAGGCTATAAATACAGCGTCAAACGGACTGCTGGAAGAAGTGTTGTTGACTGTTTCCCTGTACCCGTGGACTAAAGACGAAGAACGAGAGTTTGTGTTGAAAACCTACCAGATGATTCCGAACAAAAAGAAGGAAGCGGACATGGTCCTTGTAGACCTTCTGGTAAGGGCGAATCAAGGATTCGCTACCAACAAAATAAGTATCGAGTACCTGAAAACGATAGTAGATACCGTAGGGATAAAGTCTACAGTGAAAATATCACAGAGGGAACGCCTTCCGAAAGCTGTAATCCATTTCTGGAACACACAGGTAGCCAGCACACCGAAAAAACACCCTGCAAGTAGTGAGGAGGCTGTATCATGCAAACAATAGATGGTAGGACCTATTTCTACAGGTTCACCAACGAAAACGAGGAACACAACGGGTACCAGTATACAGATGGTCTGAACGAACTGCCCCCGGGAGAACCCTTCTACCCTGCGGGTACATGCGCACCCGGCGGCCTGTACTTCGTCGGAGACGCCGCACTGGACTGGTGCAGTCGGAAAGTCAGGTGGTTGCGGAAGGTTGAGATACCGGACGATGCGCAGGTGTACAAGGACCCTGACGGGAACAAGTACAAGGCAGATAAGCTGTTCCTGCACCCGCGCGTTCCGCTGTTTTCCGACGGGGTATCCACCCTGTTGAATGACCCCGGAGTGGTGGATCATGTAACCATAAAAGGTTTCGACGGGGACTATTACACCCTATTAAGGGAGCTTATGGACTCCAACGCCGACAAGAGTTTAGTGCTGCGGGTAAGTGAGCTCCTAGAGGGCGACCTAGAGACAATGTTCATGGTGGCCCTGTACACCGGGGATGAGAAGAAGCTGCTAAATTTTCTGGATTTCTGGCCAGACCGGCTTAGTAACATCCTGAATACTCCGGAGCTGTGTGTCAGGGTGTCGGAGTTGTCTCCTCGCCTTCAGAAGAGAATTATAGACATAGTCGTCGTCAGGGAGTGGACCAGAGCCATGGTGGAACTGTATATCTCCTCCCCGGGATATGGGAAACGCAGACTGGAAAAGCAGATACTCAACCGGCTGGAGAAGAGAGACCTGTTTATCGCTATGAAAACTACAGTAGCATTAGGAAGAGCCCTGGTGGTAAGGACTTCCGTATCCTCCGGCTTCCTCACAAAAATTAACGCCGCAACTGACGGCATGCTTGAACAGGTCCTGGTAAGCATGCTGGTCCTGCGCAACAATTCTCCGGAAGAGGAGGCGCGCATACTGGCGGCGTACAGGGCAATAGGGAAGAAACAGAAACCTGCGGAGGACCTGATAATAGGCGCTATAAACGGTTATAGCCCTGTAGTGGCCCAGGTAGCCTACGCCCTGCGGGGTTTCTCCGGTGAAGGGGTAACCGCGGAGAAGGTGCTCCACGCACTGGACACACTGAAAGTAACCCCCACCCAGAAACTGGTCCGCAGGGAAAATGTTCCGTACAGCCTTCCCGCCGGGGTACTTCCTGTCTGGAACAAGCAGGTTAGGGAGAATAACAAGAACAAAAAGAAAGCCATGAAGAAAGGTGTGTAATTGCAGGCGCTCCCATCCGGGGGCGCTTGTTTTCTCGGAGGTGACGGTTATGGGAGACAGGATATGCGCGATATGTGGGAAGCCGGTGTCTGAAGAAGAGGACACCATACACACCGTGGCCGGCGAACCTATATGTGGCGCGTGCGAGTTCGATATAGAGAAAGAGTACTGCGAGGGCTGCGGAGCGGCGCTGGACCCGGATATGGTAATATGCGAGGGCGGCCACGTTTTGTGCGCAGTCTGCTACGCCGACGGGATCGGCGACTGCTTAATGGAGGAGGAGAGGGTGTGACACAGGAAAAACTTGAAGAAGCCATAAAGAAGTTTAAAGTGTATAGAACCACCTATAAAGCAATAAGGGAGGCGCTGACCAGTCAGGCAGGGGATGCGCTGGTGGGTCTGCAGGAAAACACAATGGTGAGTAACTTCGCTGAAAAGGATGCTATCTATGTAAAAAATATACAGCTGGAACTCACCGTAACCGGTCAAATACATATCTGCCACAGAATAGCCGTGGCCAGCGACATAGAAATAGATGAGAGCCGCATCGAGGTGGAAGGGACTCTGGAATATTTTGGCGACCTACCGGCGATCCATTACTGGTTGAACATACCCTGGTCCAAAAAAGAAACGTCCGAGACCGGTACCTTGAGTACAGGAATAACCATAGAGACCAGTAATGCTATAAGTAGCGACTTCCTTAAAAGCATTTATCCTTCCCTGCAGGAACATGAAACTGGGTGGAGTTGGTCTGAAACCGGTAATACACTGAGGGTGTATGTACTCCTCGAGCCCGATCTGCTAGATCTGGAGGATGCCTACCCTGGCATCGACCTGTTCAACAGAGCATACCCTTACAAGGAGAAGCCGGTGAAGGTGGATACCACTCCCCTGGCCGGGGTGCTTGCACACCCTGATTATTCGGAAGTAATGCACCAGCTGGAGGAACACCTCGCCACCGGGATGGAACTAAAGAAGAAACTACAGAAACTGTTGGAGGACCCGTTCGCTGGTGGAGGTTGGAAAAACAAGGGAGAGGAGGGACAGGATGCCTGACATGGTGTGTGAGATATGCGGCCGGGAGATTAAGGAAGCCGTGGCCCTTACCGTTAATGGGGGTTACTGCTGCGAAGAGTGCTACGATAAGGCAGACACCCGCGTCTGTCTGAGGTGCGGCATGGTTATGCCGGAAGGATACGACGAGTGGGTGTTCGACGATAGCGGTGACCCAATCTGCCTGCACTGTCACTGCGACAGAATAGACTCTGATTACGAGAGACATAGAGAGGCACTACTAGGGAGGTGAGAACGTGTCCCATGTACATTTCATGCTTTACCGACTGAAAAGCGTGCCGCGCAAGGCCTACGGGGAACTGCTGTCTGGAAACGACAGAAACATCCATGCACTGGTGAGGAAGAGGGCCGGGGAGCTGGCCGACAAGTACTTCACCGAGGTGAAGGTAGACGGCCTGTATGACCTTACCCAGATGGGCGCCCTGCCCGAGCACCTTCAGTTCAAGCATGGGGTGGCGGCCTACGACGAGCTCAATGTCAGACAGCTGCTTCCGATATTCCTCAACTTCATGAACGGTGCATGAGAGGAGGGAGTGTGGTGCTTATACTCCCACTGACGTATGCCGGAATTGCGATCCTGACCCTGGTGTACCAGGTGCGCAATAGGTTGCCCCGCGAGTTCCCGCGGGGCGCCGGCGTCACCATTCTGCGGGCCTTGTTGTGGCCGGTCTTCTGGGCAATACTGTTCTGGAGATCCTTTTAGGAATCGAAGGGGATTGTATATAATTGAGGTGCTACCTTCCCTGTTGGGAAGATATACCGCCGACGGGCGTAAAACGCGAGGAGGCAGAAAGTGAGTATAATCGACGATCTCAAGCGCCTTGAACGTGCAGGGGGAGAGTTCAGCAGGACCTCCCAGAAACTGCGGGAAGCTGTTATATCCGTGGCCGAGAAGGTACTGGAACTGACATCGGAGCTTCCGGAAGGCACCGAGTTGCCCCGGGGCTATATCGTAGACACCAGGTGCGGGGGTCCGTTCGGCAACCGTATCTGCTACCGGTACCTCATGCGAGTGAACAAGATCCCGGACATGGGGTATAACGAGTACGACATCGTGAACGGGGCCCGGGAAAAGGCCTACTACATCGCCGACGATATAGTCGACGGAGCGTACATCCCCGTGGTGTCCAGGGAGTTGTGCCTCCAGTTCTCGAAGGACATCGCCACTGGCCTGATCGGGGAAATAGCGGAGATGCTGGAGAAGGTCAACTACCCCCGGCTAAAGCCGGGAGCTTGTAGCTCAAGGAACTGGCTACTTTAGGGCTTGTTGACGAAAGCCCATTCGTAATCGCTAGGTGTGCACTACGAATATTGTAAGCGGCATTAGTATCAGCATTGGCAACGTGTCCACATTGTTCACAACGGAAACTATGTTTGTCTCTATTGGTCTTTGAAATATCTCCACAAATAGAACAACGCTGAGAGGTATATTGTGGATCTATGTACACCACCTTGACACCTTTCGCCAACGCTTTGTACTCGACAAACTGCTCTAGTTGGTAAAACGCCCAGTTGGATATTTGAAAATTGGCCTGTTTGCGATAACTTTTTATGCGTTCACGTATATTGGCCAAATCTTCAAATACTATAGTATCTCCAGGGTTCAAACTATTTACCAACGTCTTAGAAATACAGTGATTCACATACTTCATCCATCTATGTTCTTTACCAGATAGCCGTTGCAGAGTACGTTTAGCACTCTTTGTGCCTTTGGCTTGCAGTTTTGCTCTAAGATGTTTGAAGCGCCGCCTTGTATGCTGTATTTCTTTACCAGATATTTTTATATCGTTGGTAGTAGCAACAACATTATAAATGCCTCTATCTACACCGACAATTTCGGAAGTGCTACTAGCCAAATCGTCGGGATCAGGCACATCGTTTTTGATGGATATATCCAGATAAAACGTTTTGTTCCTCTTGTTGAAGTATAGTGTAGCGAACGTAGGTTTCTGGTCCAAAAGCAAGTGGCGCTGATAATTACCTATTGCTAATGGTATATGCAGTCTGCCATTTATTGTGGACAAAGAAACTGTCCAGGAGTTTACATCGAGTGAAAATATACGCTGGTCATAATCTACGGACGTAGCCTTAAAATGGCGTGGGCGTGTTTTCTTCTTCCTTGTAGATTTCATAGCCTGAGCAACACGCGCTATAGCTCTAACTGCTAAATTGGCAGTCAAGCCGAATCTGTCCCTTATCTCCTTGTAAGACTCGTGGTGTATTTTGAATTGATTATGTATACCTTTTATGTAGGCGATATCGAGAGTGTAGTTGCAGGCATCGGCAAACTTGTGCACGGTGTCTTTAAGTGCATTGTAAACATCACTGTTATATTCAACTTGTAGTTTGCAACGTACACTCTGTACTAATTTCTTGATATATATCACCTCATAACTATTGTATCACATATATACAAAAATAACAACGAAAGGTAGGTGAAGGCGTCATTCCTCACCGCGCTGAAGCACGGTGTCTCCTGACGCCATTTCTATGAAGAAGCTCTTTATACTACTGGTCATACTCCTAGTAACCTGCATAGCAACAGCCAGTATATTGGATACTATTAACCAAATACCGGCGTGGCTCAGGACAGCCATAGGAGGCACTATCCTCGTTTACGGTGTGTGTTGGGCTTTTAGCTGGTTCTCAGATCCGATTGTTATTGCCTTTGAGACTAATAATCCGGGACACTGGGGGCCTTTTATCTTTGTGGACACCCACATACTGGATGGAGCCTCTCCCGACTTTAGGGACTATTTCTTTACTCACGAGTATGGGCATTACCTGCAATACAGACTTATGGGGCCCTTAACCGGAATCGTTTACTGGGTTTCCTGTCAGATCTCGAAAGCTAAATCAGGAAATATATGGGAGGGTAACTGGATGGAATTACAGGTTATTGAATGGGCTCACAGAAACTCTTTCGTTCCGAAAAGAATCTGGGGGTGGCCAAAATGAAAAAGATAGTCTGCCTACTGCTCGTGTGTGTGTTTGGACTGATGCTGTTTGCCCAGCCTGAACGGGATTTTCTGGATGTGGTTTACGAGATTATGATGAGCCCCGCCGTCCGGGCCACAGGAGTCGTGATACTGGGGATCTACGCTTGGAACCTTATAACGTTGAAGCCCCCAACCATAGTGGTAAACTTGCCCTGGTGGGGAGCTACACACGCTGTTATAGGTCCGGTACTTGTTATAAACAAAGGATACCAGAGAGGAGAATAGCTTATGGAATACACAGCCCTTTGTAAGGGTCTTCTGAAGCAAGCAGCCCTGAAGCCGGGAGTTTAACTCAAAGATTACCAGCAAAGGGCTGCAAACAAGATAAAGGAGCAGGGCTCCTTGGTAGTAGCGCACGGCACCGGCACGGGAAAAACAGTTACCTCGATAGCGGGGGTGGAAGCCCTCAGGAACGAAGGAAAGGCGGGGAAGGTGCTGGTAGTTGTGCCGGCATCACTGAAGACTAACTTCGCATACAACGGCCTTAAAAAGTTTACTACCGGAGCTACACATCAGATAATAGAAACAGGTAAGGATAACCCAAAGAATAAAGACTACCTGATAGTGTCTAACACTATGTTTGCTAAAGACCCGGAAAGATACCTCCAGGATCGTGATACTTTAATACTGGACGAGGGTCATAATGCTAGAAACACCAGAACTCCGCTATACGAGAGCTTGAAGTCTGTATTGCCTAAACTTAAAAACAGGGTAGTGCTGACTGCCTCCCCTTTCAACAACTCCCCAGGAGATCTGGCGTCCCTGTTAAACCTTGTAAAGGATGAACACCGAGACTGCGGCCGCGGTAGACGGAGCGGAGGCGCCAGATGCCGAGTAAGAGGGAATATGTAGCGTACCTGCTCCACAAAAGCGCGCATACCGGAGATCGAAACAAGTGGCTGGTGTACGGGGCGCTGGCCGCATGGGTGGACGAGTTCTGCCCGGAAGACGCCACGGACGCGCAGATAATTAATGCCGGTAGCGAGTGCGGCGAGTTCCTGGAGAGAGTCTATGGAAACTCCACGTATTCCCGGTGTGCAAATATCTGCATGGCCACCCTATTCAACGCCACGGATATGAAGCACGTGAAACACGTGACCTACAACAAGCCACTCCCACCGTTAGACACACTTTTCAAAACCGTCGTCGGCCTGAAAAAGAAAGAGCTGGCGACGGCGGAAGGATAGGAAGAAGGGCCCTTACGGGCCCTTCTTTTAAAGGAGGATGTATGTACACGATCGATGTTACCATAAATGGAAAGCCTGGGCAGCTGTTCATAGTCACCAGCCGTTACCGGCCCCCGGTGCCATACCGAAACAGAGGGTTGTCTTTCTTTCTCGGCACTACACTGCTGTCGTCGCTAATAGTGTCCCCGTACGAGATAGAGTGTTTGAAGAACGCGGTGTCCCTCCCGCACCCGGAGCGCCCAGCATGGTACGTGCACGACCTAGCTCACCGTTGCAGGGCCAGCGACGGCGAATTGGTGTTGAGTCACAAAACCTATGTAGGGGATTGTCAGGAACATGAAGGTTGGGCGGAGTACAGACTACGGGAACTCACCATTCGCACGGCGGACCCATACGAAAGTTTTCTGGACATTATCGACACGGCCTTGACCTACGCCCCGGAACGGAGCGGCCTGCCGATCTACACCCTGCCAAACGAGCGGTAGCTCCCTGAAAGAAACTGCCTGTTTTTGGTATAAATACAGTGTACGAAAACTAACCCCCTTTCGAGGGGGTTTCTTCTTACACTACCGATTGGAAAGGAGTTGACTTATTGTGATGGTCGGATTTATTTGGTGCGACATCGAAGATGGGAACGGTCTGCCGATTACCCTGCGGCTGCAGACTCCGGAAACGGAAGAGGATAGGAGCAGGACCGACAGGGCTGTTGACATGTTGCGTGACGCGCTTCCGCAGATGCTCGGCGCCGCTCCGGTAACTAAAACCGAGGTCAGCTATTCTGCGGGAGTTGGCCTGACTTTCTTTTTGAAGACCTTCAACGAGGAAGCGGTTAAGGTCTTCCTGGACAGTTCCTGCCCGCAGGACATAGCCGAAAAGACGGTGGACGCAGTTATTGACAGGATTACCGAGTTTTGCAAGAACATGGACAGTCCGGTACTGAACAGCAGGGTAACTTCTTTTTTCGCGGAACAGTTACCCATTACCGACGACTATCTGCAGCGCTGCGCCTGGGCACTACAGAAAGGGTTCGAGCTCCTGGAGTACATAACGTCGACCAACGGCCTGGTGGCCGACACGGAAGAGGGGATGAACAAGGTCCAGCATTACTCACCCACCCACAAGGCGAGGTTTGTGAAGGCGGAATGTGAGGAGTGTGGTAGCGACAGGGTTTCCGGCCTACAGCTGGAGTTGCCGGAAGAGGTTAAGGATCTGGTCCCGTTCACCACGGAAATAGGGGTCGTGGACATAGACCTGGGGACCGGTGACATCACCCTGGCCCTCGAGAACCGCATAATAGGCAACATGAAGATGCCTGGAACGGCACGCGACGTGGTGCTGGCTCTATGCAAGAACGCAGACGCGGCTTTCTGGTCGGTGTGTGGCGACTGCGGCGAGTTCGCAGCCGTGAAATACACCACGGCCGACGATGTCGATATATTCACTTTCGACACCAGGGCTCTGCGCTACCTAATCCTGCAGGAGTTCATAGAGTGGGGAGACGGCCCGTTGTCGATAAGCCCTGCCATGTACGCCGCTGAAGGAGAGGTGTGAACGGTGCCTATGGTTTTTGACATAGACGAAGATTTCATAGCCCGCGCGCGAAAGCACCCGGATGGGGCCGTTATTGGTTTCTACGAAGAGATATGTAGGACGTCTTTCAATACGTCTTTAGAGCGTATCTTCAATGTACATGTGAACCACATCCATGCAAGCCACGACGTCCTGGTACTGTTCAGTAACTTTATGCGCGAGGCGGTGGGGTACTCCGAAGGCACGGTAATGGTCATGGAATTGGCGGAGTGGTACTGCCCTCTCATGGTGGATAACCTGACTGGTATGCAGGTCCTTGTAGAAGAGAGCGCGATTGAGGAAAAAACCAATAAGTTCCAATTACCGTGGGCGGCGAGAAATGGCACTAAGGATTTTTGTCGTGCACGGAGCGACAGCAGCGACCCAATCCTGGGCCTGACAGTGCAAGAACTGGTAATGGTACAGGCCGCGCTGCTCCGGTTGATGGAAACTACCGACATACCGAACAAAAATTACTGGATGTTCTATAACCGCTATGGTCTGGACTATGGACTGCCTTGCACGTTTAAAGGCATCGGTAAAGTGTGGGGTGTAAGTGCGACAACAGCGCTAAGGGCATGCACCAGGGTGTTTAAGGCCCTTCGTGGGGAGGAGGCGGTACTGCCTGAACTGAAGCCGGCCCTGGACAAACTGGAGAGAGGAGTTAAGCAGGCCGGTAAGATCCGCAGGGAATTTAAGCAATACATGGAACAAGATTAAGGAGGCTAGGTATGCTGCTGGAAATGGACAAGGATTTTACCCTGGAAATCGAAACACACCCGGACGGAGAGCTGTTGGGTTTCTACGACGGGGTATGCCGCCGCGCGATCGGAAGGTCCTTCGACGACGTGGAACATATCGACGTTAATGCCATTAAGGTTTCTATGGACGTGTTCGTAGCCTTGCAGCGGTACGTGAAGGAAAAGCTGTCCCCGGACGGCTACTCCACGGAGTTCTTCAAGACGGTAATGAAACACTTTCCCAGTGTGGGCGACAACCTGAAAGGCATGCGGATCAGGGTGGAGGACGGGGCCATACAACTCAAGGAGGCGACGCCGTGTCCCTGACCATACAGGAACAGGTAATACTCGTGGCAGCGCTCATCCGGGTGGAGGAGGTCTGGGCCAACACCTTCAAGTTCATACACCGCTACAAGGAGATATTTTTTACGCGCTACGGTCTGCGCGAAGGGGATCCCGAACCTGCGACCTTGCGGTGTACGGGCGATCAGTTCGGGATAACCAGGGAACGCGTAAGGCAGATCTGCGCGCTGATGATGCACGCACTACGTTCCCAGGAAGAGGCCCTCCCCGAATTGAGACCGGTTCTCGACAAGCTGGATATGCGTGTAAAGGGCTTGAAGAAAGGCAGGCCTGTCCGGGCCTGCATATAAGCCAGTAAGTTACAAAACGGTTGCCGTCTCAAATCTAGGCCACCAGAGATGAGACGGCGATACATAAATGGAGGTGGGTATAGTGCCCGAAAAGGTGTCTGGTATACGAAAAGCGGTTAAGTTCATTTGTCCGGAGTGCGGAGATGAAATGGAAGTGAGAGTAGATTACAGTATCCCGCAAAACCTGTACGTTGAGGATGGCAGGTTGACAGCTGAAGACGAAAACACGAGCGACAACATGTCGGGCGAGTTCGATGTCGCGTGTTACTCGTGCGGCTTCGAATACGCCGGCTCCGCCTACGACTTCTTCGATGAATACAGGGATTGCGTGGTTCCAACCGAGTAGGCATAGTGAGTAATAGATGCTACATGTTACAAAACGGTTGCCGTCCCAAATACAGGCCACCGTATTCGGGACGGCGATATATAAGTGGAGGTGAAGTAGTGGATATAAAGACACACTATAACGAGGTAACCATTACCGATATGGTCGAAGGTGAGGAGGTCTACGTGGTGCTCACCCTGGACTTCGACAATGGCAGAAAAACCAGAAAGGAGCTAATAGCCGAGGCTAAACAGGCCTACGCCGCCGCACTGGACGCCGTGCTGCCCCGGTATAGAAAACTGGTGGCGCACTACCCGGACTGGAACCACGCCCAATGGTTGCGCGAACTGCTGAGGTGGCATCTGTCGGCCCACAATTATTGCGGAACCGACGGGATGTACCTGGTGCAAGACCAGTCGGTGCACAACCAGGAGAAGAAATGCTACTACAGGCTTTCGGCCTGTTTCTACAATAACTACCTGACCGTGGAAATAAGGACACACAGCTCCGCTACGGTGCGCTACCTATTCAATACCGTAGAGGACGCCATGGACGCATGGTTGAAGTTCAAAACCGGGGAATTGAACCTGGAGAATTTTTACACGGTGGAGCGCATCCAGATGGACGTCGACGACCACACAAAGTACGTGAGCGACGATTATAGTCTTAGTGCTATATTGAAGCTCCAGCTGGTGAATCTGGACGCCCTGGGAAACAGCGGGGGGTAGGTTTTATGGAGGATGTGGTGTGTCAGTACGAGGAAGGCCCGCTACGGCTCCAGATAGTGTGGGACACTGAATGCCCCTCCCCGCGCGAGGACATGGACCCCCTGGGGGAGTTGGTAATCCTTAACGGTGAATGGAAGCATCTGGGGGACCCTCACAACTATTACGATTGGGACCATCTGTACCGGTTTATTCGGGACGAGTTGGTGTCCGGGCTGCTGCACTACCCCGTAATGGTATACCCACATATGGGAAGAACACATATCGAGTTGGGTAAGGAGAACGACAGGCATGTGGCCTACGGAGAACATGGGCAATACCTTCTGCCCCACAAGCAGCTACGGGAAGAGTACAAGGTGAAGAGGGTTTCCAGACGAGTAAAGAACATCGCCCGAAAAATAATGGAGGCGGAGATCGATCTGTACAACCAGTGGCTGGGGGGATACGTGTACGGTGCGGTCCTGCAAGAAGAAGGAGAAACCGTAGACAGCCTCTGGGGGCTGTACAAAATAGACCTGACAGGCCTCCAGGACTTTTTCTCTGACAAGTACTGCGAATTTATTCATAGGGCGCTGCAGTCCGAGGACATGCACGTGTTGGACTATTACTGAGGGAAAAAGGGTATGTGGTGGTTACACAAAAGAATAAGGGAGTGGTTATTGTGAGCGAGAGACAGAAAGTTTTTGTCAACATGTATGACGGTAATGTCGAGGTGTTATGCACGTCCGAAGTGGATGTCCTGATGACGGATACAGACTATAACTACCATGGAGGTTTTTTTGTAAACGGTACCCTGGTAGCACACCCGGAAGTAGCATCTCTGAAAGAAATCCGGGAACGAGCAGAAGCACTGTACAGCGAATGGGCAGAAGATAAGAGAGATAACGGTATTCCTGAAGACCTCTCCCAGGAGAATGTAGAGGATGATGAACAGACCTTCCTGGACTTCATACAGGGCTGCAAAAAGGAGGAAGAGGCATGAAAAAGTATCTATGGTTGAGAGTCTCGCACGAACTGGCTGCCGACGACGGCACCGGAGACGGTGGAACGATAGCCGTCGAGAGCAGGGGGTTCATAGACCTTATTCTTGACCAGGAGTTCAAGGAAGTGTCCGACCTTCCAGAGGACTTCAGGCAGGCGGTGGACGCAATATGTATGGTCCGGTTGGGGTACGCTCCCAGGGACCTGAACTACGTCAACGATGACGAAGATCTGAAGGATCCAACAGTAGTGGTGGCCTCCACGGAAGCGTACATACTGGACATAGACGTGTCGGGCCTGCCTGTAGACGTGCGGGTTGTACAACCTATTCACGACGATGTGCACGAGGTGGCTGCGGTCAACACCGCCAGCCTGTTCGACAATGCCTGGGTCGAGTTTTTGGGGCATAGATAGGGGAGGGGAGTTGATGCTGACAAACACTCTATTGTTAATTAGGGAACTGAAAGAAGGTATACAGTCGGGGGTTTATACCCCTGCCTGGGTAAAAGATAATGTAGATATACAGTGGTCCCTACTCACACAAGAAAACGTCATACGCCCCGAGCGTATAGCGTTTCTGCCATTATCTGAAAGTTTACTGGGACTAGAGGTTTGGCTGTATGTGGAGGACCCGTCCGCGGTTTCTACAGTGAGTGGAGAAGTGATCGATTTTGCGACCAGAGACTATCAGGGAATGATGACGAAGCTGGAAATAGTGGACAAGGCTGATAAAAAATGTATGACCATCACGGTCACTGTTAAGAAAAGTAGTTTTCCACTATTTAAGATAGTCAACAGCACCAGACACCTACCAGTGATTAGTACTGAACTGAGGGGAAACATCCTCCGCCTTTATGGTGTGTACACGCCGAATATAAATGCGGCCGTCTTTACCGCAGATCGATTAACTGTAATGGACGCTACCGTAACGGAGACTACAGAACAGGTTCAAGAACAGGTAGTAGCAGTCGCCGGGGAACTTGAAAAACTCTCGGAAAAGCTGGACGCTCTGGTTACCGAAGTGCACGACATGCAAACCGATCTGAAATCTCTGCTCTACCCTCTGGATCCGGACATGTAGGGAGGGGGCAGTTTATGAAACCACGCAAAATCCTGGTCTGCCCCGAGTGCGGGTGCAGGCTGATGTACCGGAAGCTCGACTACACGGACCACAATGTGAGCGTTGTGTCTGGAAAGATAGCGGTAACTCGCCGGGGCAAGGACGAGGCCCCGGCGCCATCGCCGGATGATGGCGACGTGTATTCCTGGTTGGTGTGCACTAATTGCGGAGAGAAACTCTACGCGTCTCCGAAGGAGTTCATAGAGGAGTTTCCGCACCGGGTGGTCGAGGAATCCGAGGAAGGTAAGAAAAAACACCACGTCGTGGTCCAGTTTTCGGAGTTGAAAACCTGGTCTGTAAAGGACGCAAAACATTTAAAGGAGGAGTAACTATGTCTAAACTTCTGGTATGCCCAGAATGCGGTAAAGAGTTGTTTTACACGCAGATAGAACCTAGCGAGGTCACATACCTTATAGAAGATATTGACGCGGATGGTGCTGCTGACCTGGCATTCAATGACTCTGTCCTGATAGATGAATCTATGTGTCAGGGTTCCGATCCCTGGATCTGTTGCCATTGTGGTTTTATGGAAGCCGGAACGCCACAAGAGTTTGTAAAGAAGCACCCTGACCTTGTACAAGACAGGGATGCTGGTGGCGGGGAAGAAGACACAGAAGGTCAAGAGGAGGAATAGGTATGGAAGAGATTTTTAGGATTGTGTACGATAACCATATAGACAACAGCTATGTGCGGACCGCGCATTACATAGCTGCCGGAGACGAGGGTATGTTCATAGAGCACTCAATAACCGGTGACATTTTAGAACAAGAGCCATACGACCCACAACCTATGGTCAATGTGGTGACAGAAACCAAAATGTTCACCGATAGACCGGCTCTGCTGCACAAAATGGAGGAGGACCTGTTCAACACCCTGTATATGTACTCAAAACAGTTGCGGAGTCTGGAGATATACCCGAAAGAGCGTGATATGTGGATATACCCGACGAAGCTACCCGGGTGCGCTATATGTCTTCTTGCCCAAACCTATGCCACGTCGAAAGTGTGTCTAGGCCTGGACATAACCGCATCCGCATCCCTGGTAAAAGAAAGCGAGTTGTTGCAGCGGCTGGTAGACACACTGACGAACAACCCGAAATTCGACATCCCGATAAAAGATGGAGTCTACGGCTTGAAAATAGAGTGGCAAGGCCAGGTAGTAGTTCTGCCCTCTTCGGCAGAAGATCTGGAACATGTAGAAGACGGGGAATGCGAAGAAGACTGGGAAACTGAAACTATAGAATAAGAAAGAAAGGGGTCGCCTAGCGGGCAGCCCTTCTCTTTCCCAAAACATAAGGAGGTAGGTATATGCCTGAAAAAGAGGCCGCGTTAAAGAAAGAAGGACAGAAAATCCATATCCTCTGCCCACACTGCAGGGGGGAGATGTTTATTAAGGAGGAAGGGACAGTCGTACGGAATATGTATCTGGTAAAAGATCAGGACACCGCAGTGTATACAACCCTTCCGGAGCCCTGGACTTTCCAGAGTTACGATGAAAAGCTCCGCATTATCTGCTCCGAGTGTGATTATGAAATACTGGCCAATAGCATATCTTCTCTTCGCGAATTAGTCCTGGCACTGGAACCCCGGGACGATACCCAGAAAGAGTGATGCCCGTGCGGGTCCTACTGGGCACCGTACCCTACCACGACTCGGTGTTCAAGATATACCAGTACATACATGCGGCGCCATCCCCTAGAGACAGAAACAGGTACAGCTTTTTGGGGAACATCATAATGTTCAATTCCCAATATGCGTGCCTCACCGACCTCGAAGGCATCGATACCCGCCCGTTTTTCTTCAACAGGTTCATGGACCAGGCAATACGCCGTGGCCTGTTGCGGTACCCTATGGAGCTGCGCAACCCGGACAATTACGACCCACGCGTGGTTAGACGCGACCCTAAAAGCGCCCCGGCACTGGAGCTGCTGCCGGAGCCCCCTATGGTGAAAGGGGTACGCCGGAACGACGGGGCCGGCTGGATCTTCGTGGAGCACCCCTCAATCAGGGCACGGTACGGGGTGAGGCGGGTCTCCCGTAGAGTTTTGAACATCGCCCGACAGGAACTGCGCGGGGAGATTGCAAGGGTGAACCAGTGGCTGCGCGGGGACACCTATGGCTACACTGAAGAAGTGTCGGGCAGTGTGGTAAGATCGTGCAGGAATATCTATGGCATTGACTGGGTCAACAACGGCATGCTGGAACACGTGCCCCCGGAGTGCCGTAAAGCCTTTCTGCGGGTACGGGCCTCTATCTGAAAAAAAACAGCGCCATGGTTGGTATAAAACATATGCAGAACCAGATTATTTAAGGGAGGGAAGCCTACATGTTTGAAAATGTAAAAAATCTTACCCCCCATCCGGTAACGTTCATGTTGCCGGACGGGACGATCATCACCCTCCCTCCGGAGGGCATAGTCCCCCGGAGGGAAACATACACCGAGGATGCCGGTGAAAGTATTAATGGCATCCCCATAGTAAGAAACACACTGGGGCCCGTTGTCGGGCTCCCAGAACCAGAAGAGGGTGTAACCTTAGTAGTTCCGTTTATGATCTGTCAGGCTTGCCCTGACAGAAAGGACCTGTACGCCCCCGACACCACGCCGGCGAGCGTGGTCAGGGACGAGAACGGAAGGATAGTTGGGGTCAGGCGCCTGCAGAAGGCGTAACCCCCTTCGTGAGGGCACATGGAGTGCCCTCACTTTATATGTGTGCCGTCTCGTTTCTGGTGGCCTATATTTGAGACGGCAACCGTTTTGTAACCTGTTGTGTGAAGCATTAACTGAAAGGAGGAAAGAAATGGCAGAAGCAGAAGTGGTGAAGAAGAGACCGTTCGAGCTGTCATTCTCCATAGGCGACAGCTACGCCGGGTTCGAGGACGTCCTCATCCCGTCGGATGTATCTCCGATCCTGGTCTACGCCAAAACCGTGTACCACAACGGTGTGGATCAGGAGCACGACTACACCGCCACCAACAAGTACCTGGTGGCCCAGGATGGGAAGCTCTTCCTGGTAGTTATTGTAGTCGACATGGCGTCCCGGGGGGCCGTGTACCCCCGCACGAATAGCTATACCGTTCAGGAGGTCGTCCTGGGGGATCCAGTTCCCCTGGAAAACCTTGTCCAGTAACAGAAGACTAGGGGCGCGCAAGCGCCCTTTCCTTTAGGGAGGGGGGAGCATATGGAAGAAGTAGGGAAGGGCGATATTGTTGCCCTTTCCACCCGTGAAGTTAAGGTCGGAGCTGTATGGTTCCGGCCTGACAGGTCAGACACTTTCGAAGGCGATGGGGAACGCCTGGCAACCATCGTCTTCGTTACCAGTAATGGGAGGACGGCCTTCTACCGGTCGTCACCCATAACCTACGAGGGGATCCTCCGCACTGGGGCCAAAAAATACCTGGTGCGGAAGGAGAACTGCCTTATAAAAAAGGGCAGGAAGTTCGAACAATACGACTCCCCCTCCTTGTGGAACTGGTGTGTCGATATTAGAGTATTGGACACCGGCATAACGGTGTCGCGGTATTCGCCGGCCACCCCGGAGGAGTACGCCCGGGCGGAGGCCGATTACCAGGAGAAAGTACGTCTCCGGGAGGAGGCCTGGAGACGTATAGACGAGAAAAAGGCCGACTACGCCAGGGTAGCGGCTTCGGAAAGTTTCAGAGGGGCTATGGCGGCGATTGCACACCAGATACCCCCCTCCGGGAAGTTGCCTTCCCGCGTCTTGTGGGAAGATGGGTCCGGTACCCGCCGGGTATATCTTCACCACGGAGAAACACTCCCCGTGTACGAAGAGTATGGGGAGTTCAAGAAGATCGGGTTCGAGTACTCCTGGGGGGAGAAACTCGAGTCCGTAGAGACACTGGTGGACTGGCATAAAGCCGGCCCACTCCCCCAGGAACTCGAGGAAACGGTTACGGCTGCCCTGGAAAAGTATGAGGCCGACCTGGCCTTGTGCAGGGAAGCCGACGCTGTTGAAAAGAAGTTCCGCGAGGAGATGCTCCCGGAAATGTACGCCGCAATTCCGGGGGTAAAGTATCTCCAGGAAAAATACGGCGAGAATGTCGAAGCTATACTCAACACTCTTGAGCACTGTTAAAAAAAAGGTAGGAAGGCCACACGCCCTTCTCTTTTCACGGTACGCCGTCCCATTTCTGGTGGCCTAGATTTGAGACGGCAGCCGTTTTGTAACATACTATAGAAGTAGAGACACCACACGCACCTTTTTTTAAGGAGGCATACATGACTACAGACGAAATATTGAGGACAATGGCCTACGCCCTATCTGAAGCTGTTGACGCTAAAGTTAGGGAGGCTAAATGGCTGGAAGCCGACAGGATCCGCGATGTCCTGGGGCTGAAACCGATGGTAATATCTGTTCTCGGCGACGAGAAGTACTACCCTAACCTAGTTGTGTGGAGCGACGTGGCCCTGGAAGGCAAGTACGATAAGGCCGATCTGCTGGAGATGATTAGGAAGGGGGCCAGGATATACCTCGATCAATTCGGGCTGATATCCTCGCTCCAATAGTACCTGCACCCACAAACCGATAAATGTTAAACTACCCCTGGGGGCGCGAAAGCGCCCTCGTTTCTTTTACTTGAAAAGGAGGATGTACATGGAAATACCGGAGAACTGGACAGAAATGTTTGGCAAGAACGCCTATAATCTCATTCCCGACGACATGCTGGAGTTTTTACCACCCATGTATGGGACGAAAGAAATACCTACGGCAGACAAAATCGTGTGGGTGAAATATTTCGACCCGTCGTCCAACTGGACGTGGTATCTGGTCGAGTACGACCGGGAGGAGAAAGCCGCGTTCGGCTACGTGCAGGGCTTCGAAGGAGAGTGGGGATACTTCTCGCTTTCCGAACTGGCGACGGTTAAAAACCGCCTCGGTCTGGGAATAGAGCGCGACCTTCACTTTCGCCCGCGATGCTTCGGCGATCTGAACCTGGAATAGGGAGGTGGGACAGTGGAAGAGATACTGGACAGGGCACTAAAAAAGATAGCCGACGAAATTACGTTTATGGAAGAGAACTATATAAAAGAAGCCGAGAACGGAGAGTACCTGTATCTGCTACAGGATAAGGACCGGGAACTGTACGACAGGGTATGGGAAGGTATCCGGACCGGGGACGTGGTCATCGATGTCAGGACAACGTACCACATCCCCTCGAACATTCAAGAGGCAGCCCTCCACACCGACACCATATTCCAGGGGGAAATGGAGATCCAGATCTGTCCCGAATCCTTCACGGAGAGTGAGTGGTTGGCACTAAAACTGTACGCCGCGGATAAGTTGCAGGGGAATGTAAGGCCGGACTTCATCCTGAAGCCGGAACGTTATCAGGAAACGATGTTGGTGTACAGCACTTTCTATCTGTATGTCCTGTACCTGGAGGCGGCTCAAGTATGAGGACGCTGCTGATGGCCGAAGTGACCGGTTACAAAAACGGTGATTCCACGTGCCTGTTCAAGATGGACGCCGCCGCGTTGGACATCCCTATCCCGGATACACTGGATCTCCAGAAATTCATGGAAAGCTATGTAGAAGATGTATGGACGCGCACCGCATGGGTTCCCCTGGAGAATATAGTGGACAGTCACGTCGGCGAGTACAGCTGGGTCCTGGTTACCGTAACGGCGGTATGGAAAGACCCGGCAGACCTCACACCCAGAAACACCATATATGAAGTGTCTTACAACTCCCGTGGTGTGGACTACGGCTCCTGGACGCACACTGACCGGTCTATGGGGTACACGGGGTACAGCTGGCCAATCGCCCGGCTGGACGACTTCCGGAACTTCCTGTACGCGACACCCTGCCGATAAGCGTACAGGCGCCTGCACCACACCACCCCAAGATAGTAGAATTGAGTTAGCAGACTAGGAAAAGAGGTGTTAGGAGGTGAAACATGGAAGATAGAGTAAAACAGAAACAAGATCTCCTGGAGCTGGAGAACCGGTTCTTCACTCTGGCCGAACAGCATCCGGCGGAAGCGCTGGAAACCATGGAGGCAACGGTGCGGGAGGCCGGTTTTCAATCTCTGTACTGTTTCCAGGATTACTTACTGAACATAACGAGCGCCCAGCAGCTGATAGGACCGTCGGCCGCCCTGCTGATGTACCCGCGGCCGGACGTGCAGAACATCGAGGACCTGGAGCGCCTGAACAACACAATTATAGAAGCCCACAGAAAGTTCGTCGAGAAGTACGGCGACAGGGAGCGGCAGCGTGGCAACCCGCGAGGTTGAAGGCTTTCGCCCTACGAAAGAGGACCGGGAGTACGGAAACATCTGGAAACCTTCCGCCATAGACACGCTGTTACTGGAGGATGCCCTGCGGAAGATGAAAAAACTGTTCCCAGACCTGGTGGAAATATACGCCGCGAGACACGGTGTTTTCAATGGGTGGCACCCCGTAACTATAGAGAAACTGACGGAAAAAACCCTTCACGGGACCAAACCCACGACAAACCGGCTGTACCGTGCCGAGCGCGCGCTGCTGGATTACCTGCACCCCATGGTGAAGGCTCAGATGCTCGCCACCCCCGATCAGTTCCCCGCGGTGCTGGCCTATCAGTACGCCACATCTCTGCTCCGTAAAGTGCGGCGGAGGACCACGGCCCTGCTGTACCGACGCCGGGGTGTCCGGTTAAAGGGTCGGCGCCTGCACGGGTGCCCGTAGTTGTGTTAAAGTTAGATAGAGACCTTACACGCACAAAGGGGGCTGAATAATGGCTATTCAAATAGCGGAGAAATTCAGGGGTAAACAGGGATTCGAAGCCGGTCTCGACGGTGCCGTAGTCCAGGTAGTAAATGGAGCGGGACAGTGGATCGGGAAGTTGTACAGGGGGACTCCCAACGTGGGCACCCTGGCGAAAAACACTCTCACGGTGTCCGGTACAGTGAACCATGGGGAAATCATAGGCATAGGGACGGCCGAAATGGTATTCACCGCAACAGGTACCGTCGAAGAGGGGCAGGAGGCTCTGGACATTTCAGAAGGCACTAAGGGACAGGCCTCGAACACGCTCACGGTAACCGGTGTTCCCGTGGAAGGCGACGCGTACACGATAGGCGATGACAGGTATGAGTTCGACACCGACGCTTCGGTTGAGGAGGGGAGCATACCGGTGGTTCTGGAGGCCAGTGTCCAGGCGTCGGGAACCTTCACTCTTAGCGAGGAATCGGCCGAGGACACCTTCACTCTGGAAGCGGACCAGGAATCGGTGGTCACCGGAACGGTGCCCATACGCGGCATTACTTCTGTGGTCTTGAACGAAACACCGTTGGCGGGCGACGACCCGGTAGACGGGTTTACCGCGGTACTCGCCACCGGAGTCATCACCTTCGGTTCCAACGTCACGATCCTGAACGAAGATGTTCTGGTAGTGACATACTCCGTGGAGACCACCGTCTCTGATGGTGAGACCGTCACCATAGGGGACAAGATCTATGAGTTCGACACGGACGGCGAAGTCACGGAAGGCCATGAAAGGGTCTGGGTAGGTGAAAACGTGGCGGCCAGCGCGGCTATAACGGCTCTGGCGGCTGTAATAAACCGCCTGGACAGCGTGAATGTGGTCGCCGTGGACGGTGCCAGAGATACCCTGGACGTCACTGCAGTGGTGGCCGGGACTGTCGGCAACAGCATCGTCGTGGACACGGACTGCGCCAACGGCTCGTGGGACGTGGCCGAAGGTACTTTAGAAGGTGGAGAGGACCCCACCACCGACGAGATAATTACAGCCATGCTGGCGGCCGCAGAAGGGGGCACCGAAGCGGTCACCTTCACACAGGGCGAGGGGGAAGAAGACGATACGATAATAGTAGAGGCCACGGCCGCAGGGGAGCTGGACGGCTCCGCCGGAAACGCAGTGGAAATGACCGCGGATTCCGAGGCCCTGGAGTGGGATACTGCCACTATGACCGGTGGCTACGATGCGACCGCCGCCGAAGCGCTGGCCCTTCTGGCCGAACTGGAAATAGAGGACGTGACGATAACCGCCGGAACCGGGGACGATGACGATAAGCTCTTCTTCGTCTACGACGACGCTACCGATGAGGCCAACGAAATAGCGACCACCAGCACCGCACCTAATATAGCGTGGGAAACCGAAACCATGGCCGGCGGAGTTACCCCGACAGTGTACCCCTTGAGCACGAAGGACACCCACATGATAGACGACACGAATCTGTACGTCGCGGTCAAGGTAGGGTCGGCTATCGTCTGGAAATACGTGGCGCTGACCACACTTGAACCGCATTAAGTAACAGGAGGAGGAGGTAACGTGAAAAAGTTGTTAGGGCTCATACTGCTAATAACGCTGGTGCTGGCCATAACCGGATGTGTGACTACGGTGCCGGTTGAAGTCGGCGGCACCTGGAAAGTGACCACCAGCGTCCCGGGGAGTCCTGGATTCGACATAACAATAACCCGGTTGGAAGGAAACAGCATAAATATCGAGGCCACCGGAGGCGTCACCGTCACCGGAGGCTACACCACGATGCCGGAGAACAGGATATTCTTCCTCGCCAACATAGACGGAGTGGACTATGGATTTTATGGAATGATGTCGCCAGCGTCCATGAATGGCTTCGCGAGGTTCGGTGTCAAGGGCGATTTGTGCGGCTACTGGGTAGCCACCAGACAGTAACTACAGACCCGTTTAACAGCAGCCCTCATCCCTCTCCAGCGCAGCCGGGCCGGGGAGGGATTTATTATGAAGGAGGATAGGTATGCCTGAAAAGAAAGAGATATCCGCCGCAACGTGGGAACAGATAGCCGCCGACATAGAGAGAGGCGGGTATGTGGCGGTGAAGACGAACAGCCCCAACACACCTAGCGACTTCACCAGGGAAAACCTGTACCGCTTCGCGGAGGAATACGACTTCGCCCTGGTGTTCATACCGCGATACAACTGGGCGCTAGTGGCGGTGACCATAGACGAGATAATTACCTACATCCTGCGCCGCGACCACGGCAGGATCATAGAATTGGAAAAAGCCCTGGGGCTTCTGAAGCCTCGGGTACCCGAGGAGGTACAAGTTGTTGCTCCCTATGAAGTGTGACGACATAACCTGCCCGGGGATCTGCGATTCCTGCGTGCACATTACGAGGTTCCGAAAAGCGCACGGCAGCCCTATATGCGCACTTGAGGGTAGAGTGTTCTGTCAACGTCTACAAGTATTTATGCTGCCTTACGATTCCTGTAACTGTTTCCGTTGCTTTACCCTGCCACATCCTGAATCCGGTCTACGCACCGAGGTATGTAACGTGGTTCTGCCGGCGGAAATCGCCGGAGAGTGGGATGCCCTTCCCCTGTACAAACCTATACCGGGCATTATTGAAAAAATTGACTCTCTCCCGAAATGGGTACCCCAACCCCTGGAACATGTGGACGTGAAGCTACGTATCGGGGACATCGATGGGCAAGACTGAAGTAAGCGCCGGTGTCCGGAAATGTGGTATACTTGAGTTGCCATTGACACACACAAAAAGCATACCCATAGCCTTCGATCGCGCGGTTCGAAGGCTCTTTTTCTTAGCATCTGCAGCCCTGTAAAACCGGGGCTTAAAATAGAGTAAAACTTAACCGGAGGTATGATTTATGAATCATGAGAAAGTTTTACTGGAAATGGGATTGACGGCGGGGGACAAGATCGTGGTCATACCAGAGAACGGAGCCTCCCACATGTACCCGGCAGCAGTGTATGTCCAGAAGGTACTGGACGCCTACACGGCGACGGACATGCCCGAGAAAATGGACACTCTCGATGACTGCGCCACAACAGGTAAGCCACACCCCTTTACAGCCTGCAACCAGTGCGGGAAGCAGGTACCTCCCGACGAGGCGATAATATTGAGTCTGGACAACAGCGGAGAAGCGGTGGCCGTTTTCTGCAGCGACGAGTGCATGAACAGGTACTATAGCCTTGACATGGTGTCTTCACCTGCAGTTGTCGGCCCGGAGTTGTCACTGGCGGACCGGATTGAGAGGCTGGAGAGAGAACTGGCCGAGCTCCGCAGTGAATACCTGTAAAATCCTTTATTTGTATTGGTATTAAAAATATATCATTATAATGGGGAGGGTTACTCATGCTAATGGATCACCTTAAAAGTATCGGCGGCAGGAAGGATCTGTCTCCTGCCATGAAGGTGGCGCTCATATCTATAGTGCGCCATATTCAACTGGAAATGATTGGAAAAGCTACAGCGAGTTTCTCAATGGTTTGCGGGCTGGTGCCTGTAAACCAGGAAGAGATGTACGCGGCGGAAGTCGAGTCCGCCATAAACAGAACCATGCCCGGGCTCTCCGCCCAGGCAGAGGGGGACACCGTGGTGGTCCTCAGAACCAATGGGGTGAAGGAGACCTTCCTCCCCCAGGTAACAGTCGTAGGATAGTCAGTACATAAATAGGAGAGGTGCTAACGCGCCTCTCTGTTATTTTGTGTGAAGGGGGTAGTGACATGCACTGGGACGACGCGCCACCGATATACAAAAAAGAGGAGTGGATACTGGCCGACACCGTGGACGGGAAGACGGTGTATTTCATCTCGCCCGAGGCGCCGGAAAAGATGCTGGTCATCGCTGAAAACCTGCACAAACGCTTGCGAGGTGGTACTGAAGGGCCTCTGGACCAGTATGTTCTGGAAGCGCTGTTCGACCTGGACCAGGACCTGACAAAAAACCGCATGCTCTACGAGGTCCACAAGGACAAGCTCCTCCCGTTGTGGAAGTCTCCGAAAGAACTCCAGGAGTGGGGAAAGGTGTGGAGCGACAGATTCTGCCCAAAACTGTCCTATATGCCACACCTGAAACTAGAGCTGCTACGCGAGGGTTACTCGGTTTTTTATGGCTATGTCGTGAACGTCACCACGGCCGAATTGTTGCTGCTGTGGGAACAAGAGGAGGGAAGGTATGATAGGGGCTGGTATAAAACCCATCCTAGAAGAACTGTCGGCACACTACTGCACGAACGGGAACACCCGCGACCGAAAAGAAAGGCTCCTACGCGACCTGCTAGAAGAAGACATCCCAACATTGGTTGACGTGGTCAGAGTGCTTGACGCAGCGCTGCAGACCGTGTCCGCCTACCCGATCGGCGATTTTGAGAAGGTGTGTATGGGCATGCGACGCACCGCGTCCCTCGCCCTGGAAGACGCCCGCAGAATCCTGAAAGGAGAGCCGAAGAAGGAAGGAGTTCTGGTTTAAAAAAACAAAACTTCCGGTCAATTACCCACCGGCATGCACGACCCACAGTACAGTAGAACAGGAAGCAGGTTGAGCCCTACGTCACCAGAATCCCAAGAGGTCCTGCGGTATTTCCGCGTCCACCGCTTCTCCTTTTTTGTACAGATACGGACACTGGCCGGCCGGGTAAAAGTCCCACGAACTACCGTTCCACACCGGAAGGTTGACCGTGTAGCGAGTGCCTTCGTTTTTGTACACCTGATAGACTTCTAGCGCGCCCATGGCACGCAGTCTGGTTACCGACTCGTGCAGCGCGCTTTTTTGAATACCCAGAATACTCTCCATCTCCCGAATGGAGACCAGGTGCGTGTGCGTATGACCTCTCGCTATGGACATGTCGTACATGAATAAGTAGATCTTCCCGTCTGTAGAGGGCCGCAACAACTGGGTAAAAATGAACACTTGTCTCGGTATCTGGATGAAATTCCCTTTCGGGCGATAGGCATATCTCTTCTGCTTCTGCATAAGTAAACTCTACCACAAAGAGTATAAAAAAACAATCCATATATCCGGACACGTCCCTAGTGGAAGTAATACTGGAGCGTGTTTGCGGCCCAACGGGCCAGACAACACCTACCGGTGTCCGGAAACACGGAGGAGGAGGATGTATTATGTGTAATACAACACACACCGAACAGATCCTGGAAATGCCGTGGAAAGCGGTTCCAGCTGGAGCGCAGACCCTGCTGAAAAGCCTGTTTTCGTGCAAAAACAGCCTACTGTTCAAGGTTTTCGACGTGGAACACGTATTCAGAGCCGCCGAACTAGATCTGCTGAACAGGGGTACTGTTCGTGCCCATAAACAGCTGTCCGTTCTGCAGCGATACGTGGAAGACCTAAAAGCGTTCCTGGAGGGGCTATCTGCAGACATCGACCTGATTTTTATATACTAGGAAGGAGGGAGACATGTCCGAGGAATTGGAGTATGTGTGGGTAATTACCAGCAGAGTTTTTAATAATGTTGAAAAAGACGAGTACGAAGTAGTAGGAAGCTACCCGCTCGATGAAAAGGTGCTGCGAAACGACGGCACGTTGAGAAGCGTTGTCTGGCCAGAGTGGCTGAACGAGGAAGAACTGGACACCGCCTGCATAAAGTGGATGGGCTTCACCCCTACCAGGAACGCGTGGGGCGAATCGAAGGGAGCCATCCCCGAGGTCCGGGTCGAGATCTACAGGGTTTGCACCAGAAACGAACGGGTGACCCGCGTCTCCTCCCTGATAGACAACAGCTGCTTCACGACCGACGGGCCGGTTTGGGACGACTGAAAGGAGGCTGTATGTACGAAAATATATGGCATGCAGTGGCTACCCTCGCCCGGGTATGCGACTACGCCTCGGCGCCAGACGGGGTAGGTTTCAACAGCGTGGACACCGGGTACGGCCACTGGCTGGCATCGATGCCTCCGGAAAAGTGGACGGACAAGATGGCCTTCAGGGCCTGGCTCATGCTGAAGAAGTACCGGAAGCAATTATTAAACTACGACATAGACTACGCAGCCTTACAGGCGCCGGAGCTGCCTGTCCAAAAAACAACCGCCAGGGCGATAGATGTCCGTGAAGACCGGTTCATCATCACCTTCCCTTACGATACCGAGACCCGGGTAGTTATAAAGAATATATATGGGTGGAAGTGGGATGGCGAGAGGAAGGAGTGGAGTGTCCCGATCGCGCTGGACAGCTCTACCGGCATCCTGGACCTGGTGTACGAGTACGGGTTCGAGATGAGCGCTACGGCGGTGACCCGCCTGGTGAACCTCTACGAGGACAGGGCTAAAATGGTGGCCGCTAGTTCGGCAGAAAACTCCGACTTCCAGCTATCGGACGGCTTCGGCTTCGAGCTTATGCCCTTCCAGAAGGCGGGAGTAGAGTACGCGCTAAAGACGCGCCGCTGCCTCATAGCCGACGCCATGGGGCTGGGGAAGACCGTCCAGGCCCTGGCGTTCCTGCATGAACTACAGGCCTTTCCAGCCATAGTGGTCTGTCCATCCTCCCTGAAACTGAACTGGAAACGGGAGATCGAGAAGGCACTGCCGGGGAAGACCGTGTCGGTATGGTCCACGAAGAAACTGAAGACGCGCGAGACCTGCCCCGCTACGGACATCGTGGTATTAAACTACGAGATCGTGGGTAAAAAGCAGGATGCACTCAAGGCCCTGGAACCGCAGGCCGTGGTGATAGACGAGTCCCACTATGTAAAGAACGGAAAGGCTACCCGGACTAAGGCTGTAAAGGAGCTGGTGTCCGGTATTCCGTATAGACTGGCCCTAACAGGCACGCCGGTCCTCAACCGGCCGATAGAACTGGTGCCACAACTCCAGATACTGGACAGGTTGCAGGACCTGGGAGGGTGGAAAAAGTTCACCGACAGGTACTGCACCGTGCCCATGCCCGATTACATGAGGCAGGCGATCCGGAAGCGTAATGTCCGGACCCAGAAGGAGACGGCGGCGGAAATCCCCACGGTACTGTACACCGGCGCGAAGAACCTGGACGAGCTGAACGAGAAGTTGAGGGCCACCTGCTATGTACGCAGGAAGAAGGAGGACGTCCTCACGGAGCTCCCGGAAAAGAGGAGGGCCGTCATCCCGATAGAGCTGGACGGGAAGACTTACCGGGACCTGGAAACCGCTGCGGCCCTGAAACTGTTCGAGATCGAGAAGCTGCCGACCATTAGTGATGACAAGAGCAGCGAACTCATGAAATTCTCCATGCAGCTCACCGAGATCGAGGCGCTGAAGCAGGAGACCATGAAACTGAAGATGCCGTTCGTGTGCGAATGGATGGAGAGTGTGCTGGAGAACGATGAAAAGATGCTGGTTTTTGTCTGGCACCGCGAGGCCGGCTACATCCTGTCCGAGCGCTTCGGCGCACCATACCTGAACGGGGAGACTCCTATCCCGCAGCGGCAGGCCTACGTGGACAGCTTTCAGAAAGACCCGAACTGCCGGCTCCTGATCCTGTCGATTAAGGCCGCGGGCGTGGGGCTAAACTTAACGGAGGCCTCCCACATCGCCTTCATAGAACTCGGCTGGACACCGGCCGACATGGACCAGGCCGAAGACAGGGGCCACCGCATAGGGCTGAAGCACGCCCTGAACGTCTGGTATCTCCTGGGAGCCGACACGGTGGACGAGGACATCTGGAAAGTCCTGGAGGCCAAAAGGAGCGTGGTGGGACAGGCCACCGACGGGGTGAGGCGGGACGCCGTTACGGCCGTTATCGGAGCTATAAAGGATAGGCTCAAAAAATACAAGAAGAGGTAGGAGGTTTGTATGCCGGAAAACAAGTTCGATGGAAAACCAGGGGCCGGGCTGCTGGACAGGTGTGAGGCTTTCGCGGAGGAGTACGTGTCGGTGGCCGCGGGCAGGAAGAAGGCCTACCCGGGGCAGCCCGGTTACCCGAACGGTAGCGATGAGTTCGACGACGACGATTTCCCCGAGATCCTGCTTCTGGACAGCGGGGGGAGAGTGGGGAGGCGGCATTGAGATTTCCTGACGCTGTTTCTATGCATAAAATTCCTCCAGAGAAACGATGGCTGGAGGTACGGGGTTTCACGTGCAAACACGCAACCAGCTAAAAGTTGAAAGGAGGGGGAGGGAGATGGAGCTCCACATCGTTATAACTTATATTAGCGGCGTTATCATCGTCTATGCCTTCGGCGTGTTGGTTATGGCCCTGGTTCTGTTGTGTTTCCGGGACACGCTGGTGACCCGAAGGCCCTGGAACAACTGTAACCGTATCCCGTTGTTAATGGGTTTGTGGCCGGTGTTTTTGGTGGTATTGGTTATACAACTGACAGGGATATGTTTTGCACAAATAAGGAGGAGCGATGATGACTGAAGATATACAGGCAGACTACCCGGTCAAGGTCGCGGAATACCTGGAAAGCCGTTTACACGGCGACTACGCCCGTACCACCTATGTGGCCCTTCTACACTACTACGGAAGGTATGTCAGTGTAGTGTCAACTGCTACGGACAACAGGAATCCGGAAGCAATAAAAGAAGGGTATGCAGCCGTCCAGGAGTTCGTAAGCCGTGCGCGCAAGGGGCTGCGGGAAGAGGATCTTACCTTGTCACTTAAGGAGTTGCCTCGCAACGGCAGCGAACAGCATGTACAGTTTCGGTGCAAGGAGGATCCGTCTTTCTACGGCATCCTCTGGTGGCTGCCGGAGGCACCGAAAGAGGTCAGGGATTTGCAGAAGGATGTCCAGGCCCTGATGGAGCGCACACAAGAAGATCGGCCAAAAATATATGGAAAATTCCTAGTTAACTTAATTGAAGACAGCTTCGGGCGAGTAATGAGAATCCCCCACGAGTTATGACAACCTTTTTCAGCTATCTGAAGTGTACTTTTCTCTACTTGAAATACCTTACCCGGCACCGTTGGTTCGTGTTTATAGAGTGTTGTAAGCTAGGCATCCCGTGGCTAGGGCTGGTGCACGATTTGAGTAAGTTCCTGCCGGACGAATGGTTTCCGTATCTGCGGCACTTCTATATGAAAAACGACTCTCGCCCAGAATGGATCCTCCAGTACGATAGAGCCTGGCTCAAGCACCAGAACCGCAACAGACACCACTGGCAGTACTGGATTCTATGGAAGGACACCGGTGGTGTGGTTGTCATGGACATGCCCCTGAAATACAGGAAGGAAATGCTGGCCGACTGGAAGGGCGCCGGCAGGGCAATCACCGGAAAGGACGATGTTCGTGAGTTTTACCTTAAAACCAGGGACAGGGTAACTCTCGCCCCGAAGACCAGAGAGTGGGTAGAGGAACAACTAAATATAAACAGCCGAAATTCGAGACATGGAGTGTGAAGTGTGAGTGAGTGTGTTGACGGAAAGATTGTTAGAACACGCCAGAAACAAGAATAACGACCCCCACGGCTATTGTCTGTTGGGGCGCCTGCGACGGATTAAATCAACCCTGTACGCCGCGGCCAAAACCAGGGGGATAGACACGGACTTTCTGGACAGATACCTACGGTCCGTAGAGGACGCCCCCTTTTTCGAAGACAGGGTCCTGCAGCTGCTGCAAGTGGACCCTTCCCCCGTGCTGCCGACACCCGGAGTTCCAGACCATAGGGCTACGGAGCTGCGGGAGAAATTCATCGCTTCCGGGGAGCTGTACGGCCTGGAGAGACTGTTGAAGTTCCTGTTCCGCAGTGACTGGCTGCTGATATACAGCACTATCTGCGACGAGTTCACTTATGTAGACATTTCCATAGACGAAGTGTAAGAAGCCAACCCCGGGTTGTCGGCTGGCCCGGGCTGTTTTTTGTGCATAGAGCGCAGTAAAGGAGGTTGTGTCAACGACCCACGGCTAAAGCCGTGAGCTAGTAGCTCGGGTTGACCAGCTTAAGTGTTTTGGGCACTACGTTACGGGTGAATACATAGGCACTCCGGGGTGACGTCACCAGCTCCGGACCCTGCGGTGGACGGTTAAACAGGTTGAGGGTCTAAACCGGTGTCGTTCACATTAAACCGCCCGATAACATTAGCGAGGTGGACTTGACCGGCGATTAGCCGAGAACAGGTAGGTAACTACCATCGCAACACGTATTTAGGAAAAAGGAGGGTAGAGCGCCAGTTCTCATTCTGTTAAAACAGGGTGTCCCCTGGCGCAATTTCTATGGTTGCAGTAGAAATAATCCAAACAACCTATATACCAGGAGTTGCTGATAACTTGAGAGGTGATACAGTGGGCAAGAAGATACACATCCTGTTTTTCTGCGACATGTATGGAAGTCCAGGTAGCTGCAGCGTACATCTGGCTTCCACCAGCGAGAGAAAGGTAAGGGAAGAGGTGAAACGACTCGTCCAAAAGGGTGACGTGATATACACCGGGTATAAAGACTACACCGATTCCATGGAACTGCGCGAAATAGGAGACGCGCTGAAGAATCTGTATGTAGTGACCGTGGAGGATGGACAACCGGTATTCTGATCGCGGTCTGCAACACAATAGTCAAAAATGGTAGTATCTACAGAGAAGGCCCTTCGGGGCCTTTCTTATTGGAGGTGTGTTCATGGTACCTGTTATGCGAGTGTGGGGATGGGACGGGAAACCGTATAACGTAATACAGGCACGAATGGAGCCAGTAACGGCCCGGCCAGACCCGATAAAGTACTACGATCTATGGGTAGAAGGAGAGGAAGACCCCATTAATCGACCGGAGTACATAAAGCTCCGGGTACCGGAGGACCGGATATGTCTATGCACCGGGATTACCGACGCTAACGGCGTCATGGTTTTCGAGAATGACGTGGTGTGCTATGCCGTCAACGACCCCCGGCTAAAGCCGGGAGCTAGTAGCTCAGGTTGACTAGCCTAAGTGTTTCGGACACTACGTTACCGGCAAATGTATAGGCACCGTAGGATGCGTTCCCAAGTCTTACGCTCTGCGGTTAGTGGTTAAACAGTTCTGATGGGTAGGAACAGTGCTGCTAACGAGAAACTGTCGGATAACATTGGCGATGGGAGAATTACTCCGTAAGGAGGCGGACTACATGTTAGTCTACGTTATCAACAGGCACGGGAAACCACTAATGCCCTGTAAACCAAAGAAGGCACGGAAACTATTGAAAGAGCAGAAGGCTAAAGTAATTAAAAGAACACCATTTACTATTCAGTTATTGTACGGTTCCTCCGGATACAAACAAGATGTAACTCTCGGTGTAGATGCCGGAAGTAAGACGACAGGAGTATCGGCTACAACTGAGAACAAGGAAGTATTTTCGGCAGAAGTCGAATTGAGAACAGATATTGTGGATCTGTTGTCTACCAGAAGGACACTTAGAAGGTCTAGAAGAAGCAGAAAGACTCGTTATAGGCAATCTCGTTTTCTCAATAGAAAAAAGCCTGAAGGTTGGGTAGCACCGTCGGTACAGAATAAGATTGATACTCACATTAAAGTGGTTAAGATGGTTCACGCAATCCTGCCAATAACTGAAGTAGTAGTAGAAGTGGCTCAATTCGATATACAGAAAATAAAGAACCCTGACATTATTGGCGAGGATTACCAGCAAGGCGAACAGCTCGGATTTTATAATGTCAGGGAGTATGTTTTGTTCAGGGATAAACATACCTGTCAACACTGTAATGGCAAGTCGAAAGATCCAATTCTAAATGTACACCACATCGAATCACGAAAGACCGGCGGGAACTCTCCGGATAATTTGATTACTCTATGCGAAACCTGTCATAGGAAGTACCACGCCGGTGAGCTAAAACTTAAAGTCAAGCGAAGCTCTTCCTTCAGGGATGCAGCCTTTATGGGCATAATGCGATGGGCTTTCTACAACAAACTAAAAGAACTATATTCAAATGTGTCTCTGACTTTTGGCTATATAACCAAAAATGTTCGAATCAAACACAATCTCGAAAAGTCGCACCGTATAGATGCCCGGTGCATTTCTGGAAACCCATCGACAAAAGAAAGCGATTGTTGGTACTTCTTCAAACAAGTACGCAAACAAAACAGGCAACTGCACAAAACAAACCCGAAAAAAGGTATTCGAAGAGAGAATAAGGCTCCTGGATACGTACACGGTTACCAATTGTTCGATAAGGTTGAATATCTTGATAGGGAATGTTTTGTGTTTGGACGTAGATCGTCTGGATATTTTGATTTGCGTACTCTTGACGGAGAAGTCGTCAGTCGTTCTGCCAGTGTAGGCAAACTAAAACTTGTAGAAAGATCATCATCATTATTATGTGAAAGGAGGGAAGCGTCATTCCTCACCGCGCTAAAACACGGTGTATCCTGACGCTGTTTAGATGAACATAGCGAAGGGTAAGCAGTGGGAAGCCACCTACACCGAAGCCCTGTGGGCCTACGGACAGGTCGTTCCCACTAAACGCGGGTTCATGCTTTCCGATGGGAAAGAGTCTTGTGGCGCCCTGATCGACAGCGCACACAACGGATGCCTGTTTGTAGTGGGTAGCACCATAACCCACCGGCATCTCGTCGGCAACAGTTTCTGGGTGCCTATAGGAGTACTGCCCCTGTTCGACCCCGAATCCGGGGAGGTACTCAATAAGAAGGAGGATGCATAATGAGTATCAGCGAAAAGCTACAAAAGATTTCCGATGCGGCAGCCACGTTGTTGGTCACGCAAGATGAGATCTCCGAAGCACTGAAGAAAGTAGCCCCCCATCTCCCGATATTGCAGGTGTCCCCTACAGATTTCCTGTCTGAAGCCTGCCTGAAGGCCGGGTGGGGCGATGCGCTGGTGGATGACCAGCTCCCGATGTTCGAGGCGCAGGCCTCGGTCACGGCACCCGTTACCGGAACGGTGGATAGCGTTCCTGACAATCAGGAACAGGAGAGTGAGGTGCAGGCGTCCAATCCCGCGGGCAGGTTCCTGGAGGAGTACCAGAACTACGAGGCGGAAGCGGCAGCTGAATTCATATCGGGGGACGAGCCCTACGGCTTTCTGCTGGCTGGAAAGGATACCTGCATGTACGTGTACCTGAACGAGGTCACCGCACCGGGCAACACCGCGGGTACGTGGGACAGGTTTGTGGCGTACCTTCAGGGCGACTACCTGGTATTGACCAACAGCCCGGAGAAACTTAAACACTCCAGGTACAGGCCGATGAAGATGCAGATACAGAGTGGTGCGTGTTATGCCAACATAGACGCCTACACGCGTAAGGAAGTGCGCAGGCGCCTGGGGATCCCCTCCGGCGAGCACAAGTACAGAGGGTATCTGACTGTAACCCCGGACGCCATCTATGTAGACATGAAGCGCCTCATAAAACAGCCATATGCCGCGAGAACCGTGACGAAAAAACGGGGCACGAAGGTTTCCGTTTAACCTGAAAGGAGCTGTTATGCAGGGATTTGTCCTGAACTACCCGGCCGAGAAGCCGGTTATGAAGATTCATGGCTGGTCGCCGGACTGGAAAGCGGTGGCGCAGCTCTTCGAACTGTCGAAACGCCCCGGGTACAAGTTCGCCATGGCCTTCCCCGACCTCCACGCCGGGGAGATCCCCGTAGGCCACGTTACCAGGACCGCCGGGATGGCGTACTACGACCTCATCGGCCCGGACATAGGGTGCAACGTGGCGGCCCTGCCCCTGAAGGGGAATATAAACGCATACGTTCCGGGCATAGCCGAGTATGTGTTCAGGACCTTTACCGGCACCGAAATGCCCAGCATCGGCGGGGGGAACCACTTTTTCGAGATCGCGCAGGACGAGGAAGATCAGTACTACTTCGTCCTGCACACCGGTTCCCGCAGCACCGGTGCGAACACGTACCGCAACATAGCGAAAGAACTCAAGGCGCTGGGGCTCGCCGGAGTTCCGATCCATAGCCGCCTGTTCGAAAACCTGCACCACGGTTTTGAAATAGCGCAAGAACGGGCGCAGCTAAACTCCTCCGATATTCTGTACTCGATAATCGCCACGTTCCCGATATCCCGAAAGGGCGAGATCATAAGGACCTACCACAACACGATCGTGGTGAACGGGGCTACGGTAGACCACTACAAGGGAGCCAGTTACATAAGAAACGGCGAAAAGGCGATAGTGCCGTTGTCCATGAGAGATGGCTCCCTGATAGTGGAATCGGTCAACACCGCTCCGCTCTTCAACGGGATAAACCATGGCGCCGGTCGACGCATGAGTCGCAGCGAGGCCAGAAAAACCCTCAACGAGGCGGAAGCGCTGAAGGGAATAAACGTGTTGAGCAAGGGGCCGGTGTTGGACGAGGCCCCCGATGCCTACAAATCGATCAACGCCGACATGGACGCACTTGTGGAGATGGGGTATATCAGGATCCTGAAGCGTCTGCGCCCAATAATAACGGTAAAAAGCTGAAGAGGAGGCTTGCGATGTGGTATAGAAACTCGGCCGGTAGGTATTACAACCTAGATCATTTCGTTGTCCTTAGAACAGTTGATAACAACAGTCACTGCCAAATCCGAGGAGAAATGCCTGATGCTCCTGATGGCATTCTTATTGAAAGTGCATGTCCCTCTGAAGAGGAGGCTAAAGAACTTCTGAACGCACTGCTGACATCCACTCTGCCCCTGCTGATGTGGGAACACTTCCGTGTCACCCAGGGAGGGTGAGGCGCAATGAGTGAATACGAAGTACACCTGGTAGGAAGTGTGTTGACTTCCCCTGTCCCGGGGGACATAGATCTTGTAATGGTCACCGACGACGAGGAGTTTTTCAATATCTTCGACATGACCCCCCTTGAGTTCATCCGGATGCTTAATACCGGGGAGTGGGACAGTAGGATGGACAAATGGTCGAACCACTGCATATCGATGTCGAAGATGTACGAACAGCGGATGGCGACCTCCCTGTCGGTGGATCTGAAGATAATGCCAAAAAGCTATTCTGATATGTATAGGGCGTGGGCGAAGAAGGAGGAGCGATGACTGTTTGCGATAACTGCAAGACTCCCATAACCGGCATGAATTTTATACATGCCAGCACTTATGGCAAGTACTCGCCGTTGCGAGACCCCGCCTTCTGCTGCGCGGAGTGTGCAGCGGAGTATTTTCGCAAGGTGGCGGAAAAGGAGGTGGGCACGAAATGACCCTGCTGGAAATGATGGTGCACCTTATAGAAATTGTAGGCATAGGTATCTGCATTTTCCTGGTGGGGTTGCTTGTCTATTTCTGCTACTGGGCCCTGCTGGCCCTTATCTGGCGTATCGATTTTTTCAGCCTCCGGGGACTGACCCCGGAGGAGGAAAAGGAATACTGGCAGTACCGGGGAAACATCGCCCGGGCCAAAACTGCGGTAAGCGATGAAAAGTACCGGCTTTTCGTGTTGAAGGATAACTTGCGACGGCAACGGTCCAAGCGCCAGGCCAATATGCGTAAAGACAGAAAACAGAAGAAAAAAGAACTACGGGAAAGTTTACGGAGGTGAGATGATGGACGAGTTCTTTAAGGAACTTCTGAACCTGGACATGGCCGTAAAAGGTTTCGACGGGGAACAGGATTATTTTCAACTGCACTGCCGCCCCACGAAAGACAACATCGACATGGTGTTGGGTATGGCACACAAGTATTGCGGAGACCTGGCAAATAAGGTGTTTACCACGTTGTGGAACACCACCGGAGACGACAATTTGTGGCTGGCTTCGAAGACGCTGCACAACATACTCATGGAAAGGGTGTATAACGACCTGGCCCTGCCGGACATAGGCGTCTTCCACTTCCCCATGGACCCGGACAGCAACATCACCCTGGTGGATGCGAGTAAGATAGGGGCCACCATGATTATAGGTTTTCCGGAGAACTATTTCTTCGTGAATTTCAACAGCCGGGTGTTCGGTGGCCTGGCGATGGAAGGGGAACAGGAAGTCATATTCACACATAGACCCGAACTACGGAAACTGTTGCGCCGCTTCCTATGGAAGGGAGACTCCCTGGACTATTCACGGTTGCCGAAGGGAGTGATGTTCGATGGGGCGCGCTTCGCACACTTCCTGACCCGGCAGGCGCAGGTGTCGGAACTCACTCCTATCGAGGATATTATCGGTGTCAAGGAGTGCGGCCACGATCCGGACGAGTTCCTGGTGTTGACTACCCACATCCCGGGCAGCCAGGACAACCGCATAGACCTGTACATGGATCCAGACATTGTGGCGCTGCTGAACATGAAAAGAAGGGTAGCCTCGAAGTTCCGGGATAAAAAATGAAAGAGACCGAACTGGCCGCCCCGATAATCGAATACCTGGCAGCCTTCCATTGGGACGTTTACCAGGAAGTCCCGGTCTACGGGGGCATAGCCGACATTTTTGCCGTTCTCAACAACAGGGTGTGGATCATCGAACTCAAGAAAACCCTATCGCTGCAACTGCTAGACCAGGCAGTTAAAAGGTATGCCCGGGCGCACTACATCTCCATAGGGATTCCCGCGACCAAACCCTATCCTGAAATAAAAAGCCTCGCGGTGCGGGCAGTCCTGGAGCGCTACGGGATCGGGGTCCTCATGGTCGACGAGAAACAGAAAGTCATTGAAGCGCGTGGGCCTAAGCTGAACAGGGACATCTTCGACTTCGTGCTTAAAGAGTCCCTAAAGGGCCTGCACCCAAAAATGAAGAAGAACCGGGCAGGCTCGAAACCCGGTAACAACTGGACTCCCTGGAAAGAGTGGAAGGCCGATGTCCAGAGAGTTGTGGCCGCCAATCCCGGCATCACTCCGAAAGAAATGGTAGATAGGTTGAAAACGTTGGCCCCGTATCGGAAGCCTGAAAACGCGATGCACGCGGCAGTTTATTATGTCCGGAACGGTCTTATAGAAGGTGTCGAGGTGGTTACTGACAACAGACGGCTGCGACTGTACCCCGCGGCGCCCAGACCCCGGGGAAAGGGGATGTGGAGATGAAAGGCATATATGTTTATATACCGGACTACAGCAGGTACTTAAATAGTGGGGTGGAAGCCTATTGTCAACACTACGCCAAAAATGCGACAACGACGGTGCGAACCCTACCGGTTTCAACCAGCTACACAATTGTTCCGGAAAAGGAGGTGGAGCGTGATTGACGATCTGGTGTTTAGCGGTATAGTCATCATCTTCTGCATAGGTTTGATTGATGTTATCTACCATACCGGGAATTTCATATACAAAACGGTCAAGTTTTTCATAGTGCTGAAAAAAGGAAAACTCACGGAAGAGCAAGAAAGACGGCTCCAGTACGCGGACTCTATCGCGTCGGCAGCCAACAGGCAGTACTACGTGGTAAAAGACGAAATAAAACAAGAGGTTCTTACAAGCAGAAGGAGGCAAAAAAAGTGGGAAAACTGATAACTGCTAGGGACATAGCGAAGATATGCCACGAGGTTAACAGCGCCTACGTAGGTTTCGTGGAGGGCAAGCGCCCTCCGATGTGGCACGACCTGTCACCAGAGCTCCAGGATTCCGGTATCGCCGGGGTGGAGGCGGCTGCAGACTTCGGTGTCACTCCGGAGAAACAACACGAGGAGTGGGTAGCGGATAAACTGGCCCATGGTTGGACCTACGGAGAAGTCAAGGACGAGGAGAAGAAGACCCACCCGTGTCTGGTGTCATACGACCAGCTTCCAGATACCCAGAAGGTCAAGGACCATCTGTTTGTGGCCGTGGTCCACGCCATGATGATGTACCTGAACACCGATCTGGGGCCGTGTGACTGTCAAGGGTAATGAAACTACTCCTGACACTTATAGGTGGCTGCATCGCTATTGTTTGTTTTCTGCTGGTCACTTGCATATGGGACCGGGTGCACACTCGCGTTTATAGGCGTCGGGATGAAGGAGGGATGACGAATGACAGTAGAAAGAGTTAGGGAAATAGATATCCTACTCGACGACACCGAAGCCGAGTATAAACCCGGATACCTGAAAAGTATTTGTCGAGAGTGCATTGAAGAAATTAAGGAGCTCGGGCACACCCTCGCAGAAATCTTCGAGATGGCCGACCCTTATGATGCCGCGCAAATGAAAATGGCACAAGTAGCCTTCAAGGCTATGGTGAAGGAGGACTGAATGGCTAGAATCCTGAAACGCAGGGTTAGGCGAGGTCGAGAAGTTACAACTGGAGTTTGTGCCTGGTTCGGCGGGATTTACATTGAAACCAGGTTCGAGCTGGTAACCATAACATATGTCATCGATATGATTGTGTGGGCAGTCAGGGCTTTCCGCTCAAGATATGCCAACTACGCCAGCACCAGAAAGAGCTACAAAACGCTGCTGGCGATGAAGTGAAGGAGGGAGAAATGTTCACAGTAGTTTGGACTTTAATTCTCACAGCCGCATGGTCTATCTTGTACTTCCTGACTGTTAGGTGCGAGAGAAAGAGATACAACGAGCTGTATAAGCAATGTCTAAAAATAAATGCGTATCTTAATAACGCAATTAGCATAAACACTGAGTTGAAGGCTGAGAACCGGGAACTGAAAACCAAGCTCAAGGAGCAGGCCATCGGCGAGATCAGGGGGAAGAAAGGTGACTGAAGAGAAACTGACCACCGTAGAGAAACTGGTTTCAAGGCTAAACACCTTGAGGGCGGAAATAAGCGAGATGTGGGCCAGAGAGAATGCCTACACCACCTACTCCCCCCTGACCCTGGAGATATACGATAAAAGAATAGAGGCACAACAGTGTCTTGAACAGGCAGTGGGTCACATTCCCGACCTAATAGCCGAAATCAGGCGGCTCCGGGCAGCGGAAAGAGAGGGGGAAGAGGGATGACTGGTAAAGATATCACCATGGTAGAGGATTTGTTGAGAAGGCAAGACGAATTGTACAACTTCGGGTTCTATCCGTCCGGCCCCGAGTCCCAGCGGAGTATGCCCCAGGAGATGCGGGAAATAGAGACCCGGCTCGCGGGGTACGCGGTTATGATGCTGACCGAGATCCGCAGCCTGCAGAAGAAAAACCGGCAGCTCCAGAAGGAGCTGGAGGCATACAAGCAGCTCCCCACACAGGGGCTTGAGTGGAACGAAACCACGCACACCACGAGTACGGGCGCCGACTATAGAACGCCCCCGGTGGATAAGAAGGCCCCTGGCGCCGGTTGCGACACGAAGGAGGAGGGAGAAGGATGATCCCCAGGTTTAGAGTATGGGTCAAGGAAAAGAAGGAAATGCACTCTCTGGTCAGTATGAACTTCCATACTGGTAAGTTGTATCAGGTAATTACCGACTACCCTTCCAGGAAGCCGTGGGACCCTCTCCCGGAACATCACCCGGAGGATGTCGTCATCATGCAGGCCACAGGCTATAGAGACCGCAACGGCAGGGAGATCTACGAAGGGGACGTTATCAGGACCCTAGATAACTACCTGGACGTCGTCGACACTTTAGAATACGCCTATATCTCCCTGGTGATGGATTCCACCGTTGTGGAGATAGTGGGCAACATCTACGAGAACCCGGAGTTGGAGAAGGGGGCGTATGGCCATGACGAACCACAAAATTAAAGACAGCATCTACTTAATAACGGCCGGCTTCATGGTCCGCACCAGAAAAGAGATGGCAGTTTTCGAGTGTCTGATAGGTACCCCGCTGGTGATCGCCCTGCTGAAACCTTTAGACGAAGAAAAGATACAGGGACACATCGATATGTTGGGAAACAGGGTAAAGCGTGTCGCCGACTGGGTCATAACGTCCTGCCGGTTTGCCGGGGAGCTGCCGGAAGAGGAGAAGGTACTCACGATCGATGTCGGGGTGGACGACCACAACCGTCTGCAACTGACCCCCAGGAACTTTCTGGCAGCGGTGGCGGCCCGGCTTATCGAGTTTCAGGAGATGGCCGACCAGCTGGACAATGCAGTACTCACTGCGCGGAGCGCCATGGTGCCGAAAATCGCCGCGGTCATCGAAACCATGCCGGATATAGACTCCGACAGGCTGCTCACCCTGTTGAAGGAACTCCGGAAAGACGCCGCGGCTAAAAAAGAGGAGGAGTGATGCCCCGTTACACCGTGTCGTTGAAAAGCAGAAAAAGAGGTGAAGACGGAAACTTCCGGTACAGATATCACACTGTAGATGCCGAAACCCTGGAAGAGGCAAAAAACCTCGCCCGGAAGGCTAAAGAAAATAAAGGGTACCGGATCTGGATGGTATCGCAAGCCTTTCCCCCGGGAACGTGGAGAAAGGTTTATCCGAAGTACCCCGACAACCCGGTAATGGAAATAGGGTGCCGCAACTGCCACAACGCCTTCACTTACGATGCGACCCTGTCCAATCCATGGGTGGTGTGCCCCATATGTGGCACCGTACTGCTGACAGGAGAAATCGCAGAAGAGGAGGAGAACCGTGAATAACGAACACTGGCTGGCCCGGGACCGGTCCCTGCTGCCGGGAGAGAAGAAATGCTACTCCGGGAAGGAGCTGGAAAGGTTCCGCAGACTCTATCGATTTGAGATGCACGCATACTCGGGCGAAATCGAAGACGTCACCGACGATGTCGAGGAATTGTGGGAACAGGGAGCCCGCGGCTTCTACAGCGTACTGCTTTATAGCGCCGGTCCCCAGGAAGTCTGCTGCTTCAACATCCCCAACGAGATAAAAATGATAAGGAGGTAGTATATGCACTACGACGGATTTACATCCACTTCTCAAGCGCCGTTTGTATGCGTGCGCTGCGGAAAAGAGCTCACCGGCCCTATCTCCTGCCGGGTGAGTATGGATAACGGCTATGTGTGCGATGCGTGTCTGGAAAAGGAGGGAGGATCAGTGGCCGAGGAACCACTGTCCCCGGCAGAGACGCAACAGCGGGTGGACTCGCTGCGTGAAAAGGTGCGGGGGTGGTGCCTGAACGGAACGGCGCGCACCTCAAGCATCGCTCGCGGGATATGTCTACTGCTGCGGCTGCGCGAGGAGAAATATAGTCAGGACTATCATTCCATGTACCGGGATTTGTGTGCCAGTCTGGAAGCGGATGTTACGCGCATAAAAACGATACTGGACTCCAAACCACCCATACATGTCCTGGAGGAAGGGAAGGCCACCCTCATGGTGTACGAGGCCGCCCTCGCCGTTTTGAAAAACAATGGTTAAACGCACCTGCCCCGGCTGCGGCGAACCGTGGTACAGCAGCTGCGAAGAGGAAATATGGGTCTGCCCGAAGTGCAAGCACCCCATACCTCCGAACCTTAACGAGTTTCCAAAACAAGCATAAGGAGGGTGAAATGCTGGAAGGAAATTTGTGCGATTACTGCGGAAAACCCATCCCCGGCTTCCCCCATGACTGGACACGCGATACGTACATGGTCTGCCCAAGATGCCTCAAAAAAATGCTGGATCTGCCTCCCGAATATAAGGACGACCCGGAAGACGCACACTACCACCTGACACTCACCATAAAAAGTGAACGCTGCTGCCGGTGCAGAAAGAGACTGGCGTGGAACGACCGCATGTTCAGCGATCACCGGGGCACCAGGGCCGTCTGCCTGGAATGTTTTGTCCGGATGGCGAAATACGAAGAACCGGCGAGATAACCCGACCCGATCTACCGACATCGTACAGAACCACCTCCAGAACCCCCGGGACGTCCGGGGGTTTGTTTGTATTTTTACCCACCATTCTGGTATAATATACTCTACGCTGGACTCTGAACAACAGTTACCGAGTACATATTACCGGAGGGGATGATAATATTGCAAACCGTCGTTATCGCGGTGCAGAAAGGCGGCACCGGAAAAAGCACCATAACGGCCCACCTCGCGGCCGGTCTTTCGGCGTATGATGTCAGGACTCTCACGGTGGACATAGACCCCCAGGGGGACTGCACCTACCTCATGCTGGGAGACCCGCCGGACTTCGAGCCGTCCATCACCCGTCTGTTCGAGGAGGAGACCTATCGCGGAGGCGACCTGGTGTACCACACCCGGTTCCAGGGAGTGGACATCGTACCGGCCAACCTCTCATTGAGCGTGAAGGAACGGCAATACATCCCGCACAACGAGACGAGGTTGCGGGACTATCTCCGGGTGGTGTCGCCCATGTACGACGTGGCCCTCGTGGACTGCCCGCCGTCGCTCACCCTCTTTACCACTAACGCCCTCATGGCCGCCAATTACGTGTTGTGCCCCATAATCCCGGAAAAATTCGCGGTAAAGGGGGTCAGGGACTTCATGCAGACTCTCGCAGATACGCGGTCCTTGAACCCGAACCTGAAGTTTCTCGGAGTTCTCCCCAGCATCGTAGACATGCGCTACTCCACGCACAAAACCATTCTGAACGATCTGAAAGAGACGCTGGGGGAGTACCTGCTTACTCCCTACATGATAAGCTCCAACGCGAGTATAAAGAAGGCCGCCGCCCTGCGAAAAACAATATACGAATACGACAAGCGCGCGAAGACGCACAAGCAGTTCCTGAAGCTCACTCAGTACATAAAGAAGGTGGTGCTGGGTGGCAGATAAGAAAAAGCAACCGGAAGACGACATGGCGGAGGGCCTGAAGAGTAATTTGGACAAACTGTTAGGTCGTTCGAGTGAGGAAAATGAGGGTGAACCAGAAAATGCTCGCTGGCCTAGATTTGAGACACCGCCACCCGCCGTCTCAAAAATAGGCCACCGGACACCTCCTTCCGCTGGCCCAGATTTGGGACGGCAACCGATTCGTAACATTCAACAGGCCTCCGTCACGGGTACCGACCAGCAAAATATCGAAGGTTACAAAACGATTGCCGTCTCAGATATAGTCCAGCGGGATATCGACTCTGGAATTTTAGAAATTCTAACGAATGTCCGAAAATATATAATTACCAGGAAGGACCTCTCGTACCCCGCCAGAATAGTGGCGTTGTACCTCCTGGAGGAGGGCCTGGCGACTAACCAGTATGAGGTCGATACCAGCGCCAGGGAGATCGCGAAAAAGACCGGAATGAGCCGGGCAACTGCCGGGCGCGCGATGGACGATCTCCTGGAAGCCAGGGTCGTCCTGTTCCTGCGGGGTGAAAACCAGAATTTACGCAGTAAAATAGACATACTGGACATTTTTTTAGATTATGCCGCACGCCATGAATTGCCGGTAAATAGACAGACGATCGTCCGCGGGTTTTTCGATAAAATTGGCCGCAAAAAAAATAGTACGGCGCCCACGCTAGATATATTATTATATATATCTCGAGAATTAGAAGATCAAGATCCAGATCTTAAAGATCTAAAAGATCTATCAATCGTGTCCGCCGTCTCAAATTTAGGCCACCGAAACCGACTGAATAAACAGGCACTTTTTACCCTGAAAAGCATACTTTATTTTTTCGCCACTTACGGCTTGAAAATAAAATCCATTCCCCCGACGATATTCGAGACGATATTGAAAGAAGTGGACGTGCAGGGCGACGCCTTGTCCCGGAATATCGAGTACGGAAAGGTCATGGACCGGTACATGCTGGTGGGCCGGTACGTGAACGAGAACGCTAAAAGGAGCCCCTGGCCCTTCATGAAAAAACTGCTGGACGACGATTTCATGGAGAGGTACGGCTCCCCGGAGATGCTCGAGGGTCTGAACGAGCGCATGGGTACCCTCACCCGCCTGATTGAGACCCCGAAAACGGTGGATATGCTCGGAGCCACCGAACTGAAGAAAATCGCTATCGATTTTGGTATAAAAATACCGATGATTTCCCCGGAGAATATCACCGGGGTAAGGGCTGCCATAAAAGATCATTTCGCCAGAGCCGCGGAAGACACTGAATATGTCTTGCGACACTACAGGGTCTTCTCGATATAATCGAAAGGTCCTACCCTACGCGGTGAAGGGAGAGTGATGTGGATGGGCAGCTAGAGTTGTTTGAGGCAATACAGATCACAAAGGATACCCCTTTCGCGAAAGAGCTCACCCGGGTGTATCGGTTGTACCAGGCGGAAAAATCTCCCCAGAGGAAGCAGGCCCTACTCGACAGGATAAACTATGCGCTGAACTACCTGTTCGAGGAGCAGCAGAAAGACCGCGCTTTATTGGCGAAGATGAAATGGCGCGGCGTATGGTGCATAGTCGCTAAGGACCTGTACTCTGCCAAAGGGGACGGGACCATCGACCCTCCGAATCTGTTTTTCTACGACATAGATCCGGACGCGATAATCCTGCCCTACTTACTGGAGACCGAAGTGATGCCCGGGTTCGAACTTCCCGAAAACGGTATCTACGTGTACTGACGGCCGGAAGACGACCGGCTGTAAACAGGAGCGCCCTGCAGAGACGGGGCGCTTTTCGCTATAATTGAACTGAACCGGAGCGGGCAGAAATAGCCCGCTTCATTTTTTGAGGAGGGATTTTTGTGAATCAAGTCGTAATTACAGGAAGACTCGCTAATGATCCAGTAATAAGGGAGATAGGCGAGGACAACAAGGTGGCGGAGTTCCGCGTCGCCGTGGACCGTAGATGGGCAAAAGAGGGACAGCAGTCTGCCGACTTCATTCAGGTCAAGGTTTACGGTGCCGGCAGGGCCGACTTCGTCGCACAGTACTTTCAGAAGGGCAAGCCGATAGAAATAGTCGGCAGTCTTCACATCGACACCGTGAAGAACGAGGACGACACCTACACGAGCTATACCTACATCCGGGCAGACGAGGTCAACTTCGTTCTCTCTGACAAGAAGGACGGAAACTCCGGGGACGGTTCCAGCGACGGTGAGGATTCAGCTCCCAGGCAGGCACCCTCCGGCAGAAATTCCACCAGAGTTGTGCGAAAACCCGTGGGTGCAGGTGGTGGAAGGAAGAGGTTGGGGCTTTAACTGTACCTAGCTCTGCAAGCCGTACATACCCTATTATGAAGCGTAGGTTAACCAGATCTGACAACTGATGGTGTGCGGCTTGTAGAGTGGCCTGGATAAATCGGACCACACTGCCACAACCAGATAACCTAGTATATATATATCTATTCAGTCTGGTTCTGGCAGTGGGATCCGTTTTAGGTACAGTGCATGAGAAGCCGGTCACCTCCATTTTGAGAAATGTCTTTTGTATCAGACAGGTAAAGGAGGGATTTCATCCAGATGGACGAGACAACGACAGGGATCCCCGTTTCACCTAAAAACCGGAGTCCTTCGCAGTACATTACCCTATGGCTGTCCAGAAAAGAGTTTAGGACCCTGCGTCTGGCCATGTCCCCGTATCAGAATGTTCGCTCGCGGATTACTTCAGGGGAAAAGGCCGAGTACCGGGCGTCCAGCATAAACATGAACGATCACAAGGTTTCATACGACACCATAATGGCGATCCGCGACTTCAGCATGCACAACATGGTCAACAAATCGGCGTACATCACCGAGGAGGACAGGGGGGTCAACGCCGGGTTGAAGAACGCCTTCCTGGTTCTTTATCTGGTGTGGTACCTGAAGCACCACAACCACAAGAAGCTGGAGTACTTCAGAGTCAGGAACGGCGAATGGTTGTGGTGGGGCCTGTTCTTCGACTACATGATGGGTCTGGACGTGGAACTGGAGTGCTTTACCAAACAGGGTGAGTTCCTGCTGCGGAACAAGCTGCAGCTCAAGACCTATAGACGGTACGCTCCGGCGATAATCAACAGACACCACACCATGAAACTCTTCGCCATGCTCAACGCTATGGACGACACGGAATGGGAGGAAGGGAACGAGCCACCGCTGATTATCTCCGTCAGGGAAAACGGGAGCACCGACTCGCTCTGCATATTTCCCGTGTCCGGCAGCGACATCGTGTCCGACCCGGTAGTCGATTTTGTCCTGTATGGACGCTACGATGGCAGATCGTGGTTGCCCGAAGACACCGGGGGAAGCGGCCTGAAGGATCTCCTGTTCACCGATATGTTGTGCTGCGCTCCGTTGGGCAGGTTGTTGTACCGCAGCGAGGAAGCAGCGGAGACAACAATCGACCCAAAAACCCAGATACGCAGCACGCAGTACCCGTACATAACGCGATTCGAGAAGTTTACCCAGTCCATAGTCTACAACCGCCACGGGGTCTCGTACCTCGTGGACGTTCCCCATAGTTATCTCCAGGACACCCGCGCCACCCTTTTCCTGCAGGACGCGAAGTACATAAAGGCCTTCCGGGAAGCGCTCCGGCCTGGTCTTGTAGAGACCTCACCGCTGGTGCGGGGGTTTTTCTACGGGAACGATATGTGTTACTACGATTTTTTTAAGAGGTGATTTAGATGGTGAAAGGATTGTTCGAGGACCACTACCTGCCGATAGTGGGGCAGGTGAAGATAGGCGAGAAGGGCGAGGAGAAGACGTCGGCCCGGGGAAACAAGTTCCGCGCGCCGGTTCAGCTGCCGTATTTCCTCATAACCACCCTGGAGAAAGAGGACAACTCCGTCGTGCCGGACATGGAGATGATGGAGTACTACGGCGCGGAGTTCGACGACGACGGCAACCTGTTGCAGGGGCCGACCAGACTGCCGATAGCGCTGCCTTTTCCGAAGTTTACCGACAGTTTCGAGACGTTCTATGCGCAGTACGACAAAAATCAATTGTTGTGCCGCTCCGACGGGGAGACGGCCATAATGCTGGACAAGAAGACGAACGAGTACGTGGAGATGGCCTGCAACCCGGATATCTGTCAGAACTTCAAGAATGGGCAGTGCAAGCTCCACGGGAACCTCCATTTCTACTTCAGGACCGGGGAGAACCTGGGGGACGTCCAGGTGGGCGGGGTGTACGTGTTCAAGACCACTAGCATGTCCACCATCTACTCACTGAACGACAGCGCCTATGACATCGCCCGGGTCCTGGGGGACGATAACCTGGCGAGCGTTCCGTTGTGGCTGGTGTACGGCAGGAAGACGATAAACACTTCCGGAGGCATCCGCACCGTCCCGGCCATTACCCTGCGTTACGGCTGCCCCGATTTCTTCACGCTGGGCAGGGCCCTGAAGTCTCCGGTGGTGGCGGTCAAGGACGACGAGGAACCGGTCGAGGAAGAGGACGCTTCCGGAACTTCCGTACTCGAGGAGCAGCTGAAGGCCCTGGAAGAGAACCCGGAGGAGGCTCCCGCCGGGGAACCGGAGTCCGGCGAAGCCTTCGCGGCGGCCAGGACTCACAAGAAGAAAGGCACCGGGAAGGGTTCCTCCAAAAAGGCGGGGCTTCTCCTGCCCGCCGAGGAGTCCGGGGCCGAGAACGACAACCCGGGGGCCGGGTCGATTCCACCCTTTTAATTGAGTTTTGCGAGGGGTTTTGTACTCACATATGGAAATATGTACCCCACACCATAAAAATGCAACCACGGCCCCGTATTTTGCGAATACGGGGCTATTGTCTTTAAAGGAGGGATGTGTATGTGGATACTGGGAGTGTTGTTGTTTTTCGTCGTGGCCGGAGTCTTTCTCTTCTCGATCCTGGAAGTCAGCGGCAGGGAGTCGGACATGGAGGAGGAGAGGGAATGTAACGAAACGGCTGCCGTCTCAAATCTAGGCCACCAGAAATGAGACGGCAAGCGTGTTGTGTAACGGACACTTCCCTTGCCTGCACGACTGCAATTTATGGGAGATAATAGAGATACGAATAGACAGGAGGTAGGATATATTGCTCGCTGAAGTAATTTTGTGGACTCTGCTATGTAACATTATTGCTCAACTTGTATTGCTGTTTATGGAGCCTACACTCATTATAGTAAAACAGCTGCCCTTTAAAGTGAGGAGGATTTTCGTTGGACCTTACGTGTTCCTCACTCTAGCGTCGATTGAGAACGAGATGGTTGAAAACAGGATGGCCGGTCCCTTCGTGGAAGAGACATTCAAACTTTACGATACCCAGATGCAGCTGACCCCTCTTTTTTTCAACATCTACCTTCTAGGACGGTCTGTATTAAAGGGTTTAAAGCTGTCAAGGCATTGAAGGCGGTGGTGGTAGCCACATGAAGAGATATCCCAAAAAAACAGGGTTTATACTAGGAAAGGTAGTCTCCATTCTCACACTGGCTGTCTTCCTGGTCGGGGACTTCCTCGTGACCTACGACACCCTGCACCTCCTGGTCACCGATCCTAAAAGCCTGTATATAGGCTGGACACGTTTTTTACCCATAATTCTCGTTAACTCTGTAGTTTATTCTCTGATGTCCGGCATGGTGGACAAAAAGCGGAAAAGAAAGAGAAAGGTAACCAACGACGGTACGAGAGCGGAGGATTAGACATGATAAAAAACCGCGCGGGAATACTTCTAAAACCCGAAGAGATCGAAGAGCTTCCACCGAATGTCCGAAGTAAGTGGAGCCAGTTCACAAGGCTGATCGTCTGCCCTGTATGCGGCGACGATACCGGACACGCGGGCATCCTTCCAGATGGAAAGTGGATGTGCATAAAGGATGCGGGCTCGCATTTTGGGTGGATGACCGGCCCCAGGATTGGGGGCACGGAAACCGAGTACAAATCGGCTCCTCTGGGGCAAGAGGAAGCTGAAATTCTTGACGCGGCGTTCAAAAATCTTCTGCATAGTCTGGACAAATACCGCGACAAGACCCGGGAATACTTCACGAACGAGAGAGGCTACAACAAAAAAACCACGGAGACGCTGCTGAACAAGGGCTACATGTACTACAAACCTAGAAAGAGCGTGAAAATGACGATCAAGCCCGCTGTCTGGAAGGTCCTGGTGAAGCATCCGGCTTTCAAGGGCACCCCGGACCAGAAACAAGTGGAGTTATGCCTGCCAAAAAAAGAGTGCCTGCTTTTCCCTGTCCGCAAGCCGTTCCCGAACTTTCCGGATGGTCTGATAATAGACCTGCGCGTCCGGTATTTCGAGCAGGTGGGCCGCAACAAGTATGCGTGGTTGTCTAAAGGCGACACGAAGACCCCGCACTACCCGAGGCCGAAATACACTTACTGCACCGGTGTCGACAGCGACGTGTTGTTGGTCACCGAGGGCGAGCTGAAGGCGGAAGTGGCCTCCATATATATGGGTTACGACGCCATAGGCCTGACCGGAGGGACCAATCTGGCACGGCTGCCGGATATTTATGCCGAACTGGGCAAGGAGTATTCCGACGTTTTTATAGCGTCCGATACCGATGTGTTCACCAGGTCTCAGTCACTGGCGCTCGGCACCGTTGTCGGCACGGTGAACATGATATGGCAGGGTTTCCCCGAACCGAAGTTTCTGCTGTGGGGCACCTCGCCCACGGTTAAAGGTATCGACGACTACCTTCTCGCCTCCCACAACACTCCTTTTTCCGGAATCTTCAAGGACTGGTGGAACACCGTTACCCCACCGGTGCAGGAACACATCCTAAAGAATGTGCACGACGACGCGGTCTTCAACAGCCTCCTCTCCGACGAGGTCACGCACATGCTGGACCGCGAGCTGGACACGCTATCCATACGGAATTATCTGGACCCGGTTATAATAAAGTGTCCGGAGGAGCGGATAGAGAGGATAGCCGAAGAGTTCTATACTAATCGTATTAACATGGTCGTGGACACTTCGCAGACCGGGTCTGGCAAGAGCTACGCCATAGCCGAGCATGTGGACATGCTTCTGGAGGCCGGGGCGAAGAGGGTGGTGTACATCTCCCAGAGCCCGGTGAACCCACCGATAGACTCCATGAACGAGTGGCCGGTCATGATCGGCAGGACGCAGTTCGGGTTCGCTAAAGACGCGGAAACGGGGAAGTACAGGGAGAGGACGCTGGCCGAGACGCTGGCCGACGACCCGAAGGCCGAATACCCCGCGAACTGTACCCAGAGGATGGCCAGGGTGCTGGCAGAGAACAACATGTATGAATTGCAGGCCGGCTACTGCGAGCAGTGTTATGACAAGGAGACCTGTCCTTTCAGGGAGTTCAGGCAGGAAGCACGGAAGATGGAGATATTGAGGAGCAGCTTCGCCAGCTACGTAGCCATTCCCGGCGATTTCGTCGTCGTGGACGAGATCTCTTCGCTGACACCCATCGTGTCGGTTCCGGTTGCGGTGAACGACCTAAAGCGATTCCAGAGACTGCTGTACGACTGTAGTGACAGGCTCGTGACTTCTGGCGGGATCCTGACAGACGACGCGGTTCTCGAGCTGGACAAACGCCTGGGAACGGTTCTACGTTATGTAAGAGAGCTGCTGGCCCGCTACCCCGACAAGAAACTGCATTTCATGTCTGCTCCGGACATCCGCAGGGATCTGGACGTGGCGCTGAGGATGGATACTGGCGTTTCCCTGGAAGAGTGGCTGCGTCCGGTCGAGCAATACCTTTCCACCACCTTCCTCCAGAGAGTGGATAAACTGCTGTCCAAAAAAGAAGTCGGCGACATCATGGCCGCGGCCATAATGGGCAATTCGGAAGAGATCCCCCAGATTTTTGTGGACCTTAAAGCCCTGATGGAGCTGTTCGGCATCGCTGCCGCGCTGCTCGGAGGCAACGGCTACAGCCTCTCCTATATCAGGGGCAAGCTCTCTCTGACCTACCGGGACAACCGCGTGCTGGAGTTTCTCAATAAGGTGGAGGAAGGGCAGATAAAGCTGCTGGTGCTGGACGCGTCTGCCAACGCGCCGTACTACAACGCCCTTTTCAAGAACCTGCGGGTCAAGTACCTCGCTTTCGCGGACAGCACCGACGAAGCCGTCCGACCGAAGATAATCGGAGTGTCCGGCCTGGGGAGCGTGTTCCAGGGGACTTACGAAGAAGGCGTGAAACAGAAAGTGGAGACTGCCGTGAAGCTGAACAAGGCGTTGTGCGACAGGTACGGCCTGCAGCTCCGCAAGCCCGGCATGCTGACGCTGAAGAAGTTCGAGAAGTACGCCACCAGGGCTTTCGTGCACGGCCACGAGCACGCGGACAATTTAGGCAGCAACAAGTTCTACGAGGCCGGCGTGAACGTACTGTTTTTGCTGGGGGTGCCGTTGCCGAATCTCGCAGAACATATAGCTTCTGCAGAAGTGCTGTACGGGCAGAAACTGCTTCCCGGGACGGCTTACTACAACGGAAGCCAGATGCTGGCCGATCCCATCGCGAGAGAGCTGCTGAAGGCCTCTCTGGACGCTTCCTATATTCAGGCTATCGGGCGCGTGAGGGCCAACCGTAGGGAAGACCCCACCGTCGTCGTCGTGATGGACGAGTTCGCGAAATACATAACCGACGAGACGCTTTCGGTGGAGGAACTGTTGCCGGATGATCTCCAGGTGTCCGTTAAAAAGGACTTCACGAAGCGCAAGAGACACATGAACGACCTGAAGCTGGTCATGGCCCACCGCAAGGGCGATGAAAAGAGGACCGATTTCAACCTGCTGGTGGACAGGACCATGTTGTCCTACGCCGCCATGGGAGGCATAGACGTGTATCCGGAGCTGTTCGGCATAGACGAACGCAAGCTGTACAAGGGCGAGCTGCGGAAACGTTTCGGCGGGGCCAGACAGGTCTACCACGACAATTTTACTGACATAAATGAGTACAGGCGCGTGACCGCCGAAGAGAAGCGCGAGTTCTTTTCGCGGCTATTCGCCATGGACGCGCAATTAGCGGAGCCGTTGTACAGAAAGTTATCGGACGCCGCGATAGAGGCTGTTTTAGGTTTGAACAGGAAGGAGCTGGACGAATTGGAGAAGGTACCCATACTCGAAGCGCGGCGGCTGTTGAGTAAGGCAAAACATACTAACGGACTTCCTCCGGCGCACCTCTCGGGGGAACCCAGAGATTTCAACACATCGGACTACGCTGTCATGCCCGCCCACACGGAAGAGATCGAGGACAAGACTTATTACGTAGCGAACTGGTGCGGTGCATTGGACGCGATCAGGGCACTCACGGAGCTTACTGCGGCTACTGAACATGCGAACCTCCTCACCACGCCCGCCAGGACGCCGGAGGAGACAGACGTCCTGAAGAACAGGGTGCTGGCGCTGGACATAGAAACGGCGCGCAGGACTCCCGAAGAGAACAGGCTTTTCCTCACCGGGTACGAGAAGAGCGCGGATTCCGACGAGGGGCCGAACGTGGGGAAGGACGTGATCCGCATTCTGTCCATAACCCACATAGCGTCGGGTATTACTTACGTGTTCGATCTGTTCAAGGTCTTCACCGGGGCAGACAACGAGGAGTTCGTGACCACGTTACAGACCATTCTCGACACGTGTCTGGTATTAGGTCACAACCTCCTGTTCGATATGCACTATTTGCGCCACCACTACGGTCTTGAAATCACCAATCCTTACTGCACCTTCACCCTCATGGAATACCTGCAATCGTACCACGGTTACCGCGGGCTCTTCCAGAGCCTGGGGCTGGCGTCGCTGGTAGAGACGCTCCTGGACAGGGAGATGCCGAAAGAGATGCAGCTCTCCAACTGGAACGTTCCCGCTCTGACGGCCGAGCAGAAGAAGTACGCCGCCATGGACACGAAGATATACGTAGACCTGCTGCCAAAATTGCAGCAGATCGTGCACGGCGTGGAGTCTTCCATACCGGCCACTGGCAGGGAGAACTACGCCCTGCGGCTGCTGGGGGCCAACGCCCTGGGGGACAAGACTATTGACCGGGAGATGCAGACTCTGGTGCCGCTGGCCGACATGGCCTCTTACGGCACCCCCATAGACCTGGAAGTCCTGGAAAAGCAGATAGTGTCCTACACGCACCTGCGCAACACCGCCATAGACAGACTGGCGGAGGCCGGCATGGCCGAGCCCACAAGGACGGCCAGGGTTTACTCGTGGGTGTTGTCTTTCGGGCTGGAAGGCGTGGAGGAACTGCTGAAGGCGGACAACAGGGGGAAAAAGAAGAAGAAGAAGGGCAGGAAGAAGGCGGGGAAGACGCTCTTCCCGGAAGAGGTTTCGGACAAGGAAACGGAAACGGACGAGGGCGACTACTCGGTGGATGAAACCGCCCTGTTGCGGGTGCAGGAACACGCATTAGCGAAGAAGGAAGGGGCGGACATAGAGAAGGCCCTGGCCTGCGACGAGTTGTTCGCCGCCATAAAGCTGCTGCTGGAGTTCAGGAGCCTCACCAAGACCGTGGACAAGCTCAAGGAAGTGAAGAAACACACCATAGCGGGCAACAACGTCAAGACCGGAAGGGTCTACTCGCCGTTGAACACTTTCGGCGCGGTGACCGGACGTATGTCCTCCAGAAAACCCAACCTGCAGAATCTGGGCAGGGGCGAGATCAGGGAGATCGTGAGTATAGAGGGCGCCCCCGGAAAGGTGCTGGTGGGGGCCGATCTTCCGCAGATCGAGTTGAGGATCGCCGGAAGAATCTCCGGGGACAAGACGATGCTGGACGCCTTCCGCGAGGGCAAGGACCTCCACAAGATAACGGCTGCGGCCGTCACGGGGAAGAAAGTGGAGGACGTCACTAAAGAAGAGCGCCAGCTCGCTAAAGCCGTGAATTTCGGGTTCCTTTACGGCATGAGGGAACACACCTTCGTCACCCACGCCACCAACCAGTATGGTGTGGAAATGGACCTCGCGCGGGCGAAAGAGATCCGCGACAGGTACTTCAAGACCTACGGAGGGCTGGCGGAATGGCACAACAGGGCCAGACAGCAGGCGTGGAACGAGATCGAACTGGACAAGGCCGCGGTAGAGGACAATGTCACGGAAACCCATGTACAGACCCTGGCGGGCAGGACGATCGGCATGACGGTGGGCAACTATTTCCGGACGCAGAAACAGGCAGTGGATCCGGAAGGCAACATCGTGTCGGACGGCAGCTACGACGCCGGGAACCTGACCAAACACATCCTCAACTACCAGGACCAGGGCACCGGCGCGGACATAATAAAGGATGCCCTGATAAGGTTCTGGAGGAACCTGAAAGCCGCCGGGCTGGAGGCGCATGTAGTGAACGTGGTCCACGACGAGGTGTTAGTCGAGTGCGACGATAAAGACCGCGAAGCGGTTGGAAAGCTGTTGAGCGAGGCCATGGAGTCCGCCGCCGTAGATATCCTCAACCTTCCGGTGCCTGTCGATACCATGTTTGGCAGACACTGGGGCGAGGTGCACTGATGGTGGCCGGGGTGAACCTGGTAAAGTTCGAGCCGCTTCTGAAGATTCTGGACTACCAGCACCAGGGAGAGGAAGTGCGGCTGCTGCGGCCGCGTCTCCCTCTTTCTTACCCCGTGCAGTTCTATAACTCTGCCAGAAACTTCCATAAATACTCGTTCCTTTTCCGTCCGGGTAACCGGGCGGAACTGTTGTATATCTTAACAGATGTGATCCCGTGGTTCCATTCGCCGGAAGTGTTGTTGACACAACTGTTGTGCGGGCTGCCTTTCGCCGAAAACCTGAAGCTGGAGACGGAGTTGTTCGAAGCCGGCTGCGGAGTTTCTGTTACGTTTTCAGAAATATTGGACAGCTATTCATTTATGGCGGTGCCGGCCCTGAAGCCCGGTTATGACATAGACAAGGCTTTAAACGCCGTGTTGCAAAATTTTTGGTGAAGTATAATGGTTGTAACTTTAAGGCGTCCGATTGAGAGCTGTTAATCCATTGTGGCTATTGATGCGTTATACTCACAAATAGTGAGGGCACCGTGCAGGGAGGAATGTATGGGCTATATAGCATATGATTTAAACGGTAACGTAATAGCAAACATCCTTCCACGAGAGAGCGAGAGGTTGGTTCTTGAACTGTTAACGACCGCCATGACGATCGTAGAACACGTCTACCCGGACCTGGGCCACACCGTGGCCGCGTCCTGTCTCTCCGCTACCCTCTCCCTGGGGTACGTGTCGCCGGAAGAGATGCTGGAGACTATGGACTCCCTTCCCATAACTCTGAACGTCAAGGGCGAGATGCACGCCTGCAAGTACTATCACTGGCACACCGGACTGTTCCATGGCAAAACCACTGTTTATATCGTGCCCGGCAACAACGTATTGCTGGGCCTGGGGTTTCTATTGAAAGGTATTACAGATCTCAAACCATCGGCACTGAACATGGCTCTGAAGGTTCTTCCAACCCCTACCGGACGCATTTACCGGGAGATTCTGGGGCTGCTGGCGTCGTGTCTTGCAGAGAGAGGTGAGGATTGTGAAGGCGCTGAAAACAGCTACATCGTCGAGACAACGCTTCTGGAACTGTATCATACGGGTGCCCTATCGGCCGTGCGTAAAAAAGGCCGGGGACAGCCTCAATTTTTCAGAGATCTCGGAAAAGGAACACAACCACTCCTGTTTCCAGATATCGGGCGTCCCCTATTCGAAAGCGTTAGGACTTAAACAGCCCGGCAGTTTTTCCGGCGCAGACCACACCCATCCGCAGTATCTGGCGAAAAACGCCGTTGCCAGAAACACCAGACGGTTGGGAGGTATCCCGTCTTCCAGGTTCTCGCCTGCATGGCACAACCACCCCGAACTGCTACCCACACACGTTACTCCGCTGGACGCGGCTTTCATGGATGTGGAAGGTCGCCTGGTCCACGCCGGCGTCTACTTCGCCGCGGTCGAACACGAACACACCTATGCCCTTCGAGGTCAGCAGGTACAGTACACCTATGCCATCTCCAGAGAGGTGTGAAGATGAAATGGGAAAAGCTCGTGAAGGTATATGACATAGATCCCCGCACCGGAAGGGTTCTGGCCCATTGCCCGGTTTGTGGCAAGGGCACGTTCGTTATACTGCACGGGATAGGCAGCTGCACGTCCTGTTCATTCAGAGGCACCCAGGAAACTGTTTACCGGCTCCTGACAGGTGCTTCCCGTGAGGCTGCCGAAGTGGAAGTGAAAGCCGTGTCGCCGAAAGTGAGAACAGGGAGGTTGTTGTGAGTAGAACGTTGGGAAGTTATCTCCTCACCTCGATGGTGTTGGACCACGGGGTGTACGCGTTCAAACCCGTCTACACGGTGTTTCGGTTGGGATATGTGTCGCCGTTCGATGCGGGTGAACTGCGCAAGTGTTTGGACGCGTTTCTGGCGAAAGTGAAAGACCCGCTACCAGCTTTAGTCGCCCCGGAATACTGTCTTCCCCTCACCACGTTGCGTTTTCTTTTTCACGGCCCCGATTTCCGGGTTAAATTCGACGGCGTTCGTCTGCTCGTATTGACCGCTGCCGGGAACACGCACACAGTGTCTAAAGTCAAGGTGCACCAACTACGTAGTTTTTCCAGACTGTTTTTCAAGACGGAGGAAGAGGTATTCACCCTCCAGGCCGAATATCTACCTGCTGCAGAGTTTAAGTTAGGAACAGCCAGTGTCATAGAAGTCTTCGCACCCATCCTGAACCCGCTATACAAATCTATCGCTATGGCTGAAGAGGAGCAGCGAGCCATACCTATCGGAGGGTACTATGGGAAAGACCGTGGCAACGACGAACAAACCGAAGACCACATCGAAGGAATCTCGCGCGATCCTGCAGGAGCATCATATTAGTCTGGGAACCATACCCATGCCACCCAGCTTGAACGCCCTCTACCGGGTGAGCAAGTACGGGCACCTCTACAAAACCAAACAGGCGAAAGAGTACCACGAGTTAGTGAGGAGCCTGTTCCCCAAACCGGTGTACGATCTGAGAAACGTCAGCAGCGTGGCGCTTGTAATCGAGGCCGATTTCGGCAAGGGGAACCACAGCGACCTGGACAACCTGTTGAAGGTCACCCTCGACTCCCTCCAGGGGGTCCTGTACCCTAACGACAGACTTATACAGGACCTGCACATCCGGACTCGAAAAGTGCGGTGCCAGTCCCCGCTCCTGCTTATAGAGTGCATTACGGAGGTAAAATATGCAGGCAACTGAAGATTATGCCGGGCGCTGGAGAGAACAGGCGCTATCTACTTATGCTCTGATGCTAGCCTCGTGGCTGTGGCCCAGGGTCCAGAACGAGAGCGGCATCACGGATATAATAGACACCATGTTCGCGGACGAAGAGGCACACAGGGTGATAGAGGAGTTGTTATCGTACTATATGGAATCCCTGACCCTGGAACAGGCTCTCAATTTTCTTTCCCCCGAGGACGTGATTACCCCGGACGTTCTGGACCTGGTACTGTACAGGAGCGTGCAATCGGCGATAAAGGCATATGCCGTCCAGGTCTCCGTGATCTCCATAGTGGAGAGGGCCCGGGCGATACTCCTGCGCTGGTACAAGGAGGGTCCGGAACCGGGGATAGCCTACGACGCCTACGGCAGGGCAAAACCTTTAGGGCGGCAGACCCTGGAGGTCCTGAAACAGATAACGCTCCGCGTAGTGGCCCTCTCCTGAAAAACTAGCGCCGTTTTTGGTATAAATATATTACTTGAAGAGACCTTTAACCGGGTCTCTTTTCGTTTATTTCGGAGGTGCAGCATGGTAGAGGCAATTAACTGTAGTATCGGCGATTTGAGCGTGGTGCTGCAACGGTTGTGGAAAAACATGCCGGAGTGTACCCCTTTTATTTCGGGGCCCACCGGCATAGGAAAATCGGAAGTGGTGAGGCAGGCTGCCGATGCGGCCGGTTTTTCCAGGGTGATAGACGTGCGGTTGGCCGGGTTGTTGCCCGAGGATATCCGCGGAATCCCCAGGCCTAGCGGGGAGTACTTCACCATGGCCGTAATGAAGAACCTGGAACCGATGTTCTCCAGCGAGAAGCTGGTGATGTTTTTCGACGAGTTCAACCAGGGATCCACCGAGGTTTTGAGCGCCATGTTTCAGCTGGTGTACGACCTCGAGTTGAACGGTAAGAGGATAGGTCCGAACGTGAGGTTGGTCGCGGCCGGAAACCTGGGGGACGTTTATGACGTTACGCAGATGTCGCCGGCGCTGGAGAGGAGGTTTATACACGTGAACGTCATGGCCGACAAGATATCGTGGTTGCGCTATATGAGGGCGAGGCGCGATGTCGACTCCGGAGTCCTGGCCTTCATAGAGAAGAGGTCGGAGGACGCGTTGTCCGGTGTTACAGAGAACGCGGTCCTGTCCCCCGCCCAGTGGACGAGGGTGGCGGAGTATTTGCACCGCACGAAAAAGGACGGGAGCGATGAAGCCATGAAAGTGAACCAGATCGTGGTGTCCGGAATAGTGGGCAAGTCCATGGCCGTCGCGCTGATGCGTTTTCTCGACACGTTCAAGGCGGCGTTCAACCCGGAAAGGATCATACTCGAACCGTCCGACAGGTTGCTGCCGGATATACAGGACATGGTGGAGAAGGGGCACAACTCCCAGCTGGCGGAACTGTGTACCGGTCTTGTGGCTATATTGGGATCGAAGTACGAATTGTCGGAGATAGCGGGGGAAAGGGTGGCGGCTTTCTCTAAAGCCCTGCCGCCGGAACTGAGCACCAAGCTGTTGCTTGACCTCAAGAACAACGTTCCGGGAATCTTTACGTACTTTCCAGCCGACGCCACCGCGGGAATAATCGAGAAGAACATGGGGATGGTCATGCCGGATCTCCCCTCGTGAGGTGATTGTTAATGGTAGAGCAGGCGACAGGCGTGGAAAAACTCCGCAGGGCCATACAGCGCCTGGTGCGCAGTGAAGACCTGTGGGGTTGGGTTCTGGCCGGGCTGGACGTGCGGGAGAGCAACAAGGTACCCCTGGCGCAGGTTCGCTGGAGCCAGATAAAGAAAAGGTATTATATCGAGTTCAATCCGAACGCCGTGGACTTCTTCACTCAAGACGAGATCGCGGCCGTTCTGCAACATGAACTGATACACCGGGCCATGCAGCACCGTGTCCGCCTTCAGGGTTGGGAAAGTAGGTACAGACAAGACCTGCCTATCAACTTCAAGAAGGAACTCATAAACGCGGGCAAGGACTGCGCGGTCCACGAGATCATGGATCCCCGGTACGTATCCTTTATGTTCAACGCGAGCATGGCACTGAAGTTCCTGCCCTGCACCTCGCTGATGTACGGGATGCCCAGGAACCAGTCGGCAGAGTTCTATGTGGACAAGCTGCTGGAAATGGCCACTGTACAGAAGAGTGACGAACCTTCCGAAAACAAGAAATCCGGGGGGATTGAGATAACCCTGCCTATAATGGTGATAGCGCCGGGAGGCGGGTCGCAGAAGCAGGATCAGTCTTACCGCATGGGTGACAACAACCGTCTGCAAGAAACGGCTGGCGGAAGAGGTGACAAGGATCTGAAAGACGCCCCGCAGAGCGGTCAAGACTCTTCTCCGGATAAGGGATCGGAGGAGCAGGAGCCGCAGTCCGGTGAGATGGGCAGCGAACAGAAGAGCGACACCGGAGAGAGCATGTCCGGTGGTAAAAACGCCATGGACAGCCTGGACAACGGTGAAGGCGAGGAGATGGACGCCGAGGACGGGAGCGAGGAGAACACGCAGTCCGATGGAGAGGGCGAGGAAGACGCGGCTTCCGGTAAATCCGACGAGGAAAAGAAAGCGGCGATAATGTCCGAGCAGTTGCGCCAGGACGCCGAGGAGGAGGAAGAGCATCCTTTCTCCGAGGCCGAGATACAGAACTACGTCCTGGAGAGGGAGATCACCCAGGCGGTGGATAGTATAGAGAAGGCGAAAGGTTATATACCAGGAAACATAAAGGAGCTGTTGAAGCGCCTACCCACCAGGAAGCTCCGGTGGGACCAGCTGTTGAAGAACTTCGTTCTGACCAACCTGGGCGGCGAACGCCGCAGGTCCTGGGCGCGGCCGAACCGTAGAGACGTGGACTGTTTGCCCGGGCGAAAGCCCTCCAGGGCGCCAAAAACGGTACTGTTCTGCGTCGACACTTCAGGCTCTATGAGGACCGAGGACCTGGGCAAGGCGCTGTCGGTCATGGAAGACATACTGAAGCGTTACCCGAACACGCGGCTGCTTATGGCGCAGGGCGACACTAACGTCAACCGGGTAGAGTTCGTGAAGAAGAAGCTGCCCCAGATGGAGATGTGGGGGCGCGGCGGAACGGAGCTTGCGGAGTTCATCCGGCTCATGGACACGGTAAACGCCGACGTGAACATCATCTACACCGACGGCATCGATTACCTGGACAGGACGGCGCCCAGGCGGCAGAACTATGGAAAACTCGTGTTCGTGTTCACCCAGCGAAACAGTTCGGTCGAGAAGTGGGCCAGGACGAAGAACTGCATGGTGATCCATGTGGATGTTTGAAAGGAGGTCAGTAGATGCTGACATATTCTGATAGATACCTGACCGCCTATCTGTTCGGGCAGGACGAGGAGCCTGACAAGGCGGTGCTGGCCCCGGGGGTGGTGTTGTCCACTCCCACGGGCGAGATGCTGGTGCTGAAGAAACACCGGCAGAACTTTACGGACACCACGGTGCGCGGGGTCGTGGCGTGGTATGCGAAAGTGCGTGAAAAGGAGTCTGGTGGAAACATCGATCTCGACAGTTTCCAGTTGGTGGGGCTGTACATAATGGATTCGTTCCGGGAAGTCCGCCTGCGGAAGGTGGCGGATCTATGCAAGGGCTGCGACTACTATGCCATGCTGCTGACCGGGCAGTGCGGAAAGCTGCGACAGGCGTTGCACGGAAAGCCCTACCCGTCCTCCGGGTGCGCTGCGAAGAGAGAAGTGCAGGAGGTGTGGAAGGCCTCCTTCCTGGCCTACGAGTACCGGGACAGGAGTCTGTATGAGCTCATGGAATGGAAGAAGCGGACCAGCGCGTCCGGAGAGGAACCGGAGAGTCTTGAAGATCTTAAAGACATCGTGCCGGGGGAGGTGTGAGTGATGGATGACGTGAAGTGGCAGGGCAAGATAACCAGACCGGCCTCCGAGAGGCCGAAAGACGGATCTTTCGAAACGATGGAAATAGACTGGAAAGAGTTGCGGGCCAGGAGTAAGACCACGGAGCTCCCCGTCCTGATAGATCTCCACGATCTGTCGGCGCAGCTGGAGATAGAGCCGCAGAGGCTGGGTTTCCTGCACGTGTCGAAAAACAGCGTGGTGAAGGGTAAGACGATCTTCAAGTCCAACGGCAAGCCGAGAAGACTGTTCTACCCCAATATATATTCCGGGGACGAGAAGATCAGCTCCACGGCGGCCCTGTTGAAGATGGCGCACAAGATGCTCCTGTACAAACTGTTGCAGAACCTGCCGCGTTCCGACGCCGCATGGGGTTTCGTGGACGGAAGGGACGTGTTGTCCTGCGCAGCGCAGCACGTGGACAAGGACCTGGTGGTGGCCATAGACATGACCAACTTCTTCCCGAACACTTCGTACAAGAAGGTTCGGAAGGCACTGAAAGAGTACACGCCCTGGTCCGACAAGGTCGTATGGATGGTGGCGGAGTTGTGTACCTTCCGGGGCCACACCCCGCAGGGGTTCAGCACCTCCCCGATGCTGTCCAACTTCGTGTTCAAGCCGGCGGACGACAAGATTTTAGAGTGGGCGCAGGCCAATGGCTGGACTTACACCAGGTACGCCGACGACCTCATATTATCCGCCAACGGCGACGTGTTGAAACTCAACGAGATTGTGGAGACGGAGCTGATGCCGCTTATAGAGCAGGTGGCCGGTGAGTTGGACTACAAGATAAACCAGCGGAAAACTAAGATCATGTTCAAGCCCAACCGGCAACACGTCCTCGGGATGACGGTCAACAAGAAATTGAATCTCCCGAGGAGAGATTTCTACGCGCTCAAGGCCGAGGTCCACAACTTCACCGAGAGGGGGCTCATCCCTCTATCTGTCTACAAGGAGTACCACGGCGGTAAGGGCAGGGAAGCCCTGCTGACGTACTACCGTGGCCTCCGCGGGAGGGTGGCCTGGGGCACCAGAATAAACCCGGAAAGGCTCCGAAGAGTAGACATGAAACTGGACACGGTGGACATGAGTGAATACCGTTTCGACGGGGTCTGGGAGTACCGCAGGAGAAGGAACCCACTCCAGGGGGATCCCTCGATTCCGGAACAGGTGCCTTACGAAGTGACCGAAGGGGTGCCGGAACAGGCCGCTGTGTAAATGTAACCGCCCCTGCATTGCGCGGGGGCTTTTTGGTAGTATTGAGTGCTGCGAAAGGAGGCTTTCTATAAATGGTGCTGCTACGAGTGTACAAACACGAGATGAAGCTGGACAACACCTGGGCGGTCTTGAAAACGATTGCCCGGACCTCGCCCGGCGCCGCGATAATGATAACCGAGAACACCGCGACAATAATGCTTCCACCCACCGAGGTCTTGAAGATCCCGAAAACCATAATCGACGAGAAAAGGGAGCTGACCCTGGTGCTGTCGGAAGTGTACGGAAAAGTGGTAATAGAGGAGACGAAGACGTACTGGAACATCTCTCACGTACCCAGCAACACGGTCAGTCTCGACTCCCTGATCTTTCGCTTGCCTCTTGTGGCCGGCGCCGAGGAAGAGGAGATGGTTGTGGATGTTTCGATTCACGAAACCCCGGTTGCGGAAGTGCCGGAAGTTAAACCCGTCGCTGCTAAAGTTGTACCTGAAATTGTGGCGCCGTCGGCAATTAAAGGGGGCGTGGAACCGGCTCCGGTGAAGAGGAGCCGCTCCAGGAAGAAGGCCAAAGAGCCGGAGAAGAAGGCAGAAGTACCTGCACCGGAGAAAAAGAAAGGTGACCCGGTGCCGGAAAAGCCGGCTGCGAAGAGGAGCAGGAAGAAAGCGGTGGAGCAGAAACCTGCACCGGCGCCAGAAAAGAAGGTCGAGAAACCTGCCCCTTCGACCGTGTCAAGTCCCGCCGAAAAGAAGAGATCGAGACGCAAAAAGGAGGCGGTCGTGTGAATGTCCTGTACCTGATAGTCGACGGTTCCGGTCCGAGTAAGTACAGCAGGAACGGTAAGGTGGGTGTGGTCGTTTATCGGAACGACGAAAAGCTCCACGCCATACGTCTCTCCGGAGGGGAGACCAACAACCAGAGCGAATACATGGCTATACTCGCCGGTTTAAGGTGGCTGGAACAGCACCCGGACGCTTACGACGAGGCCGTGGTGATGTCAGATTCAATGCTGGCGGTCAACGGCGTCAATGGAACGTTCGCGGTCCGCAACGAGGCGTTAAAAGATCTGCGCAAGCAGGTGGTGGACCTGTTCATGTCCCTGACGGAGACGGGTAAGAAAATCGCCGTGACCTGGGTCCCCAGGAACCGGACCACCGAGGCGGACGCGTTGACCAGGGTAGTGCTGGTGGAAGGAGAGATAGATGGAGAAGGGTAAGGAGAAAGCGAAGACCGATAATGCTAGTAAGGTCACTTACGTTAGTAAGACCACTGCGGGCGACGCAACGACGCCGGAGATACCGGTGCCGATACCCGCGCCAAATACCGGCACGGTGGACGTGCAGGTAAACGTCACGGAACCGGAAACGCCTACGCCCCAGGAGATAGTGGTGGAACATTATGACCTGTCTGCTGCCTACATAACGGTGACCCTGAACGCGAAGATAAGCCCTAAACAGTACGAGACCCGGGAGGCGGGGATAGTTATGAAGATGCCGCTGGACCCGGAAGCCAGTGCGGGAGCGCGTGCCGGGATGGCGAGGGCCATGTTCGCCGAATGCAGGAAACTGTTGAGTGAGCAGCTGGATAAAATTGTTGATATATGAGGAGTTGGCGATGGGTAGAGACACAGACAAAAAACCGAAGCTGAAACTGAGTGACAGGTTCTTTCAGGGGCTGGCGGGGTTGTTCAAGAGAGTGGGGGAAGCCTTCGATGAAGTGGTCAACATAATACGTTCGCAGAAGGACGAAGACGAGGAAGACGGGTGACCTTTTTCCTCGTAGGTGAGTACTTCCTGGGGGACTACCGGCGCGACAGCTGGAACCTCTACCACGGTAGAGGCGTTCTGGTGGCCCGGTACCTCCCCAGGCCCCTAGTTCTGATCCCCCAGGACGAAGTGGGAACGGCCCTGATAACCCTGCTGGAAAACAAACCCGTGGCCAGATCCATGGCGCTGGCGGACGAGATGGACGCCATATACGGAGTGCGGAACGGTCTGTACCTCGAAGACAACGGCCTGTACCGGAAAATAGTGCACGTCACTCTGAAATTCGAAGACGTTGCGCGTGAACTGATGGAGTTCAGGAGAACCGTGGTCCGCCACGGGCTGATAGTCGGCGCGGACAAAACGGTAATAGCATCGGCTAAAAAGATACTGGATCTGCGAAAGATATGCCTCAAGCGTCTGCACAAACTGAAGAGTCAGTTGAACAACAACGGGTACAGAGACAACTTTTTAAATATCCAGAAAGAGCTCTCGGAATTATTGCAGGAGGTGAAGACGTGTCCGGAGCGTTTAGCTATTCCAGGCTGAGTCTGGCCGAACAGTGTTTGCTCGCGTACAAGCTCCGCTACCACGACAAGAAACCGGTGTTGAAGAGCGCGGCGCTGACCGATGGCAGCAAGATCCACGAGACTATAGAAAAATATCTGAAATATGTGCAGGCACACAAACTGTCCGCATACGACTACGACGTGTTCAGGGACATGGCCCGGAAGGTCCTGCTCGACGACGGGGCCTCGGTGTGGCAGATACTGTCGAAGTTGGACCTCCAGCTGGTTCTACCGATAGAGGCCATAAACTACACCGGGATAGAACTGAATCTGGCCGTAGACAGCCGGTGGATGCCGGTGTCATACAACAGCGCCCAGGGATTCTTCAGGGGCAAGGTGGACGCCATGGTGTACAACGCGGAGACCCGCACGATGGTCATAACCGACTGGAAGTCCAGCCGCAAGATGTCGGCGTCCGAGGACCAGTTGAAGGCGTACGCGGCGCTGGCCGATTCTAACTTCAGCGCTAAGTTTGCCGTGGACAGGTACAGGGTCCGCTTCGTGTACCTTCGTCTGAACGCGGTGGACGAGCAGGAGTTCACGCCGCTGGAGTGCCAGTGGTTCAAGGATGACCTGACCCTTCGGGTGGGCGAAGTGTTGCAGGCCACGGAGTTCCCGCCTTCCCTGAACCAGTGGTGTCCTTGGTGCGAGGTCCGCAAGTTCTGTCCCAAGTACACCGAGGCCGTGGATTCAGGGGTGTTGGAGGACGTTACCGCTAGTAACGCCGTGGACGCGGCGGAGAAGTTCGTGATGCTGAAAGTGGCGGCCGACGACGCAAAAGAGAAGACGAAAAAGTATGTGGAGTCGGAAGGAAACATTCAGCTGCCCAATGGCACTGAAATAGGGCTCATAACCCGGGCCAGGAAGTCGGTAGATAAGCGCAAACTCGTGTCCTGGCTGCGGAACCACCCGGAAATAGATCCCTACAAGATCATGTACCAGGCCTCTTTCAAGATGGACACCCTGTCCTTTTTGGGTCTGGACATTGACGAGTACACGACCACCAACAACTACACCGCGCTGGGCATAGGTGCGGGAGAGGAGGATAACGATGCCTAAAATAGAACATCTGTCGTTGCCGGAAATGAACTTCATAGTTGCCACGCTGGCGGCGGCCATGATGAAGACCGAAAACGAGTTCCCGGAGGATACGGATCCCGGGCTAGGCCTATCTGCCTTTTTCACCGTGACGTACCAGACCTCTCCCGTAGTCCTGGAAGAGGCGCTGCATATCACACACGACCTGTTCGACAGCTTCGTGGAGGGGGATCTTAGGGTCGTGTATGGTGCGAAAGCCTTCAACATGAACAAGGTGCTATCTCTAGTTTCCGCTCTGACTTCGGGAACGTTGAACATAGTGTACGGCAGGTTCCTGAAGAGGTACAACCTTCCGGAGGAGGAAAAGCCGCGGGGAATATTGTGGACATGGGAAGGGCTGCTCCTGTTCGCTGCGGCGCTGGCCATAGAAGGATCGAGCGGGGGTGCAAACACCGGGACGTCCACGGTGTTGTATAAACACTACATGATGCACTTCATAACGGGCCTGACCCACATAGAGGACATAGAGGGGATGTTCATCACCCCTATAACGAAGGGCAGAGAGTTGAGCAAGACCCTGCAGGACGAGGGATCGAACAACCTCACCTTCCTGGAAAGGGTCACGTTGGAGTACGTTCCCCTGCTGCCAAAACTGCAGCTTCTCTTCATGGCCGGAGTCGGAGGGCCGGAAACCGGAGGCAACGCCATGGAGGACCTGTTCGCCGAACTGGCGGACGATTCTCGGGACACCGGTTATCTATCCTAAAATTCATGAGTTTTTTTGGTATAAAAACTCTGCATTACTGGGAGTGTTATTCCCCCGGGAGGTGAGGCCGCTGCAGAAGACAACGGAGATATGATAGTATCGGGAACGGAGTTATACGGAAGCAAGGCGGGGGGCTTCCCCGCCGAGCCATAAAGGCTCGTCTGAACAACGGCAGTTCCCATTGGAGTTGAACATGGAAGTAGGGAACAAGCCCGAGCTGAAGAGTTCAGAGACAGTTCTAGGAAGTTTGTGAAAGTCCGAGGGGGCATCCCCTCGCCGCAAGCGGCGGGAAGAAGTGTACGCTAAAAGGAGTAGATATAGGTGAACCTATATTCACCCCCGTCTGCGGGCCCGCTGTAAAACAGTGTAAAAAAACAGTGAGCAACACCGGCCGGGCTACCCGGTCTGAACATTTCGCCCCGGGATTCGCGGGGCGAAGGTCAGCGAACAACAGGCAACTGCGTAAAACTGTCACGAGGGATCCTCGTGAGGACAGGAAGCTGTCACGGTAACATTATAGGTAAGCACGTCGAAGACGGTGTTACACCGTGAACCGGGTACACAACTGGAAACGGGCGCTAGGCAGAAAGTACCCGGGTACAGAAAGATTTTGTGAAAGCGTTCGGGGCATCCCCGGACACTCGTTACACCAGAGGAGTAGTGGTTAGGGACTTCAGAGGTGCATTCACCTGTTAAGGTGAAAAGACACGTCAACAGGGAACAGGTGGGGCAGACCCCACCCGGCGATAGTGCCGCCGGGAAGGAAGACAACGGAACTTACGTGGGTACGTAGGCTAGTTCCATCTCCAAGTGCAGGCATTGCGTCGGCGATTAGAGAAAGGTATTTGTGTAAGGAAGTGTGGCCGGGATACCCGGCTTAGGTACACGCCAACGGTTAGCGGACAAGGAGAAGTCCGCACACCGTGGCGTTAACTAAATAAGCTATAGGAGGCGCCCCCGAAACAGGGACGCGTTAGGAAGAAATATGCGGGCAACCCGCATGACGGGAAGAACACCCGTCAAACCTACGGAAAAGGAGCACTCACTCCGACCTGGAGGAGGCGGAAGCCGTAGGTAACAGAAAGGTATTTGTGCGATATACGCCCGGGATACCCGGGCCAACCCCCTCAACTAGGGTTGGGAGATAACAGACGCGCCGCCCTGGCGGCCGTGTTGAAACAAGCAGACCGGGCTACCCGGTTGAATTCCGTACTGAATAACAGCACCTGAATTCAGAATTGACAGGTATGTGTACGTTAGAAAAACTCCAGGGGGAATCCCCGGGACACTTTAAAGATCAATTATCAGAGGAGGTAGGAACATGAACGAAATTACGGTAAGCAGGGCGCTGGTGCGCCTGAAAACACTGGACTCGCAGATACGGGGCGAGATAGAAGAGATGAAAGATCTGGCGCTGGCGAAACCGGGCAAGCGGGCCCTGACGGGGTACGCCTCGGAAGAGGAGTTCACGAAACAGGCGGTCCACACCCACGACAAGGTGACCGGCCTGATAGCCGAAAGGAAGAAGGTCAAGGCCGCGGTCGTAGCCTCCAACGCGCAGACAACGGTCACGGTGGCGGGGAAGAGCTACACCGTGGCGGAGGCGATAGAGCGAAAGAATTCGCTGGAGTACGACAAACTGCTGTTGAGGAAGCTCAAGGAGCAGTACCGCGCCGCCGTAGTGAACGTGGAGCGGGCCAACAACGATCTGGAGGCCAACAAGGTTGACCGCTACATAGAGAGCGTCTACGGTAAAGACGCCGGCACCAGGGACAGGTCGGGAGAGATACAGAAAGCCAGGCAGGACTACCTCGACCAGAACAGCTGGGTGATGCTCGATCCTCTCAATCTCGCGCAGAAGATAGAGGCGCTGGAGGAGGACATCCGCACCTTCGAGGCTGAAGTCGATGTAGTGCTGTCGGAGAGTAACGCGACCACCAGAGTTGTGATAGAATAGGTTAGTTATAGTCAACGACCCCCGGATTTATCCGTGAGCTTGTAAAAGTTCAAGTTGACCAGCTTAAGTGTTTCGAACACTACGTTACGGGTGAATATATAGGCACTCCGGGGTGACGTCACCAGCTCCGGACCCTGCGGTGGACGGTTAAACAGGTTGAGGGTCTAAACCGGTGTCGTTCACATTAAACCGCCCGATAACATTAGCGAGGTGGACTTTACC
>Ga0209723_1000170_pt1 | contig 128936 bp, 105 predicted proteins | sample BiotimSIPDNA_2_FD_185750 | JGI IMG/M metagenome (GOLD analysis project Ga0209723, IMG submission 185750) | Anaerobic biogas reactor microbial communites from Washington, USA - Biogas_R2 time_0 SIP DNA (SPAdes) (version 2) | ecosystem: Engineered > Bioreactor > Anaerobic > Unclassified | place... | reverse complement strand
GTACGCCGGCTCCCCGGCGCGGGGTTTCTATCCTTAACGAGCCTACTCAATCAGCAGTTGAGCGCATTTGAGTAGGTACGCCACCCCGCCGGCGCCGGTTTTCTATCCTTAACGAGCCTACTCAATCGGCAGTTGAGCGCATTTGAGTAGGTACGCCGGCTCCCCGGCGCGGGGTTTCTATCCTTAACGAGCCTACTCAATCAGCAGTTGAGCGCATTTGAGTAGGTACGCCACCCCGCCGGCGCGGGGTTTTTATCATTAACAAGCCTACTCAATCGGGAGTTGAGCGCATTTGAGTAGGCCCGCCTGCCACCCGGCGCGGGATTTCTATCATTAACGAGCCTACTCATTCGGCAATTGAGCGCATTTGAGTAGGTTGAACTTCTGTTCATTGACGAATGGTTCTGATTCCCATCAAGGAGGACGATACGCAACTGTTGATCTTCATTCAAGGATGACGATACGCAACTGTTGATCTTCATTGTCTATCGGCGGTATTGTGACCGCCGGAGAAAAATCGCCAAAATGCAATGATTATTGTCTAACGGTTTGAATCACAGGAATGGCTGGACTAGATCCCGATTTCGGTCGCTTCGGAATCGATTACCGATCGATTCTCCGTTCAGGCTTTCAAAATCATCTTTCAGGGGAAACTGTCCATGCGCACAAGCATCCCCTAAACCTGGGAGCAATCTTCTTGCGAAGGTGGCTCTCACTCTTCGGACTGGTGGTTCTCACTCACACCGGAAAGCTGGCTCATTTTGTCACGGATTACTCAGTAAGGGCAGAGGGTTCGTTTTTGTGCCGCTATTCGGACGGAGGAGTCGCGTCTGCAGTCGAAGTCGGCAGCTCGAAAACGAACTCCGCTCCCCCTTCCGGGTGATTGCGTGCGGTAAGGGCGATCCCGTGCCGCGTCGCAATTTGCTTTGCAATCGAAAGACCCAGGCCCGTTCCGGACTTGTTGCGTTCGTCGCGGCTCTTGTAGAAGCGGTCGAAAATGTAGGGAAGATGTTCCGGCTCGATGCCGGGACCATAGTCACGGACAATAACGCGCGCTTCCGAAGCGGTAACATCGACGCTCGCTTCGGAAGGGGAGAACTTGACCGCATTATCCAATATAACCAGAAACATCTGCCGGAGGCGGCCGTAGTCACCTTCGATCCGGAGACAGGAACTTTGAAAATCGGTGCGAATCCGGATGTTTCGCTCGCGTGCCAAGGCGGAGGCGCTTTTGGCGGCGTCGGAAAGGATGTCACAGAGGTTGACCGGTTGTTTTTCGATCGAAAAGTCGGCGTTTTGCAAGCGCGAGAGGTCTAAAAGATCCTCGACCAGTCGCTGAAGATATTTGGACTCGTCGAGCATCCGGAGGTGGTAATCATCGACCTTTTCCGGGTCGGTGACGACCTGATCGCAGAGCGCCTCGAGGGAGCCGCGTATGACGGTGACCGGGGTCTTGAGCTCGTGGGAGACGTTGGCGACAAAGTCCCGGCGCATCGTCTCGAGCTTTGCGCTTTCCCGGTCCGCCTTGTCGAGGCGGACCGCCAGTGAATCAAGCACCCCGGACAGCTCGCCGATCTCATCGTTTTGGCGGACGCCGCTTTGCGCCGAATAATCGCCGTCGGCGAGGCGTAAGGCGGTTGTTTTCATTTTCGAGAGCGGGCGGGTAAACGAGCCGGAAAGAATGACGGAAAGGACGAACGCGACAATCAGGGCGAGTACGAGACTGCCCAGAAGCATCCATGTGCCGCGGTTGACGGCCGCGGCGGTGCCCTCGACCGGAGAGTGAAGAAGGACTGCGCCGATTACGTCGCCTTTCGAATCGGTGATCGGTGCGCCGACCGTGAGGGTCGGGGTCGAAAGAACGCCGCTGAAGTCTTCACTAAAGGCCGTTTCGCCCTCGAAAACCTCGTCGATCAGCTCGCCGGCATTTTCCGGAAGCTCGGTATAATTATATCGTCCGCTCGCCATTCCCTGCCCGCGGCTGATCGTAAGGAGCTCCATGTTCTCGTCGACGATCCAGACATCCGCCTCGGCGACCTCGCCGGCAAAGCGCAGGTAGGGGCCGAATTGATTCGAGCCCGGGCCGCTTTGTCCGGAAAGCGATTCGGCCAGGGACTCGGCGTAGCCGCGGAGCTTTTCGCGGTGTACGGAAACGGTATAGTTTCGGAACAAAAGAAGGAAAACGGCGCCGACGACGATCGCGAAGACCAGGAGTGCTACGACAAAGTAGAGGCTCAGCCTCCGGGCGATTTTACTCTTCGGCATCTTCTTGCACCTCAAATTTATAGCCTACGCCCCAGATGGTCTTGATGCTCCACGAGGGGTGCGCGTACTCGTCGAGCTTGGCGCGCAATCGCTTGATGTGGCTGTCGACCGTCCGGTTGTCGCCGAAGTAGTCGTAGCCCCACAGCGTGTTCAATAAATTTTCTCTCGAAAAAACTTTGTTCTTCGTTGCCGCGAGCGTCCAGAGGATCTCGATCTCTTTCTTGGTCAGCGGCACGGCGTGATCATTGATCCTTGCTGTATAATCGTCCAGATTGACGGTCAGGTCGTCGAAAACAAATACCTGCGCCTGCGCCGTCTCGCGCTCGATCCGGCGCATGATCGCCTTGATGCGCGCCATGACCTCGCCGGGCGAAAAGGGCTTGACGATGTAGTCGTCCGCCCCGATCTCGAGTCCCATGATCTTCTCGAAATCCTCGCCGCGCGCGGTGATCATGATAATGGGAACATTGCTTTCCTTGCGGATCTCCCGGCACACCGAGAAACCGTCCTTAAGAGGCATCATCACGTCCAGAAGGACGACATCCGGCTTTTCGCGCGCGAAAAGCCGCAAGGCTTCCGCGCCGTCATGCGCGACGACCGTCCGGTAGCCCTCTTTCTTGGCGTACTCCTCCAGAATGGATGTGATCTGTTGATTATCATCGGCAATAAGAAGTTTCATCGGCTTGGTCCTTTTCGCGGGGGCGAAAGTGTTCCGGGGAGGAACAGCAGAGAGTTGTACTTATATTATAACCGCTCGATATGACGAATGCTCATGGAATATACCAGCGAAAAGCTTTCGCAACAACCGGAACCATGCCCATACGGATCGATTTTTGCTACAATGAAGTTAATTCGTTTGGCTGTTCCCGAGCATGATGGATCGTTCTTTCGAGGTATTTATGAAAAACAATCGAAAAATAATATATATCCTTATTGCTTTCTTTGCGATTCTGGCGATCGGAGTCATCGGGTAAAGCCGGTTGTTACAGGCTTCTTTTCTGGATGCGCTGTACATGACCGTGATCACGATCTCGACCGTCGGATACAAAGAGATATCCGTAATGACGCCGGAAGCAAAAATGTTTTTCATCGTCGTTATTTTTCTCGGGCTCAGTTTTGTCGGGTATATTTTTACGAATATCGCGTCATTTCTGCTCGAAGGCAACATCAAAGAAATCGTTCACATGAGGAGGCTGAAGAATAAGATGAATACGCTTAGCAATCACTGTATCCTTTGCGGCGCGGGAGAGACCGGCGCGAATGTGATCCGGCAATTCGAGAAGAGCAATGTTCCGTTTGTTGTGATCGACAATAATCGGGAGCGGGTGGACGAGTTGATCAAGCGGGATGTGATGACGATCTTCGGGGACGCGACGGATGAAGAGACGCTTTTGGAGGCGGGCATTATGAAAGCGCGCGGGATGATCTGTTCGCTCTCGAATGATGCGGACAACGTGTTTACGGTGCTGACCTCGCGATTTTTGAATAAGAACTTATATATCATATCAAGGGCGATCGAGGATCACGCGAGTGAAAAATTGATGCGTGCCGGCGCGAACCGAACGATCTCTCCCAACGAGATCGGCGGGCGTCGTATGGCGGCGATCATGCTTCGGCCGACGGTCATTTCTTTTCTGGACATGATCACCCATGTCGGAGATGTGGTTCTCGATTTGGAAGACGTCGTTATTTTCGGCGGATCGGAGCTGATCGGAAAGTCGTTGAAGGACGCGAGAATCCCGGACAAAACGGGTCTGGTCGTTCTTGCACTGCAGGAAAAGAACGCGAAAAAAATGAGCTTTAATCCCGGCCCCGATGAAATACTGCGGGAGGGAGATTCCATGATCGTTCTCGGGACCAACGAGCAGGTGAACAAACTGAAAGAATTAGCGTGTGATCACGGAGACAGAGATTCCCATCATAAGATTCCCGATGTGTAGAAGAAGAAGTGTGAACAGAGTTCCCGCTTTTCCCGAGTCTGTTTCAGCGGCCGCCAACTATTTAGAGAGAATCGCCTTTCGCTTTTTGTGATATATGATGATACCTGCGACAATGCTTCCTATGGTCAGACTGAGTGCCCCAGTGCCAATAGCCATACGGATTGAATTTTCGACATTATAATCATGCTCTGTATAAACAACGATCGGAAGTCGGTCTTCCCCCGAACCATATTTCCAATCGCTGACTGAATCGTTTCTCGGCTGGTACCGGCAAAGAACCTCTCCGTTTTCGCCTGTTATTTCTGTGAAGTATTCGTTACCCTCATGATCGACAGGATAATCATTTGCGTCCAGGTTCGGATTGTACTCCATAAACGCCTTGAATTGACCATAATTATCGTAGGAAGTGCCCGTAAACTCGCCCATTTCATTCGCCTGACTTAAGAAGAAGCCGACGATGTGAACAATAAATATAATGACAGTGACCGCAATAATCACTTTGCTTTTCAGTCGACGGAGCATGGGTTTTGACTCCGTTTCGATAACAGGAAGTGAATATGTCCCTTTTTTAACAAGTGCCGATGAAACAAAGCCCGAAACGGCTAAGCACATTAAGACAGCCAAGAGCCCAAGACTTAAGCCGGTAATCAGCCATTCATCGAACAGAAGTCCCCAGTGCGTACCACCCATAATCGCCAGAGGCAGGGAGAACGCAAACATACAAATTGCTGCCGATACGGTGAATCCGAAGCTCCGGACCAGGCGCCTTTTGGCGGCCATTACAATCTCGGCATCGAACTCGTTCCCGCTGATTTTCGAAAGAGAAAGGATCAGGAAAACAGATTCAACGACAATGGTCGCTAAGTAGAATACACAGGAGAGAAAAAAGCCGAGCTGGGATCGCAAAAAGGCGAAGTTGCAGATCATCGCGACCAGAAGGCCGGTGACCGATATCCCGACGTCGATCAGACTTCGGACTTGAAATTGCGTCACGGAACTTCGAATAATGCGCTCGATTTGTTTTTCCGATTTCTCGCTGATCGCTTCCCCGGACGACGAATCGCGATGCACTCGCTCGCCCCGGAGGATCTCGTCGGAGGTCACGCCGTATATCTCCGCAATCACGGGGATCAAGCTCAGGTCCGGTGCGCACTCGTCCTGCTCCCAACGACTCACCGACTTGTCGGACACGTTTAATTTTTCGGCAAGTGTTTTCTGAGTCATTCCGTTTGCTTTTCGCAGTGCCGCCAAAAAGCGACCGATCGATCTCTTTTCCACGATGATTCCCTCCGTATGTGCAGTTTTGGCTTTTTCGATTGATTCCATTCTACAGAAACGTCAGTGAGAATGTGCGGACAAGGGTTGAGAAATCACTCTCGAAAAGCAGGAATTTATGGAAAAAGCAGCCCGACAGATGCTTTTTTCGAATCAGAACGCGAAATTGCCGTTTTCGAAAATCGCTACCTTCCGTCCGTCCTGCGTCGTTCCGACGATCGACAGATCCTTCGTGCCGATCATAAAGTCCACATGCGTACTGCTTTCCGCATTGATCCCCCGCGCGATCAATTCTTCCGTGCTCATCTTGTCTCCGCCCCGGATACAACCCGGATACGCTTCGCCGAACGCGAAATGGCACGATGCGTTTTCGTCAAAGAGTGTGTTATAGAAAAGGATGCCGCTCCGAGAAATCGGCGAATCGTAAGGGACGAGCGCGATCTCACCGAGGAAATGCGAACCCTCGTCGACGTTTATCGCGGCCAGAAGGGTCTCCTCGCCAACCTGCGCGTGCGCCTCGATGATCCTGCCTTGCTCGAAAACCAGCCGGATTCCGTCAATGATGTTTCCGCTTCGAACCAGCGGCTTGGACGCGACCAGCACGCCGTTTGCGGAATCCCGGCGCGGCGCGGAAAAGATCTCCTCCGTGGGCATGTTCGCGATAAAAGGGACCCCGGATGCGGCAGATTCCTCCGCCGCCAGCCACACGTGATCCGCGGGCATTTCGATCGTCAGATCCGTCCCGAGCGCGTTTGTGTAATGAAGAGTTTTGAAGTTGCAGTCGTTGAGTTTTTTCGCGCGGGACTTGAGCCGGTCGCAATGATCGCGCCATTCCCGGACCGCGTCGCCGTCCTTGATGGCTCCGCCATCGTTGATGGCGCAGCCATCATTAGTGATACGAACTGCCTTGAATATCTCCGCCCAGAGCATCTCCATCGCCTCATCGTCCGTCCGATCCGGGAAAACCTTTCCCGCCCAGCTCGCGATCGGAATCGAGACGACGCACCAGGGAAAACCGTTATTCATCTGAAGCCGGTTGAATTCCTTCAAGTCCCGGCCGGTCGCGACCTCCCAACGACGAAGCCTCCCGGGATCGACACCCCGGAGGTTCTCCGGATCGGTGGCCGAAATTCCGATATAGGCCGCTCCCTCGCGCGCGAGCGTGTTCTTCTGAAGCGCGTCCCAAGGATACACATTGTCGAAAAGGCTGTCCTCCGCGTGAAGCCAGTGTTCCCGGGCGCAATGATCATCCCGCCAGTTGAGGATGACATCCCCGGCACCGGCCTCGTATGCCTCCGACACCAGAAGCCGTGCGAAAAACGCGCACTCGACCGGGCTCGCGATGACGAGCTTCTGTTCTTTTTGCAGATTAACGCCGATGTGAATGATCAGACGGGCGTATTCCCGGAGCATATTTTCGTTCATGGTGATACTCCTCTATAATTATTCGTATTCTGCAATCATTTTCTGCCTTGGGGAGTAAAAAAACAAGAACCCGGGCGTCGACCCGCCGATTTCCTCTCATTCAGACAGGTCCTCGGATCGCTGGAAGCGATCCTGCGGAACTCATTCGAGAAAAGGCGGGCTCGACTTGGCAGGGGCGTTTCGGGTGGAGGGAGTGCTTGCCTGAAGTGGACTTAGTAAAAACCTTCAAATGCGGAGAAGGAGGGAGTCAGTCGTCGCCCGCCGATTTTCCCTCATTCAGACAGGTCCTCGAATCGCCTAACGGCGATTCTGCGGAACTCATTCGAGAAAAGGCGGGCTCGACTTGGCAGGGGGCGCTTCGGGGGGGAGGGAGTGCGAAAAATCAATGGTCGCTCCTCCGCTGCCGCCGGTCGGACACCCACCGGGTGTCCTCCACTTCGTCGGCAGCCTTCGCAGGGTTCGACTCCCTCTTTACATCATTCAAGACAAAAAAACACCCCATAAAGGGGTGTTCATTTGTCTTGGCGGAGAAGGAGGGAGTCGAACCCTCGCACGAGTTGCCCCGTCTAAAGCTTTAGCAAAGCCTCCCCTTCAGCCTCTTGGGTACTTCTCCGAGTCGGTCACGGCGGCTGAATGTGACTATTCGGTATTTTAGCATAGATTGCTTTTGTTGACTATATCTCGGCGGTATGATTTTGCACAGGGGATCGATGCAAACGAGCATAAGGGCACCCCGTTCGGCATGTTGGCCTTGCCGAAACGGGGTGCGCCTGCGGAGAACGGCTTTTCGATCGAAAAGTGCCGAATCGGTGCTTTTCGGGAAGAGAGGACAGAAGGTTATACTTTGAGCTTCTTGGCGACGGCTTCCGCGGCCTTGATCAACGGGAATCCCGCGGGGGACGCGGTCAGAAGAGGCTGGGTTCCGATCTGCATATTCAGCAGATCATAGACGCTCATGTGCCCCTGGATGGCAACGCCGAGTACGTTGACCAGTTGCCCGGCTCCTTTGCCGCCCATGACTTCTCCGCCCAGGATGATGCCGGATTGCTTGGAAACAATCAGCTTGACGGTTTCTTTGTGTGCATCCGGAATCTTACCGGGATGACGATCGACGCCGGTAAAAGAGCCGGTGACGATGCTGAAGCCCTCGGCGACCGCGGCCGCTTCAATGAGGCCGGCAACGCCGAATGCGGTCTCGCCGATGCAGGTTGAATAGATACCGACGGTGCCCTTGAATTCACTGTAGGTGTTGAGTTCGTACAGGTTCAGGCCGGCGGTTCTTGCTTCGGTACAAGCGGTAGAGGCCAACATCACGCGGCTCACCTTACCGGTCGAAAAATCTACCTTCTCTGCGCAGTCGCCGGCGGCGAAAACATCGGGAAGATTGGTGCGGCGATACTGATCCGCTTTGACGAAGCCGCAATCGTTGAGCTCAAGGCCCATGCTCTCGGCAAGCGTGGTATTGGGTGCGTATCCGAGTGAAAGGATAACGGCATCCGCGTCGAGGATTTCTCCGTTGGCCAGGGAGACCTGCTTCACGGTACCTTCTCCGAGGATTTCTTTGACGCCGCAACCGGTCTTGATTGTAACGCCGCGATCCGCGAGGATTTTCTCGGCTTCGGAGGCGAACTCCTCGTCAAAGGTAGAACCGAGGATGTTCGGGAGAAGCTCGACGAGCGTGACATCTTTTCCGGAAAGAACCAACTCGTCGGACACCTCAACACCGATGAACCCGGCGCCGATTACTACGATTTTCTTAAGATTTTCGAGCTTCTGATGCAGATCATCAAGGTAGACCTTGTTCTTGTATATCGTGTAAACATTCTGAAGGTCAGCGCCCTTGAGCCAGCCCGGAATAACCGGAAGGGAACCGGTGCCGACAATCAGCTTATCAAAAGCAATCTCACCGTTTGCGGCGGTCACGCATGTTTTCGCTTTGGCATCGACCGAGGTGACTTCGTCGACGATGATATTGACACCCATGTTGACGAGTCCACCGTCCGGAAGGATATTGTTGTCACTGGTTTGAACGGTGTTAAAAATATATGGAATCCCGCAAGGAATCATCACTTTCTCTTCCTTACGAATCACGGTCACATCTTTGTCGGGATAATTCGACTTTGCCGTCATCGCCGCGACCAGGCCCGTGGCACTTCCGCCGATTACCAATACATCTGTCTTGCGCATAATTGTACCCTCTTTCGCATTTATTATATTTGTATAAATCTACGATAACATGGTATTCCGATAACGGACATATGTCAATAAATTCGGACGTCGACCGGCCGGTTTTCTCTCATTCGAACAGGTCCTCGGAAGTCGACCCGCCGGTTTTCTCTCATTCGAACAGGTCCTCGGATCGCCCGGGCGATCCTGCGGAACTCATTCGAGAAAAGGCGGGCTCGACTTGAATGGGACGCATCGGGTGGAGTGCGTGCGAATCGGAGGCGGAGATCAACCATTGCATTCCTTTTCGAAGCCGACTCCCTCCCATCAACAACCCAAACAAAAAATAGACACCCCGTAAGGGGGTGCCTATTTTTCGTATGGCGGAGAGAGTGGGATTCCCGCTCGCTTCGCCCTTGCTCGCAAGGTCTTCGCGTGCTGTCCCGTCGTCGCTGTCGCTCCTCCGCTTCCGCCGGACGGACACCCGCAGGGTGGCCGTCTTGTCGGCGTCAGCCCTCTCGGGTTCGAATCCCACTCTCTGCAACTGCAAGACAAAAAATAGACACCCCGTAAGGGGGTGCCTATTTTTCGTATGGCGGAGAGAGTGGGATTCGAACCCACGGAAGGCTATAAACCTTCGCCGGTTTTCAAGACCGGTGCCTTAAACCAACTCGACCATCTCTCCTTGTTTTCTGTTTTTACCGAGTTTCGGACTTCGGCAAGATGCCCGATTATTCTACAAATTCCCGGGGGGCGTGTCAATCCGATCGGCATCGGTTTCGGAAGGAGGCGGATCGACGCTGAAGGAATATCGCGAGTCGGATATACGGATATATGAGCCTTCGGGATCTCCGAGCTTGAAGCGAATCTGCAGGAGGGTGCCTTCAATCGTTGTGTCATCGACAAAGCGGGTATCGTTCCAACCGACCTCGTACAGACGGTGATGGTCGAAGGAAGTTCCCGGGTTTTCCATCAGGTGGCGAAGAATCTTGTATTCGGTCGGATCCAACGCAAGCGTCACGCCGTCCTTGGTGACCTCGCAATCATCCGTGTTGATTTGAAGCGAACCGTAACGGTATATCCCCGAATCCGACCTCTTAGCGTCCGAAAACTGGCGCATCCGACGAAGATGACCCTTGACTCGATTCATCAGTTCGAAGGGCACGAACGGCTTTGAGATGAAGTCATCCGCTCCGAGCCGAAAGGCCTGGCGCAATTCATCGGTTCCGTCGCTCGAAGAAAGAAAGAGGATCGGAAAATCGGAGGTTTCGCGCATTTTTTTGATCAGGAAGGACCCACCGGTTCCCGGAAGTGAAATATCCAGAATGGCTAAATCAATACGGTGCAGGTATAACAATTCCAGAGTGTCCGATCCGTTTTGGGCCTCGAGAACACGATACCCTTCCTTTTCGAGGTGAAGTCGAAGAGTGTTGAGGGTTTCCTTTTGACCGTCCGCAATCAATATCGTTGTTTTCACGGGACTGTCTCCTTGCTCGGTTTATGCCTTAATCGTTTCGCTTATGGACCGATTTGTTCGGGGTTACGAGTATTCTCTACTTATAGATTATCGCAGAAAGAGCAGAAATAGCAAGAATTGTGACGGACGTCATGATAATTTGATACAAGAACTGGTGGGGGAAAAACATCTCCCTCTTATCGCTTATTATATCAAACCGTGCTAGAATGACTTTGTAGTCGAGGGTTTTTGTGCTTGCGGGGGATATTCTAAAATGAAACTATATTTGAAACAAAGAATTTTTTCATGGTCCGAGCGTTTTACGGTGAAGGATTTCAACGGAAATGACAAGTATTATATTCAGGGAGAACTTTTGAGTTGGGGTCGAAAGCTTCATATTTTCGACAATAACGATAATGAGGTTGCGGCCATTCGGCAAAAAGCGATATCCATTCTTCCCCGTTTTGAGGTCTATATTGATGACCGCTATCGTTTCGAAGTGAATAAAAAATTCTCTCTTCTCCGACCGGAGTTCAACATGGTTGGTCTGGATTGGTCGATCAAGGGAGAGCTTTTTTCCCATGAATACAAAATTGTCGGCGGATACGGTATTGTCGCGACAGTGAGCAAGGTCTTTTTATCGATGGGCGACAGTTATTCGATCGATATTAAAAGTCAGGATAATGAAGTTCAGGTGTTGGCCGCAGTGTTGGCGATCAATTGCGCGCTTGCGTCCGGCGGACTGGCCATCTGAACTCCGTGTATTCTTTCACGGATCGCCGATTTCGGATGAAACGAAAACGGCGCTGTTTTGGGAGGGATATTGTTGAAACTCATTCTTCTGACCCCGGCGGCCGGAAAGCGCCTGATCGGGAAAGCCGTCGCTAAAATGATTTGTGCGTCGGAAGCGATCCGAACCGGAATGGTGATTGTCGTCGCGGGAACGACCAACGCCTATGTTGCCGAAGAGCTTCTTTCCCGTATCGGTCTTTCCGAAGAATTTCTGAGTCGTCACTTTTTTCGGGGAATTACAACGGCGAATCATAAGGATACGGACGAAGCCGGGCGTCTGAAGAGCGATTCGGCTTTTTTCGGAGATGTGGTTATCGATCAAGGACGGTATGTTTCCGGTAAGACCATCGAGGACGTTATCGAGCGTGTCGGAAGCGGAGATGTTATAGTAAAAGGCGCGAATTTTGTGAATCGATCGGCGGGCACGGCCGGAATATTGATCGGACACCCGCAGGGCGGAACCATTATGAAAGCCATTCCCGCAGTGATCGGAAGACGTGCCCGACTGATCCTTCCCGTCGGTCTGGAAAAACGGGTTTGCGAAAACATTCATGAGGTTGCCGGTTTGATGAACGCACCGGGTGCGAGCGGGTTTCGCATGATGCCCGTAAGCGGAGAAATCATTACGGAAATCGAGGCGATGAAAATTCTCTACGGGATCGATACTCGATTGGTCGCGGCCGGAGGCGTATCGGGCGCGGAGGGTGCGATTTGGCTGGCGACCGAGGAAGCGAGCGAAATCAGCGATGAGGTGAGCCGTGCGTTGGATGAAATATCGCGCGAAAAGCCTTTTGAAAAGTGATCCTGCTTTTTCCGTCGCGCGCGTTACAGGCTTTCCCGCACAATGATATACGAGTCGGTGTATATCCGATCGCTTTTCGGCGGTTGTTTATCCAAAGAATAATCAAAAAGCATTTTTACCGGAAGATATCCCTGGCGGTACGGATCCTGAGGAATCGTCGCGCTGATGATTCCGGAGAGAAGATACGGACGGGACTCCGATGTAATATCGTGCGTGAATAATTTGATGTTCCGACCCGTGTCCGACTCGGAAAGTGCCCTGCAGGTGCCTCCGACCGCGCCCGCCGTCATGTATATGGCGTCCGGAACCCGGGCCGAGAGAAGGACGCGTTTCGTAATTTTATAGGAAATATCCGAATTATCGAGTGTTTCTTCCACATCCGATACGGTGATGTTCGGATAATCGTTCTTGATTACGGAATAAAACCCCGAGATGCTTTGATTGTGGCCCAACACATGAATGGAGCCGGTCAGAATCAGGACACTCATCGGTTTTCCGGAGGCGACCAATCCCATCAGGCCGGCGGCGACCCGACCGCTTTTCGTGTAGTCCGTTCCGACATAGCAAAGACGATCGGAGTTCTCAAGGTCCGTGTTTGAAGTGATGACCGGAATACCGGAATCGACCAGGGCGTTGATTTTTTCGGTGATGATCTTCTCGTTGACCGGGCATAGTATCAGCGCCTGAATGCCTTCCGAAACCAGCTCGTCTATTTTTTGAATTTGGGCTTCGGCCGAAAAGCCCCGCGTTGTTTTGAGCGAGACGGAAACGGCGTAATCCATGAGTTCCTTTTCGGCGGTCCGTATTCCTTCGATTACGTCGGTGAAGTACGGATTTCCTTCGGACGGAAAAACCGCGCCGATCTTAAGCGGATGCTTTCTGGCGGCAAGCGCGAGACCGGCACGGTTTGTTTTATAACCGAGGTCACGCGCGATTGCCCGAATTCTTTCGGCAACCTCCTCGTTGACCTCACCGCGGTTATTGAGCGCACGATCTACCGTGCCTCGGGATACACCGGCGATTTCGGCTATTTTTTTAATCGAAGTCATCTGCTTTCCCCACGTTGTATCGGTGGTTAACGCGACTTTCTTTTGGAGACCACATCAAAGGCGACAGCGACCAGTAATACCAGGCCTTTGACGACCTGTTGGACCGCGGTATCGAAGCCCAAAATATTCATGCCGTTGTTCATGACACCCATGAACGTGGCGCCGATCAGAACTCCGCCGACCGTACCGATTCCGCCGTATGCCGAAGCACCGCCGATAAAACAGGATCCGATCGCGTCCAGTTCGAAACTCAACCCGGCCGTCGGGTTCGCGGAGTTCAGCCGGGCGGCAAATACCAGTGCGGCGACAGCTGCCAGGAAGGACATATTGGTGTACGCCAGGAACATGACTCGTTTGGTGTTGATTCCGGAAAGTCGGGCCGCCTTTGCGTTCCCGCCCAAAGCGTACAGGTATCGTCCGGGAACGGTGTTGCTCGTCAGGGTTGCGTAGATTAAGACGATTGCAAGCAGAATAAAGAAAACCGTCGGGATACCCTTATATTCCGCCAGACGAATCGTCACCGCAATCAGCGCGACGGAAATCAGAACGATATTCACGATGAACATGGTCGTGCTTCCGGTTTCGTAACCCTTCTTGATTTTACGGAAGCGACCGACGAGCTTGAGGATCACGAAAATCGCCGTCGCAGTAAAACCGAACAATAGACAGGTAATATTGAGCGGAATAGACTGGATCGGGAAAAAGTCTTCGATATGACCGGTAGACAATTTGAGGAAGTCGTCGGGGAACGGGGCTAAGGTAAGCCCTCGCAGGACAAACTGAGTCAGTCCCCTGAAAATCATCATTCCCGCGAGGGTAGCGATAAATGGCGGAACCCCGATATATGCGATACACCCTCCTTGGAAAAAACCGATAAAGAGACCGAGAAGCAGGCAAACGATGATGGTGGGCAATACACCGATTTTCCGGTTGATCATCAGTTCACCCGCAACGGCACCGACAAATCCCACCACGGAACCGACGGAAAGGTCGATGTTACCTCCCGTCAGGATACACAGAAGCATTCCTACCGCAAGAATCGCAACATATGAGTTTTGAAAAATCAGGTTGGAAACATTTCGGGGGGCTAACAGAACTCCCTGCGTGGAGATGCCGAAAAACAGAATAACCGCAATCAGAGCAATCAGCATGGAGTATTTTTTGGACGTGTTTCCCAAAACCGACAGAATCTCCGTTCTTTGCTCGGCTTTTTCCATGGCAAGAACTCTTTTCAGTCGACGTTTCGGAAGGGAATCCAAATACGCTGTACGAGCTTTTTGAGCCTCGGCGATCTTCAGTTTCCATTCAGGTGCGGGAAGAGAGGCGAATTCCTTTTTCGAAGGAATTCGGGGTGCTTTCGATAAAGAATCAAGGTAACTTCTCATCGCCTGAGATTGGATGGACTTTGCTTCCCTGCGGGCAACGGCACGATCCTTCCGATCGAGGGTCAAGAGGTACGCCTTCAAATTATCCTTGGCATCCTTTATCGCTTGGGTTGCCTCTTCCTCCGACAATTCATCCAGATACTGCGGCGAAGGCATTTCCGGCAGAGAAAAGCGCTTGGTATCGGAATCCGGAGAGTTCTTCGTTTCGGGCACGGTTTTGTCTTTCATGGTCGTTACGCTCCTTTACTCGCGGATAGTATCATACTCATAATCACTTCCTGAGAAGCATCTTTGCGTTTCAATTCACCGATGATCCGACCCTCATACATTACGTATATACGGTCGCACATACCGAGAATTTCCTGAAGGTCCGAAGATATCATAATAACTGCCTTTCCTTCAGCGGCAAGGTCCCTCATAATACAGTAAATCTCGAATTTTGCACCGACATCGATTCCCCGGGTCGGTTCGTCCATAATCAGGATATCGGCGTCGGTAAACATCCATTTGCTGACCAGCACTTTCTGCTGATTTCCCCCGGACAGATTTCCGACGAACTGGTGAATCGACGGTGTCTTAATCGTCAGTTTTTTACAGTACTCACCGGCATAACGAGACTCTAAGTCCTTGTCCACAAAAATGCCGGCTTGTATTTTCTCCGGCTTGGCCAAAGTGATGTTTTTCGCGACGGTTTCCGGTAAAACCAGACCGTCTCCTTTTCGGTCCTCCGTGACGTATGCAATGCCTTCACGGATGGCTTTGGAGATGGAGGAAACGTCTGTTCTTTTCCCGAACTTATATAAGTCACCGCTTATCAACGTTCCGTATGCCTGACCGAAAATGCTCATGGCCAACTCGGTTCTTCCGGAGCCCATGAGACCGGCGATACCGACGATTTCACCTTTTCGAACGTTCAGAGAAGCGTTCTTTACGACCATTCTCTCGGAGTACAGGGGATGCCGTACGGACCAGTTCTCAATTCTCAGCGCTTCTTCCGCGGGGTTTGATTCATGTTGGGGAAATCGGTCAACCATTTCTCTTCCGACCATTCCCCGAACGATGCGCGGCTCGGTGATATCGTCCGCGGACTTATCCAGGGTTTCGATGGTCGATCCGTCCCGAAGGATGGTAATTCGGTCCGCCACATAAGATATTTCTTCCAATTTGTGTGAAATTATAATGGAGGTAATTCCCGTTGATTTCAATTCAAGGATGAGATCCAGAAGCTTTCTGGAATCCACATCGTTCAGCGAAGCGGTCGGCTCATCAAGAATCAGAAGGCGAACATTTTTCCCGAGCGCCTTGGCGATTTCGACAAGTTGCTGTTTACCGACACTGATATCTTTGATCAGTGTTCGGGAGCTTTCCTTCAAGCCGACCTTTTTCAGTAATTCGTCCGCTTTGTGATAGGTCATGTTCCAGTCGATGAATCCGAGATTCTGGCGTTCGTTCCCGAGAAAAATATTCTCGCCGATCGTAAGATACGGGACCAGTGCCAGTTCCTGGTGGATGATGACGATTCCGAGTTTCTCGCTGTCCTTAATCATGCGGAATCGGCATTCTCGATTGTCGTAGAATATATCACCCTCATATGTTCCGTAGGGATAGATTCCGCTGAGTACGTTCATCAACGTTGATTTTCCGGCGCCGTTTTCACCGACGATTGCGTGAATTTCTCCCTCTTTTACAGATAAATTAACATTATCCAACGCGCGAACACCCGGGAAAAGTTTCGTGATTCCTTTCATTTCCAGCAGGATATTATCCAAACACGCCACCCCATTTCGATTTGTGTTTGCACAGAGTAAGACGGGCATGCAACCGTAATTCAACAGATAACATGCCCGTCTCACACAATACAGTTAATTTTGACTACCCAGTGTTTCGGGCGTTAATGAGGATTATGCCAGCTGATCTGCGGTATAGTAGCCGCTCTTGATCAAAATATCCTCATAGTTGTTCACATCGGCAAAAACCGGATCACAAAGGAAAGAAGGAACGACTTTAACGCCGTTGTTGTATGTCTTCTCGTCATTGACCGGAACGGTCGTGCCTTCGATGATGGCCTTAACCATTTCAACAACCTTGTCCGCAAGAGTACGGGTGTCCTTAAAGATCGACATGGACTGCTTGCCGGCGATGACGTTCTTCATGTTGGCAACGTCGCAGTCCTGACCGGTAACGATCGGCCAGTTGGTTCCGGGAACAAATCCGCCCTGCTCGAGAGCATTGGCGATACCGAGCGCAAGAGAGTCATTCGGAGAAAGAACGACGTCAAGCTTCGTTCCGGTCGCATAGTTCGCGGTCAGAAGGTCGTCCATACGGTTCTGAGCTCTCTCGGTCTTCCACTCATTGATCGCGATGGTCGCGAAATCGGTCTGACCGGAAACAACGTTCAGCTTGCCGCTGTCGATGTAAGGCTGAAGGATGCTCATGGCGCCGTTGAAGAAGAAGAGAGCATTGTTATCGTCGGGAGATCCGGCGAACAGCTCAATGTTGAAAGGACCGGCGGCATTTTTCAGATCGAGTTTCTCTTCGATGAACTTACCCTGCAGTTCTCCGACCTTAAAGTTGTCGAACGTGGCGTAGTAAGAAACTCCATCCGTCTCCATGATAAGACGGTCATAAGCGATAACCGGAATCTTCTCTTTCTTGGCGTCCGCGAGGACGTTTCCGAGCGAAGAGCCGTCGATCGAAGCGATAACCAGAACTTTGCAGCCGCTGGTGATCATGTTCTCGATCTGGGACAGCTGAGTAGCGACTTCATTGTTTGCATACTGCAAATCAACGACGAAGCCGGCTTCCTCAAGGGACTTCTTCATGTTCGCACCGTCTTGGTTCCAGCGCTGGAGAGACTGTGTCGGCATAGCAACACCGACTTTGGTCCCTTTTCCGCCGGCCTTGTCGCAAGCCGCCAGGGACATTACGGACATCAGGCAAGCGAGAGCAACGATCAGAACGAGTATTCTCTTAGTTGTTTTCATTTTGCACACTCCTTTGGTTTTTTGGTTTGGAATATTGGAAAAAACAAACTGACTGCGCCGAATATCCCCTCCTTCCGATACGCAAGACTTGTATCGATAATTTTATCGACAGTTCCGAAAAAGCAATCAGCGTGCCCGCGGAAATCCGTATTTATTTACCGCGAAACGTTCCGTTCTCGAGCACGATTACATAAAAATTATAGTTCCCGAAAGGGCTTTCGTCAAGGCGATTTGACGAAAACAGAACGATTCGCTGTGCGATTTGCACAATAAAAGCGGTTTGTATTTCAAACTATTTCGACGAAAGATACGTATGATCGGGGTCGCCGACGTTTCATCCGCAAGGGACGAAACAAAGGATTTTCTTTGGGACGGTCCCATCGTATAATGAATGAAAGACGCTTTCACGGGCAGGAAAGGAAACCGGGATGAGAAGAGAAGAGAATGCGAGTAAACGATATGTCCTGTGTATACTTCTTTGTATTTTGATTATATGTACATCGTGTTCGGCCGCAACAGAAAGGATATCATCCTTTCTCAATCCGTCGGATGAGCCCGGGACCGACGATTCAAAACTTTCGGCCGACGTCTCCGAAACAACGACGGATGAGTCGGGGGTCCGCCTCATTACCGCGCAGGAGGCCAAAGAGATGATGGATACGCTTTCGGGGTATGTCATCGTCGATGTTCGGGAACAATATGAATTTGATGCGGGGCACATTGAGGGGGCCGTGCTGATTCCGCTCGGGTCCATCGAGCAGCTGGCCGGGGAATTGATTCCGGATAAAGAAAGCGTACTGCTCGTGTATTGCAGAAGCGGGCGAAGGAGTGCGGCTGGAGCGCAGATACTTTTCGATATGGGATACAAAAATGTATATGATTTCGGCGGGATCATCAGTTGGCCCTATGAGGTGGTTGCCGCAGAGGGCGCCGCATAGCGAAGGTTTTCACGTTCGCCGTACGGAGAACCGCACGTTCATCCCTTGATTTAACGGAGTGAGTGTGCGAGAAGGCGTATCGTCGGTATCGACGTATCCGGTGTCGGGTCGATGCAATATTGGGTGACGGGTGATATAATTGATCTGGGATAAGGGTAGCGGCCAAGATACAACTCTGGTTGTTCCTTCGAATGGGGGAAGCCCGGACCGATACGGACTTTGAAGGAAGGGCGTTCGGGTTCACTCCGGTATTGCTTACAGCAATTTCACAACGCTTCTTACGGCCGAAAACCCCGAAATTCAAGCCTTCGTAATCGGCGCATATCCGCGACGGACGAAGGCTTTTCCCTCGATATCACAATTATGCAAAAAGGGATCATCAGATGGATGCAGATCAGATGCTTCGGCAGGAGGAGGTTTCGACTTTTCTTGCGGAGGAAATCGAAAAGGAAAAACGGAGACACCGATTTTTTGAGGATGCGGCGGAGTCGGCGTTTCCCTGTGTCGATGCAATTTTGGATCGCGCGCAAGCCTTTGTAAGAGGAATCGGTACCCCGGATCTTCCGGAAAGGGTTCAAATCCGTAAACTCGGAAGCGACAAGAAGCGTGTGGTCTATGTGTATCCGGACACCGATCGCCTGATGCTCAAGGCCGTTCATTACTGTCTGGCACGAACGGAGATCGGGCTGTCCCCGTGCTGTCTGGCGTTTCGGCCGGGTTTTTCGATCCGCGCCGCTTTTCGATCCGTCGTTTTGCGCTACCGCCCGGATTACGCATGCATACGAATCGACATCCGGAATTATTTTAACAGCGTGCCGGTGGAACGCATGGTTCGGATTCTTACGGATGCACTGGAGCGGGAGCCGGGCGTGGCGGCATCCGTTACGGCCATGCTTCGTAATGATCGGGTGCGTGAAAAAGGACGGGTCGTTCGGGATGAAAGTAAAGGGATTATGGCCGGCATGCCGCTTTCTCCGTTACTGGCGAACCTGTATCTTACGGATTTTGATCGGGAGGCCGTTACCTGGGCGCCGGTATATGCACGATACTCGGACGATATGATTTTTTTCTGCAACCCCGGGGAAGTGAAAAGTCTGTGGGACAGAATTGAAAAGGCGCTTTTGCTTCACGGTCTTTGCCGCAACGAGGAAAAATCCGTCGTCGTGTCCCCGGGTGAGGGCTGGGAATTTTTGGGGCTTTCCTATCGGGCCGGAAGAATCGGACTGTCGGAAGCATCCGTTCGCAAAATGAAGGGGAAAATCTCGCGAGCGGCCAGAAAGCTGTACCGGTGGAAGGTGCGCAAAGAGGCTTCTACGGAACGGGCCGTCCGCGCGATGATTCGTAAATTTCGATTCAAATTTTTCGGAACCGGAGACCGGGACGATGAATTAACGTGGAGCCGATGGTATTTCCCGCTGATCAGTGACGCGGATGATTTACGGGAAATCGATTCATATATGCAATCCATGCTTCGTTATCTGGAAACCGGACGGCATACCAAAAAAAACTATAAGAACCTTCCGTACTCGGAGCTTCAGAGAATGGGATATGTGCCGCTTGTATCAGCGTATTATGCCATGCGTGCGGGGAGCGAAAAAAGCGGCATGAAAACAATCAAGACGGCGTCCCATAGATGCCCGTCTAAACGTCAGGAACCTACGTAAAATCAAGTATTTTTTTGTTTTGACAGACTGCCGTTATTTATGTAAAATCCTCTGGAAATCAGTTGCAAGCAACATATGAACAATCGTGTGAAAAAGGAAAAAGATGAAATTTGATTATCTCGCCTTTCTCGGCGGCTTCGCCCTTTTTCTGTACGGAATGAAAATGATGAGCGGCGGCCTGGAAGCGGTCGCCGGGGATAAACTGAAAAAAATTCTGGAACGCCTGACTTCCAATCGTTTTCTCGGCGTACTGGTCGGAACCGGAATCACCGCTGCGGTTCAGTCGTCATCCGCCACGACCGTTATGGTCGTCGGATTTGTAAATTCGGGGATTATGACGCTGATGCAGGCGACCTGGATTATCATGGGCGCCAATATCGGCACCAACATCACCAGTCAGCTGATTGCTTTGGACATCGGTATGCTTGCGCCCCTGATCGCTTTGACCGGAGTCGTCCTTGTCGTCTTCTTTCGATCCAAAAAGCTTCATCATATCGGCTTGGTCATTGCCGGGCTCGGCATCCTTTTTCTCGGAATGGGGATGATGAGCGGGTCGGTTGCAAGTCTGCGCGATGATCCGATGGTCCGCGGACTGATGTCCGGTTTCTCTAACCCGTTACTTGGGGTTTTGATCGGAGTGGGTATCACCGCGATTATTCAATCGTCCTCGGCCTCCGTCGGAATTTTACAGTCATTGGCCGCGGGCGGTCTGATCGGTCTTCCGAGCGCGGTGTTTGTTCTTTTCGGACAGAATATCGGAACCTGCGTAACAGCGCTTCTGGCCTCCGTAGGCGCGAACCGGAACGCCAAGCGAGCCGCGCTTATTCATCTGATATTCAATATCATCGGAACGATGATTTTTCTGGCATTGGTCTTTTCGACGGATATCACAGGAATGGTCATGCGATTTACTCCGGACAAACCCGTATCGCAAATCGCGAATTTCCACTTGATTTTTAACCTTGCGACCACCTTGATCCTGCTACCTTTCGGAGCGCTCCTGGTTCGCTTCGTAAGAAAGCTTCTTCCGGACCGCGCATTCGAGCTTGAGCTGGGCCCGCGCCTTCGATATCTGGACCGCTCCATTCTCAAGAATGAGTATCCGATCGGTTCGATCGCAATCTTTATCGTTCAGCTTCGCCTGGAGGTCGAGCGAATGCTCGCGATGGCCAGAGACAATATTGACCGTAGTTTTGAAGCCGTCAAAGCGAACAGTCAAAAGCTTCAGGAGGAAATCGAACGGGTTGAAGATTATATTGATTATCTGAATAAAGAAATCTCGTATTTTATTTCTCATATGATTGCCATGGAGATGACCGAGAATGACTCGGTTGCAATCAACGCGTATTTTAAAATTACCGGAAACATCGAACGAATCGGAGATCACGCGATTAATATAGCCGGCTACGCTCATCTGCTGGACAGCAAGGGACTGAAACTGTCGGCTAAGGCACAGGCCGAAGTGGATGTCATGAGAAATACATGTCTGGAGGCACTGGACTTACTGTACGCGCACAAGGACCGGAGCGCGGAGGAGTTGTTGACGCAAATGAGTCAGGCGGAGCAGGAGATGGATGACATTACCGCGAAGTTCCGCGGCAAACAGATCGAGCGCCTGATGGCCGGTGATTGTAACGGAGAGGCCTGCGTCATATATACGGAGATGCTGACGGATTTTGAGCGTCTCGGAGATCATATGCTCAATATTGCCCAGGCGGTATCGGCTTCCAAGATGGAAGAGTTGCGCGGACCGCAGGAAGGCGAGCAGGAGGGTGCACAGGAGCCGGACGTACATCATGATTCGGCAGTCAAAGCCTGATCGGAGAAAATGAATGTCCGTTCACGTCGTTCTGTTCGAGCCGGAAATTCCCCATAATACCGGGAACATCATTCGATTGTGTGTCGCTACCGGTACCGAGCTTCATATTATTGAGCCGGTCGGTTTCGATTTAAACCGAAAAAACGTCGGACGCTATTCATCCAATCATCTGGAACACGCACATTGGACGGTCTATTCGAATTTTTCCGAATTCAGCGAAAAAAATAAGGGAGAGTATTTTTTCCTGACCCGGTACGGCAAACACCCGCCGTCGGACATTTGCTTTCCGGATTTTCATGAGGACATCTATTTGATTTTCGGAAAGGAGAGCACGGGCATTCCGTATGCGCTGCTTTCGAAAAAACCGGATCGGCTCTTCCGAATTCCGATGACCGCGGAGGCGCGAAGTCTCAATCTTTCCAACAGCGTTGCGATAACGATCTACGAGGTGATGCGTCAACTCGGATATCCCGGCCTGTCGTTTCATGAGGTGCAAAAGGGCGAGGATTTTTTGGAGTCGTTTGACCTATAATCATTTTGTATGGATTCCCGGTGGATTCCCGGTCTGCTTACAAATGAACGAAAAAGAAGCCCCGAAGATGATTCTTCGGGGCTTCCTGATCCTATGAAAATTTGAGATTATTTAACGCCGTCGAAGCACTTATCGGCGTGCGCCTTGTCGGCTTGGTTCTTGGTGAGAATACCGACAACAACGATTACGATAACGGAAATCGGCAGAGCAATCATAATACTGTCGATCTGCGAGAGTTTCGCCAATGCCGTATCAACCAGAAGGTTATCTTTTCCGAAAAGCGCCGGACAGAGTCCGATCGTTTTGGCGGCCTTGGAATGGATAAAGAAAAGCCAGAACAGACAGACAAAGGCACCGGTGCAGATGCTTGAGATCGCGGCTTTCCGGGAAATATTCCGGAAATAAATCGCACCGACGTAGCTCGGCAGGAATGCCGCTCCGCAAAGACCGAAGAAAATCGATGTGCCCATGACGATCAAGCCGTCCGTTTCCTCAATACGCGGCGCAACAAATGCAAGCATCGCCGTAATCAGGATTGCGATGATCACGCCGATTCGGGTGACGATCAAGGAATTTTTCTTCATTCCGAGCGTTTTTTCGAAAAAGTCCCGGCCGAACGAAGTACCGATCGCGTGAAAAAGGCTGGTCAACGTCGAAAGCGCGGCCGCCAGAAGCGCAAGCATGAAAATCGTCGAGAACCAGCTCGGCAGAAACTCGGTGATCAGAGAAGGAATAATTTTATCCGAGCCTCCGGCATAGGTAACGGCGACCTGTCCGAATTTTTCGAAAAACAGTACGTTTGACAAAGCACCGACCGTGAAGGCCGCACCGGTCATAAACAGAATGAAAACACCGCCGGAGACAACCGCCCGGTTCAACTCGCGATTGCTCTTTACGGTCATGAAGCGAACGACCAACTGCGGCTGAGCCAGAACGCCGATTCCGACGCCCATGACGATTGAAGATACAACCGTCCACCAAAGCGGAGAGTTAAAGACCGGCATGCTGGTCCACCCCTGAAATCCGGGAGGGGTCTTTCCGACCATCTGCTCCATCGCGACGGGGTTGCTGGCCAAAGCGGTCAGTTTCTCGTTGGCGCTTACGATTCCGCCCAATTGCAAATAGACGACAATAATCAGTGCGGCCATTCCGAAGAACATGATAATTGCCTGAAAAGCGTCACCGTACATGACGCCCTTCATGCCGCCCATCGAAACGAAGACCGCCAGAATCAGAATCAGAAAGAACAAGGTAACATCGTAGTTTAACTGGAACGTGGTCGCCATAAATTCGACGCCGCCCTTGAGGACCGCCGCCGTATATACCGGCATAATCAGGAAAATCAAAATCGAAGAGAAGCCCTGAATAAACTTGGATTGATAACGCTGGCCCAGAAGCTCCGGGAAGGTATGCGCGTCCAAATTCAGGCCCATCTTGCGCGTCCGTTTTCCGAAAAAGACGAATGCGATAAAAACGCCCACGAATATATTCAGAAATGTCAGCCACAGAAGCGACATGCCGAAAAGGCCGGCATTCCCGCCGAAACCGACAATCGCCGATGTGCTGATAAAGGTTGCGCCGTATGAAAGCGCCATGATAACGGGGTGAATCTGTCTTCCGCCGACCAGATAGTCGCTGGCATTCTTGGTTCCCTTAAACCCGGAATAGGCCAGAAAAGACAGAATGGCCAGATAGATAACGGTTGCAATGATCTTAAAAAGCATTGGGCCCTCCTTACCGGAAAACTCCGACGATCGTCAGAGTCCTTCCTCCTCAATGATTTTTTCTTGCTTCTCTTCCCAGTCTTTATGCTCTTCCATTTGTGTCGGCTCCTTATCGGCGCCCTTGTTCCAGTTGATCAAACCGTAAACGACACAAAGCAGTGTGCTGAGGAAGCATAAAATAAACACACTCCAAATCCAGAAATCGGGAATTCCCAGTACCATGAATCACACCTCTCTTCCTTCCGCTTAATCAAGCGGGCTCGGCTCTTTGTTGGACGATATTTCCGATACAGGGGAGACAGAACGATAAAATATGCATAAGGGGGAGTCGAACGATGACGACCCGAAAATACCTTCCGCATTATATCACCATGCTACCATCCTGCTATTACCCTTCATCGTATTGCGAAAACCATGAAGAATCAATAAAAATATGTGCAGAGCGCATAAAAAATGAGAAATGAGAAATGGTGAAGAAAAAAGTATATTATGTAACCAAAAGAGTGTTTTTTTGAGGAAACAGATGGGAAACGATTTTTTAAAAATTTGGTTTGAAGGCTTCGACCGGACGATTCGGGAGATGAATCCGGAGGCGAGGAGCGCCTTTTTTCGCCCATGCGCGAAGGCCTGTTCGGACTCTTATCCTGCGAAGATATTTGTCGAAGCATACGCCGATTCTACGGACCGCGATGATTTTTTAAAGAAAATACCCGAGCGCATGGAGGGGGTTGCCATCGAAAAAAATGACGACGGCTCTGTCGCGTTTGAGTTCCCGGAATGCTATTGCGAATTGTATCGGCAAGGCTATGTAACGGCGCCCGAGCTTTGCGAGTGCTCCCGGTTGAGTCTGATCGACAACTTCGAGGCGGCGATGGGTCCGGGCTGCGTGGAGGTGGAGTTGATCCGGTCGATCCTGGGCGGCGCGGACACCTGTCGTCTGCTCGTTCGTTTTCTTCGCGGATGATAATTGACGAAAAGAAAAAGGTCCCCGGCGAAACCGGGGACCTTTTTGCTTATTTACCTACGAATTACAAATTCTGTTTCTTCTCCTTAACCGCTTCGGCGTCGACGGTTGTCGGAGCCATGATCGGGGAAGGCTCATCATCGCCCTTGTTGGACGAGGGAATAATCAGATTCAGTATGATGCCGATAATCGTTGCGGTCGCCAGAGGAGAGACCTCAACCGAACCGATCATAATCTTCAGCGAATTCATTCCGGTGATGTCTCCGGCAAGGCTCATCGCGCCGAGGCCGAGGCCGACGGAAAGGATGACCGAAACGACGATCAGGTTCTTCGAGTCGGAAAAATCAACTTTTCCATCTACGAGAGAACGAAGGCCGGAGGCCGCGATCATACCAAAAAGCACAATCGAGGCACCGCCGATGACCGCGGCGGGGATCGTCGCAATCGCGACACCGAAAATCGTAAAGCATCCGAAGAAAACCGCCATGCAAGCCGCGATAAAGATGTTTCTCGGATTATAGTTCTTTGTGATCGCCAGGACCGCGGTGTTCTCGCCGTAGGTGGTGTTGGCCGGACCGCCCAGCGCGCCGGCAACCATCGTCGCGACACCGTCGCCGAGGACAGTCTTATGTACGCCCGGATCGACCATAAAGTCCTTGCCGCAAATGGTGCTGTTCGCGTTGATGTCGCCCAGATGTTCCATGAATGTAACGATAGCCAAGGGTACGATTGCGAGAATGGCGGAACCGTCAAACGAAAGCTCGGTGTAAAAACCGAAGGTTCTCGTAAACATATGCGGCTGAAAAATAACAAACTCGCGAGCATCCCAGGCCGTCCGGAGTCCGTCGAAAGTGACGATTCCGATGATCAGAGAATACACGTAACCGACAATAAATCCGGCGAGGATCGGAATGACCTTCATAAAGCTTTTGGGCCTCGAGTAGGCATTGACCGCAATGATGGTTAACGCGGTGATGGCCGCGGCCGTCCATTGCTTCCACGCATCCACACCGCCGCCCCACGCATTGAAATTGACATCGCCCTGAGCGTAATTGGCGATAATGTTATTCCAGAACATCTTGGGTGCCAGAATCATACCGATGACGATAATGACCGGACCGACGACGATCGGCGGGAACAATTTGCGAATTCGCGCGACGCCGACCGCTTTAATGACAAAGGACAATATGACATAAACCGCTCCGGCAAGCACCAGAGCAACGGAGGCCTTACCCATTGCCACGTTCCAATCGTTTGTGGCAAAGACCTTGTCTTGGCCAACGATGGACATTAAGGCCGGGAGAAACGCAAAGCTGCTCCCCAGAAAAACGGGGACCTTTTTGCTGGTCAAGAAATAGAAAATAATGGTTCCGATACCGGCCGAGAGCAAAGCGACACTGATGCTCATGTTGGCCAAGATCGGGACCAGGACCGTCGCGCCGAACATCGCGAACATGTGTTGGAAGCTTAAGACAAATGTCTTGGCGTCCAGCTTGTTTTCGAGCTTACCTGATTTTCCCATAATTCCCTCCCCAAATTGAAATATTTATATCACCGTCAGGATCGAGACGGTAAATAACATTTGAAGGCGCAAAGGTCGGGAATATCCCGTTTCGCCGGACTCATCGCATCCTTTTTTTATTCTATCGCAATTTAATCGGCATGAAATAAGAATTTGTTGATTTGTCGATATAATGATCCGTTACCGATTAATTACATGGGGCGTTTCTCCTCCGTTCGCAAAGCAAGCCTTTTCACGGAATCAGGTGATGAATCAAACGAGGTCCGCACTTGATTATTTTCCGGTTCGTAGGATAATAATGAAGAGTAGCGGAGAGGAAATGGGTTGTTTACATGAAAAGACATAAAAGAATAATCGAAAAACTGCCCGTTGCGGCATCTTTGAGCTGGCTGTTTTTTGTGTTCCTTTTCGAGGAGATTGTCTTTGCGATATTGCTCAAGCATCCGTTCGGCTTTTATGCCGTGGGCTTTTCTCTTTGCTTTGCGGCGTTGCTGACCGGACTGATTTTCCTGATTCGTAATGCAAGGGTTCGATTTATCCTGATGGGAATCGTGACCGTAATCGTGTGTCTGATTTTTATTGTTCAGCTGATCTATTTTCGAATATTCAACACGCTCTTTTTCGTTCAAATTCTTTCTTTGGCCGGGGACGCGGCTTTTTTCGCGGACATCGCGTTTGAAAAGATCGGCTCGAACCTGCTCGGTGTGTTGATTCTGGTCGTTCCCGTTCCGGTGTTTTTTGTTTTTGTGCGAAAAGCGATGAACACCGTTCCGGCGGACCGAAGGATTCCGATCGCTCTGGCGGCCTTGTTTCTTGCGTCCGGAACGGTGACGACTTCGGCGGTGCTCGTGGATCGGTCCGAAGCGATTTGCGCGCGGGACCTGATGCTTTCCGAATTCATTCACGAGCAGTCCGTCGATAAGTTCGGATTGCTGACCGCGACGGGACTGGATATTCGGTACAATGTGTTGGGCATTCGATTTGAAGCGACCGGATCGGCCGATATCGGCGAAGTGGATTTCGAGGACCGGTTCACGGATCCCGTTGGGACGGATCCTTCGAGTCCAAGCCATCCCGCTTCGACGGATCCGCAGGATCCGTCGGAGTCCGCGGAGCCCGGAGAAACGGTTTTTCCTGTGGAAACCGGTCCGAATGTGATGGAAATCGACTTCAATATGGAAGAAGAGGACTCGGAGTATTTGGAGATGAATCTGTTTTTTTCCAGACGTCAGCCGACGGAAAAAAATGAGTATACCGGATTGTTTAAGGGAAAGAATCTGATCCTGATCACTGCCGAGGCGTTTTCCATGCACGTCATCGACCCGGAGCTGACGCCCACGCTTTATAAGCTATCGACCGAAGGATTTGTTTTCAATAATTTCTACACGCCGATCTGGAACGTCAGCACCGCTTCCGGGGAATATGTTGCGATGAACGGATTGCTTCCCGACTTGGGAACCATTAAGTATGTTGTCATTCAGGATCGCGCGATGCCGTTTTCCTTCGGACATCAGTTCGCGAAGCTCGGGTATTCGACAAAGGCGTATCACAATCACACGTACACATACTACAGTCGACATATCACGTACCCGAATCTGGGGTATGACTACAAAGGCTACGGAAGCGGACTGGACGTCAAATATACATGGCCCGAATCCGATCTTGAGATGATCAATCTCACGTGTCCGGAATATATCAACGATCCGCCTTTTCACGTTTATTATCTGACCGTGAGCGGACACTGCAATTATAATTTTTACGGAAATTATATCTCGGCCAAGAATAAAGACAAGGTCGATCATCTTCCGTACTCGGAGCCGGTCCGTGCGTTTTTGGCCGCTCAGCTCGAGTTTGAGTTTGCGCTGGAAGAACTGCTTGAACGTCTGGAAGAGGCGGGACAGCTTGAAAATACCGTAATCGCAATCAGCGCCGACCATTATCCGTATGCGCTCGTTGAGGATTATGAAAACTCATTCCAGTACGTGAACGAATTGGCCGGCAAGGAAATCGAGGCTACCTTCGAGTTGTACAAGAATTCCTTCATTCTGTGGTGCGGGGACATGAAAGAGCCGGTTGTAGTGGATAAGTTTTGTTCGAGCCTTGATATGGCGCCGACGCTTTCCAACCTTTTCGGACTGGAATATGATTCCAGGCTTTATATCGGTACGGATATTCTTTCGTCGAGTATTCCGTATGTCATTTTCAAGGACTACAGCTTCATCAACGATAAGATCATGTACGACAATCGAAACAAGAAAGTCATACGGCTCGTCGACGAAGAAATCACCGAGGAATACCTGGACGGCTGCATTTCCTACGTCAAGGCGCTTTTCAAGTACTCCAGGATGATGTATCGAAAAGATTATTACGGGTATCTTTTTGAACAGCAATGAACGAAACGGTATCGCGCAAGAATCAGGTGACCCGGTTTTTTCCGTTGCTTTTCGAGGAATAAAGATTCATATCCGCTTCCTGAACCAGTTCGACACTGTCGACCTGATCCGTGAACGTGGCGGTCCCGAGGCTGATTGTAAGCGGAAGGCGGGAGGAGTTGAAAAGAAAGGGTGTCGCCTCCACGATTTTCCGAAGACGCTCGGCGAGCTCCTTGCTTCCGGGCTTGTCCGTGTCCGGCAGAACGATGGCGAATTCGTCTCCTCCGTAACGGAAGACATAGTCGGAAAGCCGGGTGTTTTTCTTAAGAAGGGTGGCGATGTGTCGGATTGCGTCATCCCCGACCAAATGACCGTAGTTATCGTTGATGTTTTTGAAATCGTCAATATCCATCAAAACCAGGCTGAAGGTCGACGAGTAACCGCGACCGCGGACGCGTGAAAATATCTTCATGGTCTTGTTGAGTGTTTCGTAAAAATGGCGTCGGTTGTAAAGGCCGGAGAGTTCGTCAACGACGGATAGCTCCTTGAGTTTGTTATTCAGAATTTCATATTCCTGATTCACATGCTCAAGTTCTTTTTCGGCATTTTTTAAATCCGTGATATCGCGGGTGGTTCCCCAGGTTCCGACGATGTTACCTTCGTCATCATAGAGCGGATACTTCGACGCGGAAAACCATATGACCTCCCCGTTGTCCTTTTCCCAACGCTCGACTCGCCCGACGATCGGACGCCCCGTTCGCATGATTTCCTGTTCGTCGCGCATTGCGTTTTCCGCAAAACACTTGGGATAAAAATCAAAATCGGTTTTTCCGAGCACATCGCGGGGATTCTCGACACCGAATTGGATGACATGAGCCTTGCTGTTAAAAAGAAAACGGGACTCTCTGTCCTTAAAATAAATCGTATCCAGAGAGTTTTCCATAATTGTCTGAATCAACTGAGAGTCGGAAAGAACGCGAGCCGTAAAACCGCAGGTAACGCTTTCGTCCTTTAACCCCGGCTTATTCTTCCCGGTTTCTTTGGAAGAAGAACTCGATTTACTTGTCATAATCACCTCGGAAAAAGATGGCCTAAACCCCCTGCCATACTTTATCCTATATAATACACAAAAAAAGAGGGACAAACAATAGAGCCGATCGGCCCGATAAATCCCCGCGAAGAACATCAGGCCCCCGGGTTTATAATCAATACGAGGATTACGATGGTTACAGCAACAACCAGTAAGGCCCCGCCCAAATAAAGGTTCAGCCTCAGAAGAGAGGACTCGTCCGAGAAGCCCGGTACGTACCTTCCGACGATTCCCTTAAATTTTCGCCAAAGGGAAAGCTTAATGGGTTTTTCGGAAAGAATGGTTGCATGGACCTCTCCCGAAGTATCGGAATCCTCCGGAGAATCGACAAGATCCAAATCCGATAAGGAAAGGTCGATCGGGCGGTCGGTCGGATCTGATATTCCGGAAAAAAGCGTTCCGGACGAATCCGATTTCCGGGAATGCGCGGAAGGTGTATTCGGGGTTTTCCAGACCGGCATGGAAATACCGGAATGAATCGCAATCGGCTCGTCATCCTCATCGGAACGGGCATCGGATTCCGTCGGATAAGCATCCCTGTAATACGGCTCATCAAAATCGGAATCTTTTCGGGCGTGCCTCATGATCATCTTCCTTTCAAATCATCTTCATTCAAAGTATAGCATTTTTTGACATCGTTTGGATGAGCGAAATGTTACGCTCCGTTTAAATTGTGTCGAAAAAGAGTCGAGAAAATGAAGTCAGTTAAGGTATAATAAACAGATAAGCTTTCATCTTTCGCGTTTATTGGTATGTATGCGGACGACGATGGATTTGCCGAGGAGAGGATTTGTAACAATGAAGAGGGTCGTCATCGAGAGATGCTGCTTGTTTTCGGAAGGTGAGAATGCCTTTGACGACCGAAATATCCGGAATGCAGGCAAAGTCATCATCTCGGAGCAGAGGGACCGCAGAAATGTGTACGTCAACCATCGCCTGTTGGCGGAAGATGCGGTGGAGGTATTAGACTGCCTTTCGGTCTTGGGCTATTCTCTGACCGTGATATCGGAACTTTCCGTTAAGGAGACGCAGGCGAAGTTGGAGCAGACCATGATCGATCCGTATTTTTCGGGGAGCTTTTCTTCCCGAAACACGGACGCGCATTTGCGTGAGATTGCTGCCGAATCCGATGATTTCAGTGTCGTGGTCTGTCGAAGTGAGGAGATTATCTCCGCCGCACGAAAACTAAAGATCCCTACCATACGGGTCTTGAATGAAACCATTACGGAAAAAGGATCCGCAACCATTACGGCGGAACGCTTCGGCGTGGTCGACGACGTCGTCATTCAGGCCGTGATGTTTGACGAAATATCCCGTAAAATCCGCGCGCTCGATCGCTGTCGGCTGATTGGGGTCGACGGAATCGAGTTGGTCGGGAAAACGTATTTCTCATCCAAGTTATCCTCTTTTCTCAAACTTCACGGAATGGAGACGACGGTGGTTCGTCTTTCCGAATTCAAGAGTCCGATCGAGGTGACATACAAAGGAGAGGACGAAGCGGAAGCCTTTTATTTTCATGCATTCAACGTCAACAAGCTGATGGATGAGCTTTTGCTCCCGTTTTTGGAGAACGGAACCGTCGATGTGGTTTTGACCAGTTTTCAGGGAAACAACAGCCGGCACGGTATTGAGAGCCACTACAAAATAGATCCCGGCGGAGTGATGATCCTTCAGGGAGAGCTGATGTATCGGGAGCCTCTGATGGATCTTTTTGACTTTAAGATTTTTCTTTTCATGGATGAGCAGGAGGCGATGCATCGGGCGTTGGTCCGGGATCTGTTCCTCGGTGAAGAGACGAAGGAGGCGGAATTCAAGATCAAACGGGTTCCCGCACAGAAAATGTACATGCAAAGACACATTCCGGTCGAGCGTTGTGAATACGCGATCGACAATACCAATTACCGTCGCCCGATCATCCTTCGTGAAGTCGGGGGTTGTTCATTTCCCGAGTCGGAGTATAAAATATAAGGCATGCGGAGTATGTATGAGTAAAGTTCTGATTATCGGAAGCGGGAAGGTGGCCAACGTCACGGTGCGACAGTGTTGCGCGCACCCGGATATTTTTACCGAAATTTGCTTGGCGGGACGAACCAAGACGAAGTGCGACGCGCTCAAAAAAGAGGTCGTCGAATCCGGCATTAAGGTCATTACGGCGGCATTTGACGCAACCAATGCCGAAAAGACTTTATTGACCGTTAAGATTTTTCGGCCGGATCTGATTATCAACCTGGCGCCGCCGCATCTGAATCTGAAAATCATGGAGTTGTGCCTTCATGCCCGGGCGAGTTATCTGGACACCTCCTATTATTACCCGAAAGGGAGTGCAAAATGCGGTCTTTCGGAACAGCTAAAGCTCGGAGACAAATTTGAAAAAGCCGGATTGACGGCCATCATCGGATGCGGATTCAATCCGGGCGTTACCGGTATATTCGTTGAGTATGCGCGGCAGAAGCTGATGGACCGCATACGGACCGTCGACGTAATTGACGCGAATGCGGGAAATAACGGTCATCCGTATCTGATGAATTCTCAGATCGGAAAAAATGTTCGGGAGCTTTCGTGCCCCGCGCGTTTTATGGAGAACGGAAAATGGGTGACCGAAGAGCCTTTGAGCCGGAGTATTTCTCTGACGTTTCCGGAGGTCGGCAAAATCCGCGCGTTTATGATGGATCACGAGGTGATGGAGCGCTTGCCCGCGATTGCCGCCGATTCGGAGCGGTTACGTTACTTCAGTTCATATAAGAAGCCGTTTTTGGATCTTGTTCAGACGTTGGGCAGTGTGGGAATGACCTCATCGGAGCCGATTACCGTTAGCGGGTTAAGCATTTCTCCGCTGGCATTTCTTGAGGAAGTGTTACCCCGACCGGAGGATTTGGCCGCAAATACGACAGGGAAAACCGGTGTCGGTTGCTTGATATCCGGAGAAGAAGACGGAAAAAGTGTTGCGCACATGATCTATTCTGCGGCAGATCACGCGAAATGCTACGAGCAAATGAAATCCTCGGCGAATGATTTCATGGCGGGAATTCCCGCGGCAATCGGCGCGACGATGATATTGGACGGAACCTTCCGCGCACCGGGCGCTTTCACGGTCGAAGCGTTCGATCCGGTCGAGTTTCTCCGGCGGACGGAGGAGGCCGGTCTTTCGATGAAAACGGTCAAAGCCCCTCGAATTTCGGAGGGATAAGACCTTTTCGGGCGAATAAAAACAAAAAACGGTGTGTCGAATACAATGCGACACACCGTTTCATTAATCCGTAAAAGCTCAGGCCTCTTCTTTCGGAGTATCGGCGGAATCGGAAATCGTTCCGACCTCCTTTTCCTCGAATGGTGCGCTCTTTTTTGAGCCGGAGGGCAGTTTACCGAAAACGGCGATAACCACACATTCCAAAAGCAATATCGCGATACATACGCATGCGGTAATCACCACCGACATATATGCCCGGTCGTGTCCGTTCACGTCCATGTGTTTGATGATGATGCCCGCGAACGCCCAGATGACGGTAAGACCGTACACCGGATCTTTGGCGAAAAGAACGGTTGCGAAAGCAATCAACGTCCCGACGATAAGAATAATGACCGTCCAAAGGGAAGCGGAAAGCCCGAACCCGGACCAGTCGATACTGACCAGATATGTGGTGATGTTCGCGATGGTAGCCACCGTAATCCATCCGAAGTAGATCGAAAACGGGAGGCGGACGAGTATCTTTTCGGCGAGGGACAAATTCTTCTTTCGCAGAAACAGGCGGATCAGAATCAAACAAAGCAAAAGTCCGAGCATCAGTGCGACGGACAGAAGGAGTTGCTCGTAATGCCAGGAGAAAATCCAGACGGTGTTGATCAGCGAGGACAGTACGAATACCACGCCGACCTTACGCATGGTTAAATAGGAATCGGCATCCCGGTTTTTGGAAAAGAAGATGATTTGGTAAACGGCGTAAGCGGCCAGCAATACGTAGATGACCGACCAAACGCTGAAGGTGATTCCCGCCGGAGCGAAAAGGTTCGGGTAGGAATCGGAAATCTCGGCGGTGGTTTTTCCGTTGATCGGCAAGAGCATGGCAAGCGCGTTGACCGCGACCATCAATAGAAAAGAAAGAACAATCAGGATTCGGAGAAAAGAACTTCGCTTGGTTTCTTCCATAAGCATACCTCCCGGAACACGATAAAGCGGAATGAAAAGAATGATAAATTCATTTTACATGAAAAAAGTAAGATGAAACGTTTTTTCTCGAGAATCTTTGCCTTTACATACATTACGTTACGTCGTAAAATAGTTAAGAAACGTACTGGAGGGTCTGAAATGTCCGAAAAATGGGGGAGAATCGCCGGAATACTCATTATATCGACCGGCATTGCCGTCTCCTCTGCGTGTTCGGAACCGGTCGAAACGACATCGGAACCGACTCGTTCAAGTCTTGAAACCGTGCCGTCGGAAACCGTGATATCCTCCTTTTCGGAAACATCGGTTCCGGATTGGTTTCCTTTATCGGACACGGAAGGGACGCTTCTTTCCTATGCGGACAATCCCGCTCCCGTTTTCGCTTTCGATCCCGATGCGGATCAGCTCCTCGCGTATTGCTATGAGCAAAGCGGTTCATATCTTCCGTATGTTGTAAGCGAAGCGGTCCCTGCGGACGGCGCCCCTCATTTGCTGTACATTCCGGATTATGACCGGAGTTATTCGGTGCTTTTCGATCGGGAACACACGGTATGGAGAGTTTTTGATCTTTCTCCGGGCGGACTTGCTCCCGAAGGGCGGGAATGGATCGTATACTACGATCGGGTTTTTATTACGGAGCGATCATCCGAGCTCCGGCGGGAATCGGCCTTGGGTTCGACGCCGAGATACTATTCGATCGAAAGCGGCTTGTATTATCCTTTCCGGGACGGCGGTGTCACGTTGGCAACGGATATGAACGGGGACGGGGCGACGGAAATGGTCAATGTCCGTTCCGAGAATTTCGCGAAAAAGGTGAACTTCGATTGCTTGGTTCGAATCAACGGCGAGGATGGTTTTGTGATTTCGGATGTTTCTTCCTTTTCGGGCGCGTATATCACCGATACGGACATATCGGACAGCCGGAAAGAAGTTGTTTTTGAATATACGGACGGAAACGGAACGCCGGTATCGAGGATCATGCGTTATGACGGAAACAGTATTCGCTCGAAGGTTTTTTACGGAAGGATCGATTGTGCCGGGGACGGAAAAGTGAGCGTATGGACGGAGGACCCGGAGAATACGGCAAGTGTTCCGGTTGTATATATCGTGAATGATCGCTTCGAATTTGCAAAGGCGTAAGCGAAGTTATTAACGGGAGAAAAAGAGGAGTGCTTGAAATCGTTGATAATCTAATATTTATGGGGATTGCGGCGTCAGTGATCGCGTTGCTGATGCTGTTGGTCGCGTGGTTAGGGCGGAATGTCTTTTCCGGAACGTGGTTTCAAACCGGATGGATTATTGCGATGCTGCTGCTTGTGATACCGGTGACCTGGATCATCGGCCGGGTGAATATCGAATCGGGATTTACGGATAAAATCCTCCGGCTTGATCGTTTTCGGACGGTATATATCGGATTCATGGACCAGTCGCTCTCCCACATCCTCGGGATTTCTCCGGACGGTGCGGCGTATTCCTCCGGACTGATCCGGACGATCGGCGATTTTCCGGTAAAAACAGTGTTGTTTATCCTGTGGATCACGGGCGTCATTGTTTTGTCCGCCGTCAAGCTGTATCGGTATTACTCCTTTCGAAACATGATTATCCAAAAGAGCGAGCCGAGCGATGAGCGTTGGATATTCGCGATTCCCGACCAAATCCGGTCAAAGATCAAGCTTCGGGATGCGCAGATACCGTCCCCTTTTGTCTTTGGTATCTTTCGTCCGACGGTTGTGATGCCCGGTCATGCCGAGAATAAGGAAGATATCTGCTTTGCCTTGATGCACGAGCTTCTTCACATTGAGAGAAAAGATCTTCTGACCAAAACGATTGCGGAGGCCGTCGCGGTTCTGCACTGGTTTAATCCTTTCGCGTGGGTAATCCGGAACCGGGTGACCCTTGCCTGCGAAAACGCTTGTGACGAAGCGGTCGCCGATCGCCTGAACGAGGAGGGGCGCAAGGGCTATGCGATGGCGATACTGGATTTTATGGATTATTCCGCGGCTCCCGAACCGAATTATCCCCCGACGCTGATGTCTTTTTCCGGAGATGCGGACCATGTCAAGACACGACTCAAAAACATCATGAGATACAAGAAAATGAGCCGGTCTGCACTGGCGTTCTCGGTTTGCGTGATTCTTCTGGTGATTTCTATCGGTCTTCTGACCGGGTTTTCCCTGACGCTGTCGGTCAAAAACGCCCGTCCCGATCCCGCGGCGGAAACGGTTCCCGAGACAGAGCCTTCGGAGACGGTTCCGATCGAGAGTTCGACAGAGACGGAGCCGGTCGAAAATCCGCCGCCCGTAACGGAGGCATATTCGCAAGAATTATATGTGTTTTCCAAGGGCGAGAATACAACCGTCGTCGGCAGGAATATCCGGGAGTCGGTTTCCGGTTACATCGACGCGACCGACGAGGCGATTCGGTATTCATCGGATCGAACGGCGGTCGCTTTTCGGGTGATTTCAAGCGAGACGGGAAGGACATCGCTTTATTATTCCGACGGAAACGCCGTGACGGCCATCGCCGAAGAACCGACCGAATTTCATATTTCTTCGGACGGATTGACCGTTGTGTACGCGACGATCGACGACGGATCGGAGACCTCGGTTTCGATCCGGGTGTTCCGCGCGAACGTCGGGACTTCCGGGAATACGATATCCGGACAGCGGGGAGTATTTTCGATATCGCCGGATGCGAATATCATCGCATTTTCTCCGAGCGGTTCCGTCGCCTTGTTTTCTGCCGCTGACGGCAGTTTATCCGTTACGGATCGGGAGGGGATTGCGCTGGCCGTGTCCGACACGGCGGATTTCTTGTATCGGGTAACGGAGGAGAAAGGAAAGACGGTTCTGCGGGCGGATACGGAAGAAAAATCGACGGTGCTTTTTTCCGGCGCCGATTTTTCCGAAGCCGGATTCGTTCGTTTGATATTGGACCGGGATCGATCGAACGCTCTGATTTTTTCCGACAGAAAAGCGGTCACGATGATCGACGGACGCCGGACGGTCGCCATCGAAAAGGCGTCGGGAATGCTTTGTCCGATGGAAACGACCGTCCTTAACCGATACTCTCTTCCGGGCAATGTCATCCTTTCGGTGGAAGAAGCGCGGGACGGAATCGTCGGACAGGCGTCCGTTTTCGGCGTATACGAAGGACAGAACCGGAGCAAAGGGGCCCGGATTGATCCGGAAGGTGCCGTTGAAACGGTGTCGATCGACGGGTCGGTTATCGGAGTAAGCCGTGACGCATTCCGTGTCGTGTGTGCTTCGGGCTTGGGGGATTCGGTCTTTATTGATGATGTGTTCGGGAACAAGAACACCGAACCGGTCGATATTCCGGGAACCATCTCCTCAGAAAGACAGGTGAAGTTTGCCGGTGACCGGTCCGTGTATTATCTCACGGAGGACGGAACACTCCATCGGATCAGCTCAACCGGGAAGCCGGCCATGATCGCCGGTGACGTATCCGATTTTGCTCTTGTTTCCGTGGGCGGACGGACGGAATTGTTTTTTATGACCGACTTCCGGGCGGAGCAGTTTGAAACGCCGGACGGACCGGTCAAACGATACGGACGGTCTCTGTACTCGGCGGAATTCGGTGCGGTCGGCATCAGTCGCCTCGTTGATACGTTTGTTTTACGCGTGGATTCCGGTTCGTACGGAGTGATATACGAACGGGTTTCCCGGCGTTTGGTCGGTTCCTCCGGATGCGTTGCATCCGTGGACATATATTACGGTTCGAACGGAAAAGATTTCGTCGAAATATTGAAAATCGGCTGAGCCGAGAAAAGGAGAGAAAAATGCAGAAGGTAACCGAGTCCGAAATGATCATCATGGACCTGATTTGGGATGCGGGGAAAAAGGTGAATTCCGCTTATGTAATCGGAAATCTTCCGGAAAACGTCAAGTGGAAAATGACCACGGTCACGACATTTCTTTCGCGCCTGACCGGCCGGGGAATGCTGAAGATCGTCGAAAAAAAGGGAAGGACCAATTTTTATCTTCCCACGATGTCCCGGGAGGAATACTCCTTGCGTGTCACCCGAGACGCGATGCTCGGGACGGGGATCGGCCCCATCAAAAACCTCATAGCATCTTTGTACAAGACAAACGATATCAACAAAAAAAGTATCGCTAATCTGAAAGACTGGTTGTCCGACGAGGGCTTCGCGGACGAAAGCAAGGAAGAATAAGTCCTTGTGAAGGCAACAAAGCGACAACGAAGGTTCAAGGGACTGTATCGCCAGAGTCTTTCGCTTCTTGGGGCGAACTTTTCCGCGCTTCTCTGGTTTGAGGTGCTTTATAAGCTGCTTTCGTCGCTGGTTCTCTATCCGATCATCCTGTTTTTTCTCGATCTGGCCATCGATCGCTCCGGGCTGGAGTTTCTGACCGACAAGAATTTCTCGACATTCCTCTCCAACCCGGTGTCATTATTGATCGGAATTCTGCTTGTTCTGACAACGGTCGTTTTTGCGCTGTATGAATTATCCGCTCTGACCGTATTGTTTGAGATGAGTCGTACCGGACAAAAGGTGAACACGGTTGAGGTCGCGTTCGCCGGACTGACCCGGCTCCGTAAATTTTTTCACCCCGGAGGGTTTATTTTTTTCTTCGTGATCCTTGCGGCGACGACACTTCTTGATCTGCCGTTTGCGTCCTCGCTGATCTCTGTGACCGGCATACCGGATTATCTGGATAACACCTTTTTGAAGAAGCCTCTCATGTATGCGGGACTTATCGTCCTGAGCGTTGTGGTGTTATGGCTTTTCTGGTCGTATATATTCGTGATCCACCATACGGTCCTTCATAACCGAAGCCTGAAAGAGGCCGTCAAAGCTACCCGAAAAGCAGTGCACGGACATCGCGCGGGGCTTAATTTGAGATTTCTGATCTGGTACTCCGGTGTCTTTCTTGTGCATTTCATCGTATATACCATCGTAATTTTTCTTTCGGCAGGAGTCATCTCGGTGGTTTTTCCGGCCGAATCCGCTCCGTCCGCTTTTCTGGTCTTTTCGCGGTGGGTCGGACATGCGGCGACCTTTTTGCTGTACAGCTTTTTCACTCCCTTCTTCTTTGTAATCGTCAGCGCGTATTTTTCCCGTCTCAACGGCGAAGCCGTAGAGGAAGCCTCGACCGGACAGGGGCAATTTTCGATTCGTCGATTCAAAAGTCATCGGCTGATCATGGCGCTTGTGCTGGTAACGATCGTGGCGGCAAACGCGGGTATTTTCAACCGCTCGCTTACCGACGGGATAATGCGAAGAATCGTTCCTTTTCGAACGACCGAAATAACGGCGCACAGAGGAAGCTCGCTCCGCGCACCGGAAAACACGCTGGAGGCGATTGAAAAGGCGATGGAAGAGGGTGCGGATTTTGCGGAAATCGACGTGCGGATGACCGCGGACGGGTACGTCGTTTTGATGCATGACGCCTCGCTCCAGCGGACCGCGGGTGTAAAGATCAATGTTTGGGAGATCAGCCGGGAGCGTTTGGATCAGCTCGAGGCGGGATCCTTTTTCTCCTCCGAATATTCGGGTGCGCGCATTCCGTCGCTCGAGGAGGCGATTGATGTATCAAACGGAAGAATCCGTCTGAACATTGAGATCAAGCCCTCGTCCGAAACCCCCGATTTGGCCCGGGAAACGGCGCGAATCATTCTCGAAAAGGAATGGGAGCGCGAATGTGTCGTCACGAGTTTCAGTCGGGAGGCCTTAAGCGATGTGAAGTCGGTTTCTCCGGAAATTCGGACCGGTCTGATTATTACCATGCCGCTCGGAAGCTACACAAGACTTATGGATGTGGATTTCTACAGTCTGAACGCGCTTTTTCTTTCGGCGCGCCAAGCAGAAATGATTCACGCGCTCGGATACGAGATTCATGTCTGGGGTGCAAAGGATGCTCAGACCATTCGGCGAATGGTCGAGTACGGTGCGGACAATATCATCACGGCCGACCCGTTGTTGGCAACGGAAACGATTTACTCACACAGCGCGAACGACTATGTCATTTTTGTTGCCGGGCTCTTTTTTGAATCGCCCGAGTTGGTCAGTCGGGGGGTGACCGTTTTTCCCTTCCGTTATTAGAAAACAAGCGAATCAAAAAGCGAACATATATTCAAAAGCGACACAAATGGGACAGCCGATGGGCGATAATGAGGGGGAAAGAAAGTCCTCCGCCGAATCACCCCGCTCGAAAGGAGTCGTCGTATGGATCCCGTTGTACCGATGATGTTTGTTCTGCTGTTTATTTTTTTAACCTGGTTTTTTAAAGAAATCGCAAAGGATTTTTTTCAGTCCGATCCCTGACCGTCCGATCCTCCGTTTAGTGAGATGTCTTTCCGGCATCTCCGGTTTTTCGGCGGATTTTGTTGATTTGAGGGCGAAGCGTGATTTTCCCGACCGACATATTATCGGGCGTGTCGATCACGTACGCGACATGATCCGCAACCTGTTCGGGCCAAATCGCCGCCCATGGATCCGGATCGGGTTCAAAATCCAGATGATCGTAAAACTCGGTCCGGGTCAGATCCGGTTGTATCACGGTGACCCCGACCCCGGATTTTCGAACCTCCTCGAAAAGCGAATCAGAAAAATGCGACAAGCCGGCCTTGGTTGCCGCATACGCACAGCCGAAGACGCTGTCCTTATCGGCGGTGACCGAAGAAATATTGATGATTTTTCCCTTTGATGCTTTTAGCGCGCGCAAGGTAAGGGCGCACAGTAAGATCGGAGCCTCGAGATTCACGCGGACCATCCCGGAAATGTCTTCCGCCTTCATTTGTTCATGCGGTCCGAATCGACCGATTCCGGCGCAGTTGACGAGCAAATCGATTGTGTCGGCTTCTTCCAGAATGCGCCGGATACATGACCGGACACTGCCTGAATCCGAAAGATCACAGGGGATGCGGATCAGGCGGCCGGAAACCTCCGGTGCATTGAATTCCCGACGAGCCGGCGCGTATACATTCCACTCCTTGCGAAGAAGCATGGCGGCTATCGCGCTTCCGATACCGGATGATGCTCCGGTGATAATTGCGTTTTTCGCGGACCTTTCCGACAAAACGGAAGTCAAATTATCATTTTTCATAAAGTGAATATTTTCTCCTTCGGCAGATATCGGGCGAGGACGTCCAGATGTTTTTCGCGAATCAGATGCATTTGATCCTGAGAAAAGGATAGCACATCGTCTTTTACTTCGTAATCCGCGGCGAACAGCCGGCTGTCGGGGCGGGACTTGGCGATGTTTCCGAAAAAACTCCGATTCATCCGGAAAAATCCGTGACTCGCGTCGCGAATGTTCTCCGCGGGAAGCCTCGAAAAGACCTCCGCGTAGAAATCCTCATACACCCGATCCGGAACCTCGCCGATAAAGATCGGGTCAAAACAAAGGCGGATGTGATGTCCGGCGGCAATTGCGGTCTCTGCGGCGTGAAGCCGGGCCTCGGTACCCGGCGCCCCGTTCTCGAAGCGACCGGCAATCTCTCGCGGCGAAAGAGAGAAGGCAAAAAGGATATTTTCGGAAGGCGGTATTTCCGTATAAATGGACGTGACGGCGGACTTGCTGCGAAATTCCAAGGTCAGCCCCGGGTGATTCCGGAGAGCATCCGACAACGTGCGTACGTAGGGAAATGTGTTTTCAAATGCCGGAAGGTCGGTATCGTAGGATAACGCCAGAAGCATCGATTCGTGTTGCGCGGCTTCCTCCCGAATGGAGCGGATAAAGTCATCGGTGTTGACGAACGCAACCGTATACGCGGAGGGATACATCCCCTGAAGGAAGCAATATTCGCAGTCAAACGGGCAATTCAGGAGAAGGCTTGCGTAGAAAAAAGCCTTGAAGCCGAAGCTCTGGCAGACCTCCGGTCCCGGAAAGACATGAGGTCCGGGTTGAACGGCAAGAATCAGCGCTGGGTAACGTGCCTGCCAACGCGTGTCCTGACGGGGGCGATTGAAGACGTCCTTGTAATTTCGAATAAAGACGCGCGGGACGTCGGGAAATCTCTTGAGGATGTGAAGCGCGACCGGTGATTCCCGGGCGGTTTCCTCAATGTAAATCGTCCGAAATCGACGGGTTCCGGAGATGTCGGAGGACATTTTCAAAAGCGTTCTTCCTTTCTTTTTTATCGACCGGCTTCGGATAATCGTCCGCACTCGGCAAGGTTTCGACCGGCATGCCCGACAAGATGGCGCGCCGCAGCTCGGCAATCAGTTGGTTTTGCATCTGAACCGTCAGGCGCAGTCGCCCGGAAATCGGTGCGATGTGCTCGCGCAAACATCGGTCGGAGCATTTGTTCGAATCCGCCGCCGATCGAGCGGCCTCCTCGAGAATTCTCATCACACGCGGCGCGTTTTCGAGAAGGAATCGGTCAAGGACTTTCATGTCCTCAATTTTCGGCTCCAGCGAATCCGACACGAGCTTTACGATCAATACCCGACGGGTGCTCAGAAATTGCCCGGCGGCTTCCGCGATCCCGGCCGATTCCATGTCGCAGATCTGAGCGTCCGGATACCGCTTAAAAACCGGATCGTCCCCGCTCCGGACGAGGTGCGGTACACAGATGCAGACCGCGTGCGGAATCGGTTCGGACACGGCAAGCGGATAATCGGGGTAGTAGTCTCTTCCGGTATCCGCGTCGCGGACCTTATGCACCGCAACAAGCGTGCCCGACGGCAAGGCCTCATCGCGAGTCCCGCAGAAGCCGAAATTACAAAGAAAGGTTTCCTCCGCCGAAAGCCCCGGGCGGGAAAGCAGCTGCGTTGCGGCAATCGCGGCGCGGAGCTTCCCGGTACCGGAAATCGCCAGAGTGACCGACTCGCTCTCGAAAACCGGGAGCGCGCGGGAGCGCATGTCGCGCTTCAGGCGAAAATGCGAGATCAGGGGATCCGCTTCTTTTCGTAAGGCGGTGACGATTATAAGCACAATCAAATCCTCCGGGGAACAGGGTTCGGTCAGGCGGGGCGCATCGATCAAGCCGGAAACACCGGTGCTTCAGGTCGCGCGATTCCGACCCATTTGCTTGGATAAATAGAGCCGATCGTCGGCGACATGAATCATTTCCTCGATACTGCCGTGGTCGCTAAAACAGGAGACGCCCAGACTGATGGTCAGAATGACCGGGTTCCCTCCGAGAACGATCGGGATTCGCTCAAATCTGGATCGCAGGCGCTCCGCCTGAGCCAGTGCGGCGTTCCGGTCGGTATCCGGAAGAAGAACCATATACTCGTCTCCGCCGATGCGAAAAACGAAATCGGACTCCCGGCTGTTGCTCAAAAGAACATCCGCGATATGACGGATTACCTCATCGCCTTTGGCGTGTCCGAAGGTATCATTGATCGTTTTAAAATTATCGACATCAAGCGCGATCAGAGAGAAGGTGCGCTCCGGATTTCCGTTGCATCGTGTAAACAAAGACGCCTGCTTCTTGAGAATCTCGTAAAAATATCTCCGGTTGTACAGACCCGACAATTCGTCCATCCGCGAAAGCCTTTTGAGCATTCGGTTTTTTCGTTCGAGCTCCGCTTCGGCTTCCTTCAGCGCGGTGATATCGCGCGAGGTTCCCCACGTCCCGATGATATTGCCTTCAAGGTCGTAAAGCGGATACTTGAATGCCGAGAACCAATGTGTTTTTCCCTTCGCGTCGGTCCATGACTCAATCCGTGCGATCAAGGGCTCGCCGGTCTCCATGATTCGTTTTTCCTCCGCGAGTGTACGCTTGAAAAACTCGGGCGGGAAAAAATCGCCGTCCGTTTTTCCGACCATTTCCTCCGGGCTGCTGAATCCGAATTGGCGCACATGGGCCAGGCTGTTCCAGATGAATCGGGAATGCTTATCCTTAAAATAAATGGTATCCTGCGATGAATTTCGAATCGCAAGAATCAAGAGGGACTCGGGGATGACCGAATCACCCGGTCTGCCGGAGGGGGCATTCATTTCGTCAAAAAATTCTTTATCGTTGCTCATGGCGGTGCTTTTCCTCAGATGATGCACTTATCAATAAAACCCAGCTAATTATAGTACCGAAGTGTTAATAAACAGTGAATTTCCCCGGGGGCGTGCCCGGCCCCGTTCTTCGAGACCACTTCTTCCGATTCATTTGCCGTGGTAAAATGATTCGGTAGAATTCGTGCTTATCGGGAGGGCAGAGAAGATGAGGAATGCGAAAGAACCTTCACCCCGATTCGCCGCGCCGGAGAAATCCGACCGCCGCCTTTTCCGGTACGCGCTCCTGACGTGGATCGCCTCATCGGTCGGTATTGTCTCCGATCTGATCCTCGGCTGGTCGAAGCCGGGCAACATCGGCCCCGGCGGCATCATCCAGGTCGGTTGGGCGGACTATGCCCTGTGGCGGCCCGGCGTATCGATGCTTCTGGCCTCCGTCGCGTTTCCTTTCTATCTTCTCGGGATGGTCGTGTTTTTCGAAAAGACGCGCGCCACCTTCCCGCGGCTCGCACGCCTTTTGCGTATTACCGGCTTCGCCTCCGCCTGCGGATGGCTTCTGACGCACGCGTTTTTCTGTTATCCTCAGTACGTTTTTGCGTATCTGAGCCAACGGGGCGTGCCGACGGTCGCCGCAAATCTCGCCGGGGAGCTCCTGTGGATCCTTCTGCCCTCGCTTCTGATCTTCATGCTTTTGATGGCCGTGACGCTTCTTCTTTTCGCGGGCGCGATCCTTGCCGGAAAGACTGAATATCCCCGTCCCGTCGCTCTCCTGAGCCCGATTGCGGTCGCCGCGATCCTTTCTACGCTGCGCCTGATCTTTCCCTCCTCCGCGCTCGTTCTCGGTCTGACGACCGCCTCGGTCCACATCGGAATGTTCCTGCTTTTCGGGTATATTACGGTGAAAGAGGGGCGGAAAGGCTGAAGTTACGGCGTCCTCACGTATTACCTCGTCGACACCGGAGGCGTTCTCTCACAGGTCCTGGCCGAACTCGACCACACCGGCGCGCTCATCACCCATTACACCCGCGGAGCGGAGCTCATCAGCCTCTCGCGCCCGGGCGAAAAGCACTACTACCTAAACGACGGGCACGGTACCGTCCGCGCCCTCTCGGACGCCGATGGCCAAGTGACCGACACCTACCTTTTCGATGCGTTCGGAAATCTTCTTTCAAAAACCGGTACGACCGAAAACGACTTCCTCTATTCCGGCGAGCAGTACGATATAAACACCGGCTTCTACTACCTGCGCGCCCGTTATATGAATCCGTCTACGGGCACATTCACCTCCCCGGATGCCTATGCCGGCACGATTTTCGATCCGGTCTCCCTGCATAAGTATTTGTATGCCAACGCGAATCCGGTGATGAATAGGGATCCGAACGGGTATTATACTCTGACGGAAATGGAAACATCAATGGTGATTTCAGGGATCATCGCAGGAACGATGAACTCCATTCCGAGCGGGATCATGCGCCTGATGAACGGTGCCTCCATGGATGGAAATTTCTGGTGTATGTTCGCGACAGAATTCGTCTTCGGGTTTACGATGGGGGCACTGTTTGCCGGACTTATATATTTGGCAGCAAACTGTATGCTGATCGCCCATCTTCTCAACGCCTATTTTGGTATAATGACAGGAGTATTTGCGTGGAAAGCAATTGATGCTTTTCGGAACGGCAACATCCTGGAAGGGATCTTGTATAGTGCCGGAGCGATCCTGAATTTATTCCTCGCGACCAGGATTTATTACAAAGGAAACGGTTTGGGTGGATTCAATCCCTCGGCCGGCGCGAGTGGAGCCGGCGATGATGCGGCAGATGCGAGTCAGGACCTATATGACGGCGCTAGAATGACAACAGATGATGCGCTTACGGCGGCGGAAGATTTTTTGGGACCCGGCTATAGAGATATGGGTAATGGAAGATTTGTCTCTGTTGACGGAACACGTCAAGTTAGAATTGGAGAGTCTGATATCTTGGGCTTGCATGGCGGAGGCCCACATATTAACTTTGAAACAATGGTTCCGAATCCTCTTAAACCAGGTAAAATGACTATACAAGATAATATGCACATTTTTTTGGAGGGTTAATTCATGGAAGAAATAGTACTTAAACAATTGAAGAATATGGGTCTATTGGGAGAAAAAGATGATTGGGTAGCAAAGAATGAAATTGAAGTTAATGCAAACGAAGTGATTATAAAAGGAAACAAAATAGGCCTGATTATGCTTGCGGATTATTTAGCTCACATTGCCATTCATTATAATTCAGGACAGCACATACATTTGGATTATGACAATTTTTTCGATAAGGCAAACTGTGAACTTATTATCGAAAAAGAGTAACTCAAAGCGTGAAAACATATTCGGTAGTGTAAATTATGAGTGCTCGCTGAATATCCCGGTCGACTTTTCGAAGTACGTTATGGAGACGGAGATACCCTTGGCCGACATGAAAGGGGAAGAGATCGACGCAATGATCGCCGAGCTTCGGAAGATCGACTCGACGTTTGATCCTTCGAATTATCGGGTGTTGATTCATAATTGCACGCCAACGGGTGACAGCATCACTGTAACACTTTATTGCTATATCGGTGACGACATCGCAACAAACAAAGCATATTTGTTCTCTTCGGATGACGGCATTATAACCGAATTGCTCTATGTTTCGAGGGAAGTTCCCGTCCCCAATTCCGTCAAGGAAAAAAACTGGTCGAGAAGGTGAATCGGTTTAAGTCCGAGCTTCAAATCGACGACGGAGACGACACGAATATTGTGGAAGTGGAGGAAAGCTATAACTACCGTTGCGAGACGGGCGAACTGACATATGTGCGTATCGTATATCGTCAGGTCCTTGACGGTTATATTGTGGATGACTTTGTTGAAATGCCGATCGAGTGAAAAGGTTTTGACTAACACATCAGAACGGAGGTTTAAAGGATAATCATCAACGGAAAGGAGCTTCAACATGTATAAGTTCACGGCATGTGTTTTAATGGTCGGTCTTGTTTTTATGCTTGCGGGATGTAAAACGGTGCCGCCGAGCACAACAAGTGAAAGTACCGATGCCTCGCGGCAACAGGAAGCGTCAACGACCGGCAACGCGGAAATCGGAGAGGTTGTCAAGCAGGACCTGAGTATCCCGATCGACTTTTCGAAGTATGTTATGGAAACAGAGATGCCCTTAGCCGACATGAAAGGGGAAGAGATCAACGCGATGATCGCCGAGATCCGGAAGATTGACGCGACGTTCGATTCCTCAAATTATCGGGTGTTGATTCATAATTCCACGCCAACGGGTGACAGCATCACTGTAACACTTTATTGCTATATCGGTGACGACATCGCAACAAACAAAGCGTATTTGTTCTCTTCGGACGACGGCATTATAACCGAATTGCTCTATGTTCCGAGGGAAGTTCCCGCTTCCGGCTCCGCCGAGGAACAAAAACTGATTGAGAGAGTGAACCGCTTTAAGTCCGAGCTTCAGATCGACGACGGAGACGAGACGAATATCGTGGAAGTGGAGGAAAGCTATAACTACCGTTGCGAGACGGGCGAACTGACATATGTGCGGATCGTATATCGTCAGGTCCTCGACGGCTATATTGTGGATGACTTTGTTGAAATGCCGATCGAGTGAAAAGGTTTTGACTAACACATCAGAACGGATGTTTAAAGGATAATCATCAACGGAAAGGATCTTTAACATGCATAAGTTCACGGCATGTGTTTTAATGGTCGGTCTTGTTTTTATGCTTGCGGGATGTAAAGCGGCGCCGCCGGGCACAACAAGTGAAAGTACCGATGCCTCGCGGCAACAGGAATCGTCGGCGGCCGGCGACACGGAAATCGGAGAGATTGTCAAACAGGAACTGAATATTTCGATCGACTTTTCGAAGTACGTTATGGAGACGGAGATGCCCTTAGCCGACATGAAAGGGGAAGAGATCGACACGATGATCGCCGAGCTCCGGAAGATCGACGCGACGTTTGATCCTTCGAGTTATCGGGCGAGAATTCATAATTATACACCAACGGGTGACAGCATCACTGTAACATTTCATTGCTATATCGGTGACGACATCGCAACAAACAAAGCGTATTCGTTCTCCGCGGACGATGGGATTATAACTAAATTGAGCTATGTTCCGAGGGAAGTTCCCGCTTCCGGCTCCGCCGAGGAACAAAAACTGATTGAGAGAGTGAACCGCTTTAAGTCCGAGCTTCAGATCGACGACGGAGACGAGACGAATATCGTGGAAGTGGAGGAAAGCTATAACTACCGTTGCGAGACGGGCGAACTGACATATGTGCGGATCGTATATCGTCAGGTTCTCAACGGTTGTATTGTGGATGACTTTGTCGAAATACCGATCGAGTGAAAGGGCTTTGGTTGATATAACAGAGGGCGGCGCCAATAGGATATTTATAAAAAAGGGGCTCCTTTATCATTGATAGAGGAGCCTTTGGCGTATGACGATTGTCCGGGTCCGGATTCGGCTAGCTTTCGCCCTGAAATACCGTGTCGGTGTCCCGGCACAGGACCTGTACGGCTTTGCGCGGTAGTGTCAGCGCCGCCGTCGGAAGCCCGCCGGGCGGCATGAGGCGCTGACCCGCGAAGTATACGTTTTCTATCGTCTCGGGTTTTGACGGGTAGTTTGTTTTTTTTGGAGACTGTACATAATTTTGTGTAAAACTTCAGGGGACCATGCTTAATTAATGGACAAATAACGAAACTGGAACAGAGTGGGAGACACTCAGAAATCGGAGGCAAGACCGGAGGCGAGAAATGGGAGGAATCCGAAAGCAATACGACGAGAAATTTACGTAAAACGCGGTGAAGTGATCACATGCCGGTTCGCGGCCGGTTCGGGAAATCGCAGATGACCCGGGAATTTACGAAAATGTGTTGTGTAACTGGCGACGCAAGTACACGGCCAAAGGAGACAAGACATAATCTTCCGACTTCCCCTCAATGACTTGATATCCCTTGATTTAAAACGCATTCTGCTTATTCTGCCACCAATGGCGTGGTAGAACAGGCAGAAAAGTGGTAGAATAGGCACAAGGCGTTCGAAGAGACGGAGGCGAAAATGATCGAGTCAGGCATTTTAGAATTTAAACGAAGTTATACCGATGAAATTAAAAAGGAGATCGTGGCGTTTGCCAACACAGAGGGCGGAGAATTGATCATTGGTGTGGACGATGACGGAACAGTTATCGGAGTAAATCAACCGGATCTGGTTTCCGCGCAAGTAGCGAATATGCTTCGTGATGCGATTCGTCCGGATGTGACCTTGATTACGAAGGTGAGCGTTGATTATGATCAAGACAGACCGCTCGTTCGTGTTGTGGTTAACAAAGGAATCAAAAAACCCTATTATCTTGCGAAAAAAGGCATGACATCCGCAGGGGTCTATGTTCGGCAGGGGAATACGTCTGCGCCGGCATCGGCAGATGCCATACGCGAGATGATACGGGAGACGGATCAGTATCGTTATGAAAGCAATTTGTCCTTTGACCAGAATCTGACCTTTGATTATTGTTCCGGGATTTTTGAAGATCGGGGGATTCGATTCGGAAAACCGCAAATGAGAACGATGAAAATGACAGACTCCGATGGAAATTATACGAATCTGGCAATGCTTCTTTCGGATCAATGTTTTCATACGATTCAATTCGCGTATTTTCAAGGAACGGAAATCGGAACATTTTCGGAACGACAAAGATTTTCCGGATCGATATTAAAGCAACTTGAAGATGCGTTTTATGCATTAAATCGCTACAATCGAACACGCTCTGAGATTTCCGGCCTGCGTCGAAGCGACAGTAGGGACTATCCTGAAAAAGTCTTACGCGAAGCGCTGATCAACGCAATCGTACACCGTGATTATGACCGTGACGTCAGCACAAATATCCGGGTTTTTGATGATCGCGTAGAGATCGCATCCTATGGCGGACTGCCGCCGAACACCACAATTGAAACCTTTTTACTGGGATTATCGATGCCCAGAAACAGAAATCTGGCGGATGTTTTTTACCGCCTGGAGTTGATTGAAGCTTTCGGTTCCGGAATACCGAAAATGACAGAGACGTACGAGAATCAAGGAAAACAAATCGATTTCAAAACTTCTCCTTCGGGCTTCATGATCGTCTTGCCGAATTTGAATTACAGAAAAGAAAAAAGTGCTTCGGGAATCCATTCACATGAGGCGAAAAGTGACGTGAATCCATTACTTGATCAACGAGCAAAATCTGCTGTCGAATTAATCCGTGCCAAGGGCTCGATAACAAGACAAGAGCTGGAAACGGCGTGGGGCATCAGTCGAAGTGCGGTGACAAATTGGTTGGATCAACTGATCGATCGGGGTGATCTGATTCGTATCGGACACGGCCGGAACAGCCGATATACGATTACGGACTTACCGGAGGATCATCCGTAGTCGGATCTTGGGAAGGACAGGAGACAATTCCGGAAAGCTCCTTACAAAAACCGGCACCACCGCAAACGACTTCCTCTATACCGGCGAGCAGTACGATATAAACACCGGCTTGTATTACCTGCGCGCCCGATACATGAATCCGTCTACGGGTACCTTCACATCCCCGGATGCTTATGCCGGAACGATTTTCGATCCGGTCTCCCTGCATAAGTATTTATACGCCAACGCGAATCCGGTGATGAACCGGGATCCGAGCGGGTATTATACTCTGACGGAAATGGAAACATCAATGGTGATTTCAGGGATCATCGCGGGAACGATGAACTCCATTCCGAGCGGGATCATGCGCCTGATGAACGGCGCACCCATGGACGGTAATTTTTGGGGCGCATTCGCAACAGACCGGAAGTGTCTAATGAAAACTCAGAAATATTATAAACGCTTTTTACAAAAGACAGGATGATCCCGATCGAATTGGGAAAAGAACGACAACGGATGCCGTGAGAAATGAGATTAAAACGGATCTTCCAACACATGGCAAATATCACACCCAAACGGAATCATAATCTCCATCCGAAACGCAAAGAGATCGTCATCCGCCGGTTCGCAGGTGATTTTCGTTTCGCCGTTATAGCGGGCGACGGCCTCCTTTAGATTGAGAATGCCGAAGCCGTGGTTTTTCTTGTCGCTCTTGGACGTGGAGAGGATATTGTTGTCGGAGATCAGGATTTTTCGGCTGGGATTGGTTTGACGGATGAGAAAGAAATTTTCGGTTCGGGAGAAACGGAGGGTGATTCGACGCTTTTCGGGCGGCATTTGGGATGCGGCTTCGATGGCGTTGTCGAGTAGGTTTCCGAGGATTGCGCAGGTGTCGATCGCGCTCATGCCGGCATAGGTGAACGCGCCGTCTATAAGAAGGACACAGCCGGCTTCCTCCGCCTTACGCTTCTTGTCAAAAAGGATCGCGTCGGCGATTGAGTTGCCGTTTCGGATCCCCGTGTCCGCGGATTGTACGGAGGCGTCGAGTTCCGCGAGGTAGGTCCTCATGCGGTCGTGGTCGCCGTTTTCAAAAAGGAGAGACAGCACGGTTAAGTTGTTTTTCATGTCGTGGCGGATTTTTCGGATCTCGGTGTCGGATTTCTCGACCGCCTCGTAGTATTGGGCCTGAGCCCGGAGGTAGTTGGCATTTGCGTCGATGAGGTCCTTATAGTATCGGTTCTCGGATTTTTGGGCGAAGATGAAAAACGCGATGATCAGAGCAACAAAATACAAGGTAATGTTGAGCACCATGAAGAAGATGACGGTCTCGGGAGATTCGGGTTGCGTAAAGAACCATGTAACGTCGACGACCATTATACCGGGGTCGACTTCAAATCCCCTGAATAAGTTGAGCACGACTTCCTCGAAAACGAACAGAAGGGTGCCGAGAAGTACGACGGTGCCCGTACGGACCGGTCGGTTGGCGCGCTTTTGGGAGATGCGTGACAAAAACCACACGAAGAGAAGAAGAAGAAGGCTCGACCCGATGTACAGGAGCGAAGAACAAAGGACGCTGTCGGTACGTTCGCCGATGTAATCGGGAACATAGGAAAAACGCTCGCCCACGGCGCTCATGATTCCGAGCGAGATAAACGAGACGACGGCTCTTTTCCATACTTTGCCCTCGATCCGGACGATGAACGTGATCCAGCCGAGAAGGTATATAAGCATCACCAGTAACCCTGAAATGAATTCGTTCCAATCGGTGTCGTATCGTTTTGCAAAATAGTACGAGAAGGTCATGGCCATGGCGCCGAGAAGTGCGATGACGGTGATGAAGACAGTGGTCGCCTTGATTTTTCTTATTTTCCAGTGGAGGACACGATTTACAAATAGAATCGACGAGATCGACATCGCGAACAAATCTGCGAAGTTAACGAAAAAATTGAGAAGAATTTCGACCGGGTCGCTCACGTTTACCTTCCGTTCTTTTTAAGAGATTCAAACATTTTGTTTTTAAAATCCGTGGTGGCGGATCTTGCGATCGGCAGAACATCACCGTTATCCATATGGAGCTCCGTTGTCGAAAATTTTCGGATATGAAGAACATTAACAATATAGCACCGGTGTACCTTGTAAAAATCACAATCGGTCCCCGAAAGGAGCTTTTCCGCCTCCGAAAACTTCATCCGGACACAGACCGGTTTGTCGCTTGTGACGAACCGGACCTCGTTGTTTTGGGACTCGGCGAAAAGAACGTCGCTCGCGTGAATGACGATCTCTTCCCCGTCACTTTTCAATGTGATGTTGATTCCTCTGCGAATATGCTTTTCAAGATCAAGCAGCGTTTCCCGGAGCTTGAGGCGGTCCGGCGGCTTACCGAGGAAACGGAAGGCCGCGACTTCGTAGCCGTCCATGGCCATTTCGGTGTGACCGGTGAGAAAAACGATCGGGACGGTCCGGGTGATTTTTCGGATTTCGGAGGCGGCCTTCATGCCGTCCATCTCCTTCATCTCGATATCCAGGAAGATGGCGTCGTATATCAAACCGAGCTCCAGAGCCCGCAGGATTTCACTGCCGTCCGCGTAAAGGAAGCAACTGACCTTATCCCTCCCGAAAAACCGCGTGATCTCGGAAGAGATTTGATTTCTGAATACTTCTTCGTCGTCTACGACAGCGATCCGCATTTGGCTTACGACCCTTTCTTTAACAATGAGATTATTATATCAAATTCATCAGCCGACCGCTTTCCCGTTCTCGAGTCGCACGATCCGGGTTCCGTATGAGGCACACTTGTCCGAGTGCGTTACCTGAAGGATCGTAATCCCTTCCGAATGATTGACCCTTTTGAAAAGCTCCATGATCTCCCGGGTCGAATTCGAATCGAGATTTCCCGTCGGCTCGTCGGCGAGGATGATCCCGGGATTTCCGAGCATCGCCCGGGCGATGGCGACGCGTTGCTGCTGGCCGCCCGAGAGCGTCGACGGCATGGATTTGCGTTTTTCGGTAAGACCGGTGATCGCAAGAATGTCGGTCAGCTCCTTTTCGAGACTTTTACCGGAGATGCCTTTGGCCGTGAGCGGCAGAAGGATGTTGTCTTCCACGTTCAGGTTCTGCACAAGGTTATAGAACTGGAAGATAAAACCGATCTTCCGGAGGCGGATGTCCGTGAGCTTTTTTTCGTTCATGGCATCTCTGGAAATGTCTTCGCCGCACACCCGGATCGAACCGTCGAATTCACGGTCGAGCCCGCCGATCAGATACAAAAGCGTCGACTTGCCGCTTCCGGATGCACCCATCAGAGATACGAATTCACCTTCCTGAACGGCCAGACAGCAGTTGTCGAGGACCTTGTTCGTCGCCTCGTTTTTACCGAAAATCTTGCTGACGTTATTGGTTTCGATTACGTTTTTCATTGCTTTCTCCTTTTCGATTGTGTTTTTACTCGTATTTGAGTTGTTCGGACAGTTTCATTTTCTTTGCGGCGCGGATCGGGAAAACGGAGGTCAGGATGAAGATGAGCCACAGAACGACGACAAGCAGGATGTATTCGACAAGTCCCGTGGTGACCTCGACGTTTGCCGTGATTGCGGTTAAGGCCAGGGAGATGGGGCGGATCATCAGAAGTCCCATCGGAACCGCCGCCAGCAGCGCGATTCCGGAAGATATAAGGCTCTCCAGGATGAACATGCGAGTGAGTTGTTTTCGTGAAAGAGAGGTAGAAAGGAGGATGGCGCACTCTCTTTTTCGCCCTTCAAAACCGATCAGAAGGTTGCTTACGGATCCGATGAAGGTCAGAGAGACACCCAGAATGATCGAAAGCGTAACGATCGACATGATGCCGGCATTGTTGCTTTTCGCGTCGGCGTCAAACTCTTCTCCGGTGAAGCTGAATGCGTACGCGCCTTTTGCGTATTTTTCGATGAGTCCGTCTACCTTGGCCGGCTGGTCCGTCCGGATCAGGAGCATACGCGGGTAATCGCCGTATATGTTTTTTACCGTTTTTTCGGAGAGAATGAGGGTGGCTCCGGAGGCGTCAAAGACGGTCGTGTTGCAGAGATGGACGACGGTGAAGGTTTTTTCGATCGGGTAATAGCTCTCTGTTTGAAAGGTAACGGTTACCGGAGAACCGACACGAAGGTTGTATTTTTGGGCCATCGACGTACTGATTGAAATCTCGTCGTCGGAAAGGACCGGCACATCCGGGATTCCCGTAAATGAATCGTATCCGTTATCGTCTATAGACAAAACCGTGATATTTGTGGCAGGTTCACTGTTGATCGTCAGGTGATCCGTACTGCTGTACAGGTATTCTGTGCCCTTTACGTCGGGCAGATCCTCAATAAAGCGAAAGTAGGCTGTTTTTTGAGTGGCGTTTGTCTCCACGTATACCTCGCTCGAAAAAAATCGGGTATCGATCATTCCGGATAGCGACGTCGCGATGGTGTAAACGACGATGGAGAGGGCGGCGGCGGTCGTGATCAGAACAGAACTGCCGACGGTACTTTTCTTGGTGTAGACTTCTGTGACCGCGAGCTTGGCGACCGGCTTTCCGGTTTGATCGAACCGGCGCCTGAGAAGCTTGGACGCGAAGCGCAGGAAATGAGGGAAAAGAAACGACAGGGAGATCGTCATGAGCGCGAACCGGATGATTCCCGTGAAGAATTCGGTCGGAAAGAACGCCAGTCCCAGGCTGACGGCGGCAAATGCGATTCCGATAACCGTCGTTACCCGGTTGGTCTTATACTCCGTGTCCTTGTTTGAAAAAATGATATCGCGAATCGGCGTTTTCACCGCTTTAATGACTTCTTTTATCGGGCAAATGCATTCAATCAGTATTGCGCTTGCGATGATGGCCGCGATCAGAAACGGGTTGATTTTACCGAGCGTGATGTCCATCGGCGTTCCGCCGCCGTCCTGAACCCGGATCATCGAACGGATGATGTTGTCACGGAGGAATATGTAGGATAAACAACCGGCAACGGAGCCGATGAGGCCGTAGAAGGCGTTTTCGAGAAGCAGTAAAAAGGTGGTTCTGCGCGTCGAAAAGCCCAGGCTTCGAAACGTGCCGACCACGGACATTCGCTCGGAGATGATCCGCTCGGAAATCGAGATCGTCACAAAGATGACCATGAGAACACAGACGGCGAACAACACAAAGAACATCCTTGCAAAATCTTCGATCGAGCGGTTCATCTCCTCATTGTTGAAAAGGGACTGTGCCTTCAGGTTCGGGTATTTCTCGCTCAGGTATTCGATCGTTCGGGACACTTCCTTGTCATTTTTCACGTCGATTGCGACCTGCGCGATTTTCATATCCGGGTTGAGGACGGACATGCCGTCGACGCTAAGAACGATCGTGTTTTGCGCCATTACTCCCTTACCGTGCGAGTCGACGACAGAAGCGATCGTATACTCGTGCGGTTTCTTTTTCACATCGTGCAATACAATCGGTTCGCCTTCCGAATAACCGTACTTATCGGCAAAATCTTTCGATAGTGCGGCTTCATTTTCCGAAAGGAGCCGGTCAATCGGAATCATACCTATTTCTCCGGCCGCTTTCGTGTCAAACCCTAAAATGGTGATCATATCCTGCTCAACATACGTATATTGGTCCGGAAGATCGTGAATAAAGCTGTTTGATGTAACATAGATTGCGATTCGTGTTCCTTCCGGTATCTCCGGATCCGTCATCAGAAAATCATCAAAATCAGTTCCGGAAACCAGAACGTCCATAGACCCCAAATACTGTCCGAAAAGATTCCGGAACATGCCTTTCAAGGCACCCGACATGTCAAAACTCAGGAGGGCCGAAAATGTGCATACCATTACGCAGAACACCACAAGGAGGGTTCGCAGAGGCTTTTTATAAACATTTTTCAGGGCATGTTTGAGCGCGATTTTCATATGGGTTATCCTTTCTTTGAATTATTTCCAGCGACTGATCCGGTTCTCCGGGGCAATGTACATTCCGTCGCCTTCCTTGAGACCGTAGACATCATAGAAATCCTCTGTCGTCGCCAAAATGGCATTTACGCGAATGGTGGCCGGACTGTGCGGATCTTCGGAAAGCTGGCTGATCACATCGGTATTGAGGATGAGCGTGCTCCATATTCTCGCGTAGTTCTCGAAAAGCTTCGTATAATCGTCCTTCGTCCGCGCGATGTTTGTTATGCATTCCATTGCGCCCAGATCCGCATAATTTTCACCGAGCGTCAACTGTCCGTCCACACGGTACACATCAAATACGGTAAAATAATTCTCGAAGTATTCCACGGCAACCCGGTTTCTTTCTTCAAGGGCGGTCCGATCGGTCGCGGGTAACCACGCGGGATCGTAGACGCCCTCGGCGTTATACTTAATGATGTTGGCGTCAAACGCGTGCCCGACTTCGTGCGCGACGACCGCCCCGAGTCCCCCCAAATTGGTGTAGTAGTCGGCATTGACGTCAAAGAAGGGCGCTGCCATGATGGCCACGGTGATGGTCACGGTATTATCGGTGTCGTAACAGGCGTTGACCATATGCATCGGCATGCCGAGCTGCATCCGGTTGCGCGGCTGGCCGATCTTTTCGATCGATTGTGCGACGGTATTCTTCGCGACATTCCGCTGAGTATCAAATAGATGATCCCCGAAAAGATCATTTATACCCGGATCATCCTTCATTTGTTCCAGGCAAAAACCGCCGGAAACAAACCGGATATTTTCGAGTTTTTGAAGAAGAAGTTGCCGTGCTTCCGGAGAAAGCCATTCGGAATTTCTGATCAGATCCCGGTAACTTTCCCGAATGTCTTCACACATCCGTGAGAATTTCTGATCCGTTTCTTCCGTGTAATAGTCCTTGACGTACAGATCACTTAAGACGAGCGGGAAAGAATGGTTAATATACCGGAGTGCCTGAAGGGCTAAGGTATCGTAACTTTGCGGAAAATACTCTTCATAAATAGGGTATTCGGACGCGATAAAGCCGCCGTACTGCGCAAGAAGGTAGTAGGCCGCCCATGCCTTCAATTCTTCCAGATTCTCTTCTTGATACAGGGCATCGAACGCCGTGAGCTGGCCTTTATCCATCACGAGCCAGCCCCCGTAAGGATTGCTGTCCATTCCGTCCATCCGCTCGAAATTTTGTCTTCCGAGGCGAGGGAGAGCCGCGTCCAGTTCCGCTTCACTTAACAGGGAAAAATACGAAAAGGGGTCTGCGGAGTTACTGATCTCATAATCGGTCGCCCAGGCGATATCAATAATCAGACGAATCAAATCCTGCGCGATTTTTTTACTTTCCCCGTAAGATTTTCCCATCACCTGAAGGGTGTCGATGATTCTTTTTTCATAGTCTTTTGCTAAATACGGATCGTCATTGATTTTTTGAAGCGGTATCCCGCACACTTCGGTGACCTGCTCCCATAAGATTCCATACTGATCCGGGTTAAAAATATCCGCATCCACAATGAGGTTACTGAAAGTAGAGACACCGTAATCCATCTTCAGTTCTTCGGCGATCGATATCAATTCATCCATTGTCCGGACGTCGCTGATCTTTTTGAGTTCCGCTTCGATTTCCGTACAGGCTTGGTCTTGGGCCGTATCGTCCGCTTGAAATTCAAGATACTGAAGATAGGCGTCGCGAATGATCTGTTCACACGAGCCTTCCGGATACTCTTCGGTACCGTTTACAACTTTCGCCACCGAGTCGGACAGTTGCCCGATAATGTCAATTTCCGTGAACGCTCCGGCCTGAGTCTCTCCATATTCCAATGTGGTGTTTTGAAGGGCCTCCAGGTTGACGAATCCGTAAAAATCGTCCTCGGCCCGAATCGAAGTGATCGGCGTGATATTTACCCGGGTTGTTTGCGTCGGCCGGATCGCCGAAACGGAGCAACCCGTAACCAGAAGGGCCATTCCGAGCCATAAGGCAGCTATTTTTCTGATATGCATGGGCGTTTTCCTTTCGTGATGATTCATTTGGCACTTGCCTGTGAAATCTTTTTATCACGAAGAAATCCGACCGAATCACAAGCCGTGGCGAACGGCAGAAAATGCGTGGTGAAATGCGGTGGGGGAGCATCGGACGGTGAAGTATGGGCAAGCCCGGGACAGTCCGAAAGCGCGGCGATGCGAAGGAATCGGAATATACAGTTTTTCCGGGATGATAGAGCGGTCCGGACGCTCGATCATGTTACCGCATGAGTGTTTTGTCGGTTCGGAAAAAACTCAAAAAGCAAGTCTTTTCGCGGCACAGAGACGGGACTTCTTATCTGCGTTGAATCTCGAAGTGAAGCCCCTGTGAGGCTTTCTCCGGCCAAAAATACCGGCAAACGGAGCACTTTCGTCGATTTTGCCGGTATTCGCGCCGAACGACGAAGTCGAATTAAGCAGATGATTTCATTCTCTCGGCAATATAAATACCGACTCTGTTTTGAAGGATATCAAGGAACTCCTCTGCGGTTCTCTCACCGTACAGGTAATCGTACATTTCTTCCTCAAAAATGAGGCGCAGGCAATCATCAGGAAGATAGAAACCAGAGCCGCTCAGCAAGAGCTCTTTATATATGTTTTCCCATGTGCCATCTGAAGGAAACGGCAGGTTAATACTCTCCTCCCGTGAGGACGATCCGTCGAATGAAGAACCGTGCTGAAAGTCGTCCGACGCGGTTGATATAAAGCTGTTGATATGCGCGTCGATGGCCGAAATCAAAACCGGGACTTCATTGTATCCGAATGCCGGGCTCATATTCTGAACGGTGGACGAGAGGAGAAAATCCATGAATTCAATTGCTCCCTCTTTTTGGTATGATTTACAATGAATCCCAAAACCCATGGATGCAGATACGATCGGCGGCTGTTTCGCTCCTTGCGGATACCCGATCATCGTAATTTCTGCGTTGAAAGATTGAGTTTCGTGTATGAAGCTTTCGAAATTTTTCAGAGTGGAAAAGCGAATAAGTCCTTGATCCGACGAATCGCTCCTCGTAAATTCAATTTCCTTTATTAGTTCCAGACACTCGTTTGAATGAAAAGATGTTGTTCCGTTTTCCCGATCGACATACATCGTCTCGAAGACCGGGTAAATCGACCATGGATTTTGGTCGGCAAAAAGCGATATGTGTTTCGATACCGCAAATTTTTGGAAGCCGCTTATCGAAAAATCCGTCAGTTGATTGATGTATTTTTCTTGAAGCACAATTCCGGAAATCGTGAAGAAAGGCGATAACCAGTATTGTTTTCCGTCTTTTCGAGAAGCAGACAAGGCGTTGACTGCAAACTCCTGTTGTTGTCCGTTGATATGCGAATCGATGGCCGGAGCGATATCCGCAAGTACATCCCGCTCGGTAAGTATAGAGATCTCACTGACCGGAAGGTAAAACATGTCCGGCGGGGACTCTCCGAGCACGTTCAGCACCATATCTTCGCGCGCGGAGTTGAGCGTATCCATACCGGTAACCTGTTGGTATGCTCCGTAATACACAATTTCGATCTGATATCGGGGGTTATTCTGGTTGAACAGAAAAGCGAGTGCTTGAACATCAGCTTTTCTTTCAACGATCTTTGAATCGGAGCAACCAAATCCGAATAAAGCAATAAGAATGATTAAGGAACCGATAACGAAAAGAAGATAGCTGCGGTTTCGTTTCATGCATTCGTTGCCTCATTTTTCAACACACCATCCTGAATGATCATTCTCCGATCGGCTAATTCGGCAACCTCGGAATCGTGGGTTACGACAATCACTGTTTTGCCTTCCTTATGAATTTGGCGGATCAGTTCAAGCGTTTCCAGTTTGGTTTTTCGATCCAGCGCGCCGGTCGGCTCATCCGCCAAGATCAGTTCCGGGTCATTGATGAGCGCGCGCGCGATGGCAACACGTTGCTTTTGGCCGCCGGACATTTGACTGACTTTGCGCCTTTTTAACTCCGGGATAGCGAGCTTTTCGCACAAGGCATCTATTCTTTTTTTGCGCTCTTTTCGCGGAACGCGGGAGAAAATGAGCGGTAGTTCGATGTTTTCGTAGGCTGTCCGGTATGGGACTAAAGCAAAATCCTGAAGGACAAATCCGACCTTCTGGTTTCGAAGCCTCGCCATTTCGCGGTCATTCATTTTTGCAGAGATCGGTCTCTCGAAAAAGAGCGTGCCGCCGGAAGGATGATCCAAAAAACCCATAATATGGAGGAGTGTCGATTTTCCGGATCCGGACACACCGGTAATGGCGATCATTTCACCCTTTTCGACGGAAAGATCCACACCCCGAAGGGCTTCGACCGGGACTTGCCGGTAGGGACGGTAGGTTTTGCAAATGTCTTTAAGTTCGATGTATGCGGACATATGGCTTAATCCTTTCTGAATAAATCCAGGGGTGACTTGCGGACGGATGTCATATAAAAGGGAAGGACGCCGATCAAAACCATGATCCCGATCACTCCAAGCGATATAAGCAGGTAGCTCCAGCGAAAATCGGCAATGAGACTATAGGCAACCTCGATTCCTTCCAGGCGGACAAAAGTGTATAGCGCAGTCCAGTACCCGATCAAAGCGGCAAACATTTTGGGAGCCATAACGATAAAGATTGCATCTTTCCAGGATAATCCGGAAATGAACCATACTGCCATTTCTTTTCGTTTGTTTACCAACGCGAGAAAGGTTCCGGCAATCAGCACCGCAAACCCGAGGCAGAAAAAAGAGAGCAGCAAAACAAAAAGTTCACTAACGGTTTTGCTGATTTCGTTTAAATACCGATCGACGAGTTGATCGCCGGTGTGTACGTGAGACTTGGAGCGAACGATCTCAGTCAGTTTATTACTCAGAACTTCCAAATCGACCCCTTCTTCCGGTGTGATAAAGATGTAATTTGAGTAGTCTCCGTACAGCCGATTCCCATTTTCATCGATGAGGCCATAGGTGAAGCCGATGTTGGGATTGGCCGTAATCATGTTTGCCACCTGCAAATTAGGGGACGTTGTCCCAAAGGATAATGAAACATTACCCTTCAAAAACCCGGCGATATAAACCTTGACGCTTGGTTGTTCCTTAAGAAACGCGGTTTCGTCCGTAACGTAAAAAAGATTTATAGTATCCCCGACTTGGCAAATACGACTATATTCTTGGGGTAATATCATCCGGTTCGGCTCATCCGGATTCGGATAATACCCTTCGGACAAGGGGTATTTTAATGATTGAAGTGCCGAAATATCGTAAAACAGCAGTTGAACAGCAAATTTTTCGTTTTGAAGCCAACAAGTCCTTCCGGGCTCAGCGCTTGCTACGCCGGGAACGGACTGAATCGAGAGAAGTTCCGTATCCATTTCTGTTTTATGGATATCCGGCGGGTAATCGTAAAGAAACGGCTCCATCAATGTATATGTAATTTTATTTTCCAGACCGCTCGCGCGAAAGATTCGGGGAAGGTATGTCGTTTGATCAATCCCGCAAAGCACAGAAAGACACATCATGGTAAGGAAAAACGTCAGAACCGAAAGAATCAGAAATTGAGGCAGGTCCCGGTACAGTGTTTTGCAAAAAAGGCTCGCTTTGCTCATTTTGCCTCCTCCCAATATGTTTTTCGAAAAACTCCGGAGAGGACAATATGGATGAGTGTGCTTATAAACAACAAGGCGGAAAAAATCAACATATTTATGAAGACATCCATTGCTGTAATTGTCCCAAACCACTGATTAACGGTCGGAATCAAAAACAGGCAGCACAAAGCGATCATACCGACTGCCAAAGATGAAATCATGACCATGATGATGAGTAGAAAAAAATGAAACAGAATGGTTCGACGAGGCGCTCCGACCATTCGAATGATTCTCAACTCGTCGCGCCGTAAACGGATCAAATACTGAAAGAGGAATACAACGCAAAACATACAAATGATTTCCACCAATCGGTAGATAAAAGAGTTTTGCGCGTACGCTTTTTCTGTTTCAGGCGTATATGTCGAAGGAAGATTCAGACTTTTTACGTTGAGGTGCCGAGCGACAGTTGAAAGGAATGAAGATTCTTCCAATTGGTTTAAAGGCTCACTAAATTCGACAATGACAGTATCACAAGAATCGGACAATTCAAAAAAGTGGCCGAATTCTGAATACAGACCGGGTGCTGGAATATGAACGGAATAAACGAAACTGATGATCGTGTGCGGCTCCGAGTCATTGATCCGAACCGAACCGAGGATTTCCCGAACGGGTTTCATGTCATTTAGAGTAAACGTATTGGGAATATAGCCGTCTGAGTCGGTAGTTGTCTCGCCCAATAACGTCATCACTAACTCTTCTTCAAATCCATGAGCGGTCATTAGCGTATTGTTTGAATTAGCAAATTTTATAGCCCCATCGTCAATGACCAGATCTTCTTCCAATTCCGGGGAAAAGGCCCAAAGCCTACTTTCGACCGTCCGGTTATCGCGAAGATGAACGATAACGGCATCCGACACGATAACTCGATCGATAGTTTTGGATAGGTTCGTGATATCTGAGATCAAACTGTCGATATTCGAACGCTTTGCGTCATCCGTAAAAAATGTGTATTGCGCTCGCAAATAGGACCGGTGCTGATCCTCTTCCCGATAAGTGTCTCGTGCGGAGAAATCCAGAAAAAGCATCGTTATGAACAGGGCACCACCGGCGAGGAAGAAAACGATGAAGGGAATCATATGATGACGCAAAAAAATAACGGTTGATTTGACGGTATCCAGCATGTTTTTTCCTTTTGACTTACCTTGGCTACCGTCTCTTGAGGCCGTAGCCAAGGTAAGTGAGGCTGATATTTTTTGAGTACGAATTTGTGTACTGTGTCGAACCGGCTACATACCATGTAAACCAATCGGTCATCACACTCATCCCGTCATTAACAATAACCGTATGCTTCGAGTCTCTTTGTGCGGTGCTGTTCGATTTTGTCTCTATATATTGATCCGGAGTATAAGGATAATTGAACACTCTCTTAGGTCCTTTTACCGCTTCAGTTTGGTATACACCGTCTGCGTCTTGAATTTTTACTTTTACCGTTACCGTTCGATACATCGTTGGTCCGTTCAAATCCTTCATGTTCGTTTTTGCGGAACTCTTAATCCATAGCCCAGGATCGGAGTTTGTGTTTTGAATCACGATCTCAAGGGTAAGCGGGGGAAGGGGGTCTGCCGCAAGAATCGGAATGGACGAACATCCAATGATCGATACGACCGCAATTAAAAAAGTCAAGAATTTTCTCATCGTTCTACCTCCATTATTGTAACATTGCATGCGCTAAAAAATCAAATATGATTTAGCCGACTAGCAAAATTTTACCCCCCCTGCCATTTGTCAAGAATGATTAATACCATGATGTTTTTACACGCTTATCTTTACTTTTCGAGAGATAAATGTATAATGATTCCATATCGATAAACGATGACGGAGACAGTACGCTGTTTTTGAAAGTCTCAGCGAGCCGGGGGCGGTGGGAGCCCGGTACGAGTAAAGATCAGCCGAACATCACTCCCGAGTTTCGGACCGAATAGTAGTAGGATCCGACGGTTTTCCCCCGTTACAAAGGAACGCATATGTTGGTATGTCGTACAGGTGGTATAGCGAAGGTAGACCTTTCGTCCTGTAGGGGACGGGAGGTTTTTTCTATTTTCCGTACCGGTGCGGCGAGGGAAGGTCCGCGAAGATGCGGGCGATCGTTACACGGAGGTTTTTATCATGAAAGTTCAGATCATGGACACGACACTGCGGGACGGAGAGCAGACGCCGGGCGTTGCTTTTACCGAGAACGAGAAGTTCAACATCGCGCGTATGCTCCTGGAGGAGGTCAAGGTCGACCGGATCGAGGTCACTTCGGCGCGGATCTCGGAGGGCGATGTCGGCGCCGCGAAAAAGATCACCGAGTGGGCCGCGCGCAAGGGGTTTACCGACCGGGTCGAGGCGCTGGCTTTCGTGGACGGCGGTAAATCCGTCGACTGGCTTTGCGACGCGGGGATCAAGAGGATGAATCTTCTTTGCAAGGGATCGCTGCGCCACGTGACGAAGCAATTGAAGAAAACGCCGGAGGAGCATTTTTCGGATATCGAAAAGGATGTCCGATACGCGGTTCGTAAAGAAATGACCGTCAATATCTATCTTGAGGACTGGTCGAACGGTATGAAGGATTCGCCGGAATATGTGAAAGACTTTATGGATTTTTGTGTGAAATTACCGGTCGAGCGATTCCTGCTTCCCGACACGCTCGGCATCCTCACACCGTCACAAACCTATGAATTCATGCGCCGTATGGTTGCCGGCTGGCCGGTGCCGTTTGAGTTTCATGCGCATAACGATTACGATCTGGCGGTCGCCAATTCACTGGAGGCGGTCCGCGGCGGAGCCTGCGGCGTGCATACGACGGTGAACGGCCTCGGGGAGCGGACCGGTAACGCGGCGCTTTCGTCGGTCGTCAGTGTGCTCAAGGATCACCTGACCGGGGAAGAGGCGGTCGACATGGCGGTCAACGAGGAAGCCCTCAGCAAGATCAGCAAGATCGTCGAGGCTTTTTCGGGCATAAGGATCCCGGGCAACAAGCCGATCATCGGCGAGAACGTGTTCACGCAGACCTGCGGTGTTCACGCGGACGGCGACATCAAGGACAATCTTTATTGCAACCGACTCGCGCCCGAACGCTTCGGGCGGTTCCGGAAATATGCGCTCGGCAAGAGCTCCGGCAAGGCGAGCGTTGCCAAGAATCTGGAGGAACTCGGCATCGAGCTCGATAAGGAATCGCTCGCGAAAGTGACCGCGCGGATCGTCGAGCTCGGCGATAGAAAGGAGAACGTGACGACGGACGAACTGCCGTACATCATCTCCGATGTCCTCGGCAGTAAGGAAGAAGAGTATCACATCAAGGTCAAGAATTATTACCTGTGCCATGCCAGAGACCTGTCGCCGGTCGCGACGGTTTGCCTCAACATCGACGGTGAACTGCACGAGGCGACATCTCCGGGCGACGGCCAGTACGACGCGTTCATGAAGGCGATCCAAAAGATCTATAAAGAGATCGGAAAGGAACTTCCGGAGCTGGTCGACTACATCGTCACGATCCCGCCGGGCGGCAAGACCAGCGCGTTGGTCGAGACGGTGATCACGTGGCGGAACGGAAAGGAATTCAAGACCAGAGGCCTAGACTCCGACCAGACCGCATCCGCGATCAAGGCGACCGCGAAGATGCTTAATGTTATCGACCGGAAGAGCCGGGTGGGCGAGCCTCACGAAGAATAAATAAGGCGAGCGTCACGGTGGATCCGTTTCGCGCACAAGAATAATGAGAAGCGTTCAAAACAAGTGCACCTCCGATGGCGGACGAGAGCCGAGGATTCGGAGGTGCGCTTCATTTTCTGGTCAATCCGCGGAAGGCACCGTCTTTTTGAGTTTTCGATAACAATCGTCGCAGTAGCCCAAGAGTTCCAGGCGATGGCCGGTGACGTGAAAGCCGTCTTCGGTGACCGCGCACGCGGTGCGCTCGTACGCGCAGTCCGAGACCGGACGAACGGCGTGGCAGGCGATGCAGACCGAAAGGTGCGTGTTCCGGTGCGTGTTGAGTCCGTAGAGGGTGGCGGTCCCGTCCGGCGACGTCGTACGGACGACGGTTTGGCACTCGGCGAAGGCTTCGAGATTGCGATACACGGAGGAAAGGCTGACGTCCGAATGCTTTTCGAGAAGTCGCTCGAAAAGCAGTGCCGCGGAGACCGGGCGCGTCTGATCCTTGAGCGTATCCCATACCGCGAGGCGTGCGCGGGTCCTTTTGAGGCCCTTCGGCCATTCCGGACAGCGGTCACTCATGAGTTACCTCCCGAGCCGGAAAATGATCACTCATGAGTTACCTCCCGAGCCGGAAAATGATCACTCATGACTTTCCTCCCGATGCCGCGAATAACCGAGACGCGACCGTAAGGCCTTCAAGCCGACGGCCGCGAGGAAAAATGCGGCGGCCAGAAGACAGATCGTCCCGCCGGGCTTGAGCCCCGCGTAGAAGGAGACGGTCAGGCCGAGTAACGTCGACAGCAGAGCGAAAAGCACCGACCAGAGGATCGTCGTCTTGTAGCTTCGTGCGATCTGCATCGCGGCGGCGACCGGGACGACCAGAAGGGAGGACACGACCAGTGCGCCGACGGTTCGGGCGGCGACCGAGACGGTCACGGCGGTCAGGACGGTAAAGACGAAGTTGACAAGGCCGACCGGAACACCCGAGAGCGCGGCGGCCTCTTCGTCGAAAGAGACATAGAAGAGTTCTTTGTACATGAGAAGGAACACCAGGAGGACAACGCTCGATAGGATCAATACCACGATGAGCTCAAAGGAGTCGATCGCGACGATGCTTCCGAAAAGAAAACTGTTGAAGTCGCTCGAGTTTTTGACAAAGCCCGAGAGGACGCCCGCGAGGCCGATGCCGACCGATAGCGTGATCGCGACGGCCAGCTCGGAAAAGGCGGGCATGCGCTTGCGGATCGCCTCGATACAAAGCGCGGCGACGACGCAGATGCCGACCGCGCCGAGGACCGGACTGAAGCCCAGAAGAAGGCCGATCGCGACGCCCGCGAGTGAGGAGTGCGACAGCGCCGATCCGATCAGAGAGAGACGTTTATGGACGACGACCGTACCGAGGCACGCGATGATTACGGAAAGAAGAATGCCGACGATGAAGGCTTTTTGCATGAAGGGATAAAGAAAAATATCCGTTATCATTTCCGGCCTCCGTTCTTCTGCGCCGCACAGGCGGCGCACTTGTCGGGATCGTGGCTTTTCTCGCAGTTCGCGCAATGGATGTGCTCGTAAACGTGGTCGTGCATAAGCGGGTGGATGTGCACGACAGTCCCTTCGGGGAGGTCGTTTTCGGAAAAATGCTTCTCGGAAAGGCACAGGACGCGGTTCGCGAAGGAGGCGATCTTCGCGATGTCATGGGTGACCATCAGGATCGTCGTCTTGGAGTGGATGTTGATATCGTGGAGGACCGCTAAGAGGCGGTCGACCGCGTCGGCATCAATGCCGACGGTCGGCTCGTCGAGAATCAGGATCTCCGGCCGGTTGGCGAGTACGCGGGCGAGCATCAGCCGTTGCCGCTGTCCTCCGGACATCTCGCTCGGAAGCTTATCGATCAGTTCCGAAATCCCGGCTTGTTCGATCGCCTCGCGCGCGATCGCGCGGTGCTTGCGGCTTGCGAATCGAAACGGTCCGATCTGCCGGTAAAGGCTCGAAAGGACGATCTCTTCGGCGGAGGCCGGGAAGCGGGCGACGGAATCGCCGGAATTCTGAGGAACATATCCGATCTCGGACGGCCGGTTCGATCCCGATACGTCCCGGCCCGTTACGCGAACGGTGCCGCGCACCGGCAGAAGCAGGCCGAGGATCAACTTGACCATCGTGCTCTTGCCGGAACCGTTATCTCCGATGATCGCGGCGAAGTCGCCCTTTTCGATCCGAAAAGAAACGTCGTTCAGGAAGAGCTTCTCCGAGTATCCGAAGCTTAAGTGATCGACCTCGATCGCGTAATCATTGTTTGCCATACCGACTCCTCTCACTCCAATGTAAGCGCGTAGTTGAGCGCTTCGAGATTGCTTCTCATGATCGAAAAATAATCTTCTCCGGCATCGATCTGTTCCTGGGTCAGGCCGCCGATCGGGTGGAGCGCTTTTGTTTCACAACCGGTTTCCCGGGCGATCGCTTCGGCGACCTTCGGGCTTCCGAGCGCCTCGAAAAAGATGACGCGCACATGATAGCGCCCGGTCATTTCAATGATCTCGCGCATACGAGCGGCGTCGGGCTCGGCGTCCGCCGAAATCCCGCGGATCGGGATCTGGCGGAGACCGTAGGCTTTGCACAAATATCCGAAGGCCTCGTGCGAGACGACGATGTACGGATTTTCTACAGAGGAGAGCGCGGCGCGGTACTCGCCGTCGAGGGCATCGAGGTCCGCCGCGTACTTCTCGTAGTTCGCGCGGTAATCTTTCTCGTGATCCGGGTCCGCGCGGCAGAACGCCTCGCAGATTGATTTCATTTGAATTTTCGCGTTTGCCGGGTCGAGCCAGACGTGCGGGTCGAAAGAACCATGGTCATGGTCGTGCTCTTCCGTTTCGTTCTCATGGTCATGGTCGTGCTCTTCCGTTTCGTTCTCAGGGTCATGGTCGTGCTCTTCCGTTTCGTTCTCAGGGTCATGGTCGTGCTCTTCCGTTTCGTTCTCAGGATCGTGGTCCTCGTCGGCATCTTGCTCATGCTCCGCCTCTGCTTCGTCGTGGTCAGCCTCCGCTTCCTCGCCGTCCAGCGAGTACGCGCCGGGTAAAATCAGGGGGACATCGAATGAGGTGTCTATCGTGAGAAGTGACGGATTCCGGATCGAGGACAAGACCTTATCGGCCCACATCTCCATCCCCGCGCCGCTCATGATAAAAACGTCCGCTTCTTCAAAGGTCTTCATGTCGGTCGTGGAGGGCTCCCAGGCGTGCGGTTCGAAGCCCGCCGGGATCAGTTGAACGACCGAGACATGGTCGCCGCCGATTTTCCGCGCGAAATCCGCCATCGGATAGATGCTGGCGATGATCTTGAGCTGATCCTCCCGGGCGGAGGAGAAGGGAGACGCAGAGCACCCGGCCGTCATCAGGGAAAAAACCAGGACTGACACGATAATGAGCGCGAGTAGTTTCAGATAATGCCGCATGCCGACCTCCCGTAGATGCGAAAAATTCGCAATTGCAAATTCAGGATACTACGGGACGCGATCGGATGTCAATTGCGCAGGTATTTTTGGATCTGAAGAATTGTCTCGCGGCTGATAATGTGTTCGATCGCGCAGGCGTCGCGGTCGGCGATTTCTTCGGGCACGCCGAGAATCTCCGTGAAGAGCGATTTCAGGACGCTGTGCTTTCCCGCGAGAAACGCGGCGGCCTCGGCTCCGGGCCCGGTCAGATAGATCTCCTGGTACTTTTTCCGGGAGACGTAGCCCTGCTCCGAAAGAACGTTGATCGCGTTGTTGACGCTGGCTTTCGAGACGCCGAGGTGCGCGGCGATGTCGCTGACGCGAACCCCGCCTTCCTGCGCGGAGAGCTCATAAATGGTTTCCAGATAATTTTGCATTGCGATGCTTAACTCTTCCATGTGTGATCCCTCGTTGACTACGATCCCGAAGACGGGGTCGAATCGTCCGCTCGAAAAACGCGGTTGCTCCCGTCCATCGGCCAGCGCCGAAGTCCGAGCATATCCGCGGCGAGCGGACAGACATCCAGAAGGCTCCCGCCCTCGCCGAGACGCCCGGCGTCGACGGCCGGACCGGAAGCGGCGTAAAAGACCTGATAGTTCTCGTTATCGAGCGGGTATCCGTGCTGGCCTTTTGAAAAGTGCCCGAACGTGTATCCGCGCGCGGCCGAAAAACCGCGTTCGAATTCGCGTGAGGCTCCGGATACGCGCATTTCCTCCGCGGTCAATTCGCGCGCGACCCCGGAGATCTTCAGAAAATCATCCGTGAAGGCGTCGATTTCTTTTCGATGGTCCGGACGGAAGATGTTTAAAAAGCAGCAGCCGTGAGAGCAGTGAAAATAGGCGTCTTCCGTGGATATCCCGGCCTCCGAAAGCAGTTGATTCGGGTGGATCGCGGTGTGTACATCCATGCAGCTGTGGTCGCTGAAAATAATGACGGAGGTCGTGTCGGCTCTCGGCCCGGTCCATGCTGCGTCGAGGATCGTTCCGATCCGCGTGTCCAGACGCCGAAGCGCCTCCGCCGCCTCCGGCGAGGTCGCGCCGTGCCGGTGCTTGGTGACGTCGACGTCTAAAAGATGGATCATAAAAAGGTCTGCCTTGTTCTTTTGAAGAAGCCGCACGGAGATCGACGTGACCAGCTCGTCCCCGTGGCCGACACCGGTCGCGGTAACTTCGCGCAGATGGCGAAACAAAGAGGAAAAAATAAACCGTTTGTTGCCGTACCGGAAGGTCCGGAACATCCGTCTCAGAAAGGACATTTTGCCGGCGATCTCCGGAAAATTATAGCGGGCGCCGGACGCTCCGGTCACCGGAAACATCAGCGAGCAAACGCTGAGATCCGCCTTCATCGCCTCGGAAGGAAGCGTGGGCACCTCGAAATGACGGACGTGGAAGCGCCAGTGCTCGCCCTTGGTGCCCGGCAACTGGATATCGTTATCGACGATCCCGTGCTTACAGGCCGGAACGCCGGTCTGGATCGACGCATGGATCGGGTAGGTATTCGAGATGAATAGCGAGTCGACCTTCCGCATGAGAGTGCCCCGCTTTGCGATCCGCGGGAAATTCGGCATCGAAAGGAGCGCGTCGACCTCGTGGTCGCCGACCGCGTCCAGAGAAATCAAGACCAATCTCGGTTTATCGCTCATCGTGGGCCTCCCGCGTACCTCATCACTTACTTTAACCATTATAAATGATATTTCTCTCACATAAATTGCGGGATGTAACAAAATTCGAGAAAATTCAACCTTATTTGCAACAAAACATGCAAATAATCGGACTCGATTGCGACATAATAAACGATTTTCCCGAGGGAAATGCGACGTTTTTCGATTCGGATCACGCTTCCGGGCGCCTCGCCGATGCCGGGCACTCGTGATATCATATTCATTACAGGGAATGCGACTTTTCGGGCGATACAGATCGCCGGAATCGGGATATGAAAGAGGGCATCATGAAGGAAACAGCAACAGAGTTCCAGGATTTTACCGAGCCGAATCCGAACAGAAGGGTTTTTCTGGTCGTTCTGGACAGTCTGGGGATCGGGCGCGCGCCGGACGCGGCGCTTTTCGGGGATGAGGGGACGAACACCCTTGCGTCGATCGCTTCGTCCGATCGATTTGTGATTCCGAATCTGACCCGACTTGGGCTCCTGTCGATCCCGGGCGTCGCCGGGGATATCGGGGAGCGCCGCGGCGACGGGAAGACTCCGGCTTTGCCGCAGAAGCCGGAGGGTGCCTTCGGGCGTCTGACGGAGCGATCCAACGGCAAGGACACGACGATCGGGCACTGGGAGATCGCGGGGATCGTTTCTCCGACACCGCTTCCGGTCTACCCCGATGGGTTTCCCGACGAGGTGATCTCTGAATTCGAGCGGAGGGTCGGCCGAAAGGTCCTTTGTAACCGACCGTATTCCGGCACGGAAGTCATCCGTGAATATGGGCGGGAGCATATCGGGACCGGCGCTTTGATCGTTTACACTTCGGCGGACAGCGTGTTTCAGATCGCCGCGCACGAGGAGATCGTGCCGCTTCAAGAGCTTTATCGATACTGTGAAATTGCGCGGGAGGTCCTCTCCGGCGAGCACGCGGTCGGGCGGGTGATCGCGCGGCCGTTTGTCGGGGAATACCCGGATTATGTCCGAACATCCAACCGGCACGATTATTCATTGCCGCCGCCCGCTTCGACGATCCTGGATTTACTGTCCGATAAGGGCGCGGACGTGATATCGATCGGAAAGATCTTCGATATTTTCGCGGGAAAAGGGATCACTTCCTCGATTCGTACGAGCGGAAACGCCGACGGAGTCGGGAGTTTGATCGAGGCGATGCAAGACGATTTCGCGGGACTTTGCTTTATCAACCTCGTGGATTTTGACAGCAAATACGGACACCGGAACGACGTGGACGGATATGCCGGGGCGCTTTCCGAATTTGATCGGGCATTACCGGATATCCTTTCGGGCTTGGGCGAGAATGACCTTCTCCTGATCACCGCCGACCACGGCTGTGACCCGGGAAATCCGTCGACCGATCACTCGCGCGAGACGGTGCCGCTTCTGGCGGGCGGACCCGGCGTCCGGTCGGGTGCGGACATCGGGATCCGCGAGACTTTCGCGGACATCGCGATGACGATCGCGGAATATCTCGGGGTAACAGAAGAGGCGAGCACAGTCCTCACAGGGACATCGTTTCTTAAAGAGATCATCACGGTGGAGGACGGAAAATGAGCGGGAAAGATGAGCGGACCGGGGGAATCGTAGTGACCGACCGGGAGCGGGTGATCCTTTCGATCACCGATCACACGCTTCTGCGGCCGGATATGACCCGGGAAGAACGGATTAAGCTCTGCGATGAGGGGCTTATGTACCGGACCGCTTCCGTCTGTATCCCGCCGTCGTTTGTAGCGGCGGCGGCCGAATACCTCGCCGGCCGGCTTCCCGTCTGTACGGTGATCGGCTTTCCGAACGGGTATTCGACGACCGGGACGAAGATATTTGAAATCGCCGACGCGATCCGAAACGGGGCCGACGAGCTCGATGTCGTCATTCCGATCGGTGCGCTCAGGGAGGGGCGGACGGATCTTGTGCTGGACGAACTGCGGGCACTGCGGGCGGCTTCGTCCGGGAAGCTCCTCAAGGTGATCATCGAGACCTGCCTCCTTGATGAGGCGGAAAAGATCCGGATGTGCGAGATCGTCACCGAGGTCGGTGCGGACTTCATAAAGACTTCGACCGGATTTTCGAAAAGCGGTGCAACCGTTGAGGATGTTCGGCTCTTGCGGGCGCACGCCGGTCCTGCGGTGAAGGTCAAGGCCGCGGGCGGGATATCCTCTTTGGAAGACGCGGAGGCGATGATGGAAGCCGGTGCCGAAAGGCTCGGCACCAGTCGGATCGTGAAGTTGGTTGCGGGAGAAATGGGCGGAGGCTACTAGGGACTGATTGTAGAAAAAGCCAGACGGGGTTATTAGAAGGCCGGAAGATTTGGAGACGGAGCGCTTTTCGATGGAAAGAGAGGACGGGAAGAATGAAAAGAAAAATGAGCGGTACGGATCGGGAACTCATTTCTGCCGCCGAAAAGGCGCGCGAGTCGGCATACTGCCCGTACTCGGGATTCTCGGTCGGAGCGGCATTGCTTTGTGCGGACCAAAGTGTCGTCACCGGATGTAACGTTGAAAACGCCGCGTTTATCTCGGTCTGTGCCGAACAGAACGCGGTCTGCAAGGCCATCAGTGAGGGGAAAAGGGAATTCCGAGCGATTGCGGTTGTCGGTGCGCCGGTCGCCGAAACCTCGGGGCAATATTGCCCGCCCTGCGGCAAATGTCGACAGATTTTGGCGGAATTTTGTGAACCCGATTCCTTCGAAGTGATTCTTTATGACTCGGAGGATTGGGTTACGTTCTTTACACTCGGCGAGTTGCTGCCGGAATCATTTATCGGCAGAGGCGACGGGGAATAATCCTTGCTTCCGGCCAGTGCTCCGATCATGACGGCACTGCCCAGAACGGCGAATACGGTCGAAGCGAGCAGTACGCTTATCGTCGGAAAACGGTCCAGAAGCGGGCCGCCGACCATATTTCCGATTAAATATCCGACGCCCATCCCGAGAACGTTGAGGATTGCCTGCGCACGAACACGCTCGCCTTCGCGCGTGCTCATATTGGCAAAAAGGACCGATACCGGGAAGAAAAGTCCGTACGCCGGAATCTGAAGAATCTGCACGGCAAAAAGAAGCCCGAGGCTTCCGGCGAAAATCGTCGCGACGGATTTCACGATAAAAAATATCGACGAGAAAATCAGGATCCGGTGGATCTTGAACCGGGAGATCAGAAAGCCGCCGGCGACCATGATCGGGAGCTCGACAAAGGCGGCGATGGAACGGGTAATCCCCTGATCCGCCGTGTTTCCGCCGACGGATCCGACAATATCCGGAATGAAGGTGTTCAGGCAGGCGTGACTGGCCATCAGAAAGCAGGTCGCGATGCCGAGCCCGGTAAAGGCGCGATGGGTGCGGATGAAATCGATCGCGCCGGAAAGATATGCTTTTCGAACCGATACGGCCCTTGGAATCTCATCGGGAATCGGCGGCGGCGTAATCATGAAAAGAGTGAATACAATCATCGCCGCAGCGCAAAGGATAAATGCGGGAATAATCACGCGCACCCCCAGAATAAGAACCAACCGACCGACGACGATACCCGCGACGGCGAACGAAAAGGAACCGAACCCGCGGGCGACCCCGTAATTGACCCCGTATCCCGCATTTCCGAGCTGCATCCCGATCGCGTTAACGAGCGAGAAGGTCGCGTGAAAAGAAGCACCGAAAAGGAGGAAAATAACCGCCGCGAAAATCGCCGACGACTGAAGGAAAGATAGTCCGATCATCGCACCGATCGAAATAAGCACCTGCAAAGCGATGATTCGCTTAAGCGGAATCCGGCGGTGCTTTTCCGCAAAGGAAGAAAAGAGCGGCTGGGCGATTATGCTCGCGATGGCCTGGAGTGTCAGAAACGCGCCGATCTGGGTCTTGCTGAAGCCTCGTTCCTCCAAAAATACGAACGCGTATCCGTTCTGACAGAAAAACGCCAACCAGAACGCACATTGCAGTCCGACAAACTGAAGATTTGCTTTTTTTCCGTCCCGCAGAGAGACGCTCGAAGAGGTCATAAAACATTCCTCGTAAGGGTGAAAAGAATTTTCCCGAAATACGCAATTTTTGAAAAGTGCAGGTCCCGAACGATTTTTGCGACGAGAAGACTCTCCGCATACGCATCGTTGATATCGGTTTCCGTCGGGTCGATCTGCCCGTATATCATTCTCTCATACGCCAGCGCGGTCGAACAGACTTCGAAGGAATGAATATCGTGGACACAGCCTCGGGCGCTCGGCCGCACCGATCGGACCTTAAGCGCAAACTCATGCGGGCTTTCCCTCGGATCGATTCGGATGCCCAAAAGGCGAAGATGATTGAGAATTCGCCGATAGTAGAAGGTAAGGAGCTCGCCGGATGTTTGATCGGGCATCCGTTTCCCGGTTGTCGGGATCCGGTAGAAGCGAGCTGTTTGACGGGAATAGAGGAAGGCCGAAAGCAATACGACCACAATCGCGAGAAGCAGAAAACCGATTAGGAACATGACCGAAGCAGGCAACGCACATTGGGTCGTTCCGGTCTCTTTCGACGTTTCGTCCGTTTCGCTCGTCGCGGGATCGAAGGGGGATGAATTTCCCGGCACCGAGCTTTGAGGCGGTTCGCTGATCCCGGTCGGGTCGGACTCCGCGGGCGGAGTCGGTAGGCCGGTCGGCGCTGCGGTCGGGGTAACCGATTCGGTCGGAGAGACGGAAATGTCCGGATCCGTACCGAAGCCCGCACCGCCCGGAGTAGCGTCGATCGGAATCCACCCGATGCCGTCAATGTAGATTTCACACCATGCGTGGGCCGATCGGGATGTGACGATTACCGTGGAAGGCGCCCCGGCTTCCTTTTCCGGAACGTCGACGAAAACGCCCTCGACAAAACGGGCGGGAATATTGTTTACGCGCGCCATCATACACATGGCGGAAGCGAAATACACACAGTACCCTTCGCGGGTTATTAGAAAATACTGGACAAAATCATGCCCGGGAGGGACCTCCGGGACGTCCGTCGAATAGGTAAATTCCGTCATCAGATGATCACGGATTGCGAGCGCCTTTTGAAGCGGAGTATCCGCATTTTCCGTGATGCGGAGAGCGTATTCGCTGACGGTCAAGGGAACGTCCGCCGGAAGATATGCGGATCGAATATTTCTGATATGCTCGGAGGACTCCGAATACATGCCGGTCGATATTACGTACGATTCCAACGCGAGAAGGTTTTCGATAAAATCCGGCCGGTCATATCGAAAAACCATGGAGCGAACGGTATAAGAATCTCCGACCGGAATGTTTCCGGCGGTGTAAAGCGAGGCGTTTTCATTAAAAAGCAACGGCTCGTCATAGACGGCGTCCACCAGGTGATCCGGATATAGAACGGAAGCCCCGCAATGTTCGGAGGCGTTTCGGATCAAAACATCCGTTTCCTCCATGACGGAGGAGATTATATCGGTCGGCAGTACGTGAGGATCGGGCCGAAAGGTGTCGAAAAAGGATGCCCGGAAAGAGGCTGCGTCCGCCCGATCCGGGGCGGAGCCCGGAACACCGTTCAAGAAGGGTCGATTGGACAGCGAGTAGGGTGCGCCTTCGGGGACTTCGAAAAACATTTCGAACGGGCTTTTTCGGGTGTCCCAATACATGACGCGGTAATCGTCCCGGGTCGACGCTTTTAGTAAAAGATCCCGGTTGGTCGTGACTTCGATCAGAATATCGTCGGTCAAAATGAGCGGACCGCCCAAGGTCTGACCGGATGTCCCCATTCCGACGATACCGAGATCGTAAAGATGAGATTCCGGAATCTCGGGTGCCGGTCCGTCCCATCGCTCGCGCTGATCCGATATCAGGCGGTTGATGTTCGATTCAAACGGTTCGGAGCGCATGTTTTCGGCAGGGAACGCATGCTCCCATGCAACGGATATCATCAACAGAAAGGTCACGACCCCGATCAGACCGCCGATGGCAAGAAGATGCTTTTTCCCGATTCCGAAGCCGTCGGCAAAACGGCTTTCCTCTCCCCGTGAGGTCAACGCAAGCAGAAGGATCATACCGGCGGCGGCGGGGATGAGAACATGAAGATGCAGCTCGGTTACCGTGTACAAAAAGCAAATCGTAATCACCGACGTAAGAACGGAAAGACAGACGGGGGCCGCTTTTTTCAAGACGATGACGGAAATACCGAAGATCAGGCTGACCAGAGCGGCCAGAGAAAGATTGAACGCAAAGGCGAATTCGAGCGTTTCCGATCCCCGCATCCGATGGAGTGCAGCAATCCAATGCACGAACTCTTCGAGCCGAAGGAGTGCCTCGGACAGCCTCTTTATATACAGGATCGCGAGTAACGCGATTGAAACAGTCAGTGATAGAAGCAGGGTATACCGAAAGATACGATTTCGCATGGAGACGATAATCAGCGTAATAACGATGCAGACCAGAATGATTGTTACGGTGGAGGACGGTGTCAGAAGGCGAAAAAGATCCGCGACCCAGAAGACCTGGCCGATCGCACACAGGCACGCACCCAAGCCGTACAGAAAGAGACGCAGGGTGTTTGGTTTTTTCATCGCGCCCCCTCCTCGTCATCGCCCGTCCTCGGACCGATTCGAAAGCAATGCACGCCCATTCGCGCATAATAGTCGCAAACCGAAAGAGCCCGGTCCTCGTGACCCTTTTGGGTAATTATAAACAAAGTCACCGTTGCCAGATCGCCCGAAAATCGCGACAGGAAAGACAAAGGCTCGGGAGTCAGGGCGGAGCTGAATACGGAAAGAGAATTCTTTCCGATTTCCCATATGGAGGAGAGTCGATCCTTGTATTCCTCGGGAACGGTATCGACGAAACTTCGGGTGGACAGATAAAGCTTTGCTTTTTCAAGCGATCCGCCGTGCAGAATTCCGCACTGCTCCTCTCCGTTCTCCGAAAAGCTCAGCAGATTGACCGGCCTTTGCTCGCGCAAAAGGAAAGCGCAAAGGTCGGCGGCCTGGGCCAGAAGGCGATCCGAGGTAATTGTCGATTCTTCCCCGGCCACGATCGGGCGGGTCAGATCGATGTAAAGCAAATGAAAATCCTGCGTTCCTTTTTCGTATTCCTTTATATAAAGAACGCCGGTTTTGGCGGTGCGTTTCCAGTTGACGGTTCGAAAATCATCCCCCGGACGATACTCGCGACCACCGACGTTTTCGGAACGCTCATTTGTTTTTCTCATCGGCGGAATCAGTTCGGAAAAAACGCGGGGAGCTCTTGAAAAACGACGGATGTTGGGTAAAACCGGGATTTGAACGGGGTTCTCCGGAAATCGTTTCCGAAGCGGAACGGAGTAACGAAAGAAGCCAAGAAAATCATAAAGCTCGACGGAGGATACCCTGAACTCAAAAAGGCCGGCATAGTTTGAAACCATCGGAATATCAAGTCTTGCCGGATGAGTTTTGGTTGCAAAAACGTGATATATGCGCTTTTCGCGGATTAAATTCGTGGTGTGTCCGTACCGACAGTCGATCCGGATGTGAAGGACCGGGAAAAAGATCGATCGCACGATTAGGCGATGCGAGAAATTTTCGTTTTTATTCGGGTACGAGCTTTCGCGTTCCGATTCGATGCGAAACGAAAAGGAGGCCATTATAATTTCGACGGCCGAAAGAAGAAGAACGGAAAGAAGAAAAACAAGAATGTAGAAAAATACGGCGCGCCCGGAATAAAGCAAAGCCCCCAGACAAACTCCGCTCAGCAGGATAAAAAGGAGTCTTCGGAAATACATTATTTCGGGACCGGGATGCTCTTGAGCATCTCGCCGAGAATCATCTCGGCGGTTCTTCGCGAGGAGCCGGCATCGGACCGCAAAATAATACGATGCGACAAAACCGGCAGAACCAGTCGTTTCACATCCTGCGGAATTACATACTTTCTTCCCTCCATCATCGCTAGCGCTTTGGCCGCATTCATCAGATGAATGGACGCCCTGGGACTGATGCCCATCAACAGCTCCGAATGCTTACGGGACGCTTGGGCGAATGCGGAGATGTACTGCTTGATCGGATTGGAACAAATGATACCCGAGGCACAGTCCCGAAGCATCAGGATGTCTTCGGAGGAAACAATCGGCCGGATATCGCAAACACCGGAATTCGATTCGTTACGGGTAAGAATATTCACTTCCTCCTCAAAGGAAGGGTATCCCATCCGTATGGACATACTGAAGCGATCCAACTGCGCGTCGGGCAGGGGAAATGTTCCGGCGTGCTCGATCGGATTCTGCGTGGCAAGAACCATAAACGGTTTGGGAGAGGGATAGGTAACCCCGTCGACGGTAACCTGTTCCTCCTGCATGATTTCGAGCAGGCTGGACTGTGTCTTGGGGGATGTCCGGTTGATTTCGTCGGCCAAAAGAATCTGATGAAAGACGGGTCCGGGACGGAATTCGAACTCGCGGGTCTTCATATTGTATATCGAAAGACCCGTGATATCCGAAGGCATAACGTCCGGAGTGAATTGAATTCGGGCGAAACTGCAGTCCAGAGATTTGGCCAGAGCATTGACCAATGTGGTTTTGCCGATACCGGGAACATCCTCCAGAAGCACGTGCCCCCGACTCAGAAGTGCAATCAGCAAAAGATTGACGGAAGCGCTTTTTCCGACCATGACACGGCTGATGTTCGATCGGATTTTTTCAACAAGATCCAATACATTGACAACGTCCATATTTGCTCCTCGGGGATTCCTGAAGGGGTGAATTCGCATTGATTCTAGCACAATAACAGGCTTCGGAACAGTAAAACTGTGCAACTGACCAAAGCCGGGTCGGTTGATATTACCCCAAAAAGTTCTATAATCTATGTTGCGCGAATCAATGAGGTGCATAAATGTTTTCGTTAACTCATAATCGCTTACGGTGGGCCATCGTCGGTACGCTCGCACTGATCGTAGTGATCGTCCTCACCGTTAAGTTTGATATTTTTGTCGATCATTCTGCGACGTCCTGTATCGGAGAACAGTCGAGAACAATCGGGGAGCTCAGCGACGAGACTCCCCTGATACAGTCGTTTATTCCCGAGAAACGGCATCTTACTTTTATCGAGTACCGGATCGCCACATATACGGAGGGCGAAGAGCCCGGACAGATATTGTTTACCCTTTCGGATCCGGAGGGAGTCGTTCTTTTGGAAAGAATCGTTCCGCTTTCGGAGGTTAAGGATAATGCGTATCTTCGTTTTGACACCGATCTTGTTTTGGATCGGAACACGGAGTACACCGTTGCATTGCGCGCGATCGGAGCGCGCTCGGACCGACCGCCGGTCGCATGGGTATCGGAAGCGTCCGAAGGGTGTCAAACCGACATATCGATTCCCGGCGCATACAGCGGGCCCGAGTTTCAGGTCAACGCGCAGTACGGCTTCAGCCGGATAAATTTCCCGGCATATTTTGTATCGCTCGGAATGATACTCCTTTGCGTGATTGCCGCGCTGACCGATCTTCGTTTTGAGGAAAAAGGACGAAAACGCGCCGGTTGGGCGGTGCTTTTTGTCATGCCGGCGATTTCGTTCCTGATTGTTGAAATTTTGAACGACTTTTCGTTCTTCGGTAAAAACATACAGGTTTACATCGTGAACTACATCTTCTATCTGTTGATTTATCTTTTTTCGTTTTGGGCAATCAATCGATTGAAAATAAGCGTAATCGTTGCCAATTTGCTGATTTATACGATCGCCGTAATCAACTATTACAAGATCCTGTTCCGCGGCGAACCGGTCCAGATATGGGATATCGTTACCGTTCGGACCGCCATCAATGTGTCGGGCCAGTATCCCCTGCTTCTTTCCTCCGCCTTGGTGCTTACCTTTTTAAGTTTGCTGATGGTCGGGATCGTGGTCGCGAAAATCGATTTTTCCGCAAAAAACAAACGCGAGAGAGTGATTGGGGTCCTGACGACCTTTGCGCTTACGATCGGCCTTGTCGCCGCGCTTTTCGCAACGGATCGTTACCAGATTACCCGGCTGAGCTTTATGCAAAAACTCGGGATTACCAATAACGTTTGGAACCAACCGGCAAATTACTCGAAGAACGGTTTTCTTCTCGCGCTTACGATGAACGCTCAGGACCTGATCGCGAAAACGCCGGAGGGTTATCGTGCGGATCGGATTTCGGAGATCGGACAACAAATGGCGCAGAGAAAAGAAACGCTTGAAGGACGGGCCATGATCGTTCCGATTGCACGGAATGCGGCGGATATTGCATTTGATGGGCGCGGGTCGGCCGAGAGCGTCGATCGGCCGAACATCATCGTCATCATGTGCGAATCGTACGCGAATCTTTCCGATGTCGCGAATTTTGAGACGAACATTGAGTATGACGAATACATCAATGCTCTTTCCACGGACACGATTCGCGGTCCTCTCTACGTTTCGACATTCGGCGGCGGGACGGCCAATTCCGAATTTGAGTTTTTAACGGGAAATTCGATGGCTTTTCTTCCCGGTGGAAGCGTTCCCTATCTACAGTATATCGACGAAAAGTCCGGATCGCTTGCCTGGACGCTTAAGGGAAACGGCTACTCCACGCTTGCCGTGCATCCGTACCTCGAAAGCGGGTGGAGTCGGCCGAAGGTATATGAGCGGCTCGGCTTCGACCGATTCATCTCCGTCGACGATTTTGACCGTCCGGAGTATATTCGCGAGTATATCAGCGATCGGTCTTCGTTTGACAAGGTGATCGAACTGTTCGAGAATAAAGGGGATTCGCCGGTTTTTATCTTCAACGTGACGATGCAGAACCACGGGGGATACGGGGAGATCCACGAGAACTTTTCCGAGGATGTACGCCTGAGCGAGTATCCGGATCGATTCCCGGAAACGGAGCAGTACCTGTCCCTGATTCGCGAAACGGACGAAGCGGTGAATGATCTGATCGATTATTTTTCCCGCTGTGACGAGCCGACGATCGTCTTGTTTTTCGGAGATCATCTTCCCGGGATGAAGAACGGATTTTATGAGACGATTCTCGGGGAAGGGATGTCCGATCTTTCCGCGGCAACGATGCAGAAATTGTATCGTACCGAGTATTTTCTCTGGGCGAATTTTGATATCGCCGAGGCGAATAACCGGTCGATGAGCACCAACTACCTGTCGACGCTGCTTCTCGAGACCGCAGGCATTGAAATGTCGGACTATCATTTATTTTTAAAGGAACTGTATGGTCAGTACCCGGTCATCAGCACGATGGGTGTCATTGATTCGACCGGTGTTCGTATGGATTGTATTTCCGCCATCCCCGACGGGGACGGAAAACTCAGGGACTACTCATACCTGATCTACAACAATCTGTTCGGGAAAAAAGAACGGGCGACGTATATTTTTGATGAACCCGCCCGAACCGTCCCGACTGCGCCCGATTCGTAAGGATTCGGTGAATACCGAAAGGAAAGCATGGAAATACATTCGTTTCGAACTTTGAATCTGTCCAAGGAAGTGGAAAAAGCACTTCGGGATGCCGGTGTCAGCATTCCGACATCCGTTCAACAAAAGGCTTTGCCGCCGATGATGGATGGCTATAACGTCATCGCGCGTGCCCCGACGGGTACCGGAAAAACCTTCGCGTTCGGAATCCCGATTCTCGAATATCTGAATATGAATGTGGACTACATTCAGGCTCTGATTCTGTCTCCGACCCGGGAGCTTGCCCTTCAAATCAGCTCCGAGATCAAAAACCTCGGGAAATATATCCACGGGCTTTCGGTCGTTTCGGTCATTGGCGGTCAACGCATGGATGTGCAGATCCGTAAACTCAAGGCGCATCCGCAAATCGTGGTCGCGACCCCCGGGCGTCTTCTGGATCATATTTCCAGAAACACGATATCCATTTCCTCGATCCATACGCTGATCCTGGATGAGGCGGATGAGATGCTGAACATGGGGTTTATCAAAGATATCCGGAAGATCATGAGCTATACGCCTTCGGACAAACAGATTGCCCTTTTTTCCGCGACGATGTCCAGAGAAGTCATGAACATATCCTATGAGTATATTCACCGACCGGTCGAGATCGATATCGCTCCGAAAGAGGAGGATCTTCCGAAAATCCGGCAGTTCATCATAACCGTCGCGGAAAAGGATAAACCGAGGATCACCGCGGATATTATCACCAAGAGATCGCTTTCGAAGGTGATGATTTTCTGCAACACAAAGTCCAAAGTACGAACGCTGACCGCAAGACTTCGCAGTTATGGTCTCCCGGTCGATTGTTTGCACGGAGATATTGTTCAGAAATCAAGAAACCGGATTATGGAGGAATTTCGAAACGGAGTCTTTTCGGTGCTGATTGCGACCGATGTGGCGGCGCGCGGGATTGACGTAGCGGATATAGAAGCGGTCATCAACTATGATGTTCCGCTGGAAAACGAATACTATCTGCATCGGATCGGCCGTACCGGACGCGCGGGCAAGGAGGGCGAGGCCTTTACATTCGTCTCGTATGCCGAAACCGCCCGAATGAATGATATCGTTCGGTTCACGCATGCGGAGCCCGAGGAGCTCGATCCGGAGAACCCGGGCATACAAGAATAGGCTTGGTCCTTGTTTTCCCTCTTATTTACATCAGGGGAGAGAACAGCCGCATCAGGTAGCCGATCGAATTCCGAAGAAATCCTTCATCCCTTATTTCCGAGGGATTTACCCGATAGCTTTTTGCGATGATTTCTTCGATATCGCGATGCACTTTCGGGGCGATATCGTTATCAAATACCCAAACACCGTCCTCATACTGAATATAGAAGCTGCGATTATCCAGATTGATCGATCCGACCAGAGCATGCGTTTGGTCGACCGCAATCATTTTGGAGTGTTGCATCCCCGGAGCAAACCGGTAAACCTCAACGCCCGCCTCCATCAGGGCGAGAAAATAACTTCGCGTTACCTCAAAAACATACCAGTGATCCAGTCTATAAGGAACGATGATTGCAACGCGTACGCCGCTTTTCGCAACGCGGCATATCGAATGGATAAATTCTTCCGAAACGGCCAGATACGGCGTCGTGATCAGAAGAGAGGTATGAGCGGTTTCAATCATTCGCATGATGGTTCCTTCGGCCGGATTGCTGGGATTGTTGTGCGGACCGTCATAAAAAACATGACAAAACCCGTCGGTTTCGGGAGACACGGTCGGAAGATAACGCTCATAGACGGCGGTGTAATTATTTACCGCAATGTCCCACATGCAAAGAAATGTCGTCGTCATTCCGTAAACGCCTCTTCCGTAAAGCTTGATCCCGGTGTCTTTCCAGTATCCGAGAAAGGAGTTATAGTTGGCGTATTCGTCGGCCAGATTGATTCCTCCGGTGTACCCGGTGTTTGAGTCGATGATGATGTATTTCTGATGATTGCGATAATTCAGATACAGATTGTTCAGATATCGGTATGTCGGATTGAATACCGTGACCTCGATTCCTTCCGCTTTCAGAGACCGGAGCATGTCGCGGGAAACGCTGAACATCGTTCCGGCGTCGTCGATCAGGAGCTTTACCTCAACGCCCTCCGCGGCTTTTCGTGAAAGGATTTCATGGAACCGATCCCACAACCGGCCTTCCCGAAGGATGAAGAACGCCATAAAAATACTTTTTTCCGCGCGCTCCATTTCGTAAAGACAATCCTCGAATAACGCCTCGCCGCTCGAAAAATAGCTCATCCGCGTATGCGCGAAAACGGGAAAATTCTGGCGGGTAAGATATTCGGAAATCAATCGGACGTGAGCGTTTTCCGCATATGCTCCGGAAAGAACGGAGGCCTCCCGGTCCTTTATGCTCACATACCTGCGCAGTGCTTCGGCCGCTTCCTCGTGCGCGCGGGCTTCCGGTCCGGTTTGATGCTTGGCCTTTCGGGGAAGTCCCCACATCAAATACATCAGAATGCCGAAGGCGGGAAAAATCGCAATCAGGACAATCCAGAAAATTCGTGTGGAGGGGTTGTCGTGCCGGACCGACACATAGACACAGACAATCAGTCCGATTACGTAAAGACCGGCGAGAACGACGGAAGAAAGATTTTGAAGAAATACGGACAGCAGACCGATCAGGATCAGCTGAAAAAGAAGTATCACACCCAAAATAATCAGGTGCGTAGTCGCGTTGAAAAACAGTTTTCGTTGACCGATACGCCTTCGGGACATACAATCTCCGTTGATTCGGGCAATAGAACAGGAGAACCGGGCGTTTCACGACCCGTTCACGCATATTGTACACCATCCATCCGGCTCGTACACATCCTCGGATACTCCCGTGAACCGAATGACTTTTGTTGAGCGGTTTGTTGCGAAATGATAGAATAATATGAATCGGTCCTGCGATGTTTTATGGAAAAAGGAGGAAACGGTGCCACGGAAAATTCGTATCGTTCACACGGCGGATCTGCATCTCGGATCACCGTTTTCAACCCTCCCCGCCGCACGTGCGGCGATGCGCAGGGATGAGCAATGGCGTACTTTTTATGATATCGTTTCGATCTGCCGGGAACGCAAGGCGCAGATTCTTCTGATAGCGGGAGATTTGTTGGACGCGGTTCGGATTTCATCGGAACAAAGCCGCGCGATTATTCGTGCCTTCACGGAAATTCCCGATACGCGCGTATTTATATCGCCCGGCAATCATGATCCGTATATTCGTTTCTGCCCGTACGAAGCGGAGGAATGGCCTTCGAACGTGCACGTGTTCAGCGGGAATTTCGAGCCGGTCGTATGTTCCGAGCTCAACACCGTGGTTTGGGGAGCGGCGTTTCGGTCCGCGCACAACACATCCGGACTGTGTCCGCCGGATTTTGAGGTCACCGCGCCCGAGGGGGCAAAATCCGATGCCATCCAGCTGATTGTTCTGCACGGCGAACTTCTTTCCGGAAGCAAGAGCGAGTCTTCGTATAATCCGATCCGTACATCATGGATCGAGAAAAGTAACGCGGACTATGCGGCACTCGGGCATATCCATGACGCGACGCCCGTCCGCCGATCGGGTCGCACGTATTTTGCATACTCCGGCTGTCCGGAGGCCAGAGGGTACGACGAGCCCGGCCCGAGAGGGGTTTACGTCGGTACGGTAGGAAAAGGCCGTACGGATTTGGAATACGTCATTGTAAACCGGAGAGATTTTTATACGCTCGACGTTTCGATTGACGGGTGTGATACGCAAAAAATAATGACAGACCTCGTTTTGCGCGATCTTCGTGATCAATATCGGGAAGAATTCAAAGAAAGCGCTTTTCGAATCACCCTGATCGGAGCCGTGCCGCCTGATTTCTCGCCCGACGTCGCCGCGCTCAGGGCCGCTTTGCGACGCGAGTGTTTCGATGCCCGAGTATATGACAAGACGACCGCACAGATTGACCCGGCAATGCTCCGGAAAGAGAAATCTCTCCGCGGTGTTTTCGCCGAAATTCTGGGCAAAAGACGCGAGGAGGCCGTTGCCGCCGGCGACGAGGCGGCAATCCGGAAGATCGACGCGGCGATGAAACTGGGTTTGGCCTCATTCGAAAAAGAGGTGCGATATCATGATGATTCATAGTATTCGCATTGACGCTTTCGGTAAACTCAAGGATTTTTCCTTTGCTTTCAAAGAAGGGCTGAACTGCATTGCGAAAGAGAACGAGTTCGGGAAAAGCACGATACTCGCATTTATTCGCGCGATGTTTTACGGATTCCCGAAGCGGGCAAAACGCGGGAACAGAGAGTACGGGCGCGGAAAATATGAGCCGTGGAGCGCCGGAGGCTACGGCGGGACCGTCACTTTTTCTCACGGCGGACGCTCGTATCGGATCGAACGCCGTTTTTCGGGAAGGAAAGCGGGTGACCGTGTCGTTTTACGGGACGAGCAAACCGGGAAAGCGACGGATACCGGTGATCTTGAAATCGGCGAATTTCTGTTCGAATTCTCGGAAGCGGAGTTCGTCAATACTTTTTTTATCGGCCAGCTGTCCACCAATTTATATTCGACCGGTTGTCCGACGAACGCGGTTGCCGATCGACTGGCGAACCTGGCGGCGACCGGCAGTGAGCATTTTTCTTTTGAAACTGCGGACCGCAATTTGAAAGCCGCCATCGTTGCGATGGTCGCGGCCCGGGGAGACGGAGGCTTGATTCGGGATTTAGAGCGGGAGCGGGAGGAATGGACCGGGAAGCTTCTGGATTCCGAGAATCGGGTGCTTCAAATCAAAGAAGCGGACACGGAAATCGAAGAGATCAGGCAGGAAGCGGATCGGGCGGAACGCGACGAATGGACCCCCGTCATTCAGCAAAGGGAGCGTCAGACGAAAATCATCGAGCAACTCCGCGACGAGCAATCCGGGCTCGAATCCGAGCGTGCGGGGAGGACGGAACGGCTGCGCGCGCTTGAGGAGATGATTGCCGAAAGAAAAGAGTATGAGAAAAAGGAAGCGGAACGTAAAAAGAAAAGGGAAGAACGGATACGTCTTCTTGACAAGGAAGCCATCGAATGGAATATAACGCTTTCTCGAAGAGAGCTTGAAGCCCGCCGGATCGAAGACGAATTGACGGAGGCCGCAAACCGTCATGCGATGGATATCCCCGCGCTTGCCCGATCGTGCGATCGAACGACGGTCGAAAGAAATCAGCTTGAGAAGGAAAAGGATGCGTTGTTGGAAGAGAACGGGAAATACTCGGAGGATCGATCCGCCCGGGAAAAAGCCGCTTTTCTCCGGGTTTGGATTCCGTCCGCTCTGCTTTCCTTGCTCTTTGCGGCGGCCGGCCTTCTGGGCTTCATTCTTGCGGAATTCCTGAAGGATTCGAAAATGATTTGGCTGATATGGCTTTTTCTGCCCGCGGCCTTCTTTGCTGCCTATTCGGTCATCCTTTTTCTTCGTTATCGCCGGGCACTTGCGAAATTCCGGCAGAAAAAGGAGATGCTCGGGACTCGCCTTTCGGAGCTGAACTACACAATCGCCGAGGTATCCGCCCGTTTAAAGGAATCACAGACGGAATTGGAGCGGGCGAAAGAAAAATTCGAGTTAATTCGTGAAGGGAAAATGAATGCAATCCGACTTATTAAAGGAACGATAGAGACTATCCGGTCCGACCTGTCGAAGCACGATGCGGAAAGGCATGCGCTTCTTTCGGAAATTGCCGCGGAGGAAGCAAAAACAAACGCTCCGATTTCTCCGGAGACCGGAACGGATTCGGTCGTGCATCCCGCAGTTTTGACGCAACCCGAAGAGGAGCTAATATCGGAAAGAGCAGCTCTTTCGGCGCTTAACGAAAAAATCGCCGTTCTTCGCGATCGGTTTGAGGAAGCCGTACGGGCAGAAAAACCCCTTGAGGAACGGGAGACCGAGATTCGCAGCGTGATCCGAAATCTTCGCGAAGAGGTTTCCAGGAGATCCGGACATCTGGAAAGCCTTTCCGCATCACGAACGGATCCTTCGGAAATCGAGGAGCGAATCGATCAAATCGAGGAGCGGATTCGGCACGCCCGCGAATATTACGACTCGCTGGTGCTTGCCGCCGAGGCGATGAGCGAAGCGTCTTCGGAAATGGAACGGATTTTCGCGCCTCAGGTGAACGAAATCGCCGGACGATACCTCGCGAAATTATCCGGAAAAAAGTACGCCGCCATGCGCTTTGACCGCGACTTCAGCGTAGAGATTTCCGATCGATCCGACGGGATATATCGCGATGCGGATTTTTTCAGCGCGGGAACGGTGGATCAGGTTTACCTGGCGCTCCGATTGGCGATTGCGGATATGATCGACCCTTCCGAGGAGAAGATGCCGCTCCTTTTGGACGATGCGCTGGTTCAATATGATGATGCTCGCGCACGCCTTGCGGTCCGTCTGTTTGACGAGCTTTCATCCCGACGGCAGATTATTATGTTCACTTGTCACAAAAGTGTCGAAGACCTTTTTCAGGAAACCATGGGGGAGGCTGACGGGACGGTGGATACATCATCTTGACGCCGGGGTCGATTTGGCCGACAATCTTATTATCCCGTTTATGTCCGGCGGTTTTTGTCCGTTCGAGGTTTATGTGAACGGCGTGTCCGCCGGGTGGAGGAAACGATGAGACGAGACATCATAATGAGCGTATTTCTTTTTTTTGTGCTGTTCGCACTGGTGTTTGTATATTTTTTCCCCGTCTATTTTACCTTTGACCGGGTGGTGTTTCGTTCCGTGTCCGTGATTGAACGCATCATGAGTGTCGTTTATATCCTTCTATGGTTCCTTCTTTGCGCGTATACCGCGTATTTTAAGAAAATCACCTGTTTGTTCGGAGGGGTTCTCTACTCGATGATGGCATATCTTCCGGGCATTATCATTCCGAGACTGGCCGTGGGAACACTCGGGAACGATCCGAGCCTTGCCGCATCGATTATCGACGCGTTCATGCGCCGGATTTACGAGCTGATCAATGCTCCGATGGTCGGAATTTCGGTCTTGTTCCCTCCGGAAAAATCGATCGGCATCTCGAAACTGATGCTGCCCGTTCTCGTAATTTCGTACATTGTTACACAGATTTTTCGATTCTATCGCAACGCTTATCTGGCGGATCAACTTCTTTTAAATGACGCAACCGATCGCATTCCCGTTCCGATTTCCGCGACACCGACCGCAACGAGACCGAAAGGATCGGCGAAAAGGACCGCTGCTTTCGGGCTGTCCTCACTTCGGGCGATGCTTTTCAAGGAACACCCGACACAAGACGAGCCGGAAGAGATTTCGGATCATCCGGTGACGGACGAAGGATCAACGGACCCGACAGAGGAAGAGGGTTCGGAGGAAAATCCGGAGGAAACACTCTTGTAAATCTTGGAATCGTCTAATACAATAAAGGAAACTGTATTAGGCAGTCATGAAAACGAGAAACGGAGGCCGATATGTCAACCAACAAATCGTTCTGGAAAAGATGGCTTGAGGGCAGACAGGAAAAAGAAGCAATCGCTAAAGACACGCCGACCGCCTCCCCGGAGGACTCTCTGGAGGAAGGGCTTAAGGGATTGTCTCTGATCGAGTCCGGGAAGAAGGCGGTATCCATACTCAGAAAGAAAAGCCAATCCTTGGGAGAAGAAATCGGAAACAGCATTACACACGGAGTGATGGCGATTTTCATGTTAGGGCTTCTGCCGTATGCATCCATTCGCGCGTACATGAATGCGCCTGCCGGAAAAGAAGCGCTCGATGCGTTCGGGGTCTCAATTTTTGTAATCAGCGTTTTCGTGATGTTTCTCACATCCACGATATATCACTCGATGGCGCGGGCCACCAAACATAAGGAAGTGATGAACCGGATCGATCACATTATGATTTTTGTTGCGATCGCGGGAACCTACACGCCGATTTGTCTTTCCGTAATCGGAGGAGGGTGGGGGCTCGGTCTTTGCATCGCGCAGTGGTCGCTGGTGATTGCCGGAACACTCTTTAAAGCACTTGCTTTTTCGAAATCGATTCGCTCGTATATCTTCACGATTGCGATTTATCTTTTAATGGGGTGGATGGTTCTTCTGTGCCTTCCGATCCTTTGGGGTGCGGCCAACACCGTTACGTTCTGGCTGATTGTCGCCGGAGGTTTTTGCTATACCGCGGGCGTCCTGTGCTTCGCTCTTAAGTTTAAATTTTCGCATATGGTCTGGCACTTTCTCGTCGACTTCGGTGCGATTTGCCACACGCTGGCGATTGTATTTTTCATGAGGTAACGGGTTTTCTTTGCCAAATGGCGGCCGAGTCAAAAGATTCGGCCGTTTTTTTGCGAAATTTTGTGCCTCCGAGAAGACCGGGTTTCTCGAAAAATACCGAAAATCGGCGGTTTGCCGCTCTTTCGGAGGAAATGTTGCAATTGTACTACATGTAGTGTTTTTGTGTTGACGCAACCACAATATTTAGTTAGAATGAGTTCACCTTCAAAGATGATTTCATTGAAAAAATTGACTTTTCGGGGGAGCGAATGAAGATTGGCGGTTTGATGAAGACGACACTGCTTGATTTTCCGGGACGGATTGCCTGTACCGTGTTTGTGAGCGGCTGTAATTTTCGTTGCCCGTACTGTCATAATGCCTCGCTCGTAATCCCGGAACGATTTAGCGGCGAGGAAATTTCCGAGGAAGCTTTTTTCGATTTTCTGTCCGGCAGGATCGGAAAACTGGATGGTGTCTGCATCTCCGGCGGAGAACCGTTGCTTCAGGATGAGAATGAGCTCACGAGCTTCATTCGAAAAATAAAAGAAATCGGGTTCGAGGTTAAGCTGGATACAAACGGATCGGTTCCCGGTGTCCTTCGAAAACTCCTGGATGAGGGATTGCCGGATTATGTATCGATGGATGTCAAGAATGCCCCCGAGGCTTATGCGGAAACCTGCGGAATTTTGAATCCGCCCGTCGACAAAATACGGGAGAGCGTTCGGATGCTGGTTTCCTCGAAAGTGCCGTATGAATTTCGAACAACGGTCGTTGATGAGCTGCACGATGAAAACAAGATTCGCGCGATTGCCCGATGGATCGGCGATGTGCCGCATTTCTTTCTTCAATCCTATACGGACTCCGAGGACGTGATTGAGAAGGGTTTTCATTCGTGTTCGCGCGAACGTTTGGAAAAATATCTGGAAATTACAAAGGAATATGTTCCGTCCGCGCAACTTCGCGGAATATAAATGCTATCATTATCAATAGGACAGATACGGAGGGCGAGACTATGTATCAGGTGGTAAAAAGAGACGGAAAAACGGTGGATTTCGCGATTTCAAAAATTGCGGCGGCAATCACCAAGGCGTTTGACGCTCAAAACAAAGAGTACAATCCGGATATTATCGATTTTCTCGCGCTCAAGGTGACCGCGGATTATTCGTCCAAGATCAAGGACGGCCGGATAACCGTCGAAGAAATCCAGGACAGCGTCGAAAGTGTCCTTCAGAGAAGCGGTTACGAGGACGTCGCAAAAGCGTATATCCTGTACCGAAAGCAACGCGAAAAAATGCGGTACATGAAGTCCGCGCTTCTGGACTATAAGGAACTCGTTGACAGTTACGTCAAGATCAATGACTGGCGCGTAAAAGAAAATTCGACCGTCACCTATTCGGTCGGCGGCTTGATTCTGAGCAATTCCGGCGCGATCACCGCGAACTACTGGCTCAGCGAGATCTACGACGATGAGATCGCCAAAGCCCACCGCAACGCCGATATGCACATCCACGATCTTTCGATGCTGACCGGCTACTGTGCGGGATGGTCGCTTCGCCAATTGATTCAGGACGGGCTCGGCGGTATTGCCGGAAAGATTACCTCTTCTCCGGCTAAGCATCTGGCCTCCCTGTGTAATCAGATGGTGAACTTTTTGGGCATCATGCAGAACGAGTGGGCCGGAGCGCAGGCATTCTCTTCGTTTGATACCTACCTGGCGGCATTCGTCAAGGCGGACCAACTGACCTATAACCAGGTCAAAAAGGCAATCGAGTCTTTTATTTACGGAGTCAATACGCCCAGCAGATGGGGAACACAGGCTCCGTTCTCCAATATCACGCTGGACTGGGTCGTCCCGAATGATCTCAGGGATCAGCCCGCGATTGTCGGCGGAAAAGAGATGGATTTTACCTACGGTGACTGTCAGAAGGAAATGGATATGGTCAACCGCGCGTTTATCGAGATCATGGTCAACGGCGACGCCAACGGAAGAGGCTTTCAGTATCCGATTCCGACCTATTCGATTACCCGCGATTTTGACTGGTCGGATACGGAGAACAATCGTCTGCTTTTCGAGATGACATCGAAGTACGGCACTCCGTATTTTTCCAATTACATCAACAGCGACATGGAGCCGAGCGACGTTCGCAGTATGTGCTGTCGGCTGCGGCTTGACCTGCGCGAGCTTCGGAAAAAATCCGGAGGGTTCTTCGGTAGCGGAGAAAGCACCGGTTCCATCGGTGTCGTGACCATCAACTTGCCGCGAATCGCTTATCTGGCAAAAGATGAGGAGGATTTCTTCCGTCGTCTCGACAAGATGATGGACGTTGCCGCTCGTTCTCTCAAGGTAAAAAGAACGACGATTACCAGACTGTTGGATGAGGGCCTTTATCCTTATACCAAGAGATATCTGGGGACTTTTGACAACCATTTTTCTACCATCGGGTTGCTGGGCATGAACGAGGCCGGGCTGAACGCAAAATGGATCGGAAAGGATCTTACATTCCCGCAAACCCAAGAATTCGCAAAAAAGACACTGAACCATATGCGGGAGCGGCTGTCGGACTATCAGGAGCAATACGGGGACCTTTACAACCTGGAGGCAACACCTGCGGAGTCGACCGCCTACCGTCTGGCCAAGCATGACAAGAAAAACTTCCCCGACATCGTGACCGCGAACGAGGAAAGCGGCGTTCCGTACTATACCAACAGCTCACATCTTCCGGTCAGTTTTACCGATGACATTTTTGAGGCGTTGGATATTCAGGACCGGCTTCAGACGCTTTATACCTCCGGCACCGTTTTTCATGCGTTCCTCGGAGAAAAGCTTCCGGACTGGAAAGCGGCGGCCGCCCTGGTGAAAAAGATTGCCGAGAAATACACGCTTCCTTACTACACGATGTCTCCGACCTATTCGGTGTGTTCCGATCACGGTTATCTTCGCGGCGAACGGCATGAGTGCCCCAAGTGCGGCAAGAAGACCGAGACCTATAGTCGTATCACGGGATATTACCGTCCGGTACAGAACTGGAACGACGGGAAGGCGCAGGAGTTTAAGGACCGAAAGCTCTACGAGGTCGATCATTCGGAGATCGGTTCGTCGAAATCGGAAGAACCGAAGATCACCGGTGCGGCGGAGATTCGGGTAGCTCCTCCGGTTTCGGATCCCGGAACACTCAAAAGTCGCTCGAAGGCACTGCTGTTTACGACCAAAACCTGCCCGAACTGCAAGATGGCCAAGCAGATCCTGGACTCCGGGAACGTGCAGTATGAGGTGGTCGATGCGGAAGAGCACGCAGCGATATGCAGAGAGTATCAAGTAAGCCGGGCACCGACCCTGGTCATCGTTGACGACGATCGGGTGTCAACCATCAGCAACATATCCAACATCAAACAGTTTGTAAAAGGATAGTTCATGAAAGATTTGATCGTTGTCGGCGGCGGTTGTGCCGGAATGACCGCCGCCCTCTACGCAGCCAGAGCGGGGAAAAGCGTTCTTCTGTTTGAAGCCGAGAATATCGGCGGACAAATCACGGCCGCGCCGTTTGTCGATAATTACCCGGGAGCTCCGCATATGAGCGGAATGGAGTTTGCGGACAAACTTTTCGAACAGGTGAGTGAGCTTGGGGTGGAGATCGAATTGGAGCGCGTAATCGGAATGGAGGATCATGGCGCCGAGAAGATTGTGATTACACAGGACGGTCGGCACGCAAGTAAAAGCGTAATCCTCGCGACGGGGGCCAAACATCGAAAACTCGGGCTTCCCGACGAGGAGCGGCTCACCGGTTACGGCATTTCATACTGCGCGGTATGTGACGGTGCGTTCTATAAGGGCCGTACGGCGGCGGTGGTCGGCGGCGGGAACACGGCGTTCTGTGACGCTCTTTTTCTTTCGAATTTATGTGAAAAAGTGTACCTGATTCACAGAAGAAATACTTTTCGCGCAGATGCGGCGATGACGGAGCGTCTTCGCAGCGTGCCGAATGTGGTTATGATTATGAACACCGTGGTTGATTCTCTGGTCGGGGAACGTGCGCTCCAAGGAATCCGAGTCCGATCCGTTGCGGGCGGAGGCGTTTCCGAGCTTTCCGTCGACGCGCTTTTTGTCGCGATCGGGCATGAACCCGACAGTGCGCCCTTTTCGGGGAATATACAGACCGATTCGGAGGGTTATTTTATTGCGGGTGAGGATTGTGCCACCGACATTCCGGGCATATATGTCGCGGGCGACTGCCGCCGGAAATCTGTTCGGCAACTGACCACTGCAGTTTCCGACGGAGCCAACGCGGCGGTCGGAGCGTGGAGTTGTCCGGTCGGGTAATCCGCACGGAGGCTTCGTTCCTTACGCCTTTTTGCCGAAAAACGAAGGCCGGCCGATTCGGTTCGCCCCCTTTTCGCTGTGGTTCTCTTGTGGTATAGTGTTTTTTAGTCCTTATGGACATTCGGGTGCTTAGCTCAGCCGGGAGAGCACATGCTTCACACGCATGGGGTCGCTGGTTCAAGTCCAGTAGTACCCACCAGAAGAAAACCCCGAAACCTTTTGGTTTCGGGGTTTTTGCGATTCGATTGTTCCTATTGCTTCTTGCGGTTCTTATAGTGCGTATGAAGCAAGTGGTGTGATTTTTCACCCAGAGGCTCCTTCAGGAAATCATCGTAAATACTCTTGATTGCGGGGTTCTCGTGGGACTTGCGAATCGGAAGATCGGCATCGGCTTGGTAGATGCCGGCGATGCGCTTCAGGCGCAGCTCGTCATTCGCGCCGTTGGGTTGACCGCCGCCGCCGATACATCCGCCGGGACAGCACATAACCTCGATAAAGGTATAGTCTGCCTTGCCGGCCTTGATCAATTCCATCATCTCGCGCGCTTTGGCAATCGTGTGCACGACCGCGACCTTGACGGGCGTTCCGTCCAAATCAACAACGGCTTCCTTGACGCCTTTCAGTCCGCGAACATCCTTGAAATCAATCTGCTCGAGCGTTTTTCCGGTGACGACCTCATAGACGGTACGCAGGGCGGCCTCCATAACGCCGCCGGTCGCACCGAAAATAACGGCGGCTCCGGTTGAAATGCCGAACGGTGCGTCGTATTCGTCTTCCGGAAGATTCTCAAAATCAATTCCGGCCTGTCGGAGCATTTTGCCGAGCTCGCGTGTCGTAAGGACGATATCCACGTCTTGATTGACTCCGTCCACACTCATTTCCTCACGTAATGCCTCAAATTTTTTGGCGGTACAGGGCATGATGGAAACGCTGACAATATCGGAGGGCTTCTTTCCGATTTTTTCCGGGAAATAACCCTTTGCCAGAGCGCCGAACATCTGCTGAGGAGACTTGCAGGAGGAAACATGGGGCAGAAGCTCGGGATAGTACTGCTCGATGAAGTTAATCCATCCCGGACTGCAGGAGGTGAGCATCGGAAGGGTTCCGCCTTCCTTGAGACGTTTCAGGAGCTCGTGGCCCTCCTCAATAATCGTCAGGTCGGCGGTAAAGTCCGTGTCAAAAACATAGTCAAATCCGAGCATACGCAGAGATGAGACGAGTTGTCCGGTGACGATACTGCCGGGCTCCATGCCGAATTCCTCGCCGATGGCAACGCGTACGGCGGGTGCGGTTTGAACGACGACCACCTTGTTCGGGTCGTTGATTGCCGCCCACACGGATTCGATATCTTCTTTTTCGGTAATTGCACCGACCGGGCAGGCCGCGGAGCATTGTCCGCAGGATACACAGGCGACATCATAGAGTTCGCTGTCAAAGGCCGGTCCGACAATGGTCTCGTTGCTTCTTCCCATGAAATCGAGGATGGAAAGACCCTGAACTTCGGCGCAGATCTGGATACAACGTCCGCACTTGATGCATTTGGTTCGGTCCTTGGAAAGAACGTCATTGATGTGCGGAGCATAGGGGACCAGGACCCGCTCAAAGCGGGGCTCGCGCACGCCCAAATCGGAGGCGATCCGACGGAGGTGGCAGTAGCTTTCCGCCGCGCAGGTGTCGCAGGCTAGGTTATGATCCGCAAGCATCAGTTCGACAACGACCCTTCGGGCGTCACGAACCTTTTCGGTGTTCGTATGGATGATCATTCCCTCTTTAACGAAGGTGGAGCAAGCGGTTTGAAGGGTGCGATACCCTTCGATTTCGACGACACACACCCGGCAGTTGGCTTTGAGCATCTGATCCGGATGATAACAGAGCGTCGGAATATTGATGCCGATCTTCTTGGCGGCATTGACTATGGTGGTCCCTTCGGGGACGCTTACGGCTTTATTGTTGATGGTAATGTTGATCATCGGTTGTCCTCCCTCAGCGATCGGAAACGGTTGCGAATGTTTCGGGGAAATATTTCATGACGGAAAGGATGGCGGTGGTTGCCGCCTGTCCGAGTCCGCAAGTCGACGCGAGACACATGGTGTCGCTTAATGACTTCAGAGCGGCAAAGTCTTTATCGGTGGCCGAACCGGACTCGAAGCGCTTGAGAAGAATTAACACATGAGGATTTCCGTCACGGCACGGCGTGCATTTCCCGCAGGACTCGTGAAGGAAAAACTTCGCGATCTTCTTTAAAATATCCAAAATATCGATTCGATCGTCCATTACGATCACGGCTCCGGATCCGAAAGAGATGCCCTTATCGTTCATTGCCTTATAATCAAGCGGTGTATCCAATTCGCTCTCCGGGATACACGGACCGGATTCTCCGCCGAGCTGGACCATCTTGATCGCCCGGCCTTCCGGCACTCCGCCGCCCAGATCAAATATAATCTCGCGGATTGTGACGCCGAACGGTACTTCATACAGACCGGGCCTGTTTACATTTCCGCATAGGCTGATGAGCTTGGTTCCTTTTGAAGTCTCGGTTCCGGTCTTCGAGAATGCTTCTGCGCCTTTGTCGATAATCAGCAGGATGTTGACGAAGGTTTCGACATTACTCAGAAGGGTCGGTTTCCCGAAAAGGCCCTGCTCGGTCGGAAACGGGGGTTTGTAGTTCGAATGACCGGCCTTGCCCTCGAGACATTCGATTAACGAGAACTCTTCGCCGCAGACATAAGAACCGCCGCCGGTAAGGACCTCCATATCATAGGTGAATCCGGATCCGAGAATGTTCTCGCCGAGAAACCCTTTCTCGTATGCCTGCCGTAAGGCTTCTTTCACGATAGCGATCGATCGGTTGTATTCTCCGCGGATAAAGATGTAGCCCTTCGCGGCTCCGACCGCGGATGCGGCGATAATCATTCCCTCGATCATGGAGTGCGGATCCTTTTCCATCTGATAGCGGTCTTTGAAGTTGCCGGGTTCGCCTTCGTCGGCGTTGCAGATCAGATACTTGATGTCGCCGACGGAATTTTTAACTCCGGCAAGTTTGAGTCCGGTCGGGAACGCCGCTCCGCCGCGACCGCGCAACCCCGAAGCCTTGACTTCCGAGATAATCGTGTCTCCGCTCATGGTGAGCGCCTTCTTAAGGGCGGCGTAACCGCCCGCGTTTATGTAGTCGTCGATCGAAAACGGATCGATCTTATCATAATGACGGCTGACCCATTCAAGGGTTAATGATGTGTTTTGCATAATCAAAGACTCCTATATTTCTCTAGAATGGCCGGAAGGGCTTCCGGGGTAACCCGGCCGTACATATCCTCATCGATTCTCATTGCCGGCGATTGTTCGCAGTATCCGAGACAACTGGTGAATTCCAAAGTAAAAAGCCCGTCTCCGGTTGTTTCGCCGAAAACGATCCCCAGTTCCTTTTCGAGCGATTCCTTCAGGTTAACGGATCCGTTTATGTAACAGGGAACGTCTCCGCACAGTTGAATAATGTGTTTTCCGCGTTTTTTGCGCGAGAGCAGGGAATAGAATTCAACGACACTGCAGACCCGACTGACCGGAAGCTCCATTGCTTTGGCTACGGCGCGAATATCGTCGTCCGACAGGGCGTTGTCCCCGTTGTTCTTCTGACACTCCATAAGGACGGTCAAAAGTTTCTCCGGTTCTTTCCCGTGCTTCTGAACCAGTTCATCAATTTGCATGCAAGTGGCCTCCTTAACAATATTATCCCTTCCATTAATGTAGGAATATAAGGCGTATGTCAAGGAAAAAATTCGGAAAGAAGGATAGAAATATTGGATTTGCGTCAAAAGAATAAGAAAAAACAAAGAAAAGGTCGAAAATCATTCTGCCGGATCGGAAGAAGTCTGAATTCGATCCAGCACTCTTCGATAATGAGAGGAATAGTCCGGTGATTGATCATCGATGATCGTTTCAATGAAGTGGCTCTCCATAAGCATCTCCATCTCCGATGTTACGGCTCCTTTTCGCATGTGATAGAATACCCGGTTTGATTGAAACGACCGTCCGGTCAGCGAAAAATCCTTGATGAGGCGCGCGCGAAGATTCAGTGCCCACCAGACATCGATTTCCGAATAGTCCAAAGCAAAACCGATGATATGGACATCCGAATGAAACAACAGATCCATCCAGCAAATCGTGTTTTTGGAAGACGGGTTTTCCGCGAAAAGCCGGTCATATCCGCGCTTTTCGACATAGGCGGACATTTTCGATATATTCCGGGCGTACATATCGTGTCCGAGAACCATCGTGCGGGGATATCCGGCTTCTCCGTGAATATGCCAGATCCTCCGGCCTTCGATCTGATTGTACGTATGGATACGGTAATCGGTTTCCGGACCGATGTCCGGGTCGGCGGACTGCCGTAACGTCCGGTTCGGTCCGTCCTCCAAAACATAATCGTAGTTGGTGGTAACAATATCGCGTATTCCGAGGGAGGCAAGTTTTCTTGAAAGATCGTTCGGCGTGAGTTTCAGACACATATCGGCGACAAAAGTCCGTAACGAAAAATCCGCGGAAGAGAGATCCGGTTCGGACGTTTTACTTCTCAGAAGGATCGATTCGAAAAACAAAGGGAAAGGCATTTCCGGAGGCGGCGGAATTTTGCCGAGCCCGCATTTTTCAACCAATTCGGTGAGAAGATCGGACCATGAAAACAGGCTTTCGGTTCGATTGATTCCGTTCCCGAGAAATATGGTTGCCATTTAACCGCCTCCGACGCTTTTATCGTGAGTATGTACGGATACGCAATCATTGTCAACGGAGTCGGATCGTCTTCCTCCCGAGTCCATTGGTGATGCCGGTTCTTTCTTTCTATTCGAAAAATAGCCACATTTTCGCGCTATAATATATGCATTAACGTCGGTAAGCTTCACAGGACGGGCTCAGTAGTGCAGAGAAACGGGACTTCGAGGAGAAATCGAAAGAAGGGTTAAACGGGGGGACGGAATGAAAAAAACGGTTAGCATGGTTATTTCCGGCATACTGATTGCATCGCTTCTGTTTGGATGCGGCTTGATTTCTGATGAAAGGGAGACAACCGAGCCCAAGGTAACTCTGTCGGATCGGGATAAGGAGTCCGTCTCCGCCGCCGAGGATATCGTCATTGAGTCCGAAGAGATCAGCGATGATTTGTTGGATCTGATTGACAAGCAGATCGAAATGTCCGGAGTTTTTGTTCAGAATTATACGGAATCGGTTCGAAACGGAGTCGATTACGACGCAACGGAATACAATGATTTGATTCTGAATAACCGGGATACGATCAATGAATGGATTGCAAAATTGGATGCGCTTTCGGAAGAGTATTCGGAAGTTCAGAAACCGAAGGACGAACAGGCGGTGCTTGTTTACGAGGCGGCGGGCGTTTATCTTGAAAAACTCGAGTCCTGCCTTTCCGATCTTTTGGCGATTGTGACGCTTTATATCGATCAAAATGACGCGATGCTTCCGGTCTCGGAATTTGACGATACGATTTACGGAGATGACGTCTTCCTGATGCTCGAGGAGTTGTACGCCGCGATTGATCAGGCCATGACAAATATCGGCGCAATCGATTCCGCACCGGAATATATGAAGGAATCACTGGTTACCTTCAACCGGAAAATGGGCATATATTCGAGGGTGCTGGAGGCTTGGTACGACGGGCTGGCTCTCAATGATCCGCTCCGGATTTCTTCCGGTAATCAACTTCTCGAAAGACAAAATATCGATGTTCTTCAGTTTGATGTGGAGATGTATGAGCTTTTTGATCTTCAGTATATCAAGGTGGGGGAACGTCTGACCGGCAATATTTCGAAGTTGAAAGAGGAGATTTACGAAAACAGCGACGCAATCGGAAAATCCGGCAAAAATGTTCCGGTCATCCGCTTTTCATACCTGGAGGATGTACCGGAGATCACGGTGGACTATACCTACGCACAAACGATATATCCGAGTCTCTATTCCTCGATGGATTCGATCGTCAACCTTACGGCTACGACGGATTTCGGAGCCGTGGATGTAATGCTGACGGTGGAGATTCCCGGATTTACACAGAAGTATCAGCAGAAAATCACGATCAACGAACAGGTTACCAAAAATCTGATCAAGCCGCCGGTTTTGACCGAAAATTTAGACTTGGAAAGTGCGAAGGAAGCTCAACTTCGCCTTTCGATCGAGGATTTGGACAATGACCGTACGATACTCGAGGAATCGAAACCGGTAACCCTGATGAGTGTATACGACTTTCTCCTGTATGATGACGAGTTCGGTGTAACCGGCAGGGACAACATTCTTGCATGGCTGACACCCGAGACGGAGTCGATACTGAATCTTCGCCGAAGCGCGATCACATGGATTGATCTGTGGTCGGAAGGACAAATCAATTCGCTGATCGGATATCAGGATTACGGTCTCGGATTGGAGCCCGAACTGAACACCTATATTCAGATTCTTGCGCTCCAGGGGGCAATCAGCGATTCCGGAGTCCGTTATAATATGGGTCCGTTTTCGATGTCCGAGGGAATGAATCAAAGAGTATTGCTTCCGGATAAAATTCTCTCCAGCGGATCGGGAATTTGTATCGAGACATCCATTCTTTTCGCATCCGCCGTTCAATCGACGGATATGCACGCGATGATCGTTTTCCTGCCCGGACACGCGCAGGTGGCGGTGGAGACCGGGTACCGGTCCGGAGAGTATTTCCTTGTAGAAACGACGCTTCTGCCGTTTTTCGGAACGGATGAAGAAATGGACTCGCTGATTATGTACCTGACCGCCGAGGAATGGGAACAATATCTCGCGGACCCCTGGGGCGACGGTAGCGGTCCCGCATATGTGGTCGACTGTGACCTGGTACATGTGCTCGGGTTTAAAGCGATCGGGTACAAATGAGGATACCGGAGTCAAAGAAGGTGCCGTTAATCAGATCATATCTCGAGGGTTTTCGGAAAGGAGCACCGAGATGTCAACCGTTAAGGATATCGCCGACCGACTCGGTCTTTCGGTCAGTACCGTCCAAAAAGCGTTGAGCGGATCCGACAGCGTGAGTGCGGAGGTTCGGCAAAGCGTTCTGGATACGGCACTGAAGTTGGGGTACAGCCCCCGGCAACGGAAGAAATCCGGTCCCTCTTCCCGCATTTGCGTTTTTATCGAAAACATGGGTTTTGAGAAAATCGAGCATTTCGGTTACGAGATTATCGTCGGATTTCGGCTTGCGGCCGCGGAGCGGAATTACGGCGTAGACATCGTCCCGATTTCGATGGATCAAAAAATCGAGCACGTTTACGAAGAGTATATGAACAAAAATGGTTACGACGGGGGATTTCTTCTCGGTTTTTTTCTACATTCCGATTTCCATTGCCAGCTGAAAAACACAATGATTCCGACCGTCGTTCTGGATAATCTGATTTTAAACCCTTGCGTGGCCTGCGTCGGTATTGACAATTATCAGGGCATTACAATGGCGGTTGAACATCTTTCTTCTCTCGGACACTGCTCCATTGCACTAATGAACGGCGAAAGCAACAGTCGGGTCTCTCTGGAGCGCTACCAGGGCTTTAAGGTCGGCATGAACAAATGCAATTTGCCGATCCGAAAGGATTTGGTTGCGTTCGGGGACTTCACGAGTGAGAATACCGGACCCTATGTGAATCAATTTGTAGAAAACGGTGCGACGGCAATCGTTTGCGCAAGTGACTACATTGCCGCAGGTGTATTAAATGAGTTGTCCAGACTGGATATCCGGGTCCCGCATGATATCAGCGTGACCGGTTTCGACGACATCCAGATCGCCCGGTATTCGACACCTCCGTTAACCACGATTCGGCAGGATCGACTGAGCATCGGAAAGAGCGCATGCCTTGCATTGGAACAAATCATGGAGGGAATGGCAATCAGCAGACTTCTTCTTACCCCGGAGCTGATCGTTCGGAAATCGACCGGCCCGGTACGATAGGCGGATTATCCGATTCGAATGCAGACGTGCCGGAAATATCGTGGTTTTGCATAGAAAAAGCAAATGATCCCGGATCATTTTCGTCCGTACGGCCGACGTGTTTCGGATTGACGCACATAATCTTACAATGTAAAATCGTTACGGCGTTTACTATGTGAACTGATTAATCAGGGATCAACCCAATAAATGGTCGGTGTCGGCCGGAAAGAGAATGGGGCTATATGGGAAACATTTATGATCAATTTCTCCATTTACGTGATCAGCAGATTCAGGAAATCACCGAGCAGAACAAGGGCGCTCATTGCGTTATTCACATCGGGTCGGCAACTTGTGAAAATGCCGCGGGGGCCGAGCGGGTACGAAAAGAGTTTGAAAAACTCATCCGTGCATCCGGGCGTGACGACATTCTGATCAAGCAAACCGGATGTACCGGTCGTTGTGCCAGAGAGCCGATCGTCGGCGTTTTCGTCAGCGGGCAAATCCCGTTTAAATATGAAAAGGTAGATGTAGAAAAGGTTCAGCAGATTTTTCATGACCATGTATTGGGCGGAGAACTGGTTCCGTCTTTGATTCTCGATAAAAAGACCAGCATGATCTATTCTCATGTCGTCGTTTTCTGCGGGAATAATTTTGTCGCTTCCGACACAAATTGGCCGGAGGTTTTCGAAGAAATCCTGGCGGAGTGCGAAATTCCGTCCAACTCCATTAAAGTTTACGAAGCGGATCACATGGGTTTTTCGCCCGAGGTTTCGGATTGTAAAACGGCGCGAATGATGATTATGCCGGGAAACATAACGTATGCCTTCACATATCGGGACGAACTCAAGAAAATCGTCCAATCGCATATACTCGGCGGACAGACGCTTTCGGACATGCAGATTGAATTGGACCCGATGACCAAAAGCTACCTCTCGGTTTACGGAGATGTTTCATTCTTTAACAAACAGACGCGTCTGACCCTGCGACACAGCGGCATTATTGATCCGGAAGACCTAGCGGATTATCTGTTACATCAGGGGTATGAATCCCTCGCAAAAGCATTGGACGGACCGTCCGCTCAGGATGTTATCGATCAGGTTCTGGCGTCCGGCTTGCGGGGTCGCGGCGGCGGCGGGTATCCGACCGGTCAGAAATGGAAGAACGCAATTACGGGAAACGATGATCCGATTCGCTATGTGATCTGTAACGCCGACGAGGGCGATCCGGGCGCGTTTATGGATCGAAGTGCGCTTGAAGGTGATCCGTTCAGCGTGATTGAGGGCATGACCATCGGCTCCTACGCAATCGGAGCGACCAAAGGCTTCATTTATATCCGTGCCGAATATCCTCTGGCCATCGAACGTTGCCGTATTGCGATCGAAAAAGCCAAAGAAGCGGGACTTCTCGGTGAGAACATCCTTGGGTCCGGTCACAGTTTTGACATTGAAATCCGTCTCGGCGCCGGAGCCTTCGTCTGCGGCGAAGAAACCGCACTTTTGAAATCCATCGAAGGGGAGCGCGGTCAGCCGATTCTTCGGCCGCCGTATCCGACCGCTTCGGGCCTGTGGGGGCATCCTACGGTCATCAACAACGTGGAAACCTGGGCGAATATTCCGGTCATCCTTCTTTACGGACCCGAGTTCTTCAGCTGTATCGGAACGGAAGCCAGCAAGGGAACCAAGGTATTTGCTTTGGCCGGAAAAGTGAGAAATACGGGATTGGTCGAGGTGCCGATGGGAACGACGCTTCGGGATATCGTGTATGATATCGGCGGCGGAATTCCGGGAGGACACGCCTTGAAAGCCGTTCAAACCGGAGGCCCGTCCGGGGGGTTTATCCACGAAAAGGATCTCGATTTGCCCGTTGATTACGAATCCCTGAGTGCAATCGGTTCGATTATGGGTTCCGGAGGAATGATCGTTTTGGATGAGACGGACTGCATGGTCTCCACCGCGCAATTCTTTCTGGAGTTTACTCAATCCGAGTCCTGCGGAAAATGTGTTCCCTGTCGCGAAGGTACGCTCCGAATGCTTGAAATCCTGAAGCGCATCACCTCGGGTAACGGAGTTCCCGAAGATTTGGACAAACTGGAGCGTTTGGGAAACCTGATTAAGAAAACGTCTCTGTGCGGACTCGGGCAATCCGCTCCGAATCCGATTTTAAGTGTCCTCAAGAATTTCCGCGAGGAATTTCTGGTTCATATCGAAGAGAAGCGTTGTCCCAGTCACCGTTGTACCCAGTTGATCCGGTACCGGATTGATCCGGACAAGTGCACCGGATGCACGCTGTGCGCCCGTCGATGCCCGGTTACGTGTATCTCGGGCAGCCCGCGCAATCCGCATCTGATCGATCAGGACAAATGCGTCCGCTGCGGAGAATGTTTTAACGTCTGTAAATTCGACGCCGTCACCAAGATATAACGGTAGGAAAGCGAGGAAACAACATGAAAAATATCAATCTGACCGTAGATGATAACCCGCTGTCCGTTCCGGAGGGAACGACGATTATGAAAGCAGCCGAGACCATCGGTGTTTTCATCCCGCGGCTTTGCTACGTTCCGGATCTCGGCATCGAAGGCGCCTGTCGGATTTGTATCGTTGAGGTGGATGGCTATAAGAATTACCTGACCGCTTGTTCGACAAAGGTTACGGAGGGGATGAAGGTCAAGACCAATTCACCGGCGATTCGTCAGGCTCGCCGGGACCTGATTGAACTGATCCTTGATAATCATCCGATGGATTGTCAGACCTGTGAGCGTGACGGAAACTGTGAGCTTCAGGATCTGGCGTATTCCCTGGGTGTTCGCGAGAGGCTCTTTGCCGGACAACGTAAGCATTTTGAGATTGACGACTCCAGCTTTTCGGTCGTCCGTAATTCCGATAAATGTATTTTATGTCACCGTTGCATTCGCGTCTGCTCCGAGGTTCAGGGTGTAACGAATCTCGGCCAGATGCACCGCGGCGTGAATACCGTGGTCGGCCCCGCACATCTCGTCGCGATGAAGGATTCGGTATGTATCAACTGCGGACAATGCATCAATGTTTGCCCGACGGCTGCTTTTCTCGAAAAAAGCGCGACCGATGAGGTCTGGGCGGCGCTCGCCGACCCGAAGAAGCATGTTGTCGCACAAATCGCTCCGTCCATTCGCGCGACCATCGGAGAAGGCTTCGGTGAAGCCCCCGGAACCGCGGAAACCGGACGTACCGTCACCGCCTTGCGCCGCCTCGGCTTTGACGCCGTCTTTGATACAAACTTCGGTGCGGACTTAACGATCGTTGAAGAATCGGAAGAGTTTATCGGGCGGTTGAAGCATAACGGGGTTCTTCCCGGCGGCAAAAAGGAAGAGGGACATTTAAATCATCCTCAGGTATTGCCGATGTTTACCTCCTGTTCACCGGGATGGGTCAGCTTCATGGAGCATTTCTATCCCGAAATGATCCCGCACATGTCATCCTGTCGCTCGCCGATGAGCATGCAGTCCATTATTTTAAAGACCTTCTACGCAAGAAAGACCGGGATTGATCCGAAAGACATTTATGTTGTCGCCATTATGCCCTGCACGGCCAAGAAATACGAAATGCGCCGTCCGGAGTTATGTGATGCGGACGGAAATCCGCACACGGACGCGGTCCTGACCACCCGGGAGCTCGTTTGGATGATTAAGGCGTACGGAATCGATTTTATGCAGTTGCACGAGGAAGAATTCGATAATCCGCTCGGAAGCTCGACCGGAGCCGCCGATATTTTCGGAACGACGGGAGGAGTCATGGAAGCCGCCCTGCGTACCGCGGCGGAAAAGATCACCGGCAAGCCGCTTGATGAGCTGAACTTCTATAATGTGCGCGCCGTAACCGGTTACAAAGAAGCGTCTGTTGAAATCGCGGGAATCGAAGTCAATATCGCGGTGGTGAACGGGCTGAATAACGCCAAGAAGATTCTCGAAAAGGTCAAGTCGGGAGAGAAAGAGTATCATCTGATTGAGTTAATGGCTTGTCCCGGAGGTTGCATCGGCGGCGGTGGTCAGCCGTACCCCGCAGACGGTCGGTACGTGCTCAACCGGGAGGTTCTGGAGAAACGAGCCGCATCTCTTTACAAGATCGACGCGGAGAAAAAGATCAGAAAGTCACACGAAAACCCTTATATCCAACAGTTGTACCAGCAGTTCCTTCAACATCCCGGAAGCGAAATCGCGCACGAGCTTCTGCATACAACATATGAGCCGAAAGAGCCAAGGGGGATCAAATAAATGGGAAAGAATGAAAACAGCACATGCTCTCATTGCGATATGCAGGAGGTTGCTCCGTTACCGTCCGAAATCATCGAATTTATCGAGGATTGCTTAAAGGGAGAGCGGCCCGAAAGCCAACTGATTGCGGTTTTACACAAGGTTCAGTTACACTACGGATATCTTCCGCGTCCGATTCTCGACGATGTGGCGCAGCGCCTTCAGGTGCCGACGTCCGTGGTCAGCGGAGTGGCGTCGTTTTATCACTTCTTCCGTTTGACGCCGAAGGGCAAGTACACGATATCCGTGTGCATGGGGACCGCCTGCTTTGTTAAAGGCGCAGATAAAATCCTGGAGGCGATTGAGTCCCAGCTCGGCATCGAGATCGGAGAAACGACCGGCGACGGGTTTTTCACGCTGGAGCAGTCCCGTTGTCTGGGCGTATGCGCGCTGGCTCCCGTGATGACCATTAACGGAAAGGTATACAGTCGTGTTACTCCGACCCAAATACCCGAAATCCTGAATAAACTCCGTGAAGAGAGTATCGCGGAATAAGACGGGAACCCGATCGTCCTTTTTCCGTCCTTCGCCCGAAACGGATTTGGGGCCGGAGATTGAAGACGGTCCGTTGATTGGTCTGATTGCATAGAAAAACGCCTCGGCATAAGGCGATCTTCGTCCGATTCACCGAGGCTTTTTTTCATCCGTCGGCGTTTACATTATCGAAATCCGGTGATATACTGAATTGCCCGAACTCCGGAAAGGTCCTTTTTCGTTTGTTTTCGGTGTTTTTCGATCGAAAGACTGCGATTCGGAACGACCGGGGGAAGGTATTATTATTGAAAGGAGGTGTATTGATGCCTACGTTCAACCAATTGGTTAATTCAGGAAGAGCTTCCAAGACGTATAAGTCCAAAGCTCCGGCGCTGCAGAGCGGAATGAACACGTTGCGCAAGCAGGAGACCGATGAGTCCTCCCCGCAAAAGCGCGGAGTGTGCACGGTCGTCAAGACGGTTACCCCCAAGAAACCGAATTCGGCTTTGCGTAAAGTTGCCAGAGTCCGTCTCACGAACATGTACGAAGTATATGCGTACATACCGGGAATCGGACATAACCTGCAGGAGCACTCGGTGGTTCTCATCCGTGGCGGACGTGTTCGGGATCTTCCCGGTGTCCGTTATCACGTAATCAGAGGAACATTGGATACTGCGGGTGTTGCGAACCGTCTTCAGGGTCGTTCCAAATACGGAGCGAAGAGACCGAAGGCCGGTAAGGTCAAGAAGTAGAGCATTCCTGTGGTTGGACAGAAAGTGGTCAGTACACTGTCTATAACCGGTTTTCCGGGAGCGGACATTGCGACTGGCGCGACACGGTCCAAACGTGAGTACCTGTGATTTCAGTAGTATCTGATAATCATGAGAGGAGGGAAGACAAGTGCCAAGAAGAGGCAATGTCCCACAAAGAGAAGTGCTCCCCGATCCGCTATACAACGATATTAGGGTGACGAAGCTCATCAACAATATCATGTTGGACGGCAAGAAGGGGGTCGCACAAAAAATCTGCTACGACGCTTTCGATTTGATCAAAGAGCGTTCGGGCAGAGAGCCTTTGGAAGTATTTTTGCAGGCTCTGGAGAACGTAATGCCCGTACTGGAGGTCAAAGCCCGGCGAGTCGGCGGTGCCAACTATCAGGTTCCGATCGAGGTTCGTCCCGCGAGACGTCAGACGTTGGGGCTTCGGTGGATCACTCTTTTTGCAAGAAAGAGAAGCGAGCGCACCATGAGTGAGCGCTTGGCGAATGAACTGCTGGATGCGACCAATAATACCGGCGGAGCGTTCAAGAAGAAGGAAGACATACACAAGATGGCGGACGCCAACCGTGCATTCGCCCATTACAGATGGTAGTATCGGACGGTAAGGAGCAATAGAATCAATGGCCAGAGAATTTTCTTTGGAAAAAACAAGAAATATCGGTATCATGGCGCACATCGATGCGGGCAAAACCACGGCGACCGAACGGATCCTTTTTTTCACCGGCAAGATCAGAAAAGTCGGTGAAGTGCACGAGGGTGCCGCGACGATGGACTGGATGGAGCAGGAGCAGGAGCGTGGAATTACGATTACCTCCGCCGCAACCACGGCCCAGTGGAAGGGACATCGCATCAATATTATCGATACGCCCGGACACGTCGATTTCACCGTTGAAGTCGAGCGCTCATTGCGTGTGCTGGACGGTGCCGTAACCCTGCTCTCGGCCAAGGGCGGTGTCGAACCGCAGACGGAAACCGTATGGAGACAAGCCGATCACTACGGTGTTCCGCGCATGGCCTTTGTCAACAAGATGGATATCATGGGAGCCGACTTTTTTCGGGTCGTTCAAATGATCCGGGATCGCCTGAGAGCGAATCCGGTCGCGTTACAGATTCCGATCGGATCGGAGGAAAAATTCCAGGGCATCATCGATCTGATGACGATGAAGGCCGAGGTGTATACCAGCGACGACGGCATGCAGTTTGAGGAACGCGACGTCCCCGCCGAAATGCTTGCGCTTGCAAAAGCAAAGCGGGCGGAAATGGTTGAGGCCGTCGCCGAATCGGATGATGAGCTGACGATGAAATTCCTTGAAGGAGAAGAAATCTCCGAAGAGGAGTTGAAAGCCGCTCTGCGTCGTGCCGTTATCGCCTGCAAGATTACGCCGGTCATATGCGGATCCGCTTACAAAAACAAGGGAATTCAGATGATGCTGGATGCCGTTATCGATTACATGCCCGCTCCGACCGACGTTCCTGCCATCACCGGAATCAACCCGAGCACCGAAGAGGAAGATTCCCGGCCGTCATCGGACGAAGAACCGTTCTCCGCTTTGGCGTTCAAGATTACGACCGATCCCTTTGTCGGAAAACTGTGTTTTTTCCGCGTTTATTCCGGCGTACTGGATTCGGGATCCTATGTGTTCAACGCGACGAAGGGCAAAAAAGAGAGAATCGGCCGTATCCTTCAGATGCATGCCAATCACCGGGAAGAAATCGACAAGGTGTTTTCCGGAGATATTGCGGCGGCTGTCGGACTCAAGGACACCACGACCGGAGACACGCTTTGTGACGAGAAGAAGCCGATTATTCTGGAATCCATGGATTTCCCGGAGCCGGTTATCGAAGTTGCGATTGAGCCCAAATCGAGAGCCTCTCAGGAGAAAATGATTCTGGCGCTTCAGAAGCTGGCGGAGGAAGATCCTACCTTCCGTACGTACACCGATCAGGAAACGGGTCAAACGATCATCGCCGGAATGGGTGAGCTGCATCTGGACATTATCGTCGATCGCTTGTTCCGTGAATTCAAGGTCGAAGCAAACGTCGGCGCTCCGCAGGTTTCGTACAAGGAGACCATCCGGAAAGCGGTACGGGCCGAAGGACGATTTGTTCGTCAATCCGGCGGACACGGACAATACGGTCATTGCATTCTCGAGCTTGAGCCGCTTGAACCCGGTACCGGGTACCAATTTGTCAACGCCACCATCGGAGGCTCGATTCCGAAGGAGTATATTGCTCCGATCGACGCCGGTATTCAGGAGGCGATGGGAAGCGGTGTATTGGGCGGCTATCCGGTCGTTGACATCAAGGTCACCGTCGTAGACGGATCCTTTCATGAGGTTGACTCATCCGAGATGGCGTTTAAAATTGCCGGATCCATGGGCTTCAAGGAAGGAATGAAAAAGGGCGATCCGGTCTTGCTGGAGCCGATCATGAGAGTGGATATCGAAGTTCCGGACGACTATATGGGTGACGTAATCGGAGGAATTAACGCCCGCCGTGGAGTCATCAAGGGAATTGCCGGAGAAGACGGAATCCAGTCGATACAAGCGGAGGTTCCGCTTTCCAACATGTTCGGTTACGCAACCGTGCTTCGTTCATCGACGCAAGGCAGAGGAACCTTTGTGATGCAAATCGGACACTTTGCGGAGATTCCGAAGAACATCATGGAGACCGTATTGAAGAAATAACCATCAGAACAAAAGCCAACCGCACCCGGCTTTTTGCATCTTGCGATTATCGATAAATATAGTAAAATAGATGCATCTGGCGTTTGAGCGGAAAATTTTGTAAACATCAGCGAAGGCTGAACAAGGAGGAACATACAAATGGGAAAGGCAAAATTTGAAAGAAATAAGCCGCATGTCAACATCGGCACCATCGGCCACGTTGACCACGGCAAGACGACTCTTACGGCTGCGATCACCAAGGTCCTGTCGTTCTCCGGAAAGGCTTCCTACAAGGAATACGGCAGTATTGACAGCGCACCGGAGGAAAGAACCCGTGGTATTACAATCAATACCGCTCACGTCGAGTATCAGACCGACGCGCGTCACTATGCGCACGTTGACTGTCCCGGACACGCCGACTACATCAAGAACATGATTACCGGTGCCGCTCAGATGGACGGAGCAATTCTTGTTGTTTCCGCTTCCGACGGTCCGATGCCTCAGACCCGTGAGCACATCCTGCTCGCCCGTCAGGTCGGTGTTCCGTATATTGTTGTTTTCATGAATAAGTGTGATCAGGTCGATGACGACGAGCTCCTGGAACTGGTTGAGATGGATATCCGCGATCTCTTGAATCAGTATGAGTTCCCGGGCGACGATACCCCGATCATCAGAGGATCCGCGCTGAACGCGATTGAATCCGCTTCGACGGATGCCGGTGCTCCCGAATACAAGTGCATCATCGATCTGATGGAGGCTGTTGACTCCTTTATCGCAACGCCCGCTCGCCCGGTCGATCTTCCCTTCCTGATGCCCGTTGAGGATGTTTTCACCATCACGGGACGCGGAACGGTTGCTACGGGTCGTTTGGAGCGCGGAATCATCAAGGTCGGAGATGCCGCCCAGATCGTCGGATTAATGGAAGAACCCAAGAACACGGTTGTTACGGGCGTTGAGATGTTCCGTAAGCTTTTGGATCAGGCGGAAGCCGGAGACAACATCGGTGTTCTCCTTCGCGGTATCGATCGTAAGCAGGTCGAGCGCGGGCAGGTTATCGCCAAGCCCAACTCGATTACCCCGCATACCAAGTTTACCGGTCAGGTGTACGTCTTGACAAACGAGGAAGGCGGACGTCATAAGCCCTTCTTTAACGGCTATCGTCCTCAGTTCTACTTCCGTACTACGGATGTTACCGGTGTGGCACATCTTCCGGAAGGAACAGAGATGTGCATGCCCGGCGACCATATCACGATCTCCGTGGAGCTGATCACTCCGATCGCCATGGAGCCCGGACTGAAGTTCGCAATTCGTGAGGGCGGCCGTACGGTCGGTGCCGGAACGGTTTCCACCATTATCGAATAATCGGTACTGCGTATCGGATTTCAAACGCCCCGCGCGAGAAGCACGGGGCGTTTTTTTGCAATTCGTTATCAAAGGAACGTATCGTTTATCGTAGGAGCGGTCGGCGAAAAAAGCGGGGTTTCTCTTTCCCGGAACCGGTGATTTTCGCTTTGCATTTTCGACGGTAATAAGATACAATCTCTTTCGAGCATCCGTCGCTCCTTCGGTCCGGCGGACGATACGATCGGAACGGAGGGAGTCGGCTAATCGACACCCGACCCATAGTGCAGGTGAGACGATATGCCCCAATTAAACGATATTCACAAGGTGTTGATCATCGGCTCCGGACCGATCATCATCGGTCAGGCGTGCGAATTCGATTATTCCGGGACCCAGGCGTGTAAGGCGCTTCGAAAACTCGGATATAAGATCGTGTTGGTCAACTCGAACCCCGCCACGATTATGACCGACCCGGGCATTGCGGATATAACCTATGTGGAACCGCTGAACGCAAGAAGCCTTACCGAAATTATCGCCAAAGAACGCCCGGATGCGGTGCTTCCGAATCTCGGCGGACAGACCGCACTGAACCTTTGCTCGGAGCTGAGCAAGTCCGGAGTACTCGAAAAATATAACGTTAAGGTCATCGGGGTTCAGATTGACGCAATCGAGCGCGGTGAGGATCGTATCGCGTTTAAAAAAACGATGGATCGATTGGGAATCGAGATGCCGCGAAGCAAGGCGGCGTACAGTGTCGAAGAGGCAGAAACCATTGCTTCCGAGCTCGGCTATCCGGTGGTTATCCGTCCTGCATATACCATGGGCGGAACCGGGGGAGGTTTGGTCTACAATCTGGAGGAACTCCGTGTAATCGCGACGCGCGGGATCTCGGCAAGCATGGTCGGTCAGATTTTGGTGGAGGAGTCCGTTCTCGGTTGGGAGGAGCTTGAACTCGAAGTGGTTCGGGACAGCAAGAACCAAATGATTACCGTATGTTTTATCGAAAACATCGATGCCATCGGTGTCCATACCGGAGATTCTTTTTGCTCGGCACCGATGCTGACGATTTCCGACGAGCTTCAGCAAAGGCTTCAGAAATACGCGTATCAAGTTGTGGAAGCAATCGAAGTGATCGGGGGAACCAACGTTCAATTTGCGCACGATCCGAAAACCGGCCGCGTCGTAATCATAGAAATTAACCCCAGAACATCGCGTTCTTCCGCATTGGCCTCGAAGGCGACCGGATTCCCGATTGCGCTGATTTCCGCCATGCTTGCGGCCGGACTGACACTGGATGAAATCCCCTACTGGCGTGATGGAACGCTTGAAAAATATACGCCTTCCGGAGATTATGTCGTGATAAAATTTGCGCGTTGGGCGTTCGAAAAATTTCCGGGATCGATTGACAAGCTCGGCACACAAATGCGTGCGGTCGGTGAGGTCATGAGCATCGGTAAAAACTACAAGGAAGCTTTTCAAAAGGCAATCCGCTCGCTGGAAATCAGCCGTTACGGCTTGGGGTTCGCAAAGGATTTCAACAAAAAAACGCTCGAAGAACTGATGGCAATGCTCACCGAGCCGACAAGCGAGCGGCATTTTATTATGTATGAGGCGCTCAGAAAGGGTGCGGACATGGATACCCTTTTTGAAATGACACACATTAAGCGCTACTTTATCGAACAGATGAAGGAACTCGTCGACACGGAAGAGGAGATTCTTTCCTATCGCGGTACCGAACTGCCAAACGAGCTGTTGATCAAAGCCAAGAAGGATGGCTTCTCGGATCGGTATCTTGCGATGCTTCTGAATGTCGGTGAGTCGGAAATACGCGAGCGCAGGACGGTGCTGGGTGTTGTCGAGGGTTGGGACGCGGTGCCGGTAAGCGGAGTCGAGGATGCGGCCTACTACTATTCCTCTTATAATATTTCGGATCAAACCGGTGTGAGCGATAAGCCGAAGGTGATGATTTTGGGCGGCGGTCCGAACCGAATCGGTCAGGGAATTGAATTTGACTATTGTTGCGTTCACGCGGCTTTTGCGCTCAAGGACCTCGGATACGAAACGGTAATCGTCAACTGTAATCCGGAGACGGTTTCTACGGATTACGATACCTCGGACAAGCTTTATTTCGAGCCGCTCACGGTTGAGGATGTATTAAGCATCTATCAGAAAGAAAACCCGATCGGAGTCATTGTTCAATTCGGCGGTCAGACTCCGCTGAATATCGCGGCTGAGCTGGAACGGGCGGGCGTAAGGATTCTCGGCACCTCTCAGCAAACCATTGATTTTGCCGAAGACCGGGATCAGTTCCGAAAAATGATGGAGCGTCTTGATATTCCGATGCCGGAATCGGGAATGGCCGTCAATACCGATGAGGCAATCGTAATCGCGAACCGAATCGGTTATCCGCTCATGGTTCGACCTTCCTATGTTCTCGGGGGTCGGGGAATGGAAATCGTGCATGATGAGGAAATGCTGTGTCGCTATATGGAAGCCGCCGTCGGGGTGACCCCGGAACGGCCGATACTCGTGGATCGTTTTCTGAACAACGCGACGGAAGCGGAAGCGGATGCGATAGCAAACGGGACGGATGCTTTCGTGCCGACAGTGATGGAGCACATCGAATATGCGGGTGTTCACTCCGGGGATTCCGCCTGTGTAATCCCTCCGGTCAGTATTACTCCGGAGTTGATTGAGACCATCTCCGAATATACGCGCAGAATTGCAAGCGAAATGAAAGTTGTCGGCTTGATGAATATGCAATACGCGATTGCGGACGGAGTGGTTTACGTGTTGGAAGCAAATCCGAGAGCATCACGAACCGTCCCTTTGGTTTCAAAGGTGTGTAATATTCAGATGGCGCGTATCGCAACGGAGATTGTGATGACCGTAAGCGAAGGAAAAGAATATGACATGAGTCGGCTTGTGCAGCGCCGAATTCCTCACTTCGGTGTAAAAGAGGCGGTTCTGCCGTTCAACATGTTTCCGGAAGTGGATCCGCTTCTGGGCCCGGAAATGCGTTCGACCGGAGAAGTTCTCGGACTGTCGAATTCGTACGAGATTGCCTACTTCAAAGCCCAGGAAGCCGCTCAATCCCCGCTTCCGACCGAGGGCTGTGTGTTGATCAGCCTGAACGACAAAGATAAGAAGGTCGGATTGACGGCAGCGCGTGAGCTTATAGCCATCGGCTTTAAAATCCGCGCGACGCGGGGAACCTGTGCGTTTTTGCGCGAAAACGGGGTAGCGGCGGAAGAGATCAAAAAGCTTTTCGAAGGCCGTCCGAATATCGCGGACGCGATTGCAAACCGGGAAATTCATCTGATTATCAACACGCCCCGTTCCAAAATGAGCGAGTTCGACGACTCGTATATTCGAAAGATCGCAATCAAAAACCGGGTCCCCTACATCACGACGATGACTGCGGCGATCGCGAGCGTCCGCGGCATCCGCGCTTTCATCGAAAACGGGTATTCCGAATCGGCAAAAAAATCATTACAGGAATATCACGCGGAGATCCGTTGACGCATGGTTCTTTCGAAAATGACGGATGAATGAATGGTTCATTCAAGCATGGAATGGAAAGCGGTGAAAATGCTGTAAAATATGATAAAATGAGTATTGTCAAACATCTTTATACCTTCAATAAGGGGGGGATACTATGGAAACGGAAGATTATGCTGTTCGGACCGTTCGCAAGAAGAAACTGTCTCCGGCTGTTTTGTCCGGAATGATCGCAGGCGGAGCGGTGTTGGTGGTTGCCGTCACGCTCATCGTATATTTTGCTTTTTTTCGCCAGGCCTCGCTGATTGATACATGGCACGATACGGACGAAATCTGTGAGTATACGTTCTACAAAGATCAGAAAGTGCTCATCGATACTCCTTACGGGAATCTTGTCGGAACCTATGTCTTCGATACAAAGACAAAAGAGGGCATGATATCGATGCAGGGAGGGGCAATCGCGTTCTCTTTTAAGGATAATCAGGTGTTGCTCGAAAACGGAGGAATTCTGGTTCGGGGAAGAATTAAAGTCACCCATATATCAGAGACGACCACTGTCGTAACGGTCTCGGAAACCGATCCGACGGAGGAAACAACCGTTGTGACGGAATCCACTACAACGGTACCGCCGGAGACGACCGCGGTCACGACAGCTGAGTCCGCAACACCGACGCCCGAACCGACACCGACGAATACGCCGACGCCCGAACCGACGCCCTCCACACTGGAGCCGATCATTCCCGAATTTTCCATCAATACGGATTTATCATTTCCAACCATGGTAATTGTCGGAACGCCGATTGTCGGACAATGGGATTCGGAAGTGAGTACATGGGTTCTTGAATTCTTTGAAGACGGTACTTGTGATCTCTATTACAATGGGTCCCTGGCTGAAAACAGTACATACGAGTACAACTTTTTCTTTGGAACAGGAAGTTTGATCTATCAAGATAACACATACAACATCACCGTCTCCGGAGATCAACTGGAGTTGCGTCGTGAGGGAGCTACGGTCTCAACCTACTACAACAGGGTCGATTGATCCGGTTGCGGTTGATTTTTCTGAAACCGTCCGTATGGTCGGATGAGTAATAAATAGCCCATGGAGCAAGAACGAATCCGGCATCCGCCCCCGAAATCCTTCGGGGGCGGATTTTCTGTCTTGATATGGAAATGTTGCTTTTTTCCGATTCTGGGATTATTCTATTCTGTGTTGCCAGAAGAACCGGAGGGTGAAAAGACAAATGACGGATGATAAGCTCAGCAACAGAAGAAGCGTTATGGCGAGCGCGAAAAGAATCGTAATCAAGGTCGGCACATCGACGATTACCTTTGATAACGGACGTATGAATTTAAGAAACATCGACCGGCTGGCCCGCGCAATCTCCAATTTGATGAACGGCGGGAAACAGGTCATTCTCGTAACGTCCGGTGCAATCGGTGTCGGTGTCGGTTGCCTCGACTTGGACAGAAAACCGACCGAAATGCGCGATAAGCAAGCGGTCGCCGCTGTCGGACAGTGTGAGTTGATGAATGTATATAGTCGGTGCTTTGCCGAGTACAGTCATGTAATCGGTCAAATCCTCCTGACAAAAGACGATTTGGATGAATCGCTCACGAGAGGGAATATTTCCAATACGATGGAAGCACTTCTGGAAAAGGGAATCCTGCCGATCGTCAATGAAAACGATACGGTTTCAACGACCGAGATTCTTCATAACGGAACCTTCGGAGATAACGATACACTGTCGGCGCAGGTTGCCTGTCTGATGAGTGCGGATCTTCTGATTATACTGTCGGATATTGACGGGCTGTATAACTGCGATCCCAAAGAGAACACGGATGCATGTCGGATTCCTGTGGTATGCCGGATTGATCGGGCGATGCTGGACCACGCCGGAGGGATTGGGAGCAAACTCGCGACCGGGGGAATGATTACGAAAATAAACGCGATGTCCCTGGTTGTTTCCCAAGGAATTGCCGGAGTCATTGCGGAAGGGTCACAGTCCCAAATTCTGGAGGACATCCTTGAGGGTGCCGACATCGGAACCTTTTTTGATCCTTCCTGCGTCGTCGATATTCAAACGGAGGATCTCGTCTCCTCGTAAGTATTTCCGAAATCGTACCGGATCTTCCGATTATCCGGGAGGCGTCGGCTCGAGCGGCGGTGTCGGCTCGATGGTCGGTTCGGGCGTCGGTGTCGGCTCAATGTGGAACGTGCAGGTATTGGTCGGAGTCAAATAATCTCCTGCGATGAAGTACTCCGTTACGGCGGTTCCTTCCAGTTTACAGTAAGGATTGGCCAGCTTTCCCGATGAGGTGCAAACCGTTCTGGATATGATCGTATCCGGTTTGTAAAAGTCGGCTGCGGGGAGATCCAAATGAATTCTTTGCATGACATAATCCCAGATTTCCATCGCGTTGAAACGATCCGCACGAAGTACGGCCGTTGTCCGTAGTCCGTTGTCAAATCCGTACCAGACTGCGGCGGAGTAATACGGCGTATACCCGCAAAACCATTTGTCCAGAATATCGCGGGTGTCTACCTCGGTTGTTCCGGTTTTACCGGCGACCGCGATTTTTTCGCCGTCGGCGTTCTTGATCGTATGAACATGCCCGGTTGCCGTTCCCCCGGTGATGACGCCCTTCAGAATGTCCGAAATCAGAAAGGCGGTTTCCGGTGAATAGACGGACCAGGAGTCCGGATATTTTTCGAGGACGACATTGCCGTTCGAATCCACGACCTTGGAATACGCGTACGGCTCGCGGAATGTTCCCTGGTTCGGGAAGGTCGCATATGCGGCGGCCATTTCAAGCGGAGACATTCCGTTGGTGTACCCGCCGAGCGCGGTTGACGGAAAATTCTCATTCATCCGATTAATTCCGACTCGATTCAGGTACCACGGAGCGAGCTCCTCCCCTTGCTCGTGCAGGTCGGTCCAGACCTGCACCGCAATCGTATTTCGGGAAGAGGTGATCGCTTTTCGAATCGTCATCGGACCGTCGAACTTACCGTCTGCATTTTTCGGCCAGGCGGTATTTGGGTTTTCCGGATCGAGATAGGATTTTTTATCGTCATAGATGGTTGCTGCCGAGATTAATTTGGTTTGAAGGGCGGGTGCGTAAACCAGTAAAGGCTTTATGGAGGATCCGGGCGATCGGTAGGCCGAGACTGCGCGGTTAAATGTAAGATTGCTCACCTTTTCTCCGTAACCGCCGGACATTCCCGCAATGGCGCCCGTTTGAACATTGATGATTACCATTCCGCCCTGGGGCTTTTCGGGAAGATCCTCCAGTGCGTCGGGATCATGCTGGAAAAGCGATTGGGTCGTGAACGCTTCATCCATAACGGCTTGAACTTCGGGTTGCAAGGTAGTATAGATATGATAACCGCGACTCAGAACCAGCGTTTCCGCCATCCGCTCGCTGATGTTTCTTTGTTCCTGCAAATCGGAGATGACCTGAGCGGTAACATACTCGACAAAATATGAGTTGACCGTCGTCGCTACGGTTTGACGTTTGGTTTTAAAAACCAGCTCGGTGTTCAGTGCGTTGTTGTACTGCTCATCGGTGATCATCTGAAGCTCGTGCATCTTTTCGAGTACGATTCGCATCCTTCTCATTGCGTTCCTGCGTCCCGATTCCCGGAGGGGATTATAGTACGAGGGGCTCTTGGGCAGACCGGCCAAAAACGCGCACTCGGGAAGTGTCAATTCCTTGGCGTCCTTCCCGAAATAATTCTGCGCGGCGGCCTGGATTCCGACATAGTTATTTCCCATCGGTGCCATATTGATGTACAGATCGAGTATTTCGTCCTTCGTGAAGGACTCCTCGAGCCACATCGCCCGATACCATTCCTGAACCTTTCTTTGCGCGGAGCGCTGATCCTGACCGGAAATCAGTTTGATGGTTTGTTGAGTGATCGTGGATCCGCCGTGCGAGGGTGTTCCAAAGTTGAAAACCGAAGAAAGCACAGCGCTGGCGATTCTTTTGATGTCGATGCCCGTATGCTCCATAAACCGCTCGTCTTCAATCGCGATGATTGCTTCGTCGATATACGTCTTTTTCACCTCGCTGATCGAAACCTCAACCCGGTCGATATTTTCAATACCTGTCAGACGGGCGATTACGTTTCCGTTGATGTCATATACAAATGAAGTTTTTTTACTGTCGGACTGGAGTACGTCTCCGATTTCAACGGGCGTGGTGGTCGACACATAGCCGACCAACATACCGGCTCCGAATCCGCCGATAATGAAGGTGACACAGAGCACCAGAACAACGAGGATTTTCAAGATCCCCATAACCGCTCCGAGAAACTCGCCGTACCACGTTCGTCTGTGTCCCGCACGCGTCGGTTTTCCGTGAAGGCGGGTGCGAAATTCGTCGGCAATCGCGGAGTGCTCCGGCATAACGGGCCGGGTCGAGCGCTGAGCCGGCTGGCCGACTCGTTCGACGTTGCTCTTAGTCGAGGTCGTTCTTCTGCCCGTGTCGGGCACGGTCGGCCGCGCGTTTCTTTTTGCTTCGGGAGAAATTTCGGTATTCTCGCCCGTCACCGGGGCGGACACGGATTCGACCTCGCGGCGTAAATCGGCCGGTGAGACTCTTTTGGTCGTTTCGGTATGATCCGAAAAATTACCGGTTTTTTGATCGTCCATATCATTCCTCATATCGTCTCCGAGTCATTGGAAAGATAAATCATACAATTAGCGTTTATATTGGTCCGTTACGGAAAACCACGATTATCATACCAATAATTCAAAAAGATGGAAAGATAACGATTGGGTCCGATATAATGGTGGAAGAGAAAAGGGGTTTTGAAAATGATCGATTCGGATTTGACGCAATATACCATTCAAGCGTTCGGATTGACTCCCGACGGGCAAGCGCTCGCCCGTGTGCTGGACTCTTTTGAGGCAAAAGAAACAAAGGCATCCGAAACCGTTTCGCCAGATGTTGACTCCGCGTCCCGAGCCTCCATGACCGGCCGAGTCGTCCTCTGCGACGGTCTGATGCCCGGCGAGACCGCCGAGGTTCGTCTCGACGACACCGGTAGCCGGTTGCTGACCGCCCGGCTCGTCCGCATACTCAAGCGCTCTCCGGATCGGGTCGAGCCTTTCTGTCCGATATACAACGAGTGCGGCGGCTGTACCTGCCAAACCCTCACCTACAATGCACTCCTTCTCGAAAAGCAGCGCCACATCCGCGACTGCTTTCTTCGTATTGCCCGAATCCCCGAGGAGGAAACAGACGCCCTCTTGCGTCCGATCCTGCCGGCCGAAAATCCGACCGGATATCGCAACCACATGCAATACCGGATTCGTCTTGACGAAGACGGCGCTTTTCGATTCGGCCTTCACGCCCGAAAGTCCCATGAGACCGTCGCGACCCCGGACTGCTCCATCGCTCATCCGATTGCCGATCTGGTCAAAAATACAATCGAGGAATATTTGAACGAGCCCGAAGGCCGCGACGTTCGCGCGCGGATCCCTTGTGACGCCAAGCTGATCGTTCGCGTCGGCACACGAACCGGCCAAATTCTCTACCGACTTCAAATACCGGATTCGGGATCCCGCAAATCGGGGGCTTTATCGCGCACGGCGGATTCTGCGGACTGCATGCTTCCGGTGGCCCGGGAATCCCTTCCGGAGCGCCGATCCGTACCGAGAGACCGATATCGTCTCGTCACCGTAATCGACTTTGATACCTGTATCAGCCGTGCGCTCCGCACCTTCGCGCCGAAATACAAACTTGCGCGAAACGAGATCGAAGAACAAATCGGGCCCCGCCGCTACTTCATCTCACCGGAATCCTTTTTTCAGATCAACACCGATCAGGCCGAGCGCCTGTACGACACGGTTCTGGAGTTTTTCGAAAATGCCGGTGCCCCGCCCGTCGAGGCGATCCCGGAGAATGCAAAGTCCGAACGGGCGGCCCCGAAAGATTCTCAGTCTGCGGGAGCGCCTTTGCCGACTGTCCTCGACCTCTACTGCGGCACCGGAAGCATCGGCATCCACCTGTCTGCCCGCGCCCGCCGGATCATCGGCATCGAAAGCAACGCGCAAGCCGTCGAAGACGCCCGCCGCAACGCCCGGATCAACGCCGTCCCCAACGCCGAGTTCCACGTCGGCCTCGCCGAAGACTACGACTACGCGGGCCTTGACCTCCAAGGTCCTCTGACGGTCGTCCTCGATCCCCCTCGTAAGGGCTGTTCCCCGCGTCTCCTCGAAAAGCTCATCGCCCTGGCCCCCGATCACATCCTCTACGTCTCCTGCGACCCCGCGACCCTCGCCCGCGACCTCCGACTCCTCCTCGAAAAGGGCTACCGCCCAAAGGCCGCCCAACCGGTCGACATGTTCCCGTGGACGGGGCACGTTGAGACGGTAGTATTGATAACAAGGGTTGATAAGTAAGTGTGTAAAAAAGCCTTGAAATAAAGGCTTTTTAGGATTTTAGAGAAAAAATCTGAAGTGTTGAAATCGTAAAAATATTGCTTTGCGGGAACATATCCAAAGGGCGTGATTTTGAACCGTACAGAGCGATTTAGATGTCAGTGTTTGACGAGTGGTCAGTTTAGATGTTTTGTGTATTTAGGGCTTGCTGAGTGGTCGATTTAGATGTTTTTCGGATTTTATAAGGTTGAGTGTTCAGGATAGATGTTATAGCGGAAATATGTGACAATACAAGGGTTTGCATATATCATCTGGGAAGGAGTCATGTCATGTCAATTAGCGAAATAGGCTGCTGTGGCGCATATTGCCGTACTTGTTCCGCATTTATTGAGCAGACATGTAAAGGCTGTAAAATTGGTTATGAAAACGGAACCAGAGATATTTTAAAGGCAAAATGCAAGATGAAAGTTTGCTGTATTTCTAAAAAACTACAGTCATGTGCTGATTGCAGTGAATATAGCACCTGCAGTGTACTCAATGACTTTTATAACAAAAACGGCTACAAATATAAAAAATACAAACAAGCTATCGATTACATCAGAACTTATGGATATGATGCGTTTCTTGAAGTAGCAGACAAGTGGAAGAATGCATATGGGAAATATGAATGATGCGCCATCCTTTCCTGTAATATCTTGTTTGAATTATAGTATGGTTGGATATTGCTAGTTTACTGAACGTTATGCTGATTTTGAGGGTATAGAAGAAAGGAGGCTGATGTAGAAAATGGATTTTCAAAAGCTGCTGAATATAAGCGATGACTGGCTGAAATACGCAATCCGTCTTAACCTGGGTCATGAATCTAAGGATAATCTTGTTGAAATTAGAAAAGCAGCGTTGGCTGATAGCCGTATAAAAAGATACCTTTCAGATATTGCAAACTTTCATGAAATCCTGGTAACAAATCATAAAAATCCTGGTTTGCCAATACAAAAACTTCTGTTTCTGATTGACCTCGGATTTGATATGGAAGTCCCGGAAATCGAAGCGGCTATTGATGAGATTCTTAAGCATAAGGATGAGCATGGCATTTATCAGTCTATGACCAATGTGCCAAAGCATTTTGGCGGTACAGGCGAAGATGTCTTTAGCTGGTGTCTGTGCGATGCTCCCTTGCTTTTGCTCGCTCTGCTAAAGGCAGGTATGGATTATCATGAAAACATCAAGCCCGGTGTTGACCATCTGGTTTCCTTATGCCGTAATAACGGATTTCCTTGCGCCGTGTCACCTGAGTTGGGCAAGTTTCGAGGCCCAGGGAAAAAGGATGACTGCTGCCCATATGCGACGCTGATCATGACCGATTTACTGTCGCATATCCCAGAATATAGGGATTCAAAGACAGTGGCATCATCCGTTGATGCTTTACTGAGTCTGTGGGAAAATAGCCTTGATCAGCATCCTTATATGTTCTACATGGGCACGGACTTCCGTAAGATGAAAGCACCTTCGTGCTGGTATGATATTGTCAGCGTAGCTGGGGTTCTGAGTAAATTCGAGTTTGTGCGAGATGACCAGCGTTTTCTTGAAATGATTAAGCATATAAAAGGCAGACAAGATAAGGATGGTCTTTTTACACCTGAGTCAGTATACCAGAAATTAAAAGACTGGGATTTTGGCCAGAAGAAAGTGCCATCGCCTTATTTGACATACCTTTGCTATCTGATTTTTGAACGTTTGGAATAATGGACATGAAAAGGCACCCTACGTCGCAATTGCGTAGAGTGCCTTATTAGTTTTTTGGTTATTCATGTACATCCACTGTTACGCCGGACTTGAATTCCACAGTGAATTTGTCCTCGTAGACGGCGATTTTTTCAATTAGCCGCCGGACAAGTGGTTCAACATATTCGGTCAGGGTGGTGGGCTGTTCCCGTAGAAAAGTGGCCATGTCTGTAATCCGTTTTTTCACTTCATCCCGCTCTGCGCTTTCCAGCTGAAGCTTTTGCTTTTCCTCGCGAAGACGGTAAATTTCATCGCCTACTTTCTCATAGTCAGACTTGGAACTAGCCAGTGATAAAAGCTCGGCTTGCAGGTCAGACAGTCTCTTATCAATACTTTCCAGCGTCTGATCATTACCGTAACTTAGGATAGTTTCTATGTTGTTTTGCAGGGTGGCGAGGAAATCGTCCTTTCCGCAGAGTGTCTGATTGATAGCGGAGACAAGAACTCGACCGGTAATGTTAATTCACTTGTTAGTGGTTACTTGTCTCATCTAAGAAGGTTCCGCTTGTTTTTATCGTCGGATGAAACCATTGCTCCGGTTGAATATAAACAAAAAACCACAGTAAAAGTAAAACCAACACAGGTGGCTCGTGAAATAATAATCAACAAAATGTATGTTGGAGCATATTTGTCAGAGGGCGATAATATAGGTCATGAAATCATAAATCTCTATAAGGCAGATGATGGGAAAAACTATATTTATCTCAATTCACAAGGAACAATAGAACTATCTCATGGAGAAAATAGAATAACTATTCTGTTGGTACGAAAATTTGCCTCGAAAACATATAAAGTACTAGCCAAGGCAGAGGGTGTTACAATTCTTGATTTCGCCGACAGCAAACTTCCGCGAGAAGAGAGATATAAAGGACAAGTTGCATTAGGACTGACCTATGGCGGGATAAGTCTTGTAGATTTGTTTAATGAAAACTTGTATCACGGTAGTCTCGAAGATGAAAAAAATGCTTATACTACCTTTGTTGCAGATAAGGTTATCAAGCCAAAAAATCAGTTATATATTACAGACGATTCCTCTGTAAGTGGTGACAACACTTATTTCATCCGTACTAATAAAGGATTTGGCAAACAAACATTAAGGGAATTCTACAACGAAAATGAAAAGCCGGATTCTTTCGCTGATTTGAATCAGATAATTGAGAACAGTGAGTTGTGGGAAGATGCAAATACGACACAAGCAATTTCTGAATTGCCGGAACTTCAAAAAGATCCGTATTTCAATTTCCTAAAAATAATCAGGCAGGAAGACAATGAACTCGCTTTTTCAAATATGTTTGCTTACTTTTTTGATATAAACAGAGAAGCTTTTTCTCGTTTTGCAAGAGAGGTTCTACATATAGAGGTACAAACAGATTTTACTATAGAGAGAGAAAAGAGAAACATTGACCTACTTATTTCTGACAAAAATAATGCCGTTGTAATAGAAAATAAAATCAAATCGAGCATCAACGGTATTGATGACCGACATGACATCTACAGTGACCAAGTACAGTCACAGCTAAAAAAATATTATCAATTTGTTACATCTGATGATGAATATCGTAAGAAAATTCCGAGCTGCTTTATTTTTTCACCAAATTACAATCGTATTGACCTAAGTAAGTTTTCGTGCGGTGAAAAATACACTATCGTTTATTACAGAGAAATATATAATTTTTTTGTTGAGAATAGAAACCTGTTTGATGAGGTGCCTTACTTTGATGATTTTATTAATGCAATGTATAAGCACACAAAGGACTACGATAATGATCTAGAGGAAGAAATGCAAAGAAGATTTCAAAATACTATTTGCAAGGCAAAAAAGGGTTCAGGAGGCCAATGATTATGAAGATACGTTATTTCCAAAGATACCATGAGAAAGAGAATGTTGTAACAGCAAATGATTAGACCGTCAATTGAGGGGCACGCCATTGGTTTGGCGGTTATCTTTTTTAGTTATATATTGACTGTTTCGAGAATGTTGTATACAATGTTGTTATAAATGTTGTTATAATGTTTTATGAGAGGGTGATTATTATGGATGTAAATGAGTTGCTGGAAATTGCAATAAAAGAAACGAATAATTTATTGGATGGAGAGGTTTTTCTTGTAAAAGAGTTGTTTAAAGGTTATGAATGGAATCGGATTGCTGTTAAGGATAGACTTTTACTAGGAACACTATTTTTGAATCATGTTCACAAAAAAGAATCCGGTCTGATGGCGATTGAAAAAACTTCTTCTCATCAGCAAAAGTATAAAAAGACTACCAAACAATAATCAAGGAATAGAAACTAAGAAAACTTATGAGTGAGGTGTTGCTTACATCATAGAAAGTATAATTAAATGAGAAAGGATGACTGCTTTGAATGTAATTGTTTCAAAATTTAAAGAAGTACTGTTCTCGGTCCTCCCGATTACAGTGATGGTATTAATACTTAATTTTACTATATCACCAATGGAAACCCCTTTAATTATTAGATTTTTAATTGGTTCTTTGTTTGTGGTATTGGGTTTGACTATTTTTTTACTTGGAATTGATATTGGGATCACTCCACTTGGAGATCTGACAGGATCATCACTTGCGAAATCAAATAAGTTGTGGATAGTGCTGATAGGCGGACTAATACTTGGTTTCTTTATATCAATTGCAGAGCCAGGGCTAATGGTTCTTGCGAATCAAGTTGATTTAGTTACTTCAGGACAAATACCAGGCATAAGCATACTTGTTATTGTGTCTATTGGTTTAGCGATTTTACTGGCATTAGGTTTTTTAAGAGTTTTCTTCAATGTTCCCCTATATAAAATACTAATCATTTTATACCTAATTATATTCGGGTTATCAATATTCACTTCCAGAGAATTTTTAGCAATTTCCTTTGATGCTTCAGGCTCAACAACAGGGATACTAGCAGTGCCATTTATTTTATCCCTTTCTGTTGGTATTTCAAAGCTGAAAAAAAATAGTAAAGCATCTGAAAAGGATAGTTTTGGATTGGTTGCTATTGCATCAACGGGTGCTATTATATCAGTTATGATTTTAGATATATTTACGAAAACGGATAAGTTTTCTGCTGCACTTGATTCGAGTATTTCTGGCTCGGATTCTATAATCAGCCCATTTATTAGAATGATTCCAGATAATTTGAAAGATAGTTTTATGGCTATCCTACCTTTGTTAGTAATACTGTTGGTTCTGCAAAAAGTTACTTTTAAATTATCGAAAAGAGACTTGCGTAAACTACTAACAGGTTTTGGGTTTTCGTTTGTAGGACTGTTTATATTTTTCTTAGGAGTCAATGCTGGTTTTATGGATGTAGGAACGAGTATAGGTAATAATTTAGTTTTATTAGATAATAAGGCGTACATTATTATTATTGGTTTTATATTGGGAGTGGTAACTATTCTAGCAGAACCAGCTGTTTACGTTTTGACACATCAGATTGAAGATATAACGAGTGGCTATGTAAAGAGAAAAGTAGTACTGGTTCCATTGGCAATTGGAGTTGGTTTAGCAGTAGCACTATCGGTTATTCGAGTTTTGGTGGTAGATATACAGTTATGGCATTACTTATTGCCCGGATATATTGTCTGTATATTGCTGATGTTTTTTACACCTAAACTTTTTGTAGGGATAGCTTTTGATGCGGGTGGTGTAGCAACAGGGCCTATGACAGCAACTTTTATTTTAGCCTTTATTCAAGGGGCTGCACATGCTTTTGAAGGGGCAGATTTGATGGTTGATGGTTTTGGTATGATAGCGATGGTTGCCATGACACCAATTATAACCTTAGAAGCTTTAGGTTTGGTATTTGCTTTAAAGTCAAAAACTAAAGGAGTTGAAAAAAAGGATGATTAATTATGATAGTATACCTATTTTTGAATTGATTTATGTAATTGTAAACTATGGAGCGGGTAGCAGGGTTTTGCATAAGGCTAAAGAATATGGAATTTCTGGGGGAACAGTTTTCCTGGGAAGAGGAACTGTTAATAATTCATTATTAAAGTTCTTTTCCTTATATGATGAAAAGAAGGAAATAGTTTTAATGGGAACAGACAAACATACTGCAGATCATGCTTTAGTTGAACTAAACAAAGATTTTCAGTTTGAAAAACCAAATCATGGAATTGTATTTACTACCAGTATGTGTGAAATAATTGGATCAAGGTGTTGTATATGCGAAGAAAATGAAGAAGAAAGAGGTGTAAATGAACCTATGTATCAGATTATTATAACTATTGTGAATAGAGGAAAGGCTGAGGACGTAATTGAAGCAGCAAAAGCTGCTGGATCAAAGGGTGGAACAATAATCAATGCAAGAGGATCAGGGGTAAATGAAACGAGCAAATTATTCAACATGGACATAGAACCTGAAAAAGAAATGGTTATGATTCTTTCTAAGGAAGATATAACAGAAAACATTGTATCCTCAATACGTGAAAGGTTGGAAATTGATAAGCCAGGTAACGGCATTATTTTTATTCAAAATGTTAATAAGACATATGGGATTTACGAATAAAACTTATTTGTTACTGATAAGTTTGATGGTATAGATACTATATGGGGGTAGGGAACTAAGTTATAGTCATTGATATGTTCTCACCTACCGATAGTGCCAAGAATGCAGTGGATATGTTTCCGACAACCGACAAATCGAAAGACATTCATTCTATCCTCTCAAGCCACGTCGAGACTGTAGTGTGGGTACGTCGATAGAAACCGTCGAAATCCTTAATTTCAGGCACTTTGCACGCCATATCATATTTAGCGCAGAAGTGCTTTGGTGAAAGAAAACAGATTTATACATATTTCGGACATGCAT
>Ga0209723_1000167_pt1 | contig 129951 bp, 109 predicted proteins | sample BiotimSIPDNA_2_FD_185750 | JGI IMG/M metagenome (GOLD analysis project Ga0209723, IMG submission 185750) | Anaerobic biogas reactor microbial communites from Washington, USA - Biogas_R2 time_0 SIP DNA (SPAdes) (version 2) | ecosystem: Engineered > Bioreactor > Anaerobic > Unclassified | place... | reverse complement strand
CTACTATTGATTTAGGTCTCCCCTGAAAAAGATAGCCCTCAAAACCATATTTTTCATTGTAGTAACGGGCATAAGCACTGTGAAATCCCTGAAAAAGATCTTTCATTGGACGATCATTCAAACGCAGGGCCATTTCGTAATATTTGGGGTAGAAAGCTATTCCCAGGAGCTCAAATCCGGTAGTGTTCAGAAATTTGGTAAGAAGTTGAATAAATTTATCCTTATCGGTGGAATTACAAAAAAGGACCCGGCAATCTAAGACTTTGGCTGTGACATGGTGAATGGCGCCTGAAACACAGAGTCTCGCTTTTCTGGCCATTTTTTACCTCGATTTGTGTCATTGGTTAAGGAAGGAAAGAGTTTAGAAGAAAAAGCCATCAAAATAAGGGCCAGGACTATAGCTTTGGAAATGTATGAAAAGAAGTGTAAAGCGATTTTTTTTTAGTGATGTTTCCTCCGCTCCAAATACGACTAAAGCAGCTTCTCAGCTATTCAGGCGAACCTATTCGAGCTGATACCGATTTGTTAAGTCATTAGTTTTCCTACGTCCCTCCTTTTCACATCATTATCAACACAAGCCCTGCCACAATCCCGGTAAAAGGAAGAAGCTTGCCCCTGATATTCCCTTCCCTAAATAAAAGAAATCCACCAATAAAGGAAATCAGTACATTAGTCCTTCGTATCGATGAGACAAGTGCTAACTTTGCCTGTGGATCTGAGAGCGCTGTCATATAGACCATGTCTGCTAAAACCAGTAATGCGCCCACGAAAAAGATGGCAGGACGAAATCTGAACGGAGTAGTAGCCAAGCGTTTAGGATACCAGAATATAAGTACGATTGTACCATATATAATAGACAAATAGAAAAGAAACCAGAAAAGAACAAAAAGCGGTGGAATAGCCTTAAGTTGCAGAAGATATTTATCAAATCCCGAACTGATCGCACCGGTAACTGCGGCCAGTATCATAAAAACTATCCAGATAATCTGAGCAGAATTTTTATCATCATGTCTGGATGATTTCGAATAAAGAACATAGGCAGCAAGTATCAGGATTATTCCTATCCATTGGTTAACCGATGGCCGTTCACCAAACAGAGTGATTGCTCCCAGAACCGTGAAAAAAGGAGCTGTCGCCCTTAGGGGTGATGCCACAGTGATTGGAAGATTTTTCAACCCGAAATAGGAAAGCACCCAGGATGTGCCAACAGTTACGGATTTTACAATAATGAGCAGATGCACAGAAAAAGTCATCCGTGGAACATACAAATGGATCTTGTGTGCCAGCAAAGGATTAACTTCTGATAAGACAACTGCCGGCAAGGCGCAAACTACTGCCGAGAGTGTCGAGAAAAAAAGAACCGGAAAAACCGCATTACTATTAACAGCCCCCTTCTTGGCAACATCATACATCCCAAGAAAAAGAGCCGATAACAGACTCAGTAAAAGCCACATTGTTATTGCCACCATTAAAAATTATGTTGAATATAAAATTAGAAGGAATAAAATAGCAGGTTTTCCAAGCATTCTGTAAGGTAATTTTCCTCCATTACTTGTTCGATGCCGGAAGATTCCAGGCAGGTTTTTTCTCTCTTTCCTTTCCTCCGTCCCCCCCCACGCCTGCCAGCTTCCCTCCCACCTCACTTAAAACATCTCCCTAAGCCCTTTAAATCTCTATACACAAGTACTATTTTTGCTTATACAATTATTCTCAACGCCTTGCGTAGTTATTCCTGCTCTCTTAACCGAAACACCAGGAGTTTTTTGTAAAAATGAAAACTATCTTCTCTATTCTTTTCGGAGCTCTTCTATGCAGCTTATATGCCGATCAATTCCAGATTCCTGTCCATTATGACACTCTTAAGAATGGACTCAGGATCATCATCGTACCAGATACCAACGTCGCTGTAGTATCCTGCAGATTATACTACTTTGTTGGTTCCATGTATGAAGGCCCCGGCTCAAGTGGCTTATCTCATATGTATGAACATATGATGTTTAAAGGAACTAAACGCATAGGCACCAAGTCCTACAACAAAGAAATCCCTCTTATGGCCTCCATCGACTCTCTGGCTGATATCATCCACAAAGAACGCCTTAAAGGGAAAACCGATTCTGATTCTCTTATACAAGATCTGAAATCCAAAATGTATGCGATTCTGGAAAAACAACGCCAGTATATGAAAAAAGAGGAACTTTGGGAAACTTACCAAAACAATGGCGGAACTAATCTTAACGCCTGGACCGCAGATGACATGACTGCCTATATCGTCACCCTTCCTAAAAACAAACTCGAACTTTTCTATTGGCTGGAATCCGATCGCATGAAAGATCCAGTGTTAAGAGAATTCTACAGCGAGCGTGATGTCGTAGCCGAAGAGCGAAGAATGCGCTATGAAAACCGGCCTTTAAACCGGTACTGGGAACGTTTAAACTCACTTTTTTATGTGGCTCATCCCTATAGACTCCCGACTATTGGATGGATGTCTGATATCGAAGCCTACACTCGGGAAAAAATGGAAAACCATATCCGCAAATTTTATACCCCGGATAATGCACTGATCGTAATGGTAGGTAATGTTGATCCTAAAAAAGCAATGATTGACATAAAACGTTACTTTTCATCAATCCCCAGGTCTAAAATTACAAAAACAGAAGTTGTCACACGTGAACCACAGCCCATCGGTGTAACCCGTTTCACCGTCCACGATAATGTTGCACCACGCATAGATATGATGTTTCACACTCCTGGATATCCTCACGATGACCTCTACAAAATTGACATTATAGAGGGAATCTTCTCCGGAAGAAGTGGCCGTTTGTATCGCCGCCTGGTCGATAAGGAAAAGCTCTGTATTAATGTAGGCGCTGCCAACAGCTTCCGCCTTCACGATGGATATTTTCATATATGGGCTGAACTCAAATCAGATGCCGATCCTAAGAAAGTCGAACAAATCATTCTGGAGGAGATCAAAAATTTAAGCTCCAATCCTCCGACCGCTAATGAAATGTCAAGAATTACCAATCAGATCAGAATGTCTTTTATCACTGGTCTTAAAAGCCTGGAAGGATTATCCGATCGCCTTGCCTGGTTTGAAAGACTCAATAGCTGGAAAGATCTCCTCTCTTATCCTGACAAAATAGCCCAAGTAAAACCAGAAGAAATCTCAGCAATTGCGATCAAATACATTAATCCACAGTTGATGACTATCGGACAACTGCTTCCTATTAAACCTGAAAAAGCACCTGTTGATGCCCAAAACGAAAATATCAAGAAAAAGTAGTGCCCTTAGGAGGATTGTTTAATGAAATTAAGCCATTTTTTCCATTTAATTATCTCTGTACTCATGTGTATCAGCATTGTTACTGCTCAGAGTACAAACAAACAAGCTAGCAGCAGTTCAATTCCTGCTCATCCCTCAAAAATTAAGTTCCAACCTCTTGATTGGACAGTACCACTAGGATCTCCTTATCGAACCGAATTAAAGAATGGATTGATTACCTATATCGCTGAAGATCAAACCTTACCTCTTGTGAAAATCGTTCTATATATCCGTTCGGGTTCTTTGTTGGATCCTGCCAGTAAGGAAGGGCTTGCATCTTTAATGACCAAACTCATGCGCACTGGCGGCACCAGCAAATATCCTGCTGATACATTAAATGAACTGATCGATCAATATGCAATGCAGTTTGGAATCAGTGCTACTGAGACACAGATCTCCTTCAGTGCATCCTTTCTCTCCGAGTACACTGAAAAAGCTTTGGACATAATGGAACAACTCATCTTCCATCCGGTATTCAATTTAAAGGAATTTGAAAAAGAACAAAAAATAATGATACAGAACATACAGCACCGATTTGATGATCCAGCTCCTACTCTCAGAGCCGCTTATCAAAAACAACTATATGCCGGAGAGGTCTCTTCCCGCTTTGCAACAGAAGCCTCTGTCAAAAACATTTCAAGGGAAGATTTGGTCGGACTCCATAAGAAAACATTTGTCACCCCCAAAATGATACTGTCACTTGCCGGAAATTTTAATCGAGACTCGATGCTTACCAGAATTGAAAAAATTTTCCCACCTTCAACTCAGGTCCCCAACGATTCTTTTCCTCAGATTGCAATAAAGCCCAAATTCAAATGCCTTCTGGTGCAGAAACCTTTGAGCCAAGCTTATGTCCGTCTTGGTTTACCGCTGTTTAAAAGACCACACCCGGACTATTATTCTATGTCTTTACTAAATGAAATTCTTGGTGGTGGTGGTTTTATTTCCCGATTGGGTGCTAAAATCAGATCCGATGCAGGACTGACGTATTCTATCTATTCTAATGCTGAGTCAAATTATATCTATCCAGGAACTTTTTATATAGAATTTTTCACCAAAAATGCATCCTTTTCACAAGCTGTGGCTTTGATAATTGAAGAGGTCCAGAAAGTTATCAGCGAGGAAGTAACAGAGCTGGAATTGGAAAATGCTAAGGCATCTTTGACCGGGAGTTTGCCATCCATGTTTCGTTCACCTTTCGATATTGTTTCCACCTATGCCTGGAATGAATATTACAAAAGAGATCCGGATCATTTCAAAGTTTATGAAGAAAAACTGCGAAAAGTAACCCGCGAGGATCTCCTCAGAGTGGCAAAGCAATATCTCACCCCAGACAATTTCACCTACACAGTCGTTGGTGATACCGATGCACTCTTGAAGCAGGAAACAAACGGATTCTCCCTCTCTAAAATGGAAGTTAAAACAATACCGGTCGATTCAATTGCAGCTTTACCATGAAATGAAAGGAAACGCTCTTATGAAAATAGGAATCATAATCCACACTCAATCAGGCCACACAGCTCAATTTGCGAGAGCAATAGCTGCAAAATTCAACAGTAACGGTCACGAAGCCGAAATAGAAATGCTCCGTACCAGTGGTCAGGTCTCACCTGGATCCAGAAAATTTACTATAAAGAATAATCCAGAAGTGGAGCAATATGATGCGATTCTTTTTGGAGGACCTGTGTGGGCCTTCAAAGCATCACCTGTAATAATGTCTTATCTTTCCCAACTTAATCGTATTAAAAATAAGAAGGTCCTCAGCTTTGTCACAATGATGCTTCCATTTGCCTGGATGGGAGGTAAGCAGGCCATAAAGGCTATGGACCAGGAACTGGAGGCTTCCGGTGGAGATGTACTTCCAGGAGAAATTCTTCAGTTTGTCTTAAAGGCAAATCCACAAAAAATGGAACAGGCTGTGCAAAGAATCTACGAAGCAATTATTAAGGAATAACCTTAAAAAAGTCTTCTATACTTAGTCGTAATTTATAGGAAGGCTTTTTAATCAAAGAAGATTTGCTGCAAGCTCAGAAAGTCTGGATCTTTCACCTTTTGAAAAAGTGATGTGCGCCGAAATCTCCTGATTTTTAAATTTCTCGACCACATAAGTTAATCCATTGCTGGAAGAATCGATATAAGGATTATCGATCTGATACGGATCCCCGGTCACCACTATTTTTGTCCCCTCACCTACTCTGGTCACGATGGTTTTTATTTCATGAGGAGTCAAATTCTGAGCCTCATCGATAATTAAATATTGGCTGTGAATAGAACGCCCTCTGATATAAGTAAGTGGTTCAATTACAAGTATTCCCATCTCTACAAGTTCCCGATATCCACGCAAATGACGGCTGCTTCGACTGTCTTTTCGCATAATCAACTCGACATTGTCTACGATGGGATACATCCACGGGGTAAGTTTTTCCTCAACAGTGCCTGGTAAAAAACCGATATCTTTCCCCATTGGCAAGGTAGGACGGGAAACCAGAACTCTGCTGTAAATATTTTCATCCACAGTTTTATAAAGACTTGCTGCTACCGCCAGCAATGTTTTTCCGGTACCAGCTTTACCTACCAGGGTCACCAGTTGAATGTCATCATTTAATAATGCGTCCATGGCAAAAACCTGCTCCCGGTTACGGGGACTGATCCGCCAAATACCAGGACGCTCTTCAGTAGCTACCTTAACAATCTTATTTCTGCTGGCATCATATCTACCCAGAAGAGTTTCATTCCTGTCTTGGTTTATCAGAGTAACATACTGATGCGGATAAAACTTCTGATCGACCATTATTGATCCATTCTCTCGAAATCTTGACAACATCTCTGTATCTGCCACTATTTCGCAATGTCCTGAATAAAGCTCTTCTATATCCACTTTATCTGATTCATAATCCTCCACATCCAGCCCCAGAGCATCAGCCTTGATGCGAAGATTTATATCTTTACTTACAAAAACAGTGGAAATATTACCTGAGCGTTCTTTCACCTCAAGTGCAATAGCCAGAATAAGATTGTCATTATTGCGGTCCTGTAATTCTTCAGGAAGTCTTTGCATCACCGAGCCCGTACTCATTTTAACAAAAAGTAAGCCTCCATTATCCAGTTTGATTCCTGAAGTAACAGATGCCCTTTGCCTGAGATCATCCAGATAGCGGGAGGCTTGACGTGCATTACGACCGGTTTCTGTGCCCTCTTTTTTAAAATGATCGATTTCCTCAATAACAGGAATCGGAATTATTATGTTGTTCTCACCAAACTTGAAAAGGGCTTGGGCATCGTATAAGAGAACGTTTGTGTCAAGGATATAATTTTTCATTAAAATAAACAGCTCCTTCAAAGGGCTCAGATTGTTCGGTTTTAGAAAATGTTGCAGAATATAATACGTTTAAAACTAGATTATATGACACACCCTTCCAGACTCAATAATTTTCTTTTAAGCTCGATCATTGCCCCTATTTGCATCCCACTATACCCCCCGATCTTTCCGGACTTCGAGATAACTCTGTGACAGGGAATAATTATGGGAAATCGGTTTTTTCTCATAACTGAACCGACAGCTCTGGCAGCTCCAGGAAAGCCGGCTTTTACCGCGAGCTCTTCATAAGAGATTGTAACCCCGCGAGGAATTTCTTGTGCAACGGTAAGAACCTTCTGTTGAAAAGGTGTTAAACAACTAAAATTGAGAGGAAAGAAAGAAAAATCCACCTTCCTTCCATCAAGATAATCAAGTATCACCCTTTTATAGGATTCCAACCTGCTCTCAGAGCACTGATGATCTCCACTGTTATCATTAAACCTGAATGCTTCGATCTGAAACCCATTATCATTCTCAATAGCATAGAGTGTACCCTCTAAAATCTGATGATGGATCTTTGTTAAGAATTTTTTTACCATTTTGCTTCTTTTCAAATCATCACACCTTTTATAGAATTAATAAGGCAGTTGAGAACTGTCCAAAAAGCTGGTATTGATCAACTTTGAATTAAAAATTGAACATAGTTCGGACGATTCAGGTTGAAATAAAAATAGCTTCTTTTAATGCTGAATTTGAAAGATTTTTGCAAAAAGTAAGCACGTTAAGAAATCATTTCTAACTTTTTGGAAATCAGAACCGTATTTCATTATTTTTGGATTAATTAAAAATGTGAGTCTCTCGTGATAATCTCCTTTAAACAGATAGCTGCTAATTTCCGATTTGCCGATTTACTGGATATTCTAGTCGTTTCGGTATTTCTGTACTTTATATTTAGTTGGTTAAGACGCAAAGCTTCCCGATCAATAGTATTAGGGATAGGAAGCGTTCTATCCCTCTATGTTACAGCCCGCATGATGAATATGTATATGACCTCCCAGGTCTTTCAGGCAGGATTAACCGCTGCTTTAGTTGCCTTGGTGATAATATTTCAGGAAGATATCCGAATGGCTATGGAGAAGCTTGCCACCATTGGCAATTTCCGTTTCAAACGGCGTTTGTTAGCGTCCAATAAGACTGTCGACGCCATAGTTGATGCTGTATGTAAATTAGCAACCGACAAAATAGGAGCTCTCATTGTTATAAAGGGAGAAGAAAGCCTCGATCGTCATTTGACGGGTGGTATTCCTTTGAATGGACGAATCAGTATTCCGCTTCTTTATAGTATTTTTCATCCCGAAACCCCAAATCATGATGGAGCAGTTATCATTGAAGGTGATAGGATCGATAAATTCGGGGTTAGACTTCCTCTTACTCATAATCTGGTAGAAACAAGAGATACAGGTACCCGACATAGTGCGGCCTTAGGGTTAGCCGAGCGATCTGATGCATTGGTTCTGGTGGTGTCTGAAGAACGTGGAACCAAAAGTGTAGCTGAAAATGGCCACTTGGAAACTGTTTCTCAAGAAATGCTTCGAAACAGACTTAATGAATTTTATAACAGGCTATTTCCACCTCCAGCCAAATCAAATCACTTTTCCAGGATCACTAAAAACTACGGCTTAAAGATTACTGCGCTAATTTGTTCCATCATTTTGTACTCACTGGTTGGTTACAGAGTCGAAACTGTTAACCGTACCTATACCGTTCCCATCGAATATCGCAATGTCCCTCAAGGTGTTGTTCTGGAAGATCCACAACCTCAGGATGTTAAGGTTACACTCTCAGGTCCTGAACGCCTTTTTGCTTTTGATAACTCAATCCTGGTAGCATCACTGGATTTAGGTACAATCCATTTAGGAAGTCAATCAATTCCTATCACCGAAAAAAATATTAACATTCCAAAAGGCCTTAGTGTAAACTCTGTATCGCCAAAAGAATTTTCCTTCCACGCCTCAAGGACAGAATTAATTGATGTACCAATAAAAGTAAAAACCAGAGGAAAACTATCCAAAACACTACAATTGGATGAAATTAAAACAACACCCGGTGCTATTCAACTACTGATACCTCAATCAAAAAAGGGAAGTTTTGCCGAAGTTCCAACAGAAACGTTGGACCTCGATCAGATCTCACAGAGTACTATAGTACGCCTTCGGGTCATACCTCCTTATGGCATACTTCCTTCAGATGAAAACCAAAGAAGTGTGAAGGTAACTGTTAATGTCAGTCCAAAACAAACCGTTGAGGATTCTGGGGACGGAGGAACGCCGAATTCCAAATAACTTCGGAGAATCTTAAAACTTTCTGACTTGCTGGTACACCTTTATTCCAACAGCAATCCATTATAATTCTTACAAAACGACTTTTCTCAACCCTATTTGCTTATCAGGTCCAAAAATCTTTGTTACTACTCGGTTATTGAAACCTTAAGGCAGATAAGCCCTTTTAGTCAGTTTTAACATTTCCGGTTCTTCGTTTAAAAATTCTATTCAGATTACTTCTGATTAGATATTGTTTATGTATCCCAAATAATGCAATCGTATCATCGTGTCTCCGTCCTCCCCTTCCCCATTCATCTCTACTTGATTGAATTCAAATTCAAAAAATCGTATAATATTGTAATGTACATTGATTCTGGACAACCAATGAAACAATTGCTTATTCTTCAATCTATCGTATTATTCAGTGTCTCAGCTTTATCATCTGCACCAAATCAGATGCTTCAGCAGTTTTCATTATCTAATCACAAAGGGACCATCGAAATCTGGTCTATAGAATCCAAACAATGGACTCAGCTAAAGGATTTCTCAAAACTGGGGATCGGGTCAACAATTGCAGTAAGGGAACACTCTGAGCTTCAGATTACTTTTGAACCAGCAATTTTTCTAACAATTAAGAATAATAGCATTTTAACAATCAATAACCTGATAAAACAACCGGACAAGAATATCATCCGCATGTCTTTCACTTTACAAACCGGCACAACTTCCCTCCGGATGCAGTCTCTTGCTTCAAATACAATGCTCTTTTCTCTTGAAACCCCTTCTGCATCCATTAATATGAATAACACTGATGCAGAGATCATTGTTGACCGCAATACTACCACTTTGCAGGTGTTCAGAGGCGAAGCACGCCTGAAACATACCTCTGCAGAGGTAAAATCATTGGTATTTGAAGGAAGCAGGGCAACAATACATTCCAATCGTCCCGTTGTGGAAATAACCAGTGCAACCGAGATAATTAAGCCGGATAAAGCTACAACCAAAGGACCAACAATTGCCATTCTATCCATTCAATCCACAAAAAAAAATGATGGCAATGTAGAAAAAATTTCTGATATAGTCGCAGAAAATTACCAGAGAAGCAGTAATGCCAGAGTACTTTATCTCGATGATATTCGAAATCTGCTGAAGGCTGAAAGACTGGAAGGACTACTGAACTGCTTCACCGATTCATGTATTGCCAGAATCAGCTCAATAGTGGGAGTAGATATGCTGATACTGGGAAACATTGGCCAGGTTGGACAAAGTTACGTTTTTTCTCTTAAAATGATCGATGCTTTAAGAGAAAAGACTATAAAAAGAATCAGCACCAGTGTGGACAGCAACCTGGGACTGGTTCTTCATGAGATCCCCAAAATGGTTAACGAACTGGTAACGACTCAAAAAGAACTGGTTTCACTGGAAAAAAGTTCAAAATCCGACTCCAGTTTATTAAAATACAAAGAAAAAATTGTCTGGATTGAAGGCGGTTCTTTTAAAATGGGTACCATATTTAAGGAGGAATTCGATGCTCTTCCGGTGCATAAAGTCACATTAAATGGTTTCTATATGGATAAATATGAAGTAACTAAAGAAGAGTTTGAACAGGTGATGGGGACAAATCCTTCTGCTATTCGCGGTTGCCCAAATTGCCCTGTGGATAATGTAACCTGGTTTGAAGCATCTGAATATTGTCGTAAAGTTGGGAAAAGGCTTCCCACCGAAGCTGAATGGGAATATGCCTGTAGAGCCGGAAGCTCAACAATCTTTCATTATGGAAATACATTATCCAGTGAACAAGCTAACTTCGATGGAAGATCTCCTTTTGGAGGAGTTCCTCAAGGCAGTTCAAAATCTCACCCTATGCCTGTAGGAAACTATCAACCAAACAAATGGGGACTTTATGATATGCATGGTAACGTTGCAGAATGGTGTTCAGACTGGTATGATCAGGTATATTATGGAAATTCAGATGAAAAGAATCCCACCGGCCCCCAAAATGGTAAATTGAAAGTAGTAAGAGGGGGCAGTTGGAATAATGAAGGAAAATCACTGCACTCAGCAAAGCGCACAGCGTACAATCCATCGATAAGACTTAACACCCTGGGGTTCCGCTGTGTTAAGGATGAATACTGATCTTAATAAGAAAAGATTTTACCTGTTTCTTTTTAAACAATGAGGTAAATCACCTGCTCTTCGGTGATAGGTTACACATTGACAACAGGCACCATTTCTTGAACAATCCTTCTCAGGACATGTGCAGTTTTTTCTGTTTTCTTCGAGCTGACATTCAATACTCATTTTACGCTCCTTTTGATTGAAGACTTGTCGACCACTCAATAAAATATACTTTTCCGTTTCATTATCATCCATTCCACAGGAGTTTAAAGTGTCCATCTGAAGTTTGCCAGATGACACATTTAAACCAGCCATACAGCAGATCATGAAACCATAGATGTGGTTAGCAACTCTTTCTTAATTTAGTCTTTGATTCTTCAGAAAACAACTGGTTGAAGTATCCTTTCGCTATTGAATTCGTTTTTGGCCAAAATTGAACCAGCCAATCCTATCAGAATAAGAAACAGAGGGAGAAAAAAATCCGGCACCGGATAATACAAGCTTAGAATTGTGTATACCGCAATAACACAGCCAGTCAGAAACAAATTGGCAAGATGAAGCAACCTGGGGTTGGGCATACGTACCGACAGGAAAGCACTTCCGGCAGTATTTACAAAAGCAGAAGCTGCATAAGTAAAAAAATCGATTGATCTCAGTACAGCCACTTCATTGTCATACATCAGATACTGCCAAAGACAGGAAAGTCCCATACAACTTCCACCAATCACCAAACTCATTCCCATGACAAAGCTCATCTTCCCAAACAAGATACTGCTTCTTGAGAGTCCCGATGTTATAAGTATCTCCAGTGCACCGGATATTCTCTCCGATATAAAAACAGTATTTGAGAAATTGGCTGCTACCACGACCGAAAAAAACACAAGCCAAAGAGGACCTGTTCGCAAAGACGAGTCATTGCCACCAACCAGAAAGAAACTCCAGGATAATACAAGAACTGTATAAAGAATAAAGATTCCCCGATCAGAACCGATAAAGCATTTCCATTCTTTATAGATTACGGTTTTAAGCTCTTTCATCTTCAGATCTATCCCTTGCTGCTATTGCAATATATGTCTTTTATAGCACTGCTGAAAATATTATCAGGTGTGAGCTTCTTTACTTCCCTGATACTGCAACCAGCAGAAACCAGTTTACCTATCAGATCTGGTATAATTTTATCTGCATTATTAATGATAAATTTCCATCCATCTTTAAAAATGATATTACTGCCGCCGCACTGCTCGATCAAATTCTTCCATTGGATATTCTGATCAGTAACAACAATCCATTCATTCTCAGAAGCTGTTCTTTTCAGTTCTGAAAGTCGCTTGTCACGTAATATACCGACTCTGTCACACAATTTATCTATCGTATCAAGCTGATGAGAACTGATAATTAAAGCGGCACCACGCTTACGGGCGTCATTTACCAGGCCACAAAAGTGTTCATAAGCTTCCATATCCAGTGCCAGGACAGGCTCATCTAGAAAAAAAACAGTTGACTCACCCAGAAATGCCCTGCACAAGGCACATTGCATCTTCTGCCCTCTTGAGAGATGTTTAGTTTTTTTATTTGATTGGAACAGCTCCGTAGCAGACCAGTATCTATTTAAATATTCCTGTAGATCTTTTTGAGTCAGTCCTTTAGCTTCTGCATAAATGCTGAGGTTTTCCCTGGGAGTAAGATTTGCCCAAAAACCATCATGCTCTAACACCACACCAGCCTTTTTGCAAAAACGCTGCTGATGTTTCCAGGGATTCATACCTAAAACAGAAATGTTCCCGCAATCAGGACGGAGAAGTCCCAGTAGCAGTCTCAGAAAGGTAGTCTTACCAGCACCATTGAGACCTACTAATCCGTACACTGTTCCGCCTTCGATTCTTAAAGAAACATCTTCCAGAACAGAGTATTTTCCGAAACTTTTTCCCAGGTTTTCAGTTTGTAAAATGATAGACATTTTTTTAATATGATTCCCGGACAGAATAGTTCCAAGTTTTAATATTACCTAATTTGGACGATTTAGGTAACAAGTTCACCTCTGCAGAAAGTCTTGAACCATCAAGTATAAATCAAAACTAATGCTACAGAGAACCAAAATAATATTGTATTTTATCCCACAGGAATCATCTGATTCAGGATTAAGTTATAACAGTCACATCCCAATAACTTGCTACGTCTGAATCTGCTAAATATTTAATTATGGATAATAATGAGAATCATTCAAGCTAAAACCGCCGGGTTCTGCATGGGTGTAAAAAGGGCAGTTGACTTAGCACTGGAAAATGCTGCCAAAACAGAAAAAAACATTCTCACCCTTGGCCCATTGATCCACAACAGCCAGACTGTTGAAATGCTGGGGCAGCGCGGAATTAAGACTCTCAATACAACGGAAAAACTACAACCTAAGAGTACACTCCTTATACGTGCTCACGGAATTCCACCCCAAATCCAGAAAAAGTATGCCGATGAAGGACACATAATTATTGATGGTACATGTCCAAAAGTAAAAACAGTTCATAAAGTCATTTCGCGATACAGAGAAATGGGATATTCCATTGTGATCACTGGGGATAAAGGACATGCAGAGGTAATAGGTCTTCTGGGATATGCGGGTGAATCAGGTTATTTGATTCAATCAATTGAAGATGTTCAGAACCTGCCCAGCTTAGATAAAATCTGTCTGGTTTCTCAAACCACTTTTGATAGAAATCAGTTTGACCGCATTGCTGAACACCTCAAAAAATCATTTCCTCATGCAGATATAATCATAAAAAAAACAATCTGCTCTGCAACCGATCAACGCCAAAGTGAAACTGAACAACTGGCTAAGCAGGTTGATGCATTGATAGTGGTAGGAGGTAAAAACAGTGCCAATACCCAAAGATTAGCCAAAATAGCTCAGGATTGTGGAACTCCTACCCAACATGTTGAAACCGAAGAAGATATAAACTGGGATTCTATCGCAAACTGCCGCACAATTGGAATCACTGCAGGTGCTTCCACGCCTATATGGATGATAAATAGAGTTACCGATTACATCCAATTTATGAATCACACAAAAAAACATTCCATTCCAAATACCTTCTGGCATGTCTTTGATATTCTGGCTAATCTGAACATATTTGTTTCTTTAGGTGCAACAGCAGTCTACTACGCATCCTGTTATCTTCAAAGCTTATCATTCTCCTTTTTAGGAGCTGTTCTCATTTTTTTATACTTCCTTTCTACTTACCTCTGGAATAGCCTGGCAAGCATCGAAACTACCCAACACCATGGCATCTCCAGGTATAAGTTCTATTGTAAGCATCGTAGTCTGTTACTCAGCATTTCTGCTGCCAGTATAATTTTGATGCTGGCATTAAGTTTCTTACATGATAAAACACTCTTTTATCTGCTGCTATTTGCAAGTCTTATTGGCTCAACTTACCATATAACCATAGTTCCGGAATATATGCGCAAGCTTATCCGGTACAGAAGTTTAAAGGACATTCCATCATCGAGGGATCTCTTTGTTGCCTTGGCCTGGGCTACAGTAATAACTTTTGTCCCGCAGATACTCAACCATACCTGGCAGATTGAACCCTTAAATATTGCTACATTCTGCTGGATATTCATTTTGGCATTTTTCCGCTCACTTGTTTTTGATTTGCGGGACATAGAAGGAGACCGGATCATGGGAAGAGAAACGTTAATAACCATAATCGGAGAAAAACGTGCTCGCAAAATGACTTTTCTAATGATTTGTTTCAGTATCGCCGCTCTACTGCTTTTTCCACTTCTCATTAACCCTATCAGCTATCGCTCCGAGAAAACTATCCGGTTTCTGTTCCAGATCCCATCGCTGTTCTATATTCTTTTTATTACCAAATGGAATCCACAGTTCAACCCTAATCATGCATCTGCATTTAATTTGCTGGCCGATGGCCTGTTTTTTCTGGCTGCTTTAGGAGCTCTGGCAGCCAGTGCAATTGTATAAGGTTTGTACCAGTCGGTTGTATATGAAAAACAATTAATACGGCTAGCCTTTGCAGTGTTATTTTACCAAGGAGAAATCTATGCCCGAACGCTTCCCCCAGACTATAATTCCTGAACATTATGATCTGCATTTTTACATCGATTTTGAGCGGTTTTTATTCATCGGAAAACAAAAACTCCTCATCAAGGTTACAGATACGCAATCACTTCTGAGACTTCACTGCGAAGAGCTTACCATCTCAGAGCTGCTTTTTTCTTCTGTGGCTTCCACTATTGCGGTTACATACGATTTATCTGATGGTGAATTACATATTAAACCTGCGAAATCACTCTTACCAGGTAAATATCAACTGGATATTAGTTTTAACGGTCGACTAAATGATGATCTTGCCGGTTTTTATCGAAGCCGCTATACCAGTATTAATGGAGAAGAAGCTTATCTTGCAACCACCCAATTTGAAGCGCCTTATGCACGCAAGGCATTTCCATGTTTCGATGAACCTGCTTTTAAAGCAACATTCGCCGTAACTCTTGATATCCCCCAACAAATGACCGCAATTTCCAATATGCCTGAAAAAGAACAGACCATTGCAAACGACCGCAAAACAGTTTCGTTTTATACCACTCCACCAATGTCTACCTATCTTTTATATATGGGTGCCGGAGATTTTGATTTTATTGAAGAAAAGAGGGATAATCGAACGATCCGGGTATATGGTGTCAATGGGAAATCCTCTCAGGGCACGTTCGCTCTACAGTTTGCTGCTAAGGCTCTCCGTTTTTTTGAAGACTACACCAATGTGGAATATCCCCTACCCAAATTGGACCTGATCGCGATTCCTGATTTCGCTGCAGGAGCCATGGAAAACTGGGGCGCTTGCACATTCAGAGAAGTCCTTTTATATGTAGATGAAACGACTACCTCTGTTTCTGCCAAAAAAAGAGTAGCAGAAGTCATAGCGCACGAACTGTGGCATCAATGGTCCGGAAACCTGGTTACAATGAAATGGTGGGATGATCTATGGCTCAATGAAGCCTTTGCCACTTACCAGGCATTTCGAGCGGTAGATCATTTTTACCCTCAATGGCAAATCTGGGATGATTTTATTGATGGAGATACCAAATCGGCCTTTGGAATGGATATGCTCTCTTCAACCCATCCGATAGCTGTACCGGTACACACCGCTAACGAAATTGAAGAAATTTTCGATCATATCAGCTATGGCAAAGGTGGTAGCGTTTTACGCATGATCGAAGATTACATTGGAGAAGAATCTTTCAGAAAGGGAGTAAATGCTTATCTAAAAAGTTTTATCTACCAGAATGCTGTGGCCGAAGATTTGTGGACTACACTGGAGAAACACAGTGGTCATTCAGTAAAAGATATTCTGATTTCCTGGATAACCAAACCTGGTTTTCCGCTTCTTAGAGCATCAAAAAAAGATTCAAGCATTCACCTGACACAACAAAGATTTACTGCAGCCAAAAGGAGCAACAACGTTATCTGGCCTGTGCCTCTCACATGGATATCTGCCGGTCAAGTTCAAGAGCGTCTGTTCAATGTACCAGATTGCGTTATACACGCATCTGATGGTTTCATAAAATTTAATGAACAGCAAACCGGTTTTTATCGTGTACTTTATGATAAACCAATGCTAAATGATCTGAGAAAAGCAGTAAAATCAAAAGCATTGCACAAATATGACCGATGGGGAATACTAAATGATTTCTGGGCCTGTGTCTTTGCCGGATATGCCAATCTCAGTGATCTTCTGGAAATCATGTCCTGGTACGATTCTGAAGATGAGGTTTTCGTTTTGCGGGAACTTGCCTCCCAGTGTACTGAAATAAGTCAACTGCTGCAGTTAAAAGACAACGGACAGAAACTTTTTAATAAATACAGATCACCGTTCTCAAGCGCACTTGACAATCTGGGATGGGAATCAAATAATCAGGAAGACCCTCATATAAAACAGTTGCGATCAATTGCCATAAGTTTCCTGATCCGGGCTGGTGACAACGAAGTAAAGCAAAAAGCACTGTCTATGGCATTATCATATCTGGAAGATGGACCTCTGGATCCTGACATCAGGAATGCATGCCTGAGTGCAGTCTGCACCGAGGGGACCAGATCTCTTTTTGACCTCTTGAAAAGAACCTATGAAAGAAAAAACAACATCGAAGAAAAAGTTGCTTTACTGAGCACTCTTGCTGAATTTACCGATCATTCACTTCTGAGAGAATACCTGGATTATGCAATGACCGACGCTATCCGCAGACAGGACTTGCGAACCGTTTTTTCCAGAGTCGGTCATAACCCAACCTGTCCTCAACTCTTTTTCCAATGGGTAAAAAATCACTGGCCGGTTCTGAGTGAATTGAGAAAGTCTCACTTCGTATATATGGGGTTACTTCAGACCATGATCACTACCGCTCAAGATACCAGTGTTTTAAACAATATCAGAAAGTTTCTTGAAAATAATGATGTGGGGTTCGAAAAAACAAAAGCCAATGCGTTTGAAACAGCTCAATTATACATTGCTTTCAGAGAAAAAGAAAGATCGCTTAATGTCTAAACCGTTGCAATCATCTTAAGATGCTCGAATGCTTTGACAATATATAGTATTTATGTTTAAATATTTTTCTCTTTCAGTTTTTTTTCTGTCGGTTATAGTATATGCCGGCAGTTTCAGAGTTCCTTCGAATCCATCCATGTCCCAAAAGCTTGGACAGATGTTGTTGTTGGGATTCAGAGGTACAGAAGCAACGGAACAAAGCCATGTGGTCCAGGATATACTAAGTCAGAAAATCGGTGGGGTCATTTTATTTGACACAGATAAGCCATCCAGAACATCTCCCCGCAATATTGTCAGCTATCAACAGGTGAATCGGTTAATCTGTGGACTTCAATCTTTTTCGAAGATCCCCCTATTGGTAGCTGTTGATCAGGAAGGAGGCCAGGTTTCCCGCCTCAAGCCAGAGGCCGGTTTCCCATTTTTACCTTCTGCCAAAATTATGAGTAGGCTCAGTAGCGACAGTCTTACTGTGCTTGCATATAACTGTGCCTTAAATCTTAGAGATCTTGGAATAAACATCAATTTAGCACCAGTAGTGGACCTGAATATTGATCCTTCCTCCAAAGCCATCGCAGCACTGGGACGTTCCTTTGGCTCAGACACCGCTACTGTTATTCGGTGCGCCAGCATTTTTCTGGATGCACATTATCACAGCGGGGTCTTTTCCACACTGAAGCATTTTCCAGGACATGGAAGCGGACGTGGCGACACTCATGAAGGAATAGTAGATGTCACAAACACCTGGAGAAAAACCGAACTTGTTCCCTTCCGCTCGCTAATAAACAGCGGTATGGTAAGCGCGGTGATGACAAACCATGTTTATAATTCCAAACTTGATCCGGTTTATCCGGCTACACTGAGTTCTTCCATCATTAACGGTATCTTACGCCAGGATTTGTCCTGGAATGGCCTGGTAATTACAGATGATCTGCAGATGGATGCCATCAGGAAAAAATACAGTCTCGAAGAAACTTTAGAATTATCAATAAAAGCTGGTGCAGATATTTTACTGATAGGTAACAACAGTTTTGCCCCCTACGATTCATCTCTGGCCCAAAAAGCTATGAATATATTGATGAATCTGGTAAGTACAGGTAAAATCACACATGCACGTGTGGATAGTTCCTGGGCAAGAATAATGACTTTGAAAAAAAAATTGCCTCGTCTCAATACGGAAACGATACCGGTGCGCTTGTTGTGTGTAAACCCCGATTCCACCAGTATTTTTAACGATTGCTTTAATGACAACGGATTCGATATTCGAAATTTATATACAGGCGAAAACCAGCCTTACAATAAGGTACTGATTGATAGTCTTCTTAAGAACTGGTGGCCAGATGCAATTATACTGCCTTACCCGGTACATCTATCTCAAAAGTTGCCCTCTTTGGTAAGTAAATTACGCAGCAGCATTCAAAACCTGAACCCTAATAATCCAAAGCCTGTTATGTACGGGTTTATACATACAACCGATACTGCAAACCAAAAAATCATTATGGATAGATATTACAAGAAAAATCAAATCAGTACCATCCTTAAACTGATTGAAGTTTCACTATGGAATGAAAAAGCAGTATCATTGAATATAAGAGATTTAAAATCTGATACACTCTATCGGCTGGTCCCATTTGCAGCCCAGAATTCCGGCAGAATTTCAGATGTTTCCTCGGTCATAAAGGCCAACCTTCGGAAATCGGAAAATAAAAAGAGTGCAAAGAAAAAGTTATCTTCTGGAAATATGAGCTTAAAACGATAAAAAAAGTAAATCTGCTTTAAGCAGATGGATCAAGCTTGATTTTTCTTCTTAAACCTCCAATTGATTTTCTGCTCATCGAGATATTTTTCAAACTCAGTGGCATTGGTAAACAACTGTACATAACAGAGCTGTTCTGTCTGCCTCTCGCACAATTCATTCTTTCCGGGATAATCTTTGCATAGTTTAGGCCTGTTCTCATAATCAGAACAACGGTTATGACTGTCTATATTACGGCATGGGGTTCTGAATTCAAGAATCCAGTTACCGCATAAATCGATGGAAACCCATATATTTTCATGCATCAAGTACCATCTGATCTTGTCATAATCACCTTTACAACGAGGTTTATCTATTTGCATTGCTACATGCCGGCAACACCAGGCATCGCATTGACTGCAGTTTTCAACGATTGACATAATACTCCTGAATCAGTTCAGTTGTGGACATATTTGTTTTAACAAATTGTTCATTCGCTCGAAATGAGATCCCTGCCAGTAAATTTTATGACAGTTAACGCACTGGCTGTAACTGTCATAATATTTTCTGGTCAGAGGCGGGATTTTTTCCTCGATTTGGGATTTATTAACCTTCAATAGAGAGCTGTTGCATTCCATGCACAAGGAAAAAGGTAACACAGAAGTGCACAGATTATAATGGGAGGCAACCTCTTTTGCCTGTTCCAAGGCAACAGTGGCACGTACCCAGTAACCATACCTGAGACATCCATGTTTTAAAATTCCAATATCCCTGGTTAAAAGGATTCTGTTTTCTTTACATGAAAGAGTAACCAGTTCAGGATCGGAAAAATCATTTCTATACATGGAATCAAATCCCATCATTCGTAAATATCTGGCCAGTTTTCCTAAATGCACGTCCAAGATAAATGATGGTCTGTCTTTCTCAGAAGGCACAACTCCAGATGAAAATGGAAAGATTTCCACCTTATCAGTATTCCTGATATGATAGGAAAAATCCACAGGTATAGAATTTACCTTTATAAGCTGTATTTCGACATGCGGCACCCCTAACGATTCGATTATATCTTTAATGCCCGGATTTCCACTAAAAGTGACCTCCAGTGTTTTTCCTTTCTGCTTATAATTGAGAAAATCATTAAGAGAGCCAATGAAAAGGAATTTTGCATTCATGATGAAAAAACTTTCCGGATTTAGTACAGTGCAAAATACAAACGGCGCGATTTTTGCATTAAAAAATTTGTAACAACAGTGTACTTATTCGAGTTCGAAAATACTTTGGAAAGAAACCTGTTTCAGAGAAAAAAATTACAACTGCAGGAGTGAAAGTTATGTCAGATCAGGAGACCTATTCTCAGTATTTTAATGATGCGTTAAAGATACATGCAATTTGTGTGGACATAAGTCTCTCGGAAAATGATGCCCGTATTCTAACCTACATGCATGCCAAAGCGTCAGAAAGTGGAAAAGGAATCAATTATTTTCTTAATCCTGCGAATGAAGATTCAGAAGCTTTGGAAATAATGTTAGGCCAGCGTAAAGGAACTATTCAGCTTCCACCCGCTGCCAGTCTGGATGCTAAGGGTCAACAAGCACTTGATCTGATTCTTACAATTGCAGAACGCATCTCCCGCATAGATTATATGCTGGCTAAAGAATGCGGTCTGGAAAACCGCTTAAGTGGCGAGCTGAAAAACCGGCTCAGATTGTATAAGGATCCTGAGTTTTGCCACAGCATGATCGAATTATATAACAGAGAAATTCTCCCAAGGCTCTCCCAATACGATCAGGGAAAAATCGATCAGGCATTCAGCCGCTTTAGAGCCCTGGAACAAAAAAGAGAAGAAGAAATCATGAGTATGGTAGGGAAAATTTAGTTTTTCAGTTCTGAAATTTTTCCAGGTAATAAATAAGTTGTTTAGAATCCACCATCAATTTGGATGTGCCTTCTAATAAGAGCTTTTCGATATTAATATTGTATACATCCCATGCTCCGACAGTGATTTCAGATTCAAGCTGCCCCCTGCCCCATCCTGAATACCCCAGAAAAAGAAATGTTTTTTCAGGATCTGCTTCTATCATATGACCTATCCCTTCCCACTTCCCTCCCAGATAAACTCTGGGTGCAACCGCAAACGCCCCTTCTACCGGATTCTCTGTAATTTGCAAAACCTGTAACTCCTCTTGCGATACAGGCCCTCCAATAAGAACCTCCCTTTTTAGTCTGGAGTCTTGAAAACCATCAAATATCTCAGATAAAGGCATGTGGGAAGGACGGTTTAATACCAGCCCATAAGAACCTTCAATGCTGTGAACGCAAACCAACACTACTGTAGAATCGAAATTGGGGTCCTTCAATGCATCCCTGGCCAGTAGTATTGAACCGGTTGTAAGTTTTTTCAGGTTATTCTCTATTAAAGACTGTTCAAAGTTCTCAATCATAGCTTAAAAATAGTTCAAGTATCCCTTACCAATCAAATTTTGAAGCTGCAACTGAGAAAGCGATAAAACCAAAAGAGGATTTTTAAAATTAGGCCGAGCAATTACAGATTGACCCGATAAAGGCATCTGCAATTTGCACCTCTACCGGGTCTTTCTTTAACAAATAATGCAATACAATCTGACTACTCTTCGTCTTGTTCACCTTCTTCGGCAGACGAATGAGGTTGTAAACGAACTGTTTCAGCTATATATTCCTGGGTAGCATCATTCTTGGACTGGAGAAATTCTAAAACCTCTGTGGTCTGCTCTTCGTTGAGCAGGAATCTGGTTTGACGAGTAATCTTCCCCTTGCCACCCCATTGTTTCACGACTTTTTCTGTAATCTCAAAAGCATCCTCTATACGAACAAAACGTACCTCTTCAGCTCTTAAGGCTTGACAAACATCCTCATCAAGACAGGAATAGTCAGAAAGGTATCGTATATGCTGTCTTTTTAAATCTGCAGTTTTGGCAATGCGATAATATCCGGTAAGAAAATATTTACCTTTAAAATCAGCACTTGTGCCTTCGTATTTTGTCATAAATAAAAGGTAACGAATTTTTGATTTTACAAAGGAATTACGCACCTTGCTTTTATTGCAGCCAAAAAAACCATAGGTCCCTGTTTCATAATTGGGTTCAGGAAGAATATCTGAGGGGATATACTCCGGAATTTCCCGAATTGGGATTTCCGATACCGGATCACTGGAATAAAAGACAACCATACCGGTATTGGATGCCCTGTAATCCTGCCAAGCTGCGTTTTCGACTGATAAATGCATGACATTGTCATTAGTCATGTTTTACTCCTCACCGGAAAAGGTAAATAAAAAATGAAGCCCGCATAAAATACGGGCTTCAACAAAGGTCTACGGGTATATTTCTAAAGATAACAAACAGTGCATAGCAGAGTCAAGGGTTTAAAATCATAAAATCAGCATTGCATCCCCATAGCTATAGAACCTGTAACAATCTTTCACCGCCATCCTGTAGGCATCCATTATCTTTTTATGGCCAGCAAACGCGCAAACCAGCATCAATAAAGTTGATTTTGGAAGGTGAAAATTAGTAATCAATCCGTCAATTATTTTAAAATCATAGGGCGGAAGAATCATTAATCTGGTCTTCCCAATACCAGGCTGCAGTGTTCCATTTATAGCACAGTGTTCCAAAACCCTGACTACTGTTGTTCCAACAGCTATTATTCTCCCACCTCTTTCCCGGGTAGTTTTAATCTGCTCAACAGTCTGCTCAGAAAGCTCATACCGCTCCTCATGCATGACATGTTTACGGGGATCTGTTTCCTTTACTGGTCTAAATGTGCCTACTCCCACGTGAAGAGTCAGAAAAGAGGTGTCTATGCCTGCAGCAGATAATTCCCGAAACAATTCATCAGTAAAATGAAGGCCGGCCGTAGGCGCAGCCACCGCTCCGTTATTTCTGGCATACACTGTCTGGTAACTTTCCCGATCACCATGGTTTTCATTGCGCTCTATATAGTGCGGAAGAGGTAAATGACCACATTTTTCCATCAATTGCTCTATTGATTCTACACCATCTCCCACAAGCTGCACGATTCGATCACCATTTGGCAATACCTGCACTATTTTCAGAAAACATCCAGGGCAGCCTTCTACCTGCACCATTGATCCAATTCGCAAACGTCTGGCAGGACCCACAAGAGCAATCCAGTTAAGCCGATCAATCTTTTCTACAAACAGAAACTCAATGAGTAAACCATTTTCTTTTCGCCCATACATACGGGCAGGAATCACCCTGGTATCATTAAACACCAGACGATCCCCTTTTCTAAGAAGTGAAATAATGTCTCTGAAATGGTAATGATCGATTTTTTCACTTCTTCTGTTAATATACAGCAGACGACATTCATCTCTTTTGCTCACTGGAAACTGCGCTATCAATCCGGGTGGCAAATCATAATCGAATTGATCTGTTTGTAAAGATATCTGTTCAAAATCTGATCCGATTATATCTCCCTGAAGAGTATTCATTTTCATTAATTGTTAACCCTGCTATAACCCGCCGAAAATACAAACCACCATAAACAAGCTGATCAAATCAGAAACTCAGCCTGTGGATGATGAACAAATATTCCCAAGGTCGAGTGCTCCGGTACCATCTGATATCCGGATGTCAAATGTATCCCCAAACGATCATCAATGACCATAAATTCAAAAATTTTCTTCTGTTCCTCCGGACCCGGCAGACCAGGATACCCAAAACTGTATCGTCTGCCGGTGTTTGGCTCTAGCCCCAAGCCGCGACGAATTTCAACTGTAACCTTTTCTGCCAACTCTTCAACTAACATGTTTCCCAGGGCATTAAGATAGTAACCATAACTGTATTTGTCCTGTTGGAAATAATCTCTACTGCGCCCACTGAACCCAGATCCAATTGTCACAACCTGAATCCCTATCAGATCACCATCAGCACAGAAATAATCGGCAATAGATCGTTCTTTACTTTTTGGCATCCTGGGAAACCGGAAGTCAGCTAATTCAGAATGGAAATCAGCAGGGTCGATTATTATCACATCCTCATCATCAGTAATCACCGGAAAATATCCGTAAAACCCGCGTGCATCCAACAGATCAGCCTTAAGTATCTCCTCTTTGAGAAACTCAAAAGCCACTTCAAACTGCGTTTCCCTGACATGTGCATACTCATTATCTTTAAGCTTACCGCCTCCCCATCCAGCCTTGAATAACCTCTCCTTATTTAATTTGTCTAGCAATTCTTGGCTGTCCCAGACAAGAATCTCACTTGTCCCCCAGAAAGGTGGTTCGATATGAGGAATAAATTCCACCGGCTTAACCCCTGAACAAGAATTGTCAGGTTTTACATCTATTGAAGAAACATGTTTGCTTTCCTCTTCTGGTTTGTTAGCACAAATATCCTGCAGGATCCTATTGGCCTCAAAAGCATCTTTGGCATAATAAACCCCTCCAGCATATTGACGGTTATTTTCCAGAACTGCAATTCTGGATGCAAACTGTTTATTTACAGCCGCACCACCGATAAGAACTGGAATACCAAGATTCTGTTTGTCCAGTTCTATAACGCACTGTGCCATCTCTTTGGAAGTGGTTACCAGAAGTGCAGAAAGCCCCAAAGCATCAGGTTTTTCTTTTTTAACAGCATCAATAATAACTTCAAGAGGAACCTGCTTTCCCAGATCTATCACCTCATATCCCTGGTTACGTAAAATCGATCCTACCAGATTCTTGCCTATATCATGGACATCTCCAAATACTGTTGCTATTATCAACTTTCCTCTGGTCCCTGTACAACTGCCAGAAAGGTGCGGTTCAAGGATCTGAACTGCTTCTTTCATAATCTCTGCTGCCTGAAGCACAAAAGGAAGAATCATCTCACCTGAAGACATCTTCTCACCAACTTCATTCATTGCAGGCAACAAAACATTGTTTAAAATATCATGAGCCGGCATGCTTTCCAGAAGTCCTGAAATTATTCCCGACAGATCCCTTCTATCGCGATTGAGAACCGCATTACGCAATCTGAGATCTGCTGGTAATTCAACAACGGTCTGCTTTTTAACGGTCTGCCCGTTGCCCTGGCTTTCAAAATATTGAACAAATCGGTTCAGAGCATCCGTATTTCTGTTAAAGAGAAGATCTTCAGCACTACAACGGATCTCCTTATCATAGCTTTCCGGATTATCAACATGAAGAGGATTGAAAATTGCCGCATCCAGCCCAGCATTTACAGCATGATAAAGCATCATATTATTGAGAATACGCCTGGCTGCCGGTTTGAGACCAAAGGAAACATTGCTCACACCCATCACAGTCCTTACCCCTGGTATCTCCTTTTTTATTATTCGCAGTGCCTCAAGACTCAACAGTGCGGCATCTGCACTTTCCGGATCACCAGTAGCCAAAGTAAAAACCAGCGGATCGATATACAGGTGATGCTCTGCAATTCCGTATTCCCCACATACCAGCTCATGCAGTCTGTGGGCAAGATCAACTTTACAGTTAACTGTTTTGGCCATTCCTTCATCATCTATTGTCAAAGCTACAACAGGACAGCCAAAATCCCGAGCAAGTGTAAGGACCTTTCTGGCCCTTTCTTTATTACGCTCCAGGTTTATCGAGTTGAGCATAACCGCTCCCGGATTAACCTTTAAAGCAGCAACCATCACATAAGGTTCAGTAGAATCGATACAAAGGGGAATAGCTACACGATCAGACAGAAATGAAACAAAACTCTTCATTGTCTGAGTTTCGGTATCCTGTTCACTGATGGCCACGCATATGTCTAGAAGAGCGCTGCCAGCTTTGCTCTGTTCATGAGCAATATGCAATAGTTCATCATAGTTTGATGCTAATATAAGTTCTTTTGTTTTCCTGGACCCCTGAGTGTTGAGTCTTTCACCAATAATTAACGGACGATTAATTTTCTCCAGATCGATTCCACCTATGCCGGTTGATAACCAGCACGATTTACTGTTGCGGACAGGACGAGGTGCTACTTGCTTGTCTTTAAGAATACTGGCAAGAGCTGCAATATGATCAGGATTAGTTCCGCAACACCCCCCCACAATCTCCAGGCCGCTAACAGTCACAACTGGCTCCAACACTGCAGCAAAATCTCCAGGTTCCATGCCATAAACCGCTTTTCCATCGATATTCTGCGGCATCCCAGCATTTGGAAGCGCAGATACCGGCAGAGTAGAGAGTTCCAGAAGCCGCTTCAATGAAGGCAACATCTCCATAGGCCCGGTTCCACAGTTTATACCTATTACCGATGGTGAAAGAGCAGTAACTGCACCTAGAAATGATTCAATTCCACTCCCCAGTAGCATCCTGCCTGTTGCATCAATTGTAATCTGAACCTGAATCGGAATAATCTGGTTTTTCTTGGCCATCAAATGCTTTAAAGCGTAAATTGCTGCTCTTACTTCCAAAAGATCCTGTGAGGTTTCAATCAAAAACAGATCGACTCCTCCATCCAAAAGCCCATTAGCCTGCTCCTCAAAGATTCCGCAGAGCTCATCAAATCCTCCACCTGCCAGGCTTTTATCTTTAGACGATGGAAGAAAACCAGTAGGTCCTATCGTCCCGCAAACAAAAAGCGGTTTCTGTGATTTATAGTTCTCAACTGCTTTTCTGGCTGTCAGTGCCGCAGCCTTGTTTATCTCATAAACCCTGTCCTGCAATCCATATTCTTTTAACTTGGCCCTGGAACCACCAAACGTATTGGTTTCAATCACATTTGCACCAGCTCTCAGGTAATCCGTGTGAATGGCAGCGACCTTATCCGGACAGCTAAGATTTAAGATTTCATTGCATCCTGATGCATTTTGGAAGCATTCTGCTGTAATATTGCTTTTTTGAACCTGAGTCCCAAATGCACCATCAAAAATGATAGGTACCCTTTTTTCTATAAGTTCAATGTAAGGATTCATCTCTCTCCTACTCTGAAAAAAAAATCAAATAAAACCTTTAAAATACATCTGGTCAGCAAGATTGTCTTATTTAGGCTGTGCTGTTTCTAAAAACAAATCCAGGTTTGGGTAACCTACCATGGACGTGCGAACCCCGAATATCGATCATCGATGCCCCAATCCTACTCAGCCCTGAAAGGGCACCATACCTTAGCACAGGGCAACGCCCTGTGTATTGGATATGACATGGATGGTATGATTCGGATCATCGCCACAGGCGACCCGCCTCAGAAAACATATCCGATCATAAAGGAAAAAGAGCAATTTCGAAACTCTTTCCCACCATCTATAGTAAAAACGTTTATGGTGCCAAAAGCGAATCGAAAATCAAGAACAATTGCTCCAGGTTTTGTAAGAAAATTAAGACTGAGGCCTGTGTGGAATCCAACATCGAAATTCGAAACCTGGTTTGAAATATTTTGACGATTTCCAAGTCCACGTAAAAACTCGCTCTGCAAAGAGTCTGGAACGACCTCCAGATTCATGGCTCGCGAACGTAATTGGACAGAAAATGATGGTCCCAGATAAACTTCAGGCAATACCGAAGTATTCAGGGAAATCAGCAGCTTAAATAAGATCGGTATCGAAAGGTAATCGGTATAAAGTCCAAAAGAAACCTCTTCTCCACTTTCAAGATCAAACTCCCAGTTTTTCCCTAATCGAAGATATTGTAATTCCCCCTGAACATTAAAAAATCCCGGAACAAAATCATAATTGATCAATCCGGTAATTGTAAGACTCAACTTCATATCCGCATCAAAATCCCTGACCACTGAAGACATGTTCTCTTCGAAATTATCCGCTCCGTTTCCCCAGAAACTACTTATAACTGCGCCGGTCTTTATTCCAAATTTCAGTCTCCTTTGCTCCTGAGAAAGACTGGAAATAACCAGAATTAAAGTAAATATATGTAAATAGATCCATTTCATCTTTTCTCTCGCCTGATAGCAGATCTATAGATTCCACAAGCATCCTAAATCCTGCCCCCTCCACAAGCCCCCTAAATCCCCCAAAGGGGGGCTTAAGAACAGAAAAAGTGGCTTTAAAGCCTTCCAAAGTCTCCCGGATAAGTCTATCCAGTAGCTTTAAGGCTCCTAAAGTCCCCCGGATGTACATCGGGGGATTTAGGGGGCTATGAAGAAAGGAGACTATGTGATTTAGGGGGCATAAATCATTTAGGGTTGCAAATCCTGATCCGAAAACATATAACTTTTAAGAATGTCCGTATTGAAGTAATCCCTGTCTCGACAAAAAGTTATGTCAGGTAGTATTTTAAATTTTTGTTAAATAAACCAAAGGTACGTTCATGAAAAACAAGCCGGCAGCCATCAATGTAATCTGGCTGTATCTGATTTTAATAAGTATTGTTGTTGCCGCTTACACCGGAAAAATGGATGCAATCACCAAGGCTTCTTTTGATTCGGCCAAATCAGCAGTTACTCTGGCTATCAGCCTGGTAGGAGCCATGGCCTTGTGGCTGGGAATAATGAAAGTAGCAGAAAATGCAGGTTTAATGAAGGTCATAGCAAGAGCAATCCGCCCTGTAATGGTCCGACTTTTTCCCGATGTGCCAGCAGAGCATCCAGCCATGAGTGCCATGATCATGAACATGGCTGCAAATATGTTAGGACTAGGAAACGCTGCTACCCCCATGGGTATAAAAGCCATGACCGAACTGGATAAACTTAACCCGGAAAAAGGGACTGCTACCAATGCCATGTGCCTTTTTCTGGCAATTAACACCTCCAGTGTTACAATCCTTCCTTTAGGAGTGATCGCAGTCAGAGCCGCAGCCGGAGCAAATGAACCAGCTTCCATTCTGATACCTTCAATTCTGGCTACCACAATTTCAACCAGCGTGGCCATAGTAGCAGCCAAATTACTGGCAAACAGAAATCCTTTACCCGCAATTGTATCTGTTGAAAAGAGTTGCGAAAATTCTGATGATAATCAGCAGAAAGAAGCAGAATTGGTTAAACTCGGTGCTGTCCCCAAATTCCTGGCACTGGCACTGATCCCTCTATTCTTATTTGCAATACCCTGTCAGTTTATTCAATTTGATTTTCATTCCTTTCCCCACAATTTTATCACTTTGAAACCCCTTGCATTTTCAGGATTTCAATCTATCAATGAAGCAACCACCTGGCTGATACCTGTAATCATGGGAACACTGCTACTGATAGGTTATTTACGAGGAGTAAAAGTTTACGAATCTGTTACCGATGGTGCCAAAGAGGGGTTTCAGGTCGCAATCCGTATAATTCCTTTTCTGGTGGCAATCTTCACCGCAATAGGGATGCTAAGGGCAAGCGGAGCTCTTGAGCTCTTTGTGAAACTGGTCTCACCTCTGACAAATCTTATCGGTATGCCCGCAGAGGCGCTTCCTATGGCTCTTTTAAGACCTTTGTCCGGAAGCGGTGCCTATGGTGTAATGTCAGAAATCGTCAACCATGACCCTAACAGCTTTACAGCCTATCTGGTATCTGTTTTTCAGGGATCAACAGAAACTACATTCTATGTTCTTGCAGTTTATTTTGGCGCCATCGGGGTTAAAGTTACCCGCCATGCCCTTCCTGCTGCCCTGATTGCAGATGCTGCAGGAATACTGGGTTCGGTTCTTGTATGTCATTTGTTCTTTTAACACTCTTAAAAAGTTAATGATATTATGAATAAAACTTTGTTTGATCAGAAAATCCGGGAATGGATCGATACTGTCAGCAGTGCCGGATGCACTGTTAACCGGATCGACACGATCGCTGATATCCGCAAGAAAAATGGTGAACTGCTTTTTTCATTGCTTGACACCGAAGTTATCTCTCCTGAAGGATATAAACTCCCTCATATAGCATTTATCCGGGGACATGCCTGTCTTATCGTCATTCTGCTGAAAAACAGCACAACCGGAGAAGAAAAGTTCCTTATGGTTCGCCAGAGAAGGATTGGTAATGGACAGATGAGTCTTGAGTTCCCTGCCGGAATGCTTGATTATCATACCAGTGATCCGGTAGGAGTAGCAGTTAAAGAAGTTTTCGAAGAAACCGGACTGAAAGTCGTTCCCGAAGAGATCTTCTCTCTTTCTGATCGCATTCTTTACAGTTCAGCAGGAGCCAGTGATGAAGGCCTTTACTTTTTCGGCTGCATTAAATCATTGGATAACCAGACCTATAACTCATTTATAAATCGCACCGGTGGTAACCCGGATGAAAATGAGCATATCCAGGTAGAACTTCTCTCCCGTGAACAAGCCGAACCACAGATCAGTTCCGCCCAGGCCAGGCTGGCTTTCTTTCTCTTCGAAAAGGCAAGACAAAAGATAAGTTAAGCACGTCCGGTTCTTCGTTTAAATATTCTATTCAGATTACTTCTGATTGGATATTGTTTTGATATTAATTTCCTTTTTTTCATATTTGATATTATAACGTTATTTTTTGCCATCAGACACCTGAGTTGTTACAAATAATATCTCCCTCAGATATCTCCCGGTATGGGAGCGGCTATCATTAATCAAATCTTCAGGAACGCCCTCGAAAATTACTTCACCACCGCACTTCCCCCCTTCCGGTCCCATGTCAATAATCCAGTCAGCATATTTTATAATATCCAGATTGTGCTCAATAATTATCACCGTATTATTGCAGTCTGTCAGCGACTTCACAATCCCGAAAAAATTATGAATATCAGACATGTGCAAGCCAGTCGTCGGTTCGTCCATGATATAGATATTGCCTTCATTACACAACTCAACAGCGATCTTCAGTCTCTGTGATTCACCACCGGAAAAAGTACTCAAAGGCTGTCCCATTTTTATATAGCCCAGCCCGACTCTCTTTAACAACTGAAGCTGTCTTTTTATTTTGGGGTTCCTGAAGAAATCTATGGCCTGATTGACAGGCATATCCAATACATCTGCAATACTGTAACCTTTGTATTTCAACTGAAGCACATCGGCATGATACCGCTTTCCTTCACATTCATCACATGTAGTCTTAACTGAATCCAGAAAATGCAGTTCATAACTGACCACTCCCTGACCATTACATTTGGGACATGCACCAGTAGAATTAAAACTGAAAAGAGATGGCTCAGCCCCTGTTGCAGAAGCAAACACCTTGCGGATAAGATCAAATACACCGATATAGGTTGCAGCATTCGCCCGTGAAGACTTTCCAATTGGAGACTGATCTATAACTATGGCTTCCGGATGTTTTTTGGCAAAGCACTCATGAATCAGACTGCTTTTTCCACTTCCGCTGACTCCCGTTACACAAGTCAACACCCCCTTTGGTATTCTGACCGACACATTTTTGAGATTGTTTACATTAGCATTATTGATCTCGAAAAAGTCTGTAGGTCTTGTTCTGGAAAACACGGGCCGTTCATTTGAAAACAGGAATCTGGCGGTAATACTATCGGTGCTTTTCATTCCGCCTGGTTCACCGGAATAAACCACATGCCCACCATTTTTCCCAGCCTCGGGCCCCATGTCTATGATCCAGTCTGCCGTTTTAATAATCTCAGGATCATGCTCCACCACAAAGACACTGTTCCCCTTCTCTTTAAGATTGAAGAGTATGCTCAGCAGCCTCTCGGTATCACGCGGATGAAGACCAATGGATGGCTCATCGAGCACATATAAAAGATCAACAAGATTACAGTCAAGCTGTCTGGCCATCTTCACCCGTTGAGACTCACCTCCGGATAAAGTGGAAACCGCCCTGCCCAGTGTAAGATACCCTACTCCAATCTGTATCAATTGTCTTAAAAGAAATTCCGCTTTTCGCAAAACCGGTATCGCCACCTCATCTCTGATTTCCGTTAAGAATGGAAGTAGATCGGTGATCTCCATGTCGCACAACTGTGCAATCGACAAACCGTTTATTTTTACCGATAATGCCCGCTCATTGAGCCTGGTACCATCACAGCCCTCACAGGTAGAGTATATAAAATATCTGCTATAGGCATTCTTCTCCTCTTCTGATACTTCATCTTCAGCCTTTCCGGTCACTGCCTTTTCCAGTTTGGCTGCAATTCCTTCGAACTTTTTGGTATATGCAAGTTTCTCCTTTGAATTCTTAACAGGGAACGGTTTTGAATAAAGCAGGAGCTCCAGCTCTTCAGAAGAAAAGTCGCTTAGTTTTTTATCAACATCAAATAAGCCTGTACCGATCAGCTCCTTCCACATGAAGCCACCTACCTTGTAATGGGGATGAGTGATGGCACCTTCGCGAATCGATTTTCCCCTGTCCAGAAACAGTTCCAGATCCAGCTTTACTTTCTTACCCAGCCCGTGGCATGACTGACACATCCCTTCCGGATGATTGAATGAAAAACAGAAAGAAGGACCAATAAGCGGCTGTCCTAACCTGGAGTAGAGAAGTCGCAGATAGGTGTTAACTTCTGTTGCTGTCCCTACTGTACTTCTAAGATTATTCCCCATTCTTTTCTGATCTATGACAATGGCAGTAGACAGGTTAAGTATTTCATCTACATCAGGACGGCTAAGCTTAGGCATTCTGGTTCTGGCAAATGTGGAAAAAGTCTCGATAAGCTGCCTTTGAGCCTCAGTATAAATGGTGTCAAAAAGAAGTGATGACTTTCCCGAACCAGAAACTCCAGTGAATACCACCAGCTTATGTTTTGGAATCTCAATATCCACATTTTTCAGGTTGTTGGCATGTGCATTTCGTACCACTATGGGTTCTTTGGCCATCAGAATCTTCTCCTAAAAAACTTTATAACTACTCAGGTAACTGATGTAAAAAAGTAACGTAAATAAATATCAAATCGGAATGAATAAGAACTAATATCAAAACAATATCTAATCAGAAATAATCTGAAAAAATAACTAAACCAAGAATCGGCAGTGAAAAGAACACTGTTGTTTATTTCTAAAAAATGGTACTTACCCGGGTGAGAATAATTGTAAAAAAGAGACAAAATTATGGGTTTGAATCATCCGAATTACACGGATAATGCAGAAGGAATTCTTTGGGTGTGTAACCTGAGAGTGCCTTGAAATCTCTTATAAAGTGTGCCTGGTCAAAATAGCCATTATCTATCGCAATCTGGGTAAGATTTCTGCTGCCATACACTGAAAGAGATCGGATAATCTGTTGAAACCGAACGATTCTTGAATACTGTTTGGGTGCCTTGCCGATAATCGAGGAAAATTTCCGTAACAGGCTTTTTTCTGTCAAACACAGATCCCTGGATAAGCTGGATATATCAATTTGTCCCTTACTCTGGTTGATAAGATTCAGCCCCTCTTTAATCAATTTCAGATCATCGAAGGACACCGGTCTGAAACAGTCTAAAAGATACTGTTCAATTATGGAAATTCTCTCATCAAGAGTCCGGGAAAGATACAATTGTTCTTCAACCTGAGCGATACCTGTACTTTGAATTTCGTGTAGATTAGTGATTGTATTCTCAATTTCCTGCAGAGGGAACCGGAAAAAATTACAAGCACCAAAGGGATAAAAATAGACAGTGATAACCCCCGAATCACCGCTTGTGGCCACATCCGTATAGTCGCTTTTTATTCCGCTGATAAAAGATCTGGGTTGTGGAAACTTCGTTTCATTTTTATTTTGACATATAAAGGGACATTTATAATGAAACATCAGCTCTATATTGGTAATAGGGACAACTCTTTCCCATATCTGCCCTTCAGATGCATCGCTTTCCAAAACCCAGTAATAATTAACATACTCTGCTAAAATTCCTGATGGTCTGATATATTTGAAATTCATGAGAAAAAAGAAGCCCCTAAATTCCAAAGTGAGACTTTAAGAGAATAGAGATTGAGTCCATTTAGAACCTGATTCGTACTATTCAAGTAGAAGATAATATTTTACACTACCATCCCATATTGTACCATTTCAATGCCCCTTAATTCATCAAAGGAAGACCTGGCTGGCCATTCAGTCAGTAAATCAGAATGCGAGTGTTTTTGCCTTCTAAATTAAGATCTCTCTTTTTTTCTGCTTCGGATAGGTTCTATAACCGTAAAAAGATCTGAAAACAGTCCAGGTTTGGCAAAGAAAAATGTTTTCATTAATTTGAAGACAATGGACGTTCGCATTCTGATGTCCATCTACAGGGCTAGCTGTAACCAATAAAGGGCGCATGCCTTACCAGATATCTAAGTTCTTCAGACCTTATGAGAAGACTACCACCATGAAGGAGTAAGGCAAATTATAATGGATGCTAAATCCCCCTAATTGGGGACTTATAGATCACTTAAAGCAACACTGTGGAATAAAATTCAGAGGTTTAGTTTTTAACCACAGATTTAACTACCGTAAAGCAGTTCAAACCACAATATCCACTTCCTGAATAAATCCGCTTCCCCCATTCTCTTTTAGAAAAATACCGGTTTCTTTCACTACAGCATTCACCGAATCAGTATTAATCAAATCAAAGCCGGTAGCAACCCGTCCAGTATAGATAGCTCCCACTCCTCTGTCTAATAAAGAACTGACTCTATCATTACCGTCTGCAGTCTTCTCCCATAGCCTTAATTTAGAAAAAACCGAATCGTTCTCATCAATCCATCCATTGTTATCTTCATCCAGAGCAGCCAGTTCTGAAAAACCATTGCCTGTGGAGGGACCAAACAGTTCACTGCCATCATCTATAACACCATTTCCATTTTTATCATAAGCCAGAAAAGCAGTGCCAACTGAAGGAGCATAAATCATTTCAGTCTTTCCATCAGCATCAAGATCGAATTCGAATTTTGCATCCCCAAATGAAGCCCCGGTTCCATTGAAATTGATCACCAGCGGATCAATCAACGCATCTCCTTCTTTGATCGACACGGTCAATTCTTCGTATTTCTCTCTGCTCATAAGAAGTGAGGTATTAAAGGAAATCTGCTGTCCCTTGTCATTGGTTATTTTGCCCGATGCCAGAAACTGAAACCCCTCTTTCTGGTAACGAGTTTCTTTATAATAATAGTCCACCCCCCATCCTTCAAGTCTTGAAGATGGTGGTTCTGCAACATTTCCCTGAGAATTTATGGGGATTGAGAAGAGGCCTTTTAAATTCTCCAATTCTTTAGCCACTTCACCGGAAGAGGCTGACTCCTGCAGCTTCATAAATTCCTCTGAATCAAGAACTTCGATTTTTTTACCGGTGAATAACTCCACCAGATCTTTTATAATCTTGGTCCTGAGATCACCCCAGATCTCATCAATCATCTCTTTTATTGAAGGCTGGTTATCGTTCTCACCCTGTTCCAACTGTTTTAACCGTTCCTTCTGGCTTTGATCAGGCAAGAGAGCACTTATCTCTACCCGGTCTCTTTCTGTATGTGATTCAGAAACAATCTCTCCATTCTCTTCCATAGAACTCTGGATCAGCTCGGAATCATGATCCCACTTCCTAAGGTATTCAAATTTGGAGGAGTACTTTACATCGATTCGTGAGGATGCCAGGGAAACATCAGAGGAAATTATCCGCATAGTGAGCCTCCTTGCTGTTACCGGATTACATTCATTTTATCGGAGGAGATGGGAGAAACTTTATGAATATGTTTTGAATTTTAAATATCAAAGAAAAAGAATTAAAAAGCTCAACCCTGCAAGCTGGTAAAAACCTACTCAACCCTGAAGGGGCGGCTTACCTTAAGCACTGGGCAATGCCCTGTGAATTGGATATGTAGGATATGGGAGGCCCCCTTCGATGGATTTAGGGGGCAGATAATTTTCAAAACGACTGTCTGGTTCAGGTTTCAGTAAAAAAGCTGTATACTTCCTCTTTGGTGCTGCATCTCAGAAGTTCATCTACTTTTTCTCTGGTATTAAGTAATGCACCAACATGAGCAATAAAACGGATATGTGGTCCGCTGATTTTTTTAGGAGCAACTGCACATATAAAGATCTGAGAACTTTTTCCATCAATAGACTGAAAGTCTATTCCCTTTCGATGGATTCCAACAGACACAACCAGTCTCTCTACCGAATCGGACTTTCCATGGGGAAGAGCGATTCCATTCTGCATACCAGTGCTGAAACTGTTTTCTCTTTCCATAACAGCTTCCAGTGCAGCTTCAGGATCAGAAATCTTCCCGTTTTTAAAGAGTATATCAATCATTTCTTTGATGACTTCATTTTTGGTATTTGATTGCAGATCAAGAGAGATGCAATCAGTAGAAAGCACTTTTTTTACATCAAAATCAGTACTGATTTCACCCTCAATCAGTTCCTGTTTCAGTTCAGCAGGTTTAACCAGATCTTTAACCTGGTTTATCATGTCATTTAGCCTTACCAGATTCTCGTAAACGATGTTTTTAACAAAGATAGTGTCTGTAGTGTCGTTCTCAAACCGAAGTTTTTTCTGTTCCACAAAAAGAGTAATCGTTGATCTCTCCCTGCGGAAATGGTATATCTTAACCTCATCTTCGATGGTATTGACATAATAACCCTCACTGACAAAAGACTGGACGATTCGCTCCGATAAAAGCTCCACCAGATAGGGACTGGTCATGTCGAAATCAGTCTCAACCAACTCCCCTTTCTCCAGTTCCTTCAGGGATCCTTTCTTGTCGGTCAAAATGACATTCAGAATAGGAGGAGCAACAATAGTGGTAAGCAATGTCATAAGAATCGCTGAACCAAATAGTTGCTGATCCAAAAAACCCGAAGAGAGCCCAATACCTGCTACAATCAAAGCAACTTCCCCACGGGGAACCATTCCGGCACCTATCCTTAGTGCCCCCAGAAAATTGAACTTGAGACCAAGAGCCGGTATACCGCATCCGATAACTTTGGCAATAACTGCACCTATGGTAAAAATGAATCCGAATGTCAGCACAGTTGGAGAGATAACTTCCTTAATATTTACCAGCATTCCCATCACCACAAAAAATACAGGAACAAAAAATTCCTGCACCGGATGAAGAGCATTTTCGATTACTTTGGCCAGGTCGGTTCCAGACAGAGTCATACCCATCACGTAGGCACCTATAATCATTGCAAGCCCGGCTTTTTCAAATATGCCGGAAAGAAGCAATGCCAACCCAAGAGCCAAAGCACTGATAGTGCCGATATTTTTGAAATACTTTAAAAATGAACCGATTTTTTGAGATAGCAGCAGACCGATTGCAGTAAATCCTAACCATACACCTACGGCTCTGAAAATCAACATACCCACTTCGAAAAGCTGGTTCTGGTTGGATTGCTGTCCGGCTTTTCTGCTCAAGGTTGCAATCCCTAAAACAACCGATAAAAAGATTATCCCAAGGATATCATCCACAACAGCACCAGCCAGAATGGTGATTCCTTCCGGAGACCCTACTTTTTTCCTCTCTGATAGCACCCGGATAGTAATACCTACCGAAGTGGCGGTCGAAATAACTCCCATCAGAAGCACCCGCGGATCGCTGAAAGGAATGTGTAGCCACCAGGCAGTGGTAAGGGCACCAATTAAGAAGGAGAAAATTACCCCTCCAAAACCAACCATTACACCTGCAATCGAGAATTGAACTAATAATTTAAGGTCTGTTTCCAGACCCGCTAAAAACAGAAGCACTATAGAGCCGATAGTTGAAATAGCATAGAGTTCAGGCTCAACCGGGATGAGCGCTCCTTCCACCTGTGGAAACAACCCATTTTCAAATAGAAAAGGAATTGGAATACTCCCCAAAAGCGATGGTCCAAGGATTATCCCAGCAATCAGTTCACCCAAAACACTGGGGAATTTCATTTTTTTAAACAGGATACCACCGAAACGGGCTGCAAATAAAATTACACTTAACTGAAAAACCAGTGTAGACATCCTGTGTACTAACGACTCGGATCCATCAGATGCCATAGTAATTGCAGGAAACAGTAAAACAAGCCATAGCAATCTATTTAAACATCCTTTTTTCATCATGAATTCCTCGGTCTCAAAATCAGATCTTTGTAAAAGTTGGGGAGAAAATATACCCGATATACCTGTACAAAGCAAGCGAATTATTAGCAGTCTTAATTCTGGTATGGGTAAGAAATGATTTAATATCGTGCTGCTATGATTGACTCAAATGACTTTTCTGCTTGCTATCCGCAACAACACTGACAAGAAATAAACAGTCGATGTGAACAATACTATTGTGGCACCGCTGGCAGTTGACCAATAAAAAGAAGTAATAAGACCCGCAATCCCAGAAACGATGCTGACGGCAGAAGCTATCCAGACATAATAGAATGTCGAACGAACCAGATTCCTTGAAGTAGCAGCAGGCAATATTATTAAAGCATTTATGACCAGAATCCCAATCCACTGAATACTTACCGCTACTACCAGTGCAGTCACAACCGCAAAAACAGTCTGAATCCACCAAACCGGAATCTTTCTGCTCCCTGCCAGCGAAGTATTTAAGGATACCAGAAAAAACTTATTGAAAAAAACCACCCAGACAATCAGAAACAGTATTGCAATAATCATCAGATTGCAAATGTCTGCTGGAGAAATACTGAGAAAATCTCCGATTAAAAACTGCGAATAACGATTAAAGCTGCCACCTCTTGATAATATTACTATTCCTAAAGACAATGAAGTACTCATCATAATCCCGGTTACAGTGTCGGTAGAAGCAGTTCCGTGCCTTTTCAAAAGGGTAATACAAACAGCAAAAAATATGGAAAATAAAATCATTGACCAAAGCGGGTTATCCAACCCCAGGATCGTCCCTATAGCAATACCGGTAAAAGCAGAATGCCCTACTGCATCAGAAAAGAAAGCCATCTGATTGTTAACCACCATGCATCCTAAAAATGCAAGAAGCGGTCCAGTTATGAGCACAGCCAGCAGAGCCTGCTGCATAAATTTATACTGAGCCCATTCAAAAGGTAATGCAGCAATCAGTTCAAGGCATAAATTCATAGCGAATTCCTTTTTCTTGCTTACAAATCAGATTTAAGGAGAAGGCAACTCATCGGAGTCCGACAGGGAGAATCTGCCAAAAGTACCTATAACATCAGGATGTCTTAAGGTAACTTGCGGTTTATCATCGCAGATAACCGAGCGATTTAAAAAAAGCATCCTGTCAGCATATCTGGCTGTAGTACTGATATCGTGCGATATCATGACAATTGCCAGATGATAGGTATTGCGCAGGTTGGAAACCATCCGGTAAAACAGTTCAATTCCAGATGGATCTACACCTGACACCGGTTCGTCAAGCAACAGAAGATCAGGAACCGGTGTGAGCGCCAAAGCTAAAAGAACCCTCTGAAGCTGCCCTCCGGAAAGAGAGCCAACCCTCTGATTAATGAGACTGTCCGCCTCAACCGCACAAAGAATCTTGCCTGCCTCCTGCCTGATTTTGGAAGACACTCCCAGCCACAGCGGTTTTTTCGATAAAGAAGCCGCAAAAAGATCCAGCACTGTCATAGGTGAAAATGCATCGATGTCCAGTCTCTGCGGAACATAACCAATTCGAAAATCCCTCCCTGATCTTCCATCTATGGAAGAAAATTTGATTTTTCCGGTAAATGGCAGTTCATTGAGCATCGCACGAAGCAAGGTAGTCTTGCCTGCACCGTTTGGCCCGATAATCACTGCAAGCTGACCACAATGGATATGTAAATTAACATTCAGCAGAATCTGGTGTCCCTGCAAGGTAACACATACATCCTGAAGCCTGGTACAGCAGTCGCCACAGAATCCTTTACCTTCAGTATTGCAATCATTATTAACCATGTTCAGCGTAATGCCTCCTGCAGTACCATCAGATTTTTCTCCATAATCGAAATATAGGCATCCGGGTGAAATGGACCGGTTACTATCGGATCAAGAGTATACAGTTTCTTGCCGGTTTCCCGTGATATCATCTGAGCAGTCTTTGCCGGATATTGCGGTTCGATAAAAATTGCCTCTACCTTTTTTTCTTTGATCAATTTAATGATTTCTGCCAGCTCACGTGCACTGGGTTCAGAACCAGCTTCACGCTCAATGACTGCTGCAACATTAAGGTTAAACTCCCTGGCAAAATAGGGAAATGCCTCATGAAAAGTTATTATGTTCCGGTCTGAAATCCCGGAAAGCCCCTGATGCATCTTGCTTTTCAGCTCTTCCAGAGATTTTATAAATCTGTCAGCATTTAACCTATACTTTTGCGCATTCCCGGAATCAACAGCCATTAATCCTTTACAGATGTTTTCAACCTGTAAAATTGCTCCGGAAACCGAGACCCATACGTGAGGATTGAACTGATGCTCATGATGATCATCATCACTTTCACGCTGATGCCCCTCCGTTTCAATTAACTGAATTCCTTTGCTGGCTTCTACGATCTTCAGCCTGGGAAACTGTGCGATGGCTTTATTCAGAAAAGTTTCCATCCCTCCGCCATTAACAACCAATACATAAGCGGAGTTGAGCTTTTTCATATCCTGTGGAGTTAACTGATAATCATGAAGACATCCGGTTTCAACACTCGTCATACATTCCACAGCCACTCCAGAAACATCTTTGGTTATATTTTGAGTCAAAATGTACATAGGATAAAAAGAGCAGAGAATCACCTTTTTCTCAGATCCATATAAACCTGCGCTTATAGTAAACAAGACAAGAAGCCACTTTATCCCAGCCAGCATATCTATTCTCTCCTTTTATCTCTTTTAGTGTAAAGCACCACTTTTGTCTGGTTCTTTCAGATCAGAGCTTTCTGCAAGATGCACACAGCCCTTCAAGCTGAATGAAATGACTGTCTACCGTAGCATGAAGCTTCTCCTCAACATATCTGGAAAAGCCCTCAGAAAAACATACCGGGACCTCCTGAACCCTCATGCAACTGGAACAGATAAAATGATGATGTTCACCTTGCTGTGGATTACGACAAAGATAGTACCGCATTATCCCATCCGTCTTGTGCATACTGCAGACAATTCCACACTGAAGCAGCCTATCAAGAACCCGGTACATGGTAGCCAAATTCACCTGGTAACCCAATAGTCCGCTGACATCATCACGAAGCTCTTGAGCGCTGCGAACCATTCCGGTTTTAAACAGATAATTAACAACCGATGTTACTACCGGAGTAATCCTGCATCCCTGATTTCGCAATATCCTGATGAATTGCTCTGTTTTTACACCTGTATGCATCATTACTTCCCCAAAATACCGATAATATGATTCTGGTACGCAGATAAATTAATTGAGGTTAAATGTTATTGCAAATATTTCGCATTAAGAGAAGCAAAATTGAACGGGAGAATCCAGAAGCAAATAGGTGCGAGTGTAAATCGCACCATAAAAAGCCATTGAAAGATTAGCTGAACAAGTTCACTATATCTGTGGCAAACCTTTTTCCCAGCTCATATCCACTGTTAAAAAGTTCAGGAGTGACTTTTCCAGGAAACTCCAGCCCCTCAGTGATCTCCCACTGTATTTCGGATGTCATTTGTTGTACTTTCTTGAATGCACCCTTGCTCCATCCATAACTTCCAAAGTACACTGCTTTTTTATTGCGGATGTTTTTCAGCGATGCTTTTTCCAGAATCTGCTGCATATATGGAAAGAGGGAAACCTCATAGGTAGGTGCACCAATCACTACCCCTTTGTTTTTTAGCAAGAATGGAAGTATGTAGCTGCTGTGGGTACGGGCTACATCGAATATTTCGGGTGTCAAACCACCATCAGATATGCCCTGTGCAACCGCATTCATCATGGCTTCAGTGTTTCCATACATCGATCCGTAAAGGAGTGTGATACCCTTGTCTCCCCCAGTTGTGCAGCTCTGAGCCCATTTTTTATAGAGTTCAACGATTCTGCCAGGATCTTTTCTCCAGATAAGCCCGTGAGATGGAGCAATCATGGAAATGTCAAGACCTCCCAGCTTGGATATGGCATTTAATACAGGTGTGGAAAACTTGGCTACTATATTGGCATAGTACCGGAGGGACTCTTTTTCGTAATAAGAAAGGTCTCCATATTCATCTTCAAAGAAAGCTCCCTGCAAGGCTCCATAACCTCCGAATGCATCACAGGAGAAAAGTATTCCGGTAGACTTATCAAAAGTCACCATTGTCTCCGGCCAATGAACAAAAGGGACATTGAAAAACTGAAGCTGATGATTACCGGTATCAATCACTTCACCTTCATTTATCACTCTTACATTATGGTTTATTCCATAATAATCCTGGAGCATTTTAACCGCCTTTTGAGTGCAGATAATCTCAAAACGATCATTTATCATCCGAAGAGTTCTCAACACCCCGGTGTGGTCGGGCTCCATGTGGTTTACTATTACATAATCTAACTGACTAAGATCGATTATCCTTGAGATCTGATCGAAAAACTCATCGGTTTTAAAACCCCTGGAAAGATCGACCAGCACATTCTTTTGGTCTTTAATTACATAAGAATTGTAAGAAATACCCACACCATCTATGGGCCATAATCCCTCAAAAAGATCGGTAGTCCGATCATTAACCCCAACCCAGAAAATATCATCCTTAAGACGGACATCATTCATAATACCTCCCTGAGCTTGTTTATAATCATGATAACACCTGTAAAAATAGTTTTTAGCGCAGGCTGAACCGATTATTTGTTAGTTGATTATGTTATCGGGAAGCAGGGTATTAAAAAAAATTAGCTTTAGTGAGGTAATAAAAAGCAGGGGTAAAGCTTTCACTTTACCCCCCTATTCTGCGAATCAGGCTTATGCCTGTTTTGCTCCAAATAACTTGCGTTTAATTTTTTCACCCCACTCTTCAAAAATTATGTAAAGGCAGGGGATCACAACCAGAGTCAGAAAGGTGGTTGCTGTCATACCGCCGATAACTGCTTTTGCCAGAGGCGCCCATGTTTCTGAACCATCTCCTAATTCAAGGGCAAGCGGAATCATACCAATAATGGTAGTCAAGGCAGTCATCAACACGGGTCTTATCCTGGTAATTCCGCTCTCTTCAGCTGCTTCATATAAACCTACACCTCTGCTGCGAAGCTGATTGGTATAATCAACCAGAACGATTCCATTATTTACAGCTATTCCAACCAGGATAACTACACCTATCAATGCCATGACGCTTATCGGAGTATTAGTGATAAACAAAAATATTAGGACACCAATAATTGACAATGGAACTGTAAATATGATAATGAATGGATCCACCAATGATTCAAACTGACTGGCCATCACCATATAAACCAGAAGTGAACCCACCATAATAGCCAAAAGCAGATAGAACATAGCTTCTTGCCGATCCTCGGCAGTACCCCCCATAATCATCATCATATCTGAAGGAATAGCGATTTCCGACTGAATCTGTTCAATTTTCTCTACCGCAGTCTTCAGATCAATTCCAGCAAGGTTACATCCTACAGAAACATATCTCTCCTGATTTTCCCGGTAAATGGTAACCGGTCCCTGCGTCTCTTTGATGTCTGCAATCTGACGCAAAGGAACAGTTCCACCTGCAACAGGTATAATCAGATTATCCAGAGCATTCCTGTCCTGGCGATATTTTTTATCCAGTTGTACGTAAATATTGAACTCATCGCCTTTTTCCCTGTACTTTGCAACTGTTCTTCCCTGAATAGCGGTTGACACAATGGAGGCAATCTGAAGATTGGTCAGTTTCAGATCATTTAACACATCCTGCTTCAGATGAACATCCAACTGAGGAATGTAATCGTTTACATTCACTCTTATGTCTACCAGACCTTCCACTTTCTCCATTCGTGCTTTCAAATTATCGGCAATCGCTTTGGCTCTTGCCAGGTCATTGCCCAGCACTTTGATCTCAACAGCACTTTGTCCGCTGGACATCATACCACCGCCTTCAAAGTAATAAGAAATCCCGGCAATATTATCCAGCTCTTTACGCAAAGCTATCTCTATCTCCTTTTGACTTCTTTTCCTTTCATTCTGTGGCAAAAGTCTCAGATTAGCAACAATAGTGTTGCTCGAAGAACCACCGGGGTTAAAACTTCCCTGCACACCGAAACGAAAAGATGCGGTAACGACCTCAGGCACCGACTCCTGAAGAATCTTCTCCACTTTAATAACCGTTTCTCTTAAGGATGTCAAAGGAACTCCGGTTGCACATTCGATAGTTAAACTGATTCTCCCCTGATCGGTTTCCGGCATGAATTCCCCACCCATGAATGGTATTAAACAAAAGGAAAAGACAAGCAACAGTAAAACTATAAGCAGCACATATTTTTTATGATAAAGTGACCAGTGCAGAAGCTTCTGGTATTTACTGGTGAACTTATTCAAAGTTTTTGGTTTATCACTAGCCTTACTTTTCTTGCTGCCCAATCTTTCTTTCAGAAACACCGATGACATCATTGGCACCAATGTCAAAGCAACCAGAAGTGAAACAGTAAGGCTGAAGGTAACAGTAAGTACCATCTCCTTAAAGAGCTGCCCGGTAATTCCAGGGACAAAAAGCACCGGAACAAAAACACTAAGAGTTGTAAGAGTTGAGGCGATAATTGCCATACTCATCTCTGAAGCACCCCGTTCAGAGGCTTCAACACTATTGTGACCCAGACTCTGGTAGCGGAAAATATTCTCCAGAACGACAATAGAGTTATCCACTAACATTCCTATTGCCAGTGCAAGCCCGGCCATAGAAATAACATTAAGAGTCAAATCGGATAGATACAATACAGCAAAGGTCAGTATTATCGATATCGGCATGGAAATAGCCATTATTAGACTGCCGCGAAAGCTTCGAATAAAGGTATAAATCACTATAATCACAACAATAAGAGACATTATTGCCGTATTATAGAGGTTTTTTAAGGAGTTGGAGGTAAATTCCGAAGTATCAAACAATATTTCGAAATTAATACCCTGGGGAAGAACCTTTTTAATATTTTCAAGTTCTTTTTTTACCTTTTGGGCTGCCAGCACAGTATTGGCATCCGATTGTTTGCTTACTATGATGGCAATTCCCTGTCTGCTGTTTATTCGTACATCGCCGGTTATCTCCTTGAAACCATCTTCCACCACAGCTACATCCTTGAGCCGTAAAGGAACAGTTCCGGGTTTTATAACGATATTTCTGAGCTGTTCCAGACTTCTGTATTCACTGTAAATACGGAGATTATACTCTTTGGTGAATGTCTTAATGTTTCCGGCAGATACTAAACCTGCACTGGTCTGGATTGCAGTCGCCACATCCTGAGGTGAAAGTGAATGTGAAGCCAACAGCACCGGATTGAGCTTTACATTTATCTGACGTTCAAATCCACCGGCGATTTCCACTGAAGCAACGCCATCGACCCGCTCCAGAAGAGGTTCTACCCTGTCTTCACCAAGTTTGCGAAGCTCTGCCGGTCCAAGATCCTTGGAGTTCATGGACAACATCATTATGGGCATCATGGAAGGATTCAGAGCCAATACAATCGGCTCATCTGCATCACTGGGAAGATAGTCCCTTATCATGTCAAGACTGTTTCTTACATCGGTTTCCGCCTTGTCCATGTCGGTTCCATAAACGAACTCCAGCATCACCATAGCGCTACCATTGGTCGAACTGGAGGAGATTTTCTTGATGTTCTCAGTGGCACTTACAGCTTCCTCGATAGGCCTGGTAACCAGGTTTTCGATGTCTTCAGAACTGACTCCCGAATAATTGGTAAACACCAGTACTATTGGGAAATCAATATCCGGGGTCATTGCCACCTTCAACTGGGTTAAAGAGAAAATTCCAAACCCCACAGCAATGATATAGATCATTGCCAGCGTGACTTTTCTTTTTATAGATATTCCACTTAAGTTCATTTTTTTTACCGTCCCGCCTTAGAAACTACTCTTACAGAGTCTCCATCTTTTAGAATATTCTGTCCGGCAACTATTATGCTGTCCCCAAAATTTGCCCCCTGCGCCAGTTCCATAAAACCACCGGAGAACAGTCCCGGAGCAATGCTTTTCTTCAGAGCCCTGCCTTTATTTACTGTATAGATGTAATAATCGTGCTTCTCTGTCTGAATTCCCTTTTCATCGGTTGCAATACTGGTTTGAGTCATAACAGTCATCTCACTGACCACCACAGAAGCGGTTCGCCTGTCTGTCTGAACCAGAAACTCACCAAAGAGCCCTGATTTTAAAAGGTTGTTCTGGTTATTCAACCTTACCTCAATTTCCAGAGTCCTGGTCAGAGGATCAACAGCTTCGTCAATCTTTTCTACAGTACCGATGAACTGAGTATCGGGCAGAGAAGGAAAAGAAGCCTTAACATGCTGCCCCACAGAGATTTTCTGGATATCCACTGCAGGTACTCTCAGTTTAGCTTTTACTGTATTTGCATTCACGATTTTTATAACCTGCTGCCCTGCAGCAACCATCTCATTTACCTCGAAATAGACCATTCCCACACGCCCATCGAATGGTGCCCTCAGAATGGTATTCTCATATTGCACATCTGCCTGTTCCATCGCTGCAGCAGCCTGTTCAAGAGCCACCTGAGCGACATCATACTGGCTCTTTGCCAAATCATACTGCTGTTTGCTGATGGCGTTTTTGGCCAGCAGGTTCTTCATCCTGTTGAAATCATCCTGCTTTGACTGCAACTGGATTTTTGCACTCTTCAGGCTTGCTTCAGCAAGCAGTTTCCCCTGCAAAGCAGCTTTATTATACTGAACCGCCAGAATCTGCCCTGCTTTTACCCTGTCTCCAGGTTTCACATTAACAGATGTCAGTTTTTCCGAAGTTTTACTGTAAACGAAAGCATCATTCTGAGCTTCTATACCCCCGGTCAACTTTATATAACTTGAAATTGAATCCGGTGCAGCCACATATACTTCCACCGGAATGATCCTTTCAACTTCTTCCTTCTTTTTCTTTTTACAACCGATTATCATTACAGATAACGCTAAAACAATAAATGTGAAAAAACTTGACTTCATTTTCATAATGCTTCCTTATTATTAAGTTTATCCCTTATTTCCATTTGATTATTGAGCACCGAAAGATGAACTGGATCCAAGCCCGCCCATATCCATATTGATTATAGCAAGTTTGAGACTGGTCGCAGTCTGTAATGCCGCATATTTAGCGGAGATTAAGGAGTTGTGAGCATCAAGAAGCTCATACATCGGAATCACTCCTTCTTCATATTTTGCCAGCGATGCATTATATGCCTTTTCCCGGGCTTCCATCAGTAATTCAGCAGCTTCAGTTTCACTTTGCAACTGCTCAACCTCATGATAGGCGTCAAGCACTTCCTTTTCAACTGTAGCTGTTTTCTCCTGCAGCACCTCTTTAAGTGCGAGTTGCTGTTCTTTGGCTTTCTTTAACTTGAAATTACGGTTTCCCCAATCCAGTAAATTAAAACTCAGCGCAGCACTGGCTCTCCAGGAGTAGCGCCACCTCTCCTTTTCGTCAAGTTCCGGGCTTTCATTGGAATAGCTGAATGCTGCAACCAGGGAAGGATAAAATGCTGATTTGGCAGATTTAATACCAAGTTCAGTCAGATTCATTTTTAGTCTTGTCTCATTGAGGTCAGGTCTTTCTGACAATGCACTGCTTACTGCAGAATCCAGATTCACATCTGGTAACACATTGCCTTCTGCACTGGTATCTATCAAATTTATCTCTGTAGTTGCAGGAAGCCCCAACAAAATGGCAAACTGCCGTTTCATCGAGGAGACTGACTTGTTCACCTTTAATTCATTCATTCTGGCCTGGGCCAGTGATGCCTTGGTGAGAAGATAGTCGTGCTCGGTGGACATCCCCTGCTCCATCCTGGCCTCCTGATTAGAGGTCAACTCTTCAAGCTGCTTTATAGCTTCACTGGTCACAGATGCTGATTTCTGAAGACTGACAATTCCCCAGTATACCTGCAAAACTGCATAACGAATCTTCTGCTTAGCAGTTTCAGCACTTTTTTCTGTAATTGCACTGGACAGTTTCGCACTGTTAAGCCCATTCAACAAAGCGAATCCGGTAAATATCGGCTGCTGTATCTGAATAGCATAATTGAATGAATTCTGATCCAGACCCATTCCCGGTGGCATCATAGCTGAAAATGCTGCAGGTATCTCAAAATCCAATCCGGTCCGGGAATAGCTACCGCTCAAGTTAACACTTGGCAAAAATCCGGTCTTGGCACTCTTTATATCGTATTCAGCCTGCTTTTGCTGATGCTCAAGTGCTTTTATCGAGTAATTATTCTTCATGGCCATTTCAACAGCCATCTCTGCAGACAGATCAACACTCTCTGCAGATTGTCCCGAAATAACACATACTGCCAAAACCAGTAAAGCTGGTCTTGTACAGCACCTTCTTATTTTCATATAGCCCCCTGTGAGATCTCCATCAACATTATGGTTCTAAAAACTGTAAAATATAAATAAGTTGTAACGTTCCATTTTCGATTATGTAACATCTTGTAACAATTTTTTTTCTGCCACTCTACAAGGCAGAACTATGGTGACAGTTGTTCCAATATCCTGACTGCTCTCAATCGAAATCTGACCTCCATGAGCCTTCACTATCTTTTTAGTCAAACTCATGCCTAACCCGTATCCACCTGAGTCGTATCTTCTTGCTTTATCTACCCTGTAAAAAGGTTCAAAAATAAAAGGCAGTTCCTTCTCAGAAATTCCGATCCCGCTATCGCTCACAACAATCTTGACCCACTTTCCATCCGATGCATAAGCGACTTTTACCGGTTCCCCCTCCGGCTTGGAATACTTGATAGCATTATCTATAAGATTGGATAATGCCATCTTCATTCTCTCCTTATCCACCTCCACTTCAACGACTGCGGTACTGCATAGCTGTACTGAAGGAGCTGATTGCTTTCTGCTTTCCTGAATCTCCGAAAGCAGACTTCCAAGATCAATTTTTTCCAGCTTTACTTTCCCGAAAGGGCTGTCCAGACGGGCTTCTTCCAGAATAGCACCAGTCATTTTATCCAGAGTCGAGATATTGTTTTTTATGGTTTGTCGAATATTGCCCTCAGGGATCAACTCCAGAGCGACAAGTATTCTGGCTAATGGCGAACGCAGCTCATGGCTGATATCCCGCAGCAATTGATCCCTTGCCTTCAAATCATTACGTATGTGACGTGCCATATCATTGAAAGATTGGATCAGTTGCCCAAGCTCGTCAGAAGACTTTTTCGGAAGTTCTATGTCAAAATCACCTCTGCTTATCTGCTTTACTCCATTATGAAGAATTCGTAGTGGTTTCAGCAGATGACGAATGTATAAATGGGTTAATCCAAACACTATTACCAGTATTACAGACCATACTATTAACAACTCCCAGGGAAATCTAAGTTGTAAAAACGGCTTTTTTACCTGAAAAATGTAGCTTGCTGAATCAGTTTGAAATGCACAGGTCAGATGATTGCGGTACCATAATACCGGTTTAGAATCAGACCTCTTTTCCATAATATCAAAATCAGCTATTTCGCTGGAACTGGACCACTGAAAACTGTCGCTTTTATATCGCATATCCATTCCCTGCTCTCTTAATAGCCGCAAAGCAGAAACGGTATCTTTCATGTCAATCTGAGCAGCGACGAACCTGGAATGACTCAGAAAAACATCATGAATAGGAAGATTAGCGCGCATATAACTGAAATAAGCGTGCAATGCGATATGGGTGGAAACCACCAATGTGAAGGTTGCCGTAATTATTAAAATTGTAAATCTGGTGAAAAGCGAAACTTTTTTCATTAAACCTGTTCTCAGTGACTGCTCAGAAAAACATAGCCCACACCAGTCACTGTTTTAATGTATAAAGGATTTCTGGAATCATCTCTGATCTTCTGACGAATCCTGCTTACAAGCATATCGATAGAACGGTTCGACGATTCCCAGTCTATCCCCCTGAGATGCTCAACCAACTGAGACCTATCCAATACCCTCCCTTTATTTCTAATAAGGTATTGAAGAAGTTCATATTCATTGGTGGTCAGATTAACCTCTTCACCCGAAACCGTCACACTCCTGGAGGAAAAATTGATAGTTAGATCTCCATATCGCTCCAGTTGCGAAGAAGATTGCGATCCTTCAGCCGACCTTCGCAAAATCGAACGTAATCTGGCCACCAGTTCCCTGGGCTCAAAAGGTTTAGGAAGATAGTCATCAGCACCAATCTCCAATCCCACAATCCTGTCGTGTACATCTCCTCTGGCCGTTAACATCAGAATCGGAGTTGAGTATTTTTTGCGTATTTCTCTGCAAACAGAAAAACCATCCATATCCGGTAACATCACATCCAGTATTATTGCATCTGGCACGCACTTTTCTATAGCTTCGATCCCGTTTTGAGGATGTTCGACTGTTTGCACTACAAATCCATGAGTCCCCAGATACTCCTGCAAAAGTGAATTAAGCTCCCGATCATCGTCAATTACCAAAATCTTCTCATTCATAGCCACTTTCAGCCTTCAAAACCAACTCCGGATTCTGTTTCAAATAATAGTATACCTCATTTTTATAACAGGGCTGTTTCTGAAGTGTAACAAGTTGTAACGATATGAAGCTGGTAAACAGAGAAATACTTTAACTTTGTTCACTGCAGGATTTATTTTGAACCCATAAAATTAGATAATCGAACAATTAAATGCAAAACTTCTTAATTCAACCTGTTCTCTAACCACTCTGTAATAGAACATCCCCGCATCTTTCTGTGCGGGATGAGAGTGGGAGGCTTTCTAACCTCCTCATTTAATATTTAACAGCCTATTAAAACAGGTGAAAGAATGAAGCGCTTTTTGAGGTAATAATTTCAGTTATTCTTTAATTTTAACTAAAAAAAAGCGACTGAGCCGAATAATTTCTTAAAATGCTGGTAATAATCCAAACATATATAATGCACCGAAGATAAGCGTCTACCCGCCACCTTATACAATCAAATTCACTACAATCCCTGAGCGCTGCCATGAAAGAATAGTCAAAAAAAGTGGTCAGCAAATGATAAAATACGACCACATATAACGCTTCAGAGGGCAAAGCACCAACTACCTGTATCCCTAAAAAATAAAGCAAAGAGATGAAAACCGTATATACAGTCCATATATTAAGCACTCGCACCGACATTGCCCGGGCTGACCTCTGAACTGTCAAACAATCATTTACCATTGCCAATGGTTCCTTAAACATCTGAGTTATTTCGCCTTTTAAAAGCGCCGCTGTTGAGATCAGAAGAATCAGATGAAGAAAAAACATAGCAATCTCACATTTTAAATCAAGTTTTAATGATTATCACTCCAGCATTTCAAAGAAAAGGTTCAGATCATGATCCCAAAGCTCAAGAAACGTACCAAATGTGTTGTTATCGTAAAGCCCAGGATAGAATGCTTTAGCCTGCAACCCATTTTCTTCTGAGATATTGAACGATGAAATTGCGGAGTTCCTGTTGATCAGATTTACCAAAGAAAGATTCTCCGAGACTTGCGGATCCAGCTCTGTGTCACCAGTCACCACAGTTGAAAAAACCAGACCCTTCTCAGTCTCCTGAACCGCAAACCACATCTTTTCCGGATGCTCGAAGGTACAATATCCCTGCTGTTCTTCTATACTGTAACCTGAATTCTGGAGATAGGTGCTGACTTCTTCCATTAATGATCCACTCATAAAGGTCTCCTTAGTCGCGTAAAAAGTTGTTCCTGTCTCTAAGTGCTACCGTGCTTTAATAATTACCCCTGACATTTAAATTTTATAGTAAGAAAACGATAAAAACAATATGTTATTCCTTCTAATGTGCAATTTTCTACACATCCTTTGTGGTAACTTTGTAATCACACAATCTGGCTTACTATTCCCGAAAACAAAGAATAAAAAAGTTTCTCTTTTAAATTGGATCAGAAGACCAGAAATTTTAATGAAGCAATTATATCGATTCTTCCGCAGAGTCGATATTTTACTGCGGGAAGCTCAGATAGAATTGCGGGTAATTTGGATTGGAATGCAGGAAACCTGGATTGAACTCAATAATGGAATAAATGATGACCTGTTATGTAAAAACGGTGATCTATCAGGGTTAAATGACTGAAAGGAGTGAGTGCGGACCCTCTGAAACCAAATACAAATATCGAAGCAAAGAAAGGTTGGATTAATGAACGAACATTACTAGCCGCAGGGGTAATATCATGCATAAACCGTATGCAAGAAAGCATACGGATGCAGGTAGCACTGGCTACCTGCCTGATTTTATGAGGAATTACTTTATACCAAAGAATGAATCGATTTTGTTGGCTACATCATCACCAGTAATGGCCACATCATTCACATCGCCAGACTTGTTGCTTGTTTCGACATCTGTTGATGCTTCTTCCAGAATTGTATCCAGACTGCCATCATCTCCCCTGGCAATTACAATCTTTTCCTGCTCCTCAATTTCTTGCGCAGTTTGAACTGCTTTCTTTGGTTTTTCAGCAGCGCTGTCTTCTTCTTTTACTTGTGCAAAATCGGTTCCCCTACCAGATGCAGCGTATTTAGGAGGCAAGGTATTTTTATCGATATTTTCAATGTTAATGGATCCGGTGCGCAATAATTTACCCATATCCAGATCCATAATAGTTTCAAGCATCTCCTCATCCTGAGGTTCTTTTGCTACTTGCTCAAACTCCTGCTGAAAAGCGCTTTTCTGTTCCTTAACGCTCTCATCAATTAAACTAATGCTGCTTTTATCAGAACTTGCTGCTTTGCTCATCTCTATTGTGGTATTACTGATAGGAGATGATTCTTTTTTATCAGCGACATTATCTGGATCAACCTCAAAAACAATCTCATCATCAAGATCTGCTGTACTTTTGGAATCCTCAACAGCCGAAAGCTCTTCAACCATCATCCCAGGTTCTTCATTAGAGATTACAGCCTGTTTCTCATCTACTATTACTGGTTGCTCATCGTCTATTATCTCTGGTTGTTCATCTACTACCACAGCGGGTTGTTCATCATCTGCTATCACCGGTTGCTCATCTACTACCACAGCGGGTTGTTCATCATCTGCTATCACCGGTTGCTCATCTACTACCACAGCGGGTTGTTCATCATCTGCTATCACCGGTTGCTCACCTACTACCACAGCGGGTTGTTCATCATCTGCTATCACCGGTTGCTCATCTACTACCACAGCGGGTTGTTCATCATTTGTAATTACAGATCGCTCATCTGCCACCGCAGGCTGCTCATCATTTGTAATTACCGGTTGCTCATCTTCTACTATCACCGGTTGTTCATCTACAATTGCAGGCTGTTCTTCTACTATCGCAGCAGGTTGTTCTTCTACCACCACTTGATTTTGATCCGTTCCCATGCTTACAAATTCAAAATCCGGGATCTTCTCATCCTCACCCTCATCATCCATAACATTAACATCTTTGGTGACATTATAATCTTCAGAAGATTTCACAGCCGCTTTATCAATAAAGAATCCTGCTGATGATTGTGAATCGTTCTTATCAGGGCCAGAGGAATGGATCAAATCTGAAGATTTTTCGATAGCAGCAATTTCATTATCGAAAGCCGTCTGCCCATCAAGCTGGAGGTTAGTCAGTTTTCCATGAGCCAACTGATGATATCTGGCAAACTGCATATCGGTAAATTTTACGAAGTATAAATCAAGAAGATGCATGTTAGGTTTGTAGATTTTGTTTGCAGCATCCAGTTTGGAATAGAGAGAATTGCGGAACTTATCTTCTGGAAGCAAATCAGTTCTGAAAGAAGTAATCAGAGAATCGATATCTGTGAAGATTTCAGCGACCGACCGAATAATCTGATTGCGTTTTTCAAGGGAGGCATCCTGTTTCTTTTTATTTTGGTTAGAGATCCATAAAAGCAGTAATCCAGAAGCCAAAGTTCCTGCCAGAAACCCCACAACCAGATAAAGAAAAGACGAATCCATAAATCCTCCGTTTAGCGGTTAAGTTCGCTTTAAAAAGCAGATACTTTCAACTTTAAAGGCAATACTTAAAAGTTCACTGAACAGCTATTATTATAATTCACACAGGAATATAAGTCAAACATTTCCTAAATTCCCCGATTACAAACAATATCATAAACTTTGCGATATTTGCACACATTTTTATCCCAGGAAAAGCTTTTAACATTTTCGGTACCATTAAGAATCATCGCAGCATATTCCTGTGGTTTTTTGTACAGATCTATTGCTGTCAGTAAAGCATTATGTGCAGAATCAACCATAGAACAGAAAAGTGGATTTTCTATTCGTGATTCCAAAGGCAGATTGAGCAGATCACGCCACTTATACTCAGCCAGATCATCTGGGTAATCTTCCCGGAATAAAATTCCAGTTGGTAAAATACGAGATTTTTTCCCGGCGAATATACTGCCATAAAACTGCGGGGTATTGACCTGATTACAAGGATTAATCTGCACCCACAACCCCCCTGTGCCTCTGGCAATAACAGGCACTCCGCGAATCAGGCCTTCAGTTGCAGCACCAAAGGGTTCGTAAAAGGATGGCATCAGAAGAAAGCTGGAACCCTGAAGGAAGCTCTTATACTGGTTATTGGAGATTCTGAAGGGCCAGATTGTGATGTCTCCACTGCAACGCTCTGCACACTCTCTGAAAAATGAAAGATTTTGGGTATTGGATGCTGAAGAAGGGCAGAAAAATAGCTTTGCACTTCCCCTGGGCAAACGCTCGAAAGCATAGAAAATGATGTCGAAACCTTTCTGCATGATGTCCAGACGACCGGACATAAAAAAGATCGGGGCAGTACAACCCTCTTCTATGGTAAGTTTACCTATGATTGCAGGATCGGTACAAGTGCAGAGCTGACCAATAAATTTCTCCCGGAAATTCTGCTTCTGTCCCAAAATCGCACTAAAATTCTTTTTAAAAGCCTTACTTATAGCCGAATCAGAAAAAGGGCAAGTGGGTTCTTCGAACATGCCATTCTCAATGCCTACAGGCGGATTAATGGAAAAATAGCTCTGGAGATGATCTGTAAAGATGCCCTTCTGAATTGGATCGTGACGAAGTTCGTGAGCAAATGGTGTGCTGACAGTAGTGAGAGGTCCGTTCAGAAGAGGCAGGCTGCATTGCAAAATGGTATGCCCCGGGATAAGTTTATTGAAAAAAAGCATTTTGAATTCATCGGGAATGCCGGCATCAAAGCTGTTATGCAGAGTCAAAACGGTACGTGCCTGATTTAACAGATTACTGATAACTGCGTACTTCGAAGTTATGGAGATGGGAGCAGTCTCCCAATCATGAGCATGGAAAATAAGGTTACTTGCGTATCCCAGACGGTTCATGGCATAAGGAACAGATGCAGAAAAGGCCAACGAATCAAAAAGCAGTTTCTCATCTGAAATCTCATTATAGAAATAAGGATTGTCTCCTGCATTGAAGTGATTCTTTATTTCAAGATGAAAGGATGGAATATCACTGGAAGTATCCTCATAACAGTTAAGAACTCCCTCATAATTACACAAATGAAAAACGGCATCACTGAACTTTAGCTTCAATATCCCCTTATCCCGTGCCTTCAGCACAGCAGAGTTTGCCGAATGAAAAGGAGTTACAAAAACTACTTTTTCACCAATTTCCATCAGTTTTTTTGGAAGAATCCTGGCCACAGCCGCCAGACCTCCCAGGGAGGCATAACTGTTCTCAAAAGATAAAAACACTATTATTCGTTCAGAAGGATTGAAAACTCTTTCGGTACGATATAACAGATCAAATTCACGCTGACTGAATACTTCATGTAAATTTTTCTGGATCAGAACCCAACTATCCAGCTTTGTCTGAAATATATGGTCGAAAGCCCCATAACTGTCAATCATCATTCCGCCTTTACAACTGAAGAGATGTCCTTGCCAGAGAAATTCTCCCTGCTTTTTCTGTTCCCCTTTAACATCCATATAAGGCCAAAGACAGCCGGAAGAATCACATTTATTAAAAGTATCATTCCTGACACACCAAAAGCTATAGCCGCTGCCTGGGGTGCTGATGATGATGCTGTTTCCAGTCTTTTCAGAAAAAGAGAAAAAGATAACTCTCTTACTCCTATATTTGCCACAAAAAAAGGCATAAAAAGCATCAAAGCATACGACTGTCCAGCTATTATACAATTTTTAATAAAATTACCACTGCCAAACATCCCCAGAAGAACTGCAGTTTGCAAAATCAAGAAGAGTTGTGACAGGGCAGAAAAAAAGACCAGGTGTATGGAAGGTAACGTATGGAGTCTGGATTCAAACAATTTTGCTATATCAAAAAGAGGCCTGAGTGCTTTTATATCAGGAATCTTTCCGCAGATCATACGAAGAACTGGGCCTGCTAAACAGAAAAGCAGAAATGAGATAACCAGAAGGATTTCAAAATAGAGTGCTGAACTTCTTTTAAAAATGAAAAATTGAATGATCACAGAGATTATTCCGAAAACCACAGTCAGAAATACTCCATAAAAACGCTCTATTATCACTGCCAATATCGAGACAGTCCTTTGATGAGCAAAGATTCCTATACCTCTGAAAAACTCTCCTATTCTTCCTGGAGTCAGAAAAGCCAGAAAGAAACCAACTAACATCGATTTTGCAGCGATTCGGATGTGGCAAGGCATGGATTGCGACTTAAGAATCTGCTGCCAGCGAATAAGCTGAAAGCAAAAACTTAATCCACTGAATATAAGCGCAACCAGAACCGATAACAGATCGATCTGTCCTATTATCAGTCTGAAATCATTTTGTTTGAGATTTCGATTAACCAGGATCACAAAAAAGGTGGTTAAACCCAGTTTCAAAAGACTTTTAAAGAGAGTACTTTTGAAGAAGGTGAAAAGAGATTTTGGCTTCGCTGGCAATACCGGGGTATTTTCTGATCGAATGCCTTGGCAATCATTGGAAATTTTACTATGCATGATCTGCCCTGAAAAAAAAATTACTCCCGAAGGCGGATTTGTACTGGCAGATCAGAAAATAGTTAACCTGCAGTTTTCTTACAACATATTAACCGGATCAACATCGATAATAACTTTGAGGTTCTTAGACATTCTACTATTACTTTTTCTGACCTCTCTGAGTGCCTCTCCCAATTTGCGTGCCGATTGCGCCTTAATAAGCAGGGAATATCTTGATTCATTTGCAATTCTTTCAAGAACGGCAGGCGTCGGACCAAGAATTGTAAATTCCGGGCCAGCAAAACGGCGTAACATGGAGGAAATACCGCAGATTCTGTTTTTAACCTCCTGCTCAACGTTACCTTCCACAATTATTCTTGCCAGCCTGCTAAAGGGCGGATAAGAAAGTTCCTGCCGATTTTTCAGCTCATAATTAAAAAACTGCTCATAGTCATGGTGCTGGGCGGTCTTGATAGCTATTTCTTCGGGGCAATAAGTTTGAATGACCACTTCTCCCTGATTGTCAGCCCTGCCAGCACGACCGGCAACCTGTGCCAAAAGCTGAAATGTTTTCTCCGATGCTCTGAAGTCTGGAAAATGCAGTCCGGTATCCGCCTGTAAGACTCCAACCAGCGCCACATTAGGGAAATTTAAACCTTTGGAAACCATCTGAGTTCCTATAAGAATGTCTGCTTCCCTGTCTGCGAACTCTTTGAGTATGGAGATGTGTGAACCTTTGCGCCTGGTGGTATCCTGATCCATGCGCAATATCCTGGCATCAGGAAATCTCTGCCTTATTAGTTCTTCTGCTTTTTGTATACCACTTCCTTTATACTTTATCTGTTCTCCCTCACACGATGGACAACGATCAGGCGCATTGCTCTCATAACCGCATAGATGACACTTTACGGTTCGGTCTGCCCTGTGATACCTGAGACTTACCGAACAGTTGGGACACATGCAGCTATGCCCACACTCTTTACATAACAATACAGTGGCAAAACCACGCCGGTTCAACAATAAAATAACCTGACGATTCTGATCAAGGCATTGCTGTATCCGCTCAAACAAATAACGGGAAAGAAGGGTCCAGTTGTTATTTCTGTGCTCCTCTGCCATGTCGACAATCTGCACCCTGGGTAAAGTTGCAGCACCAAACCTTTGGGAAAGCTTGAGCAGGTTATACTTTCCACTGATACTATTATAGTAGCTCTCAAAACTGGGTGTGGCACTTCCCAGGAGAACCACTGCATTCTGAATCGAGCCACGCATCACCGCTACATCTCTGGCATTATATCTGGGTTCCATATCCCCTTGTTTATAACTGCCATCATGCTCTTCATCAACAATAATCAATCCCGGGTTCTGAACAGGTGCTAAAATCGCACTGCGAACCCCTATGACCATCTTCTTATTGCCAGTAACCAGTTCCTGTAAACTGTCGCGCCTTTCGCCATCAGACATGTGGCTATGGATAACAGCAATCACATCTCCCAGCACAGCCCTGAAACGCTGAATCGTCTGTGGTGTCAATGTAATCTCAGGTACCAGAATTATCACCCCACGTCCTTTTTGCAATACCCTGGAAGCCAGCTCAATATAGACATGAGTTTTTCCGCTTCCTGTAATACCATAAAGAAGAAATGGCTTTTTTGGTTTATCCAGTTCCTGACTTATCATTTCAACAGAATAGAGCTGTTCTTCACTCAGTAAAATTTCATGTCTGCCAACATCATCTTTCAATTCATCGGCTTCCCGCAATACCTCTACTTTTTTTTTCTCCAGAAAACCGTTTTTATGCAGATAAGCGACAGCCGATTTTTTAATACCCTCCAGGCGTTCAACCTGAGCACAAGTAAACTCTTTATATTTTGCCAATGTATCAAGAATCTGTTTGTATGCCGGTTTAAGCTTATCAGTCGTTTTGGGCAATACTGAAAATGCCTGAACCGTTTTAGCATTGGCATTCATCAGACCTTTGCTGACCAGGGGTCTGAAAACCCTGCCGATATCGCACTGATAATAGGAGGCCATCCACTCATAGAGCTTGATTAATGAACCACTGTCATCAATAAGCTTTCCATTTTTTACTGCTAATACAGGTTTTAGTTCTGTATAGGGAGATGAGGATTTGATCTCAACTGCAACTCCCCAGATCTGTTTGTTTCTGACATCAACCAGCACTGCGGTTCCGGTTTTGATAAGTCCCTTGAATTCATGAGAGATTCTGTAATCATACAAGCCAGGAATAGCTATGGGAAAAGCAACACTTACGACACTGCCGCAAGTTTCAGAAGAAGAACAAGAATTTAGTTGACCGTTTTCAAAAGTCATGGTAATGTTTTTTTGATCCGGAGAATGTGAGTGAGCCAGGTTTGGTCACAGAATAGCTGATTCAGGTATAAATTAAAGCCCTTTCAAAGATAAATCCAGTACTTTATTCTAAACAGGTACGGAGGAAGAAATTGCTCATTGATCTTCAAAAAGCCCAACCCGGGATGATCATCACAGAGGATGTCATTAATCCCAGAGGTGGAATTTTAATCAGGAAGCAGCAATCCCTCAGTGCCGATATAATAAATGTCCTTCTACGATTAGGTATAAGAGAGATCAATGTTGAAGATACCATCTCGGCTCCATCTCTTGAGCTCATCCTCAGTGAAGACCTGATGTCAGCAACACTTATTATCGCTCCATGTGCCGAGAATTCTTCAGATATCGATTCCGATATGATTGAGAGGGCATTAAATCAGAAAAAAATTGTGTACGCAATAGATACTGAAAGAATCAGGACAATTGCAGCCCAGTGGAATCAGAAGAAACAAAAAACCCAAATCAAAGATATTGTCCTGGGTACTCCGGCAACTCCGGCTATCGCCGGAATCTATGAGATGACTGTTGCTCATTTGACATCCAAAGAGCTCATAAATGAAGCTCGATGCGCTCGCTATTTTTGGGAAATTGCTCAAGACATTCCTTCAGATGTAAAAATGGTGCCATCTGAAACTGTTATCGCTAAAAAGCAGGAAGACATACCCTCCGTTTCAGGAATGAATATATTAGGTGAACCAATATATACCGATGAAATCATCCGATATAGTCTGAACCTAACCGAGAGTGTATATCTATCCAGGGATAACAATTATGTGATAGCCAAGACTCAGGGTATTCCCTTTTTTTGTGATGATACAATCGGTGTTATATTCTTGAAGTGTGATGGTACAGTCGATATTCTTATCCAGGAAGACAAAATGGCAGCAAGCATAGTGGTGCATCCACCCTGCGAAGGCGGTTCCATGCCAAAAGAGCAGGAGATACTAGACATGCTTCGTGCCAGAGGGATTGTCTATGGAATTCTCCATCATCGAATATCAGAGCTGATCCATAATTTTTCCAACAACCAATACCCTGAGGAGCCGGTTGTCATTGCAGAAGGTACTGCTGCCCACAATGGAGAAAATGGATTTGTCAAACTACTGTTCAATACAGAGACTTCCCTTAAACCTCAGCAGAATCCTGACGGAAGCGTAGATTATAAGAATATAAACATCATCACCACTGTAGTTAAGGAACAAAAACTTGCGGAACTCATACCTCCAACTTCCGGTGTCCCAGGAAAAGACATTTCAGGACAAATCATTCCCTGTGTAAACGGAACAGCAGTCAACCTGCCAACCGGTCAGAATACAATTATTGATCCACAGGATCCAAATACACTCTTGTCTGCAACCGACGGCTTTGTACGTTATGTAAATTCCACCATAGAAGTCAGCGAAGGGCTGGTTATTGCCGGTGATGTCGATTTTTCAACCGGCCATATCAAATATGGTAAAAACGTAGTGATCAGCGGTGATATCAAGAGCGGTTTCAATGTCGAATGCGTTGGTGATCTTCAGGTCAATGGCACCATCGAAGACAGCAAGGTTACCATAGGAGGAAATCTTCTCTGTCGAATGGGCTTTGTCGGCCAGGGCAAAGGGCTAATAGATGCAAAGGGTGATATAAATCTGAATTTCACCAAGAATCAGATTATTAAAAGCAGACAAAACATAAACATTGCCAAAGAAGCTATAAACAGCACATTATTTGCCAGAAAAGCAATTACTGTGCACGGGAAGCCCTTGTCTGTCGCAGGTGGTTTATTTACTGCCGGAGAATCGGTTACCCTCTATACAGTGGGTAATCAAAGCGGGATAAGAACGGTTCTGGAAGTCGGGATCGATTTTACTCTGGTCGAGGAACTGGGAAAGAAAGAATTACTTTTCCTGGAGTTATCAGAAAAGCACTCGAAGCTTTTGGAATCCGCAAAAAAATACGATAAAATTCTTGCTATTCGCAAACAACTTCCCCCCAATGAGAGATTCCTTCTGGAAAGAATAAGAAACGCTATTGTCAAATATAAGCAGCAGATGGATTTACTTGAAAAGCAGAAATTAGAGATCTGTTCAAAAATGCATAACACAGCCAGTGCATTCATAAAAATCGAGCATTCGGCTATGCCGGGTACTATGTTCAAATTCGGCGAACGTCATTATCTGGTAAAAGAAGAAATTATCGGCCCCAAAACAGTTCGTCTGATTAATCACGAAATCAAAGTATTATGAGTAACAATAAAGGTTGAATTTCCTGTATTTCTTTTCTGTCAGAATTTATACGTGGGAGATTTTGGCTGGTATTGATGCTAATATCTGCTGGAGCTCAATCTGATTATTAACAATTTTCATAAATTCACCGAATCCAGAGATTCTGAACAACTCCAGAATATCTGAATTATTACAGTTAAGGATAAGGTTGCCTCCAGCAGCTTCCAGAGTGCTATGAATTCTGACCAGTAATCCCAACCCCTGATTACTAATAAAGCTGAGTCTTTGCAGATCCAGTACTACAATATTCTGCTGCTGGTGAATACATGAATCAATCGCATCGCTTAGAGCGCTGAGTTCCTCCTTCTGCCATAGCTGGCCAATCAGAGAAATGTGCACTGCATCGTTTAAAATGAACTGAAAAAATTCCATTTTACTTTCCGCTATAATATTTACGACCAGTAATCCTGTTTCCCCGTTCATTAAATGTAACCTCATCCAGATAACGACGGATCAGAAACAGCCCACGCCCATGATCTTTTATTCTGTTTTCCGGAAGAAGTGGATTGGGAATATCATTATAGTTAAAACCCTCCCCTTCATCCAATACACTTATTGTAGCAGCAAAAAGAGTGATCTTATAAAAAACTATCACTTTTTTTGAAGTATCTCCCCTGTTCCCATGAAGCAGTGCATTGGTAATCATTTCATATATGCACAATTTAAACTGCTTTATGCACTTTTCGCTAAAACCTCTTTTATCCATTTCTTTAAGAATGAGATCACAGGTCTTCTCAATCTCGGTGTGACTATTAAGGATTCTGATCTCGGGCTGATCTTCAGGTGTAAAACCGGAATCTTTCAGTAACGATTCAGAGTTGCCCAGTTCTATACAAAGCAGAGTGAAATCATCACGTAAAGGCATGCCTCTACGGAAACTTGTTTGATCAGAAACAATATTATCAAGTATAGAATCCAGATTATTCTCCGCGCAACTGCTGTAAACTGCTTTCAAGCGTTCATTTCCATAGAGTACCCCTTGAGGGTTGCGCCCCTCGGTCAGCCCATCAGTGTAAAAAAGTATCTTGTCCCCAGGCTCCAGATTTATGGTCTGCTCCCAGTATTCGGCAAGATTCTCCAACGCAGAATGGCCAATAAAAAAGCCCCTGGAGTCCAGGCTTATGATTTTTTGCTCATTTTTTCTATATACCAATGGGGGTACATGGCCGGCTCTTGAGTAAGTCATGATATTTTTGACTGGATCGATAATACCCAGAAAGGCAGTCAGATACTGTTCGGTTTTGATAAAGGAACAGATCTGTTTATTGATTAATCTGAATACTTCTGCAGGAGACTCAGTTTTTTCTATGAAATGGGCAAAAAGCATCTTTGCCATAGCACCAACCAAAGCAGCAGGAATCCCATGACCAGATACATCAAAAATGAGAACAGCAGTTTTCTGAGAAGGAGTGATCATAATGTCATAAAGATCTCCCCCGACTTTACTGGCAGGAATATATACAGCCGCAGAATCGATATTTATCATTTCAGGAAGAGTTTTTGGCATTAATCCTTCCTGGATTTTTTTAGCAGTCTCCATCTCCTCGTCAAATTCAGAGTTTATACTGGAAAGATAATGGGTCAGTTGTTTGATCTGAAGTTCCTGTTGCCACAGGTCTTTTTCAAGAGAGTTGTTTTTTTTCAGCAAGACCCTGTTTTGTAAACGCAGTTGCCTTATCTGAAAGAGCAAACTGGCGATTCTGGTGCGTTGCGAAATTTCACTAAATTCGGTGTCAATGGTTTTTTCTAACATTTCTCATCTGAATGGATCTAATGGTATTATCCGTCCTTTTTTAAGACGGTACCGGTCGTATCTGGCAGCATCCTTGAGAATTTTTCTTTCCTGCATGGTCAGTGACCCCATTCCCTGTTTGGAAATTTTCTCCAGAATCGGGTCAACTTTCTGCTCGAAGAAACGTTCTCTGGCCTGTTCTGCAGCCTTTTTTCTTCGATACTGACGCTGCTTAATACCGGTTACTATATTATGATACCATTCAGAGATCATCGGGTGCAATTTAATATAGATCAAAGCTACAATTATTCCTCCAAGGTGAGTGATATGGGAAATAATCCCCCTGGATGCAAAAGCACCAGAAAGAGAAATAATTGCATATCCAATCACCACCAGACGAATATTGACTGGAAGAATAAAGAAAAGTAATACCTGACGATGAGGGAAATACCACGCGTAAATAGTCAACACTCCAAGCACGGCTCCAGAAGCTCCGATTACCGGAGTAATACTGGCCATAGGATTAAAAAGGCTAAAAAAGCTAAACAGTCCGGAACCTGCTCCACAGATAAGATAAAACAGAGTGAAACGTCTTGCTCCCCAGATCTGTTCAATTTCAACCCCAAACATCCATAACATTAACATGTTAAACAAAATGTGCAGAGGAGAATCCGGATCATGCAGAAACATATAAGAAAAAAATCGCCAGATCTGGCCCTGAGTAAATGCAGGTATGGGAATCAAAGCGAACCAGGCAATTAGAGCCTGTCGGAACCAGGGGATGATCTGAATAACATATACCGCCAAGGTGGCAATCAGCAGATATTTAATGGAACGGCCGACTCCCGGTGTACCGATTGTCATCATTTAGTACCTCTATATTTTGCGGTATTTTTCTTCAATTTTTAACCGGACACAATCCGGAACGAAAGCAGTAATATCTCCTTTTAATTGGGCTATCTGCTTAACCATAGTGGAACTGAGATAAGTGTACTTGGCACTGGGCATTAAAAAAACCGTTTCACAAGAAGCCAACAGGTTTCTATTTGTAAATGCCATCTGGAACTCATATTCAAAATCCGACAAAGCCCGTAAACCTCTGATCAGCACCGATGCATTGTACTCCCTCAAGCAATTGACCAATAAACCGGAATACTTTATCACCTCTATCTGGGGGACCTCTTTAAATGATTCCTTTGCCAGCTCTACCCTTTCATCTGCAGAAAACAATGGCTCTTTAGCCGGATTTTCTGCAACCACTGCTATCACCTTGGGAAAGATTCTTGAAGCCCGCACCGCAATATCGATGTGTCCATTAGTAACCGGATCGAAAGTACCCGGGTATAAAGCTGCTTTCATTTGTTTAAACCTTTTTGAACTCTTTAGAATAGCGGTAAAATTCCACCACCGTATCACCAAAGTCTCTGCTATCAAAGCAGAATTCATTAACTGGTGAATTCTGCAGGAAATTATGCCTTAGCGCTCTCTCATACACCAGAATTCCATCTGGTGCCAACAACTTCATAAGATCAGGTACCAAAAGCGCCAAAGTCTCATCTTCATAAGGAGGATCATAAAAAATTATCTGGTAAGGTCCCTTGCTTTTATTAACAAAGGACTTTACATCTCCAGTGATACATCTGCACCGGTCCATTACCGATAATATGCTGGAATTTTTCATTAACAGCTCTGCTCTGTGGCGGTCTTTTTCTACAAAATCCACCCGCAAAGCTCCTCTGCTGATCATTTCAAATCCAAAGGCACCACTTCCGGCACATACATCTGCAGCGACTGCTCCCGGCAGATCAAACTTGATTATTTCGATGACTGATTGCCTTGTCCGCTCAAGAGTTGGTCTAAACTCAGCATTTCGCCCCGGAATATTTATGAAACGTCCCTTTAATGTACCGGCAATTATCCGTAATCTCATTTATCAGTTATTCTTAACCGTAATTAACAACTGAGCTTCAACTCCGATTGTGGAACCAACCAGGGCATTTATAGCGATCTCCTTAAAGGCGCAAGGTATTTGTTCAGAATTGAGGTCCATCACAAAACGGACAAAATCTTTATAAGTACATTCAGCCTTGAATTTATAAATATATCTGCGATATCCGCCCACAAGCTCCATATCCATCTGTTTTGGTTCAGATTTCAAGTTGATATCATCACGCAAAGCAATTTTTTCCACTTTCTTCAACTGATCTGAAAGAAATTCTCTGGAGACAATGTGATCGATTGCCTGAAAACGGTCTGCAAAATCCAAACCGAAATTTGTTTTGAGGGTAACAATGAAACGATATCCATTTCCATCAGAAGTAATAAAAGAGTAAGGCTTGGGTAAAAGTTCGATCCGTTCCTTGCGAAGCGAATTGAAGGTTTGCCCAATAATCTCCTTTGTATCACCCAAACCAACCGCATACACTGTCTGGAACTTTGAAATTTCAAGTTTTCTCAACCCTATTCCTTCAGGGAAAGTACGGCTGAGCATTTCGAGCACCTTTTTTGTGTGTAAGACTTCATAGGTCACCCGTTCATTAAATGCCATATCGTTATAAGCAATATCCAATAATCCCGGCGAAGCGCTCTTCTCTGTATTTACCTCTTTTACAATATCCTCAATAGCTTTGTGCGGAGAATGGGTTGAACTCTGATAATCCTTAGAAATGGGGCTCTTAGCCACCGGTTTGCTTTTTCCACTCTGGAAATTGACCCAGAATAAAACGCCACCACTCAGTACTATAAGGATCGATGCACTCAACACAATCAACTTTTTAGGAATTGACCTCTGAGTTGATCCATTTTTCCCGGTTTTACTTTTTATGAGGTTTATTTTAAGCATGTAATCTATTCGTTTCCACGCAGTGCTAATCCGACTGCAACAGCCAATTGAGGTGCGTATGTCATTAACTGATCACTATCGATAGCGATCCGGCAGCCAATTTTACGAAAAGGGTACAGCAGTTCTCCATTACCCATTTTTGCAAAAACCGCATCCCGGAACTCCACCTGAGAAAACAATGAGCCTGTAAAATAGAGACTTACCCTGGGCTGACAATCGATTTTTTTATTCATTGCAAGAAAACGATTTATTTCTGACTGTAACTGCATAGAATAAGTTTCCGCATTCAGACTCTCATAAGTATAGCAGAAACAATCCATATCGATATAGTCCCCATTGCGGGTAAGAATAATTTTAGTCTTTTCACTTTCACCATGCACGATTACTGCCGGTGTATAAATACGTTCTCTGTAATTTGCCTCAAATGTGTTTATAATAGCAAAAGCATCCAGATCAATGACCTGCGGATTGAGCTTCATTCCTTTTAAAAGAATCAGGAATCGCTCAACCAGAGTATTACGGAATGCCACAGTCAGGTAATTTTTCAGATTGCCATCTTCAGAAGTGCACTCCTGAAAATCAAACGAATATTCATCGATGGGTCCGATAATTTGCTGAGCCAATTCCCATTTTAAGAGCTCACCCACCTCTGTCTCTTCACTTTCAAGCTGTATATGCTTAATTATTGCATGTTCTGAAGGCAGAGAACAAGCGACTTCGGGGCTGTAGAACTTAAACTTGTTTTTAAGTTTCTTGAGTTCCTGCTCTGCACATTCCCAACTGTCTCCCCCCTTATCAACGGAAAAAGGCTGTATCGCCACAGAAAGAACCGCATTTTCCTGTGGCGAATACTGAGCGATACTCATATAATCACTCTGTATATCCAAGCCACTCAAATATTTTTTGGTTGTTCTCATAATAACCGATCTAGCACATAATTTGTGCCATAATCATTGATTCCGATGAGCAGCAATACCTCTAATTCAGTATTTTCACCTTTTGCTGCACGAATCAGGATTAAATATCATTTTTAGAACTGAAACGGGCAAACGATTCATTGAATTACAGTTTAAAATATAGAATCTGCTGGAGCCAGTTAGCCAGTTAACCATTAAAGAAAATCTCCCATTAAAATGAGATATTGTCTTTTATTTTGCTAAGTTTTGCAGGTCCCAACCCCTTAACCCGCTCCAGATCCTCTATTTTTTGAAACAACCCATTTTCCAAACGGTTATCTATTATGTCCTGAGCGATAGCTTTGCCAATTCCTGGAAGCCGTATCAACTCCTCCAGTGTGGCAGTATTGATATTTATGCAGGTTTCATCGATGTCTTCTTTATGGGAGTTAATTTGCACACTTTCTGTGACTTTCTCCTCACATTCCTCCACATCGTTACTACATTTGCCCACTATGAGAAAAGAATTTCCATTTTTTTTTACCAGCCACATGACCCAAAAAATCACGGCCATAAACCACAAAAAAATTAAACCTGACCTGGATTTCATCTACCGTCTATCCTTTTGAACGCATAATATCCAGAAATGCATCTACAATCTGAGGATCAAACTGTCTGCCCCGCTCCTTAATTAAAATATTGAATGCGACGTCCTGAGGAAGAGATTTTCGGTAAGGTCTGTCAGAGGTCATAGCCTCATATGCATCAGAAACACTGAGAATCCTGGCACCAAAAGGAATCTCATCTTCCCTTATCCCCATTGGGTAGCCTCCCCCATTAAAAAATTCGTGATGATGAAGCACCATAGGTACTAACGCCTTGAGCGAAGGAACATCAGCAATAATTCGTGCCCCAAGCTCCGGATGTTTTTTTATCTGATCAAATTCTTCAGGAGTAAGCTTCGCCGCCTTGTTAAGTATCGCTTCACTTATTCCAATCTTACCGATATCATGCAACAAACCGGCATATTTTACCAGTTCTATCTCGTTATCAGGAAGCCCTAAATGCTTTGCCAATACTACGGTATACTTCATCACATTTTCAGAATGCCCGTGAGTATACTCATCCTTGGCTTCGACTGCCAAAGCAAAGGCACGAATCGTTTTAAGATAATTGTCCCTGATATTATGATACAAACGAACATTTTCGATGGAAATACTGGCCTGAGAAGCAAGCACATTTACAATTTCCAAATCTACATTTAAAAAAGCCTCTCTTCCGGATAATCTGGCGAGATTTAAAACTCCGATGGTCCTGGAAGGTGTTTTTAAAGGGAAAAAGATACATGATTGGAACTCTGATGGTATTGGTAAAAGTCCATTTGGCAGAACCTGTTCATAAGGCTCTAACACCAGAGGTTCTCCATGAGTAGCAACCCATTTGGATGCGGTGATAAATGCAGAACTGATCCAGTAATCGCGACTAAAAACTCCAACATTCTCAGCAAGAGAAAGTTTCCCCGAATTTTCCAGAAAAAGTAACGCTCCACCATCAGCCTTGGACATCCGGATAGAATAATCCAGAAATTTTGAATTAAGATCGAAAACATCCAGCGTGGATGCCAGAATCTTGGTTACCTCATGCAAAGAAACCAGTTTGGAAAATAACAAGTTCTCCTCTTCCAGTTGCTTTCTTTCCAGAGCCCGCTTTACCTTCTCACTGATCTCCTCCAGATGAAATGGTTTTGTCAGATAATCGCTTGCTCCGAACTTTAATGCATCAATAGCACTGTCAAGAGTAGGAAAGCCAGTTGTGATAAGGACCGGTAAAGTGTTGTTTTTCTCTTTAATCTGTTTTAAAAGCTCAACTCCCGAGATTCCAGGCATTTTTATGTCGGTTACCACCAGATCAATCCCAACATTGCCCATCAATTCAAGAGCATTCTCAGCAGATTGAGCAGTGGTTACAGCATAGCCCTTTTTCTGAAGATATCGCCCAAGGATTTCACAAATGGATGTTTCATCATCGACAATCAGAACATGTTTATTCTGGCTTACCATAATCAAATGCTGCTGCCCGTAGTTTAAAATTTTCCAAATCCTCTGGTGTGTCAATACCGATCGATTCGAAATCATGTACCAGACAGCGAATTTTCATCCCGTACTCGAGTGCACGCAGTTGCTCCAGACTCTCCCGCTTCTCAAGCTCCCCCATAGGGAGGGCACAAAATCGAGCCAGCCCACCCACGGTAAAGCCATAGATCCCTTTATGCTTGAGAAATTCCGCGTTCCCTTTCACATCATAAGGTAATGGTGAGCGGGAAAAATAAAGTGCCTCTGCAAATCGGTTCATGACAACCTTTACTACATGAGGATTGTCTCTTTCCTCAATTGTAGCATGAGAGGCAATCGTAAGCAAGCTATTGTCATCAATTTTTTTAAGTTCAGAGACAAAATCCTTCAAAACATCCGCTGGAATCAAAGGTTCATCTCCCTGAAGGTTAACCACCCAGGATCCCCCCACTTTTTTAATAACCTCATACACCCTGTCAGTTCCCCTGGAATGTTCTGAAGAGGTCAAAACCACCTCACCACCATAAGATTTAACCGCTTCCACAATCCTTGTGTCGTCGGTAGCAACAATCACACTATCAAAAACCTCAGCTCGACAGGCGCACTCATAAACCCACATCACAAGCGGCAACCCATTGATCTTACAGAGCGGTTTTCCAGGAAGACGGGTCGAGCCATACCTTGCAGGAATAACACAAATTACCTTTTCATCCATGAGTTTTACCTGACCTTCAACCACCGATAACCTTCGGTATGGCAAAATGACACTTTTTCACACTTGGCCCATTCTGTAAAATCTGTTCCTGAGTCAGAGACTCCGAATTTGCATCATCCCTGAGCGGATCATGAGCCGGTGCCATAAAGCTGGTAGGTTCTACCTTTGAGGTATCCAATTCGTTTAACTGCTGGATGTATTCAAGAATCGAATCCAATTGAACAGTAAGACTTTCCGTTTCTTCATCAGAAAGCTTCAACCGCGCCAAAGAGGCAATTTTCTGCACTAATTCGCTACTTAACATAACTCCCCTTAACATTTCAGTTTTCTAAATTGGCAAATTTAGCCATTAACTTTCTTCTCACACCATCATTAAACAGAACAGTCAGCTTCATATCATCACCAAAACCGCTGATACTCAAAATGCGGCCACGACCATAGGACTTATGTCGTACATACTGTCCCATTCTAAATTCAACCGTTTCCTGCGAAAAATCCTCATATCCCGGCATTTCAGAAGGTGATTGAACCTGTTGAGAAACTTTAGACCGCATTGCAGCCTTTTTCTCAACACTGGGATTGATCTGCCCAAAAGAGATGCTTTCATCTTTATAATCAAAGTAACTCTTCGGAAGGCTCTGGAGAAAACGGGAAGGAACACCTGGGAGAAGAACCCCAAATCGCCAGCGCTGATCCACATGAGAACACTCCAGCTTCTCCATAGCTCTGGTGATTCCCACATACAAAAGCCTTCTCTCCTCCTCAATCTTACTTTCATCATCGAAATTCTGTTTTGAAGGAATTATCCCATCTTCCAGACCAACCAAATAAACATGCTTGAACTCGAGTCCTTTCGCACAATGCAGTGTCATCAGATTCACCGCATTCTCTTTTTTCTCCCAGCTATCGATATCAGAAACAAGGGAAACTTCCTCCAAAAAATCAGACAGTTTCTTATCGGGATTATCTCGGGACCAGATAGCAATGGCATTTAAAAGCTCGTTTACGTTTTCCAGTCTTCCCAGAGACTCCTCAGTTTTTTCTTTGTTTAAAATGTCCAAATACCCTGTCAACTGAAGCATCTCATTGAGAATTTTCTCAACGGGTGTTCCATTATTACAAAGATCAATCAGCAATTCAAATATGCTTTTTAATTCTGAAAACCCCTTCTGGTATCTGCTTCCCAAAGCTGCCACATCCACATTAAGCAAACCTTGCAGCATGGAAAGTGAGCTTTTTTTTGCATAATCAGCCAACTGCTCACGAGCTTTCTCTCCCAGCCCCCTTGCAGGTACATTGTAAATGCGGTCAAAACTCAGATCATCGCGGGGATTTACTAACAGCCGTAAATAAGCCAGACAATCCTTTATCTCAGCCCGTTCATAAAAACTGATCCCTCCAACCAGAATGTAAGGAATGCGCGACCTTCGAAACGCCTCTTCAAAGACCCGGGACTGTGCATTGGTTCTGAACAATACTGCAACATCCCCTCCACGAATCTTTCCTTTCACAGAATTCGTGATTTTTTCGGCAATTGCCAAAGCTTCCTGCCGGTCATCTCTGTAACGACAGACCTGTACCGCTTCCCCTTCATTGCGCTCTGTCCAGAGCTGCTTTTGTGTTCTCTTCTCATTATCCGCAATAACCGCATTGGCAAAGTTCAGTATAGTTCTGCAGGAACGGTAATTTTGCTCCAGCTTGAAGACTCTGGTATTGGGAAACACATTCTCAAAATACAGTATGTTGTCAATCTGGGCACCTCGCCATCCATATATGCTCTGGTCATCATCGCCCACAGCGAAAATGTTTCCATGTAATGCGCAAAGCTCTTTGATAATCAGAAACTGTGCAGTATTGGTATCCTGGTATTCATCAACCAGGACATATTTGAAAAGCCTCTGATAACGCTGCAGCAGTTCTGAATTATGCCTGAAAAGAAAAACCGTATTACTCAGCAGATCATCGAAATCCATGGCTTGTTGCTCACGAAGCAGTTTCTGGTATTGTTTGTAGATGCGTGAGATTTCCTGTTCATAAAAGCCTTTGGCCATTTTCTCGACTTCTTCTACAGTCATGCAGCGGTTCTTATATCTGGAAATCAGACCTGCAGCCTGTCTGGCAGTGATACTGCGATCATCTATATCTAAACTTTTAAGAACCTTTTTTATCAATGACAACTGATCATCACTGTCATAAATAGTAAATGCAGAGTCATAACTAATCGCTCTTCCTTCCATTCGCAGAATGCGGGCACACAGGGAATGGAAAGTCCCTATCCATAGTCCATTTACAGGAATACCAATCAGTGACTCTACTCTGCTGCGCATCTCCCGCGCTGCTTTATTGGTAAATGTCGCCGCAAAAATGTGCCCCGGGGCAATGCCGCTGTCAATCAGATAGGCGATCTTTGCAGTCAAGACTCTGGTTTTACCGGTCCCTGCCCCGGCAAAGACCAGTTCTGGTCCCCCTGTATAAAGCACAGCATCACGCTGCACAGAGTTTAAGACCATTTTATCCAGTATCGAAAATCGGTTTTTAAATTGTATCATTCTGTGTCGCTCCAAGTACCTGATCGATAGTAGTTAATCCATCAAGTACCTTTCTTAAACCATCACGCCGCAAAGTGTCAAAATCACCTCGCTTTAGACAGTATTGTTTAATCTGTTCGGCCGGAACCCTCTGAGAAACCAGTTTTGAAACATTGGAATCTGGTATCAGAAGCTCAAAAACCCCAATACGCCCCTTGTAGCCGCTTCCATTACAAAATTTGCATCCCTTAGCTTTGTAAAACTGCACCCCGCTTCGCAAACCGATTCTTTTCAGAAGCTCTTCATCGGGCTGATATGCTTCCTTGCATTTCTGACACAACTTTCTTACCAGCCTCTGTGCCAGAATTGCAATAATCGTGGAAGTGGCCAGAAATGGCTCAATTCCCATATCAAGTAAACGGGTATAAGCACTTGCAGAATCATTAGTGTGAAGTGTGGAAAACACCAGATGCCCGGTCAATGCTGCCTGAATAGCCATCTGACAGGTTTCCAGATCCCTCATTTCACCAATCATTATGATGTCAGGATCCTGACGTAATATAGATCGCATTCCTTCTGCAAAGGTAAAGCCAGCCCTGGTATTGATCTGCCCCTGACAGATCCCATCAAGATGAATCTCAACCGGATCCTCCATAGTGACTATATTTTTGGAGGTATCATAGATTTTCTGCAGACAGGAATAAAGGGTGGAACTTTTTCCACTTCCGGTTGGCCCTGTCACCAGTATAATCCCGTCAGGAGCTTCTATGACCCGTTCAAATTCTTTTATCATCTTAGGAAGAAAGCCCAGTTTATCCAGAGTAAGATTGTTTGCGTAGGGATCAAGAATTCTCATCACAATTTTCTCATTCACCCCGCGCTTTCTGGTCATCATAGGATAGGTAGAAACCCTCAAATCGATCTCTCTGTTTTCAAAACGAATCTGAAACCTGCCATCCTGAGGTTTTCTCTTCTCGGCAATATCCATTCCGGACATGATTTTTAATCGTGAAGTGATCTGGGCACGCAACTGCAAAGGTATGGGGTTTTTCTCAACCAGTTCCCCATCAATACGAAAGCGCAGCCTTACATATTTTTCCAGGGGTTCTATATGAATATCCGAAGCCCGTTCCAAAATCGCCTGATTTATGAGGAGATTGGCAAGTTTAACTACTTGCGCCCCCTCCTCATCAGAGGCCGAGTCAAACTCATCCTCCACCTTTACTACATCAAGCTCTTCTGAGGTGGAAGCCTGTCCCAGAAGCCTTGTCATGTCTTCCAGACCTGAAGAATAATTTTTCTCTATGGCCTCAACAATGCTCTTTTCTGTAGCTATTACCGGCTCAATCTCTTTTCCGGTCTTAAATTTCAAATGATCGATTGTCCGCAGATTGGTAGGATCTGCCATTGCCACCGTCAATACATCATCGGACTCAAAAAGCGGAATTACCTTATATTTACGGGCCATCTCCTCAGGAATCTGACCGATAAGTGCACGGGAAAAAGTAAAATTTTCCAAAACCACATGCTGCACATCCAACTGGGCACTCAAGACATCAACCAGTTTACTTTCAGTTATAAAACCAAGATTGGTAAGACATTTTCCCAGTTGAAGACCGTTTTTTTTCTGCTCCTCAAGCCCCAACTGAAGCTGCTGCTCAGTTATGAGGCCCTGCTCCAGAAGCACCTCTCCTATTCTTTTCTTTTGGTCAAGATGAATCTGGGCCCCCAGAACACCGGAAAGTTCATCTTCACTGATAAAACCCAGTTTCACCAGTACACTACCCAGCGTGGCACCAGTTCTTTTATGCTCTTTTAAAGCCATGAGCAACTGTTCATGGTTGATAAGACCCTGAGAAAGCAGTATCTCACCTAATTTTCTACGCCGTTTCTCCACCATTGTTCATGTCGCTTGAGAAATGTTGGTACTTTTTCTTTTATCAATATTTCTGAAATGATCCCAGCCACAGCCAGCCACCTCCGAAACCACTCTATCCTTTTCCAGAAACAGCCCCTGACGATCGCCAGTAAACTGACCGATACAAAAAAGACCACCACTGTACTGTGATGCTACAGTCAGAGGATCAAAATGATCGGAAGCTGCAAATAACAATTCATAATCTTCTCCCCCATTAAGAAACCAATCCTGCACTGCTATGCCCACTTCCGCGCTCAATTGTATCATTTCTTTCGGAATCCGTAAAGCATCATATTTCAGAATGATACCCAGCTTATTTTCGTAGGAAAGCGTTCTGCAATCTTTGGAAAGCCCATCAGAGAGGTCCATTAAGGCATGCACCTCCGGATCTGCCGCCAGTCTCAGACCAGCTTCTACCCGTGGCACCGGTCTGATGTGATTCATTACCAGTTCACTAAAGCGGGAAGGGACATTTTCCCTGCCCCATCGTTTTAAAACCTCAAAACCAGCAGCACTTCTGCCAGGAAATCCACTGACCCATAAATTATCTCCAGCTCTGGCACCTTTTCTCTGCAATATCCTCTGCCCCTCAGAAACCTTCCCCAACAAAGTTATCCCAAAGACCCATTGCCCTCCTGCCGACAAGTCCCCCCCTACTATCGGAAACTGCCATCTGGAGCATGCCTCTGAAAAACCTCTGTAAACAGAGAGAACTTTCTCTCTGAGTTCCTCACCTTTTTCAGGGAAAACCAGTTGAACCAAAGCGCTATCGGGTAAAGCCCCCATTGCGGCACAATCACTTATATTCGAAACCATCGCCCGGTATGCGGCTTCCTGCAAACTCATGGTATCGAGCGAAAAATGCACATTCTCCACAGAAACATCTGTGGTAAGGATCAGTTTTTCTGCATTCTGAGAACACCGCACAGCGGCATCATCACCTATACCGATCTGGTAGGCTTCATTGCGAAAACATCCAGAAATATGCTGCAAATCTTTTATTATTTCGAATTCTGCGGAAGGAAATGCCCGCTGAGCCACATATACCTCTTTTATAGTACGACTAACTATAGCACGAATTTGATAAGTTTTTCAGCAAATATAGGTTTTGAAAAACAGCGCTAATTACTATTTTTGCCCTTTATCTCTGTTTTTACCTTTAAACCCTGGAGAAAATCATGAAATTGCCAATTACCATGGACTCATCCCGAAATAAAATCGCAGCCGTAGGTTCCGCTCTGGTAGACCTCTGTCTTCTGGAAGATGATGACTTCCTCGCCCAGACCGGCACCAGAAAAGGTGGAATGACCCTGGTAGACAACCAATTTATCCAGCAGATACTTAAAAAATCAAAACAACAACCGGTTATTGTTCCCGGGGGATCTGCCTGCAATACTATTCTGGGTGCAGGAAAGCTTGGCGCTCCCAGCCGCTTCATTGGTAAAAGAGGTAACGATGAGCTGGGAAAACTCTTTGAAGATGGTCTTCGTAACCATAATGTGGAACCGGTTCTGATGCAATCTCAAACTCCCACAGGCCACGTACTCTCAGTTATTACCCCCGATGCTCAACGATCGATGTTTAGCTACCTGGGTGCTGCTGCCGAAACGACTCCCGAGGAGATCACTCCAGATCTTTTTTCCGATTGCGCAATTGTCCATCTGGAAGGCTATCTTCTGTTCAATGAGAAACTGATGATGGCAGCACTGGAAGCAGCCAAAACTGCAGGCGCATATATCTCTCTTGACCTGGCCAGCTTTACTGTAGTAGAAACCGCCCATCAGCTTCTGGAAAAAATCACCGAGGAATATGTAGACATACTTATTGCCAATGAAGATGAGGCACGGGCATTCACCGGCCATAGCGACGAAGAAAAAGCACTCCTGTCACTTTCCAAAAAATCCCCCATTGCGGTACTGAAAGTAGGTAAGCGGGGAAGCCATATAGCCAGTAACGGTGAAACCTTTACCATTAAGGCTATGGGTGACGGCACTGCAATTGACACTACCGGTGCCGGAGATCTGTGGGCTGCGGGTTTTCTTTTTGGCCTGCTTAAAGGTTTCCCCCTGAAAAAATGTGGTGAATTGGGCTCCGCTTGCGGCTATGAAGTATGTCAGGTTATCGGAGCAAGTATTCCCGATTCTGGTTACCAGCGAATCAGATCACTTTTCTAATAATTTTTCTTGCCTTTATCGTGGGAAAAGTGTATTTAACTTTCATTATGGTATTCGGACCCGGGAGAGCATTTTTTCCACTCCTTTCCGTTACAACATCTGCAACCGTTCTCATGGAGGTTCTTTGTGGCCACTAAGTTGTATGTAGGCAATCTCCCATTTAATGCAACTGAAGAGCAAATCAGTGAATTTTTTTCACAAGTAGGGGAGGTCAGTTCAGTAAAAATCATTACAGACCGCGAAACCGGAAGATCCAGAGGTTTCTGTTTTGTAGAGATGGAAAATGGAGATACCGCTATTTCTGAACTCAGCGGGAAAGAACTTGGTGGAAGGAAAATAACCGTGAGTGAAGCACGGGAAAAAGAGCATCGCCCCGGTGGTCACCGCGGAAATAACGGTTTCAGAAAAAGATTTGGCGGTTCACGATCCTGAAATAACAAAGGCGCAAAAAAATGCGCCTTTTTTTGTCAATAAGATTCCGGTATCTCCATTATCTGCACAGATGTAGCCTGTGGTCCCTTTTCCCCCATCTCCTCAGAAAATCGCACTCCCATTCCTACCCGTAACTGATCAAATGAGAAATGAAGCAGACTGTTTTTGTGAAAAAAGATCTCCCGCCCATCGACAGTACGAATAAATCCGGCATCCTCATTATAGAAAATCTTCTCTATTACCCCCTGCACCTGCTGATAAGGATGCACTTTCACATCACCATTTAATTTGTCCACCAGCTCTTTTATTTGCCTGGCGGCAGCTTCAAATGCCCAACGAATCTCCGCAGCCACATCCAGATGAAGATCCCCTTTTGATGGATCACGACTGACCACCAGCTCATGACCAGGAGGAATCTTTATGTCTAATCTTACCCGGTAAGGCTGCCCGCTGCTTTGATGCTTTTGCACTTTTTCTACAATCACCCTGCAACTGTTAATATGACCAAATATTCTGTCCAGCTTTGCAGCCTTACGGCGAATCAGCTCCTCAAGTTCTTCAGTCTTCTCAACATCTCGAAAAGTTATTTCTAAGGGAACCTGCATATCCACTCATCCCGGATCATTGTTAGAGCAATTTTTTATTATAGTTAACAGTTTTGCAAACAACATACCACAGATTCTCAGGGACCACAAAGCTGACAAGATATTCGCAAAGCCTGGTAAGGAGTCAATCCCTGCTTAATTCCGCTGCGATATGCATACCCCCTGCATCCAACACAGTGCGGAAGACAATCGCATGTCGAACACTTCCCCTCCAGATAACGATCAATACTGCGGGCATAGACAAACGGTTCTGCATTGTATGCCTGGGTAATGCTTCCCACAAAAGCATTATACGGATACCTGCCATCTTTCCAGAAAAACGGATGTTCATCAAAATTGGTGTACATACACGGACGAATATCTCCGTTCACAGTCACATACATGCTGTAAAAGTGCTGAAGGCATTCTCCAGCAATAAAAGGTGTATGTGAAGTCCAGTGATAACCATAATGTTCCCTATCAATTATATGCAACCGCTGCTGCAACCCTTTTATCTCAGAAAAACTAAGCAACAAATCATCAACCCCGTTACAACGGTCCGGATAAATCAATTGAATATGCGGGAAAATTGCATTTCTGCGGCAAAAATGCCATAGTTCCTCTATTTCATTTATGTTTCTGCTGTTTGCCACAAAACAAACCCCAAGGCGTAAAAGATTGGGGTCCTCCGGACGGGAAAAACCAGCCTGAATAAGATTGTGAAGCCCTGCCTGTATACCAACATACGCCCCCGGCACCCCTGCCAGACTATCCTGGGTGGCCGGATGCAATGAATCGACCTTGGCCATAAAAGAAACTTCATGATCAAATAAAAAAGCTGCCAATTCAGAAGTCACTAACATCGCATTGGAAAAAACTACCGGCCGCAATCCACTATCGAAAATTAAGGAAATTATATCTGTAAACCTTGAATGAAGTAAAGGTTCTCCACCACCACTGATTATCACCGATTCTACGTTCAAATCTGCTGCTTCGGTTATCACTTTTCTCACATTGTCAAAACCGACTTCCCGAGGCTCCCTCTTGGAACACTCTGAAAAGCAATATCTGCATTGAAGATTACAGGTGGTATTTAATTCAATTCTTATTGAAAGCAAACGTTTCTGATCCCGTGCCAGAACTGCCTGTTGCGGATCAAAACTGAAACCGATCAAACCAGGAGCCTTTCCCGCCATCATCTCCTTTGAAATATCCATAAGTCCGCCTTACCAGACAAATACGGAAATCCTGCGGCTTTTCTCAAAAGCAAGATACCTGCCATTCTGCAGTATTTTTTCCATCAAAATAAGGCGGCTCAACGCCCTAAACTGTATGACTGTTGCCGGTTCGTCAATACAAAATTTAAGCGTAGGCCACCCTCTTAATCAGATCACTAGCCACGAAACATACCCATCAGCCTGCCACCTAATGCAGTACCAGTGATTAGTCTGGAAGCACTGACTATTAATAGGCCAACTAATACGAATGTAAACCTTGGCTGGTCGACCAGAGCCAGTATCCCCAGCACTGCTGAACCTACACCAGCTACTACCTGCAACCCTGCAGCAGCATTCAACGCTTCCTTGGCCATCATTTTGGCACTGTTGGTGGGAAGATTTATATTAGAGAGATAATTGAGTCTGGATGTGGTTCCACTACTCATTATCAAAGCACCACCATAAACGATCAGTGCAATAGCCATAAGCGTTACAGGCTGTATACCAAGTAAAGCCAACACTCCCAAGGTGATTCCACTGAGACCAGCTAGAAATTCCGCCGTTATCCCTCCTCCCACCTCAGCAATGTCAAAATGACCGGCTTTGTCCGATTCCATCATTTCCGCCATGCGTGAAGAGATCGAAATCCCCTCTATCAAAAATGCAGCACCTATTGCAATTGTAGCTATCGTAGCCATCCATAACGGCAATATGTCGGCTAAACCTAAAATGGCAAGTGCCACAGCACCAGCACCAACCAGAGCCTCTACAAAAGATCCACTTCCAATCACTCTGGCAGTCGTACGAGTCTCTGGCCTGGCTGCTTCATATCCTCGTTGTGCAGCTATATCCATAAGATTCTCCTTTGCCCCAACTTTCTATTACTATTAACACCTGCAGGTTATCCGTTGTGTGCCTGCACATGCCAGAGGTTTCCATAGACTTCTCTACCATGTGTCAGACAATAAGATATCTTTTTCTTTAAAAATTACGGATAAAACTCAGCAAGTGATACCATATTTATATAAAAGAAAAGCCCCCTTAAAAAAACCTACTCTTCCAGGGCTTGAAGTTTTGCCAATCTCCTCAAATGCCGTTCACAACTGCTGAACCTGGCCTTCAGAAACACCTCCACCAACTCTATTGCCAATTCATAACCAATTACCCTTGCCCCAAGACAGATCATGTTCATATTGTCATCCTCAACTCCCTGATGAGCAGAAAACACATCAGAAACTAACCCCGCTCTTATTCCCCTGATTTTATTGGCACAAACACTTGCACCAATTCCACTTCCACAAATCGCTATTCCCCGCTCTACCTCCCCTTTGGCAAGCGCAGCAGATGCTTTTATAACAAAATCCGGATAATCATCATCGGCTTCAAAATGGTAAGCCCCAAAATCCCTTACCTCATGTCCCCATTCCCGCAAAGCAGTAATAAGAGGAGTCTTCAGATGAAAACCACCATGATCCACTGCTATTCCTATCATCATTTTTTCATCCCGTTTTTTCCTTCCAGCCTCTACCCTTTACTGATATGCCCCAAAAGAATTTTTCCCCAAGAAACATGCCAGAAAAATTTCCTTTTCTCTAATCGATTCAATAGCTTATCCTGCTCCATCAGCAGAAAGTATTTTTCTGCCCATGAAGCTAAACCTAGATTCCCAGGCTACAAAATTTCTTCTCAGTTATCTTCGAAAGCATACCACCTCTATCACCTTGGGTATGCTGGTATTAATCGCTGTGGACACTATTCAGCTAATTATCCCCAAAATTATCCAGCAAACACTGGACACCCTGAGTAACACCTCTTTCTCTACCTCCATAATCCTGAAAAAATCTTTAATCATAATCGCTCTGGCAGCCAGTACCATAGTTTTGCGATTCCTCTGGCGCCTCTTCATCATACGCCCCTCACGCAAGATCGAAACCCAACTTCGTGAGGATATGTTCGAGCATCTGGAACAATTATCCCCCTCCTATTTCAATAAATCAAAAACAGGCGATCTGATGGCCCTCTTCATCAATGACCTTAACTCCATCCGCATGGCCTGCGGAATGGCACTGATCGGCCTGGTAGATGCTCTCTTTTTAAGCACCATGTCCCTTTTGTTCATGTTTACTATCAGCGTAAAACTGACCCTGTTAACAATCATTCCCCTGCCGGCAATAATTTTTCTGATGATCAGAACCGGCAAAATGATTCAAAACCGCCATATCCGGGTCCAACAATCCTTCGATGCCATCTCATCTCACGCCCAAGAATCCATCTCCGGGATTCGTCTGGTAAAAAGTTTCCACCAGGAACGCCACGAAATCAACCGGTTTCGACAACTCTGTGATACCTACGTCTCATCCAATATCTCACTGGTAAAAATCTGGGGTCTTCTTTTCCCCTCAATCACTCTTCTGGGATCACTGGCGTTAGGATTTCTTATCTATTTTGGCGGTAAACAGGTGATCCTGCAGCAGATCTCCATCGGGCAGTTCGTCTCTTTTACATTCTATATAAACCTTCTGATCTGGCCCATGATCGCTACCGGCTGGGTCTTTAACATGTTTCAACGAGGTCTGGCATCCACCAGAAGAGTACTTGAACTGATGAACACAAAACCACAAATAGCGATCAAAAACTCCGGGGAAAACTTCTCCCCTCTAAAAGGAAACATTCAATTCAATTCGCTTTCTTTCCGCTACAATGAACAATCGCCGCCAGTTCTCTCTGATATCAACCTGGTGATTCCTGCAGGAAGTTCCCTGGGTATAATCGGTAAAGCGGGCTCCGGAAAAACCACTCTGGTCTCTCTTCTTTTTCATCTTTACCCCGTAGGCCATAACCAGATCACTATCGATGGTCACGATATAAACGACATCCCCCTTTCACTCTTGCGCTCCTCAATAGCATTTGTCCCCCAGGACTCCTCGCTCTTCTCCGACAGTATACGCGAAAACATTTCCTTCGGTTTAAATGACAATATCGCACAGGAAGCTATCGAAAACGCAGCCAGAAAAGCATCTATCCATAAAGATATCCTTAACTTCTCCCAGGCCTACTCCACCAGAATCGGCGAACGGGGTATCACCCTGTCCGGAGGTCAGAAACAGAGACTGGCCATCGCCAGAGCACTTCTTCTGGACTCCCCCATTCTTATTCTGGATGATGCACTCTCAGCCGTTGACTCTGCCACAGAGCGGGAAATCCGTACTGCTTTAACTCATGAGATCCGTAAAAAAACATCACTGATTATTGCTCACAGAATCTCTACAGTAAAAGATTGCGACAAGATAATAGTGCTTGCCGATGGAAAAATAAGCGAACAGGGATCCCATGAACAGCTTCTCTCTGCAGGCGGTTTCTACGCCCGACTCTATGAACTGCAAAAAACAGGTGAACCGGTATCATGAGTAACTATTATCCGGAAGAGAACTCTCCAGATTCCTTTTTCAATAAAGATGTAGTCAAGCTGCTTTTTAAATACATTCTGAGATATCGCGGCCATCTTTATCTGGCCTTTCTTTTTGTCTCTATAATCTCTACCGCTACCCTTACAGTACCCTTTCTTTCCAGAATTACAATCGACCGATTCATCGTCAAATCCGGTTACCTGGTCAGACATGACAAAACAAATGTGGAACAAAGCAGGGATTTTGAAAAACTTTTATCAAAAAGCATGGTCCTCAAAGATGACACCCTCTTTGCCTTTAAAAACGACCTCTCAGGACTTTCCGCAGATGAAATCAGAAAACTTACAAGTGAAGGTACCCTTTCCGAAAGCACATTCACCCTGATCGAATCACCCGCGTTTGACAATAAACTGGAAATAAAAATCAGCGAAGCTCTGTCAAAAGGCATATTACGTGCCTTCCCCAATAACCGATACTTACTTAAGGATAACAGCAGCTCTTTTTTCACCGTCTCAGAAACCGCACTCCTTCGAATCCATGATATCCGTCAGACCGGTTTTATGGTACTTTTCATTCTGGGACTCTTCATTTTGCAGTTCGCAGCCTCATATTTCCAGATAATTACTCTTATGAAACTTTCACAGTACGCGATGAGAGACCTGCGAACAGACCTTTTCGTTCATATAACCTCTCTGGAGTTATCCTTTTTTGACAAAAATCTCATAGGAAAACTGGTCAACCGAATTACCAACGATATCGAATCCCTTAATGAACTGTTCTCTACCGTGCTTGTTACCCTGGTTCAGGATGTTCTCATTCTCACTGGTATAACCATTATCATGTTCTTCACAGATCACCATCTGGCACTGGTGGTCAGTATCTCTTTTCCGGCTCTCTTTACAGTAATGCTTCTTTTCAGAATCAAGGCACGTCAGGCCTACCGGGTCATCAGAACCAGAATAGCAGATCTGAATTCGTTTCTCAATGAAAACATCTCCAACATCCGGATAATCCAGGTATTCGTACAGGAGCTTCGTCAATTCAACAAATTCAAATTAATCAACAGCCTGGTCTATCAGGCAAACCTCCGTCAGGTGATCATCTATGCGATTTTTCGTCCGCTGATCGATTTTTTCAAATGGTTCACCATAGGTCTGGTAATCTACTTTGGAACCACTTTTTTTCTTGAAGGTACAATCTCCTACGGTCTGATAGTGATGTTTCTGGCCTATATAAACAGTTTCTTCGAACCCATAGGTGATCTCGCAGAAAAATTCGATATCCTTCAGAGTGCAACCGCTGCAGGTGAAAAGATCCTGACCGTACTCAATGCCCCCTGCCGCAAAGAACCGGTTCTGCACAGTAAACCAGATCTTCTCTTACCTGAAAACTCATTGCACGGAGAGATCGTTTTTGATGATGTCTGGTTCTGCTACACTCCAGGAGAGTGGGTTTTAAAAGGAGTGTCTTTCTCGGTACCGGCACGAAGCACTATGGCTATAGTTGGCGAAACCGGCTCCGGAAAAAGCACCATAATAAATCTCATCTCTGGTTTATACCCGATAAGTAAAGGAAGAATACTGATTGATGGAACAGATATCACAGAAATTCCTCCGGGTCAATTGCGCTCTAATATCGCCACCGTTATGCAGGATGTCTTCCTTTTCTCACGCACTATCAGGGAAAATATCATAATGGGAAAAGGCTGGGATGAACACAGATTTCAGCAGGTCACCACCATCACCCATGCCAGCAAATTCCTTCAGCGCCTTCCTGATGGAGCAGATCAGAAAGTCATGGAAAGAGGAGTAACCTTCTCTGCAGGCGAAAGGCAGCTTCTGGCCTTTACACGGGCACTCTATTTTAATCCCTCGATTCTTATCCTCGATGAAGCCACTTCCAACATTGATACCGAAACCGAAGCTCTGATTCAGGATGCCATCTCTCAACTCATCAAAGGACGAACTTCGATTGTAATCGCACACCGGCTCTCTACTATCAGAAGTGCAGAAAAAATACTGGTACTTAACAAAGGCCAGATAGCTGAGTTTGGTGATCATGATACCCTGATGGAGCTTAAAGGACTCTATTATGAGTTCTTCAGATTGCAGTTTGAGAAAACCGGGTGATTCAATCACAAAACTCAAAATCAGTATCATCCCATAGGGTTTTGGAAAAATTAGACAAAGAGTATAGATGAGGTTTAGAAATTCACAGGTGTTTATTAGCAAAATCCCCCCCGGCCCCCTAAATCACCCAAAGGGGGTGGGAGATTAAGGGGGAATTTCACAATGGTAAAGAAAAATGTATGAATTCGCTGTGAGCGTTCAACCAGGGTGTCCGGATCACTGGCACCTGGAGGAAAATTTGGGATTATTACTTTAAGCGAGTTCACACATTTTCCTTTATATTGATCTTTGTGCGCTCAAATGATCCCGGGTAGGTAGCAGCACTCTCTCGACAATGGCAGGTTCTGCTTACCATTTTCAGATTAAGCTTAGGAGTCACAGGTCGCTTAGTGAATAACCATTGAAGTTTACAAATTTTCGTCACCATTTTCCGATTCTAAGAGAAATGGCCAATGTTAAAGGAGGATGGCGGACAGTGCCTAATAAATTCCAAATCAGGCAATAATCCCGCTTTTTCTCCCTTATTAGGGTTTGAGCCTTCACCAGTTTTTCACTATATTCAATAAATTCAAAACAGAATCACGTAAATCAAAAGAGGGAGAACCACTCATGAACTATATCCATAATATCTGGACAGAAAAAACCAATTTCTTCGGAAACACCGATCCTCTTGCACTGGCCTCCAAATATGGCACACCTCTTTATGTTTACAACGAATCCATACTTAGAAGCCGCTGCAAAGCACTCACCTCCCTGATTTCCTACCCGGCTTTCAAAGTAAACTATTCAGCAAAAGCCAACACCAACCTCAGCCTGCTCAGGATCATTCGCAGTGAGGGCCTTACCGTGGATGCAATGTCTGCAGGTGAACTTTTTCTGGAACTGAAAGCAGGGTTTACACCCGAAGAAATTCTTCTTGTCTGCAACAATGTCTCTGATGAGGAACTTCGCTTTGCGATCAATGCCGGTGTTCTGATAAGCGCAGACTCTGTGTCACAACTCAGAAGAATCGGACAGCTCAATAGAGGCGGTAAAGTAGCGGTCAGAATCAATCCTGGAATCGGTGCAGGACATCATGAAAAAGTGATAACCGGTGGGCAAAAGACCAAATTCGGAGTCGATCCCCAATTCACCGCCGAACTCAAAAGCATACTGAAAGAATTTAACCTTCATCTCACAGGGCTGAATCAGCATATCGGTTCCCTGTTCATGACACCTGAATCCTATATCGAAGCTGCATCGTTTCTTCTTTCCTACGCACAGAACTTTCCGGAGCTGCAGTTTGTAGATTTTGGTGGCGGATTTGGAATCCCCTACCATAAAGACTCTCAGGAAAAACCACTCGACCTCAAAACGCTGGGCTCAGAGCTGCAAAAACTTATCGATGATTTCGTCAGGAAAACCGGAAAAAAACTTACGATCAAAATAGAACCTGGTCGGTTCATAGTTGCCGAATGCGGCGTACTTCTTGGCAGAGTCCATGCCTTAAAGCAAAATGCCCAAACTCTATACGCAGGAACCGACATCGGATTCAATGTCCTTATCCGCCCTGCCTTTTATGGCTCGCATCATGATATCGAGATCTACAGAGATGTACCTGCAACCGATTCAGAAATGCAGAAAGTCACTATCGTGGGAAATATCTGCGAAACTGGTGATATCCTGGCAAAAGACCGTACTCTTCCATCAATAAAAGAAAACGATGTTATCGGTGTTCTGGATGCAGGTGCGTATGGCATGGTCATGAGCTCCAATTACAATTGCCGTCTCAGACCCGCAGAGGTCCTGATAGATCAATCGGGCAATGATATACTTATCAGAAGAAGAGATACGCTCGAAGACCTGTTAATTCAGTTCCAGGATCTGCTTCCGTAAGCTGCGCAGTAGCCTGTATACAGCTTATGCATGATTTCACACCTGGCGGTGTGAGGATTTTTCTGCCAATTCTATTGCAGGACCAGGCAGGTGTGCAAAAAACGCTGACGCCAGAGAGGGCAGTAAGACTACCCCCGACTGCCTCCTCCTTGCACTGACCTAAAAGGTTAGTGTGACTCCAAAAGTCTCAACTCGAATAACCTGACTGGTTAGTGTGGCTCAAGACGTCTCAACTCGCATTAACCTGATTGGTCAGTGTAACTCAAGACGTCTCAACTCGCATTAACCTGATTGGTCAGTGTGACTCAAGACGTCTCAACTCGCACTAACCTGAATGGTCAGCGTGACTCAAGACGTCTCAACTCGTACTAACCTGACTGAAAAGAGCATTGAGCGAAGCTCTGTGCTGGTTCGGGTGTTATACGGATCCCATAGAGTAACCGGGTCAACCTGCACCTAATTCCGAAGAAATGCCAGCAGATCGTTGTTGAGTTGTTCCTTATGGGTATCGGTTAAACCATGAGGTGCGCCCTTATAGATTTTAAAGGTTGCTTTCTCGATTATCTTCGAAGACTTCATCGATGAACTGCCTATAGGGACGATCTGATCGTCATCACCATGGATGATAAGAGTGGGTACATCAAATTTCTTCAGATCGTCGGTAAAATCGGTCTCAGAGAAAGCCCTGATACAATCCAACGCATTTTTACTTCCACTCATCATGCCCTGAAGGAAAAACCAATCGATAAGCCCTTGGGACACTTTTGCCCCTGGTCGATTAAAGCCGAAAAAAGGACCACTGGCGAGATCTCTATAAAATTGTGAGCGATTAGCTATTGCACTTGCCCTTAACTGATCCAATTCTTCCATCGGTATACCGTCAGGATTGTTTTCATTCCTGGCCAAAAGAGGGGGAACCGCATTGATTAAAGCGACTTTCCTTACCCGTTTACTGCCATGGCGGCCAATATAGCGGGCCACTTCACCCCCTCCGGTAGAAAAACCAAACAGGGCACAATCTCTAAGATCAAGGCTCTCGATGAGCGTTGCGAGATCGTCTGCATAGGTGTCCATGTTGTTTCCATCCCAGGGCTGACTGGAACGGCCAAAACCCCGGCGATCATGAGCGATACAGCGATAACCGTTGGATGCCAGAAAAAGCATCTGCGATTCCCAGCTATCAGCGCTTAAAGGCCAACCATGACTAAACACAACTGGCTGCCCACTTCCCCAGTCCTTATAATAGATACTGGTCCCATCTTCCATTTTTATTCTGCTCATTATCTCCCCCTCAGTAGCATAAGTTAAAATTACAATCGATGATTCTTCGTTTAAATATTTTTCTCAGATTACTTCTGATTAGATATTGTTTTGACATTAGTTCCTTTTTTTCCGATTTGATATTACTACGATTTTTTCCCACAAGATACCTGAGTAGTCGCAATGTTTTACCAGAACTCTTTCTCCAGTTTTGCCCTGTTCCAATCTCCCAGGTTTGCAGCGACTTCATAACTGCTTTGCAGAAAAGTAAGCAGAGTCTCATCGGGTGAAGCCGATTCTCTGACAATATCGTATGGAAGGATAAATTCTTTTAGTTGCGAGTCATACTGTGCTCCATCAGGATCTATCTTCGCAGCAGAATAACCTGAAGGTTCAGGATAGATATAGGAGTAGAAGACAGCCTGAGGCCTCAAATCACTTCCTGGCCAGAAACCGCAACTGCATACTTCATGCGAATAAGCTTCCCTGGTGACCCAGTCCGGAAGATGAGGGACACCGCCAGGGTGCTCCGGGGCGGTTCTGCCGGAAAAACGGCTTACTGCCAGATCGAAACTACCCCAGAAAAAGTGTACCGGACTGCATTTGCCGATAAAACGCGATCGGAATTTTTTCATTACTCTGTCGGCCTGAACCAGCGCGTGGAAAAAACGGTTCGCATGCTCTGCATCGTAAACGGCATGCTCATAATCCTTATCCAGAGGAATCGGTGCGATCAGCTCATTGGGCATGGTGTTGATTTTCAAAGAAAGATCCAGTTCATCCAGTTTTGTAAACATTTCATCATAAAACTGAGCCACAGGACGCATGGAAAGTATCATCATTCTGCTTTGTCCATCACTGGTGCTAATACAAAGCTCATGATCAATCAGATCGAAATCGATTTGAAAAGTCCTGGCACCATAAGGGACAGGTGAAGTGGTCAATCCTCTGGAAGTAACATAAAGGGCGGTATGCCAGGAGTGATTAGTCCAAGGGGTCTGAACCAGACGGATTTTTCCAACAATCTGAGTCCACAGATGAAGAGTCATGTAGGTGCTTTTCCATTGATGAAAAGGCAGAGCAGGCCAATGCTGGTTTCCACTGATAAATCCGAATGGGCTGAAATGATTCATAGGATTGCTCCAGTATGATAATTTTACTGTAATGGGTAACAACCCAAATTAATTTACTTAGGAAGAGCAAAAAATAAGCCTGTATGCAGAAGTGCACCTTTATTCAGAATACTTGTTAAAGTGCACTGGAATGTATATTTGATAAATCATAGCAATCTGAGTATAATTTAGGAAACAGCTTCACTATTTCCGGTATGAGCAAGGTTTCTTGAAATAGCAGATACATTGAGGAGATTTTGTTTGTGGGAAAAATCCATTTTAGCAGCAAAAGAAACTTACTTGTATCAGTAACCTTTTTTCTTTTTCTGCACTGCTCAAATGTCTGTTTAAAATCTCTGACCACCTCTTCTGAGATTAAAATCCAACCCGGCTCAGGTGGAATTGAGATTAGTGGGTCTGCCAATGCTTTGAGTACTGTTTTTTTCTTTAACGAAAAGTTAGCTCCAGGTGGTTTCCTCTATGCTTACCCCAGCAAATCAAAGATTAACGATATTGATACTGATTCAAAAAATGGGATACTTTCGGTACAGATGACTCTGAATGCTGCTGATTTCTCCGGCGGTGCAATCAGCCTGGGCAATAGTGTTGACCTGAGGCCATACAGAAATAACGGGGCTTTAAAATTCTGGATTAAAGGGAAAAAAGGTGGCGAAAAAGCCTGGGTAGCGTTATTGGACCAATCCAGTTCATCCAGAGAAAAGGTTGCAGTAAAATTGCCCTTGAGCAGATACACGAAACTCACCACAGAATGGCAACTTGTTTCGATCCCCCTGTTTCACTTTTCAGACAAAGGGGTTTTCTGGGATGCCAATAAAAGAGCAGAGATTCCCTGTGATATCGATTGGAACAGGATTGCAGAAGTAAGATTGGAGATAAAAAAGGATGAAAACCAGGCCTTTACAGTTTTCCTTGATGATATTTGTATAGAACCCAATGTTTTTGACACCACCACTATCCAGCCAGAATTATTATCCTGGAGTGAACTCATAGAATCGATCTATCCCCCACGCTCATCGCTTAGAGATACCGATGAGATAGTTCTGAACATTTTTGACGGCAGACTTGAAGAAAACAGTTTTACTTACGTTTACGGTGGCAACACTGCCTGTGTTCTTCAGAAAAATGCCATGTACTCCGATAGAAAAATTCTGGCATGTTATCTGGATGATAATGATTATTCAGCGGTTACCATAGCAACTGACAACAATAAACCAGTAGACCTCAGGGATTATCGGAAAACAGGCGGGTTAGTGTTCTGGGCAAAATGCGGATTGAAGACTGCCAGCATTCAGATAGGTTTTCTTGATCACCAGAAAGACAGGAAAGTACAATCGCGGGTTTTAATAGAACAGTATGGTGAATTGACTGAAGTGTGGAAACTGTTCACAATACCTCTGTGTCACTTTTGCGATATCGGATTATTCTGGGATGAAAACTTAAAACAGGAAATTGAATCTCCAATCGCCTGGAATTCAATTCACGAACTCCGCTTCTGTTGTGCAAAAAGGAATTCAGAAAGCAAGGATACTGTTCCGGTGACTTTATATCTGGACAATATATGCATCGTTAAGAACCTCTCTGACACTTCAGAATTTGAAAAATACTGGAACAACTTCCAGAGCACAGAACCGGAACTTTTGCTTCATGATTTTCAGGATAGTGAAAAGCTTAGCTGGTTCTCCTCAAAAGGGCCGAAAAGCGAATGCAGTTTTGAATTAATTGATGCACCAGAAAATGCACCTGAAGATATTTCAAAGTGTATGTCTTTTTCCTATTCTCTTCTTGATTGGTGTGACATCTATTGTCCTTACGACAGCACTGATTTCGACTCGTTGAAACGGGACTGGACAAAACACTGGGGAATCCGGTTTCATTTGTATACAGACAAGGAGTTTCAGGGAATAACTGTACAGATAGCAGACAGTGAAAATGAGCACTTCGTAGCCAATGTAGGTGCATTACGAGGCTGGAACGATATCATTCTTCCATTCCGGGAATTCACAAAATTCATACATTTTCAGCCAGAAGATGCTATTCATAATAATCGTCTGGATCTTAATGGTGTCAGAAGAATTGCGTTTAAAGCCTCCGGATGCAATACCTCCGGAAAATACATGATTTCAAATGTAAGACTTAGCAATGAACGGGACTCCAAAACCAAACTTCTTTCCAATGGTTTTGAAACCAGGCTGAAGTAAAATCAGCAGCGACAACAATGATGTGATTACGCTGGAAGGGATTTCTGATTCGTTATCGAACAGTCAGGTTGGACTTTAGAAAAAACCAGAGTGGGAATTAAAACCGTTTTTAATAGATAGTGAATGGTCTTATTCCCACTCTGTCCGCCTTATTTTATGCAATTTTCTCTCCAGCAGCACTGATGCTGGTCACATTCAACTTTTCCTGTACCAAAGCAGGCAAAATTGCCTTCTTTAGTCTGAATTGTACGTATAAGGTCTGCACTCTTGAGTTTTGAAGCGTTACTGATACCCATGCTCTTGGCGATAGATACAATTTTACTGTGTGTCATCACAATTCCTTTCCTTGAATTTTCTTTTGAATAAACATCATATCATAATAAAACAATCAGGTCAATAATATTTTCAACATTTTTTTAATGTAGTCCAGTTCGCTTTTGAAATCATAATTTATTTTGCCAGAGACACTAAAAAAAGGAAATTAATATGCTCAAATCTTCTGTTTACACACTTCTCTCAGCTCTGTTTATATTGTTTTTCTTACCATGCCCAGTCGATTCTGCCAATATCATCCTGATGGAAAAACTGGATATCGCACAGGTCTGGGCAGGACACCCGGTAAACTTCGCCATTAGAACCACCGAAAAGCTGCAATGCGTAGCCTTTTATAACACTAATCGTAGAATGGTCGTTGCTTCCCGATCACCCGATAGTACTTCCTGGAAATATACCGAGCTTCCGACCACTACCGGATGGGATTCTCACAACTATATAGCAATGGCCATAGATGACTCCGGTTATATCCATATAAGCGGAAATATGCATAATGTTAATCTTATCTACTTTCGTTCGAAAAAACCCTGGAACACCGATTCCTTTGAATCCCCAGGGATGATCGGGACTCTTGAGAACAGCATTACTTATCCTGAATTTATCGAAGGCCCCAACAATCAACTCTTCTTCCAATACCGTACCGGTGGAAGCGGCAATGGAATTACCATCTGCAATAGCTATGATACCAAAACAAAAAAATGGACTCGCTTAACCAGTAAAGGATTATTTGACGGAGAAAACAAGGTTAGCGCTTACCATATCTCCCCTGTGCTGGGACCTGATAACTTTTTCCATATTGTCTGGATGTGGCGGGAAACACCGGTCGCCAATACCAACTTTCACATATCACACATGAAAAGCAGTGATCTTATCACCTGGCAAACAATGTCCGGAAAAAGCATTTCCATACCTGTTAAAACAAGCACCCCTGATGTAGTGGTCGACCCCATCTCAAGCGGACGAGGCCTGATAAACATGGATTACTGGATCAGTTGGGACAGACTAAACCGTGCAGTAATTACCTATCATCGTTATGACGACAATAATATAAGTCAGATTTTCAACACCCGATGGGAGAACGGAAAGTGGAAAATCTATCAAACCAGTAACTGGACCAATTTCAAATGGAATCTTGATCGTGAAGGCTCGTTGTCGCATGACATTGCAGCAACACTGCTTTCCATCGATGAAAACGGAGAACTTATACAGGACTATGTATACCCAAACCAGAAGATGAAACGATGGATACTCAATGAAGAAACCCTCAAACCTCAAAGCGATATTGTTTATGAATCTCCACAGGCAATGAGAGAATTATATGAGGTCGAATCCACATTTCCGGGTTTACAGGTCAATCGTATTCGTGATGGAGAATACTATCTGAGGTGGGAAACCATGCCCATCAACCAGGATAAATCCCGTCCTGATGGTACTTATCCCCCGGCAAGTACATTACGTGTCTACAGGTTCTCCATCGAAACAGAAGTTCAGAAACGTACCCGAAATTCTTCAGGTAAATTCTATGTAAAGAAAAACCATTCCGGAATAATTATCACAGGTGATTTTAAAAACGCTTACCGGAACATTTCCTTAACAGCATCAGTTTTTTCTTTCAATGGCAAACTGATTCTGAAAAAGAGATTCCTCAACGGCAAACAGTGCAGGATTTCTCAGAGAAATCTCTCAACAGGGGTGTATTTGATCAAAATTACACAAGATAAGGCTTTTCCAGATATTAATGCCGTTTTCTGTGAAAAGGTGGTATTGCGGTAATCCGGGAAGATTTGCAGAAGAGCTTATATACTGTAGTTATATCAATCCTTTTGCAGATGTTCGATTTTTCTCATCTGAAGCTCCAGTGCATCAACAGATATCTGTATTTCCCAGATTGAAAGTGCTAAAGAACCCATTAACAAAAGCAGGCTTATTCCCAGAAGTACCTCCCCAAGAGTAATCCTTTCCAATAATAAAGAAAACATGGAAAAAACACAGAGAAAAAAACTGAAAGCACCCAAAGCCTGCATGTTACGTATTATCTTCAAGCGGATATGAAGATTTTTGATCTGTCCTAATATCAGTGTATCTCTACTTTTGCAATGTTCGGATTGAAGATCCCTTATAAGATTAGCCAGTGCCAGGAATCGACTGGTATAAGCCAGAAGTAAAAGTGAAATCGCCGGGAAAAGGAGAGCAGGTGTGGTAACATTAATCTGCATATAGAAAAATAACCCACCTTTTTATATCATTTTTCCATTCTAAAGCGCAAAAAAGTTGCCATCTCAGAGCAAGAGGTTAAACGGTTCTTATCTTTTTTACTTCGATATTCGATATTCGTTTTGGAGGTTCAGAGTATAGAAGTAAGAGGATTTGATTTATATGAAAAAAGCCCCTATTCCTCAAAGAAAGGGGCTTAAGGCCGGAAAGGACAGCCCCCTAATCACCCATTACATTAAGGGATCTTAAAGTCCCTCTTCGGGGGATTTGGGGGGTAGACAATACAAGATTTAGAAGAGTTTTTTCAGTTTGTTGGCTGCTTTATTCTTTAATTCTTGACCCTGATCCGGGGTAACCGGTACTTTCTTCTTTATCTCCTCCTCTATCTTCTGTTTTTCTTCTGTGAGTTTCTTTTCAACAGTTGCCTTATTCTGTTCAATCACACTTTTTACCTGCTGAGTCACCTGCTCTTTAGGAGTCTGCGTCTTGGAAGCCGCAGACGAACTGCTGCTTCCCTTTCCAAAGCCACTAAAGGTGGGTTTGGGATCGGATGCAGTACCGGAAAGGGCGATTTTAAGGGTGATCCTTCCCTCTGCATCAGAAGGTATACCCACATTATCCAATAATCCTGATGCAGCACTGAGTTTGGTTCCCTCCAGCATACCCTGCAGTTTACTCTTACTGGTGTTTTGAACGGCAAGGACTTTTTGCGAAGCAGCTTTGGTCATTCTGTGATCGATATTCATGTCAAGTTTTGCATCAAAACCCACATTTCCCCTGAGATCCCAATCACCTGCCAGATCCGATTGAAGGTTGAAATTATCAAAATAAACCGTCTCATCTTCAATACGTAAGGTAGTCTTGAGGTTGCGGAAGTTAATATCTTTGACATCTATAAATTTACTCAGGATACCGGAAATCCTGTTAAGAATAAGGGAATTGGAAATCTTTCCATTGGCAAATTTTGCATCTATGGTGCCTCTGAGACTCTTTGAGAGCTCCTGCTGCGTTCCTCCGGTGGTAGTTAGATCGCTCTTGAGGTTGATCTTTCCATAGAGGTTATTCTGCACATTTCTCAATTCTTTGTTCAAAGCATTGGTAGGCTTTATAAAATTACCAAAACGTACCAGCAGGTCATTGATTTCCACTTCTGAAATAGCCAGATTGTTTCTAATAGTTACCAATTTTGTATTGCGCAGATCTGCATGAATCTTTTCAGTTATGGTACCTTTGGCAAATCCAGTCTTTATGTCAAGATCTGCGATATCATTGAGCACCGAAACCTTCATCTGCATATTCTTCATTTCCACATTCTTATAGACTATTTTGGAAGCCGAAATAGTCCCTTTCATGTCTATGCCAGGAAGCGGTGCAATAAGAGGTCCTCCTGAAGAATTATCATCTGTTTTAGCAACTGCTTTATTTTCAGTATCTGCTGTTTCTTTAGCAGGTGGCAGAAATTCATCAAAATTCAGCAAGGGTGATGTGATTTTAAAATCGATCGATGGCCGTGGTGCCTTCTTTGTGCTATCGACAATAATCATGCTTAGATAATTGTTAATTGAGGCATCCATTTTCATCGATGAATTCCCCATCTTCAAAGCCAGATTGTGCCCAATTGCTTTTGAAGACAGTGTGAACAATCCATTAATAACCGCGGGTTTTACCAGAGGCGGCCATTTGATTGATACATCCTGCAAATCGGCTCTGCCTTTCACATCGAGTTTCGATGGATCTGAGGGGTCAACCATGCCTTTGGCAGAAATATCGGTTTTTATTTTGCCAGAAAGTGATGCGCCCTCAGGTAAACTGGCCATCTGTTTGAGATCACCAAGATCCACATTCGCTTTTACAAGTAAATCAATCACCGGACTGGCAAAATTCTTCACGGTTCCTTTCAACTCTATTGGGTTGGCGCCAAATAACAAGCTCAGGTTCCTGATATCCAGGCTGTTGTCAGTAAAATTAAGAGATGTATTGATTTTATTTATTGATTTGGGCAGATCAGAATACTTTACCATTCCATCCTTGATGGTCAAACTTCCCTGAATCGGAAATTTAGCATTTTTCTCCAAAGCACCTTTAATACTCAGATCAAGTTCCGCAGTTCCGGATGCTGCCAGTCTGGCAAGATCAGGTACCAGTTCACGGGGAATCTCAGCCAGAATATCCCTTATCTCTATGGGATCGGAATCGATCTGCAGATCGAGATGCGGGACAGCATTAAAATTGCTGACAGTACCGTTAAGATTAAGAAAAACTTTCTGAAAAGATAACCGCACCATCTTCAGATCAGCTTTACCGCTTATCAGATCTGCCTGCACATCATGACTCAGACTTATCCGCAAATCACTCAGAGGTTTGGTAATCTCTTTTGTTTTTACAGAGACCTGTGAAAAAACCAGATCACCGGAGGTATTCACATCTTTGAGTTCTTTGTCTATGGAGAACCTCACGGTCTGATCCATATCTCCGACTACAAACTCCTGGCCCGAACGTCTATCTCTATAAGTGAACGCCCCATCCTGAATTGTAAACTCTTTCAGGGTGATGGGAACCGGCAGAGCGATCATACCTTTACTCTCACTCTTTTTAACGGTATCCTCGTCTGCTTTTTTGTCTTTGGGTATCAAAGCCAGATCATCGTAATTAAAATGTCCGCTTGAATCGATTTCCAGAATAATCTGAGGCTTTTTAATCAGAATCTTCGATATTTCCGGCTGCTTTTTTATCAGCGTAAGAAGCGGTATCTGGATCATTAGATTTTCCACTTGTACGAAAGGCTCATCTGAGAAACCCTCTCGCTCGGTATTGGAAATCTTGAGTCCACCCAGATTAACTCCCATAACCGGAAAAAAACTTAGCGATGCCTTCTCCAGAGTAACCTTTCTGTCCAGGGCTTTTTCCACCTGTGGAATGATAAGCGCTTTTATTTTTTCAGGTGGAAACATTATCCATAAGGTCAGCAGTGATGCAATTAAGACTACAAGAATCACCCCCAGGGTAATTCCGACAATTTTAGTTTTTTTTCCCATATAATCCTCGGATTTTTATGGATTGGTTTATTATTATTGAATACTGCTTCTGTTCCAAAACCAACATTGCCAGCGAACAGATATTAATAAGTCCAAAACTGAAATTAAATTGTTCAGACTACTGATTCGCCCGGGCTTATTCAAAATACAAAAACAGTTATAAACTGCGTTTGCCAAAATTGAGCAGATATTAAAATATATATGAAAACGGATCAGCTTGAGTTTTATTATAATTTCCTTACGTTGGAATTTCCTCTACAAAGTAATTTGAACTAATTTAAAGTGACTGCTCCGGTTTAGTTTGCCTTAAAACCAGAATTATTAATTATCTGAAAATTGAGAAAAAAATGGAAGAAAAAGAAGCAATAATCCTGCAGAATATAAATAAATGCTTTGGATCATTCACAGCTGTTAAAGATCTCAGCTTTTCTGTTCCCCAATCGATATGCTTTGGGCTTCTGGGACCAAATGGAGCAGGAAAAACAACCACCATGAAAATGATTTATGGGGTCAGCAAGCGAGACTATGGCAAAACGGAGAAGATGTCAGTATTTGGATTTGATCCTCAAAAAGATTCCCTGGCTATAAAGTTTTTCTCTGGAGTGGTTCCCCAGGAGAACAATCTGGATGAAGAACTCAATGTAGAAGAAAATCTGAAAGTCTTTGCCCGTTTTTATGGTATTCCCAAAAAAGAAGCAACCAAAAGGATAGCTGAATTGCTGAATTTCATGGAGCTTTCCGAAAAGCAGCATTCCCGTATTCAGGAACTCTCGGGAGGAATGAAAAGAAGGCTTGTCATTGCACGTGCACTGCTTAATAACCCCAAGCTTCTGATTCTGGATGAGCCCACTACCGGACTTGATCCTCAGGTGCGCCATCTGATCTGGGAGAAACTCAGAAATTTGAAACGGCAAGGTATGACTATTCTTTTAACCACCCACTACATGGATGAAGCCTTTCAGATCTGCGATCGCATAATAATCATGAACAGAGGAGAGAAGATTCTGGAGGGTAATCCGCATGCACTGGTTAATGCCAACATAGAACCATTCGTGCTGGAAATCAATTCCATGGTTTCTTTTCAGAAAATAAAGGCGAATATTCCGGCAATAACCAGAGTTGATGAATCTGCAGATGTGATCCGGATCTACAGCCGAGAACAGCTTACTCTTGAAACGCTTACTAAAAAACTCAAACCGGGGGAGTATTATCTTCGCCAATCCAATCTTGAAGACCTTTTTCTTAAAACAACCGGGAGCACTCTTAATGCACTCCAGTAATAACAGGCTTTATCCATCAACATTCAATAGAATTTACAGCGTATGGTTCCGCCATTTCCGGGTCTACACCAAAAATCTTATAAGTAATGGGTTGCCCCCCTTTCTTGAACCACTGGTCTTTCTGGCAGGAATCGGACTCGGTATGAACAGGTACATCGATCAGATGGCAGGGATTCCGTATATCACTTTTCTGGCAACAGGGCTCCCCATTACCGCTGCAATGTTCACTTCAGCATTCGAACTCACCTACGGCACATTTATCCGATTGGAATTTGACCGGGTATATGATGGAATGCTGGCTGCTCCCTTAAACGTAAAAGACATGATGCTTGGAGAGATTCTGTGGGCAGGAACAAAGGGGCTGTTTTTTTCTTTTGCGGTAACCATTGTGGTTGCAGCATTCGGTTTTATTCCACTTCCATGGAGCCTGTTTACGCCGGTAATCGGATTTCTTACCGGTATAATGTTTGCCTCTTTTTCACTTCTGATAACCACCTTTGTTAAGAACATCAACCATTTCAATTTTTATTTCACCGGGTTTCTCTCCCCCATGTTTTTCTTCTCAGGCGTGGTATTCCCTATTGAAAATCTTCCACCAGCCTTGAGAATCATTGCAGAATTCTTTCCCCTGACCCATGTGGTAAGACCAACCAGAGCACTGTGTCTGGGTGATTATTCACCAGTATTATTTCTGGACTTTCTGTTTATCGTGGTTTTTACATTATTTAGCGTCTGGCCGGCAATTTACAGAATTGAAAGAAGACTGATCAAGTAGGTAAAAACTGCTTTTCGATGGGCGGTGCGGTTGGACTCCAATATTCGAATTCAGAACTTCGTTATCACAGTCCCGCAGATTCTCTGATTTTTGTCAATTACGTTGAAAGAGAGGGCCAGGTGTTGTTGTAGCGTAACCCCAGCAGGAAAGTGCGTACCCTATTACTGCACTGAAACAGAAACTCCTATTTCACCACCTCGCCATTTTGCCAATTCACCTCTGTTGCGGTAGGAACTCCCCCTTTAGAGTAATCAAAAAAGGATTCTTTTCCATGCTTTTTGCCTTTACTGTAAAAAACCTGATACACCAGTCTCCCGTTCTCATCGTAGCCTTTCTCCACCCCCTCCTTAAGACCCGCTTTGTAGAATTCTTCTTTGAGCTTTTTGCCATCCGCTGAATAGGTGACTTCCATACCATTTTGAAGGCCATTTTGAAATTGCATGGTTTTTTTCAGATTTCCACGATTATCCCAATATGATTCAATTCCGCTTTTTTTGCCACTTTTATACCAGGTCTCACGAATTCTGGTTCCATGGGGGTCCCAAAGAGATTCCATTCCCTGTTTTTTACCGTTTTTATAGGTAACCTCAAGTTTTTTTACTCCATTTGGATACCAGACGGTGTAAATACCATGATACACTGTATCAGAAGCACTACCGCTTTGTTTGATGGAAAAGCGCTGCTGTCCCTCATCGGAGACCTGCTCTATAAGTTTCACACTGCTGCATCCGAAAAAACTTATTAAAAGTGTAACCGCCAGTTTATTTATCAACTGTTGCATTTTAACTCCTGCCCCAGGCTTTATCAAAATAACTGTATTTCGTTATGAATTAATGTATGAGAATCGATAAGATTCAAACTAAGAATCAGGTATAAGTATATATTAATCACAGAAATAAGAATAGGAATTTGTTGACCTTAGGCCCGTGTTCCCCTAAGTCTCCAATGTGTGATTTAGGGAGCAGGAATAAAAAGTGAGCCATTAATTTAATTGCTGCATTTTATTATATTCTACATTTGTTTTTCTGTAACCTAAACCAAACGATCTTTTTGGCAATTAACCCGTAATAGTTCTATTACATAGATAAACCATCCCATAATGGAAAATGAACTGAAAAAACGGCTGGAAACTGTTCAGGAGCGCATTATAAGTGCTTGTGAAAAATCAGGGCGGTCTGTACAGTCGGTGCGGTTGATAGCAGTTACCAAGACTCATCCGGCAGAGATTCTGCAAAAATTAATCGACCTTGGTATAAAAGATCTGGGCGAAAACCGGGTACAGGAGATCCAGGCAAAGGTCCCAAGACTCAAGGGCGAATTCACGATGCATTTGATCGGGCATCTTCAGACGAACAAGGTCTCCAAGGTGCTTCCGTTAGTGAAATGGATTCAATCTATCGATAGAGAACCGCTTATTGCCAAAATCGAGAAGCAGCATCAGTCTGCAGAAAAGATCAATGCGCTTCTTGAGGTAAACTCTTCCGGTGAGGTTTCAAAATCCGGATGTGATCCGTCACAATGCAGAGCTTTGGCGGAGAGAATTGCCGGCAGTCCAGCATTAAAGTTTTGCGGCCTGATGACCATTGGCCCTCTTGAAGGAGGAGAAGTTGCAGTTCGCAGATCATTTTCTCTGTTGCGTGAGCTTGGGGAGCAATGCAGCGATCTGGCCCCCGGAATCGAGTTGTCCATGGGTATGAGTAACGATTTTGAGTGGGCTATCCAGGAAGGTTCAACTATGGTACGAATCGGATCGCTTCTACTTGGAGAAAGGCAGTAATGGGGCTGATTTTTTTACTTTTTCGCATATATGAGATAATAATTCTGGCCAGAGTAATAATATCCTGGGTCCAGGTTGACCATTATCATCCGGTAGTGGTCTGGATTTACAGACTCACAGAACCGGTTCTTAGCCCGATACGTACTATAATCCCTTTTGAGAGAATCGGTATAGACTTGTCGCCTTTGGTAGTATTACTTTTAATGGGAGTTGTCAAGCGACTCCTGATTCAGTCTTTATTTTAATCCAGGAGCAACTGAATGCAGATATCACCTTTGGATATTAGGAAAATGCCTTTTAAGCGAACCTTTCAGGGGTTCGATCCTGATGCGGTTCAGAACTTTCTAGATATGGTTGCAGGAGAGTATGAGGCTGTTATCCGCCAGAACAGTGAATATGCCACACAGATTAAAAACCTGGAACAACGCCTGGAAAGCTACCTTAAAATCGAGCGAATTCTTAATGAGACACTTATTTCTGCTCAGAAAGCTACCGATGAGGCCAGAGTCAATGCACAGAAAGAAGCAGAACTGATCCTGAAGGATGCCAGCTTGCGTGCAGACCGTTACGAGGATGAGGCCAGGCAACGGGTCCACGCCCTGGAAAGTGAGCTGGTCGCCTTAAGAAACCAGCGGGATAGCTTTCTGGCCCGATTCAAAGCAATGCTGACCACGCAATTAAATCTTTTGGAAATCATTAGCGGCGATCTTAAGCAGAGTACAGAAGAGCAAAACGACTCTGTCATGGAGATCGCAGAAGAAACCATGGACGAGGTACCTCCTCAGCCCAATATCAGATCACTGGATGCCTGAGGTAATGAAAAACTGCTCTATTGAGATACGACTTAAACCTCGTGCCAAAAAAGACCAGATTCAACTTTCAGAAGATGGGACACTGGAAGTATCTGTGACCTCTCCGCCAGTTGACAATAAAGCTAACCAGCATCTGATAAAACTTCTTGCAGATAAGCTGGATCTTCCCAAAAGATCACTGGAAATTATCCGGGGAGAACATTGCAGAAATAAAGTCATCTCGGTTGAAGGTTTATCCGGGGATGAAATAATACAACGTTTGAAGCAGTAAAAATTAACCTTTACCAGAAGTTTATATTCGAAAGAGGAAGCTCATGACAGCAACATTTGAAATGATCCAGGAGTCAATGAAGTTTATTGCAAGTAAAACCGATTGCAAACCGGAGTACGGTATAATTCTGGGAACAGGGCTGGGAAGACTTGCTGATGCTATAAAAGCAGACTGTGTCATTCCCTATGAACAAATTCCTCATTTCCCTGTCTCTACAGTTGAAACTCATGCAGGGAAGCTGATTTTTGGTGAGCTCGCCGGCAAAAAGGTGATGGCCATGCAGGGAAGATTCCATTACTATGAAGGATATTCCATGCAACAGATTGTGTTTCCCATCAGGGTGATGAAATTTCTGAGTGTAAAGACTCTGATCGTGTCAAATGCTTGTGGTGGAATCAATCCAAACTTCCATCCAGGCACCATTATGGCAATTACAGATCATATAAATTTACTGGGTGATAACCCGCTTATCGGACCAAATGACAACCGCATCGGGCCACGTTTTCCTGATATGTCGGAACCATACTCCAAAAGGCTTCTGGAACTGGTACACAAAGTAGCCCTTAAGAATGGTATCAGACTGGAAAGTGGTGTTTATGCTTCCATGAGCGGTCCCTCTTTGGAAACCAGATCGGAGTACCGGATGCTCAAAATCATCGGTGCAGATGTTATAGGCATGAGCACAGTACCGGAGGTGATAGCCGCAGTTCATGCCGGTCTTGAGGTACTTGGACTCTCAGTTGTCACCGATTCATGTCTTCCCGATGCCCTGGAGCCGGCAGATATAAAAAAGATAATCGCAGTTGCAGATAAGGCAGAGCCTGTTTTAGTAAAGCTTATTCAGAAAGTTCTTGAAGCGCTATGAGTGAACCACTTTTCTCAGCAGTACAAACTCAGATCAAGTTTCCAGCTATCGAAGAAGAGATTCTGAAGTTCTGGAAAGAGCAAAATATATTTGAAAAATCACTTGAATTAACCAGTGATAAAGATGCTTTTGTTTTCTATGATGGTCCTCCCTTTGCCACAGGTCTCCCCCACTACGGGCATCTGCTGGCAGGTACTCTTAAAGATATTATCCCGCGATACTGGACCATGCAGGGGCACTATATAGAACGTCGGTTCGGTTGGGACTGCCATGGACTTCCAGTCGAAAACGAGATGGAAAAAGAGTTCAAAGTCTCCGGAAAAAGAGACATCGAAAAACTTGGCATTTACATTTTCAATGAGGCCTGTCGCTCGATCGTGCTTCGTTACACCAGCCAATGGGAGCGCATTGTCAACCGGGTAGGTCGATGGGTAGACTTTAAAAATCAGTACAGAACCATGGATCCACCGTACATGGAGAGTATCTGGTGGGTTTTTAAGCAGATCTGGGAAAAGAAACTTATCTATCAGGGATTCCGGGTTCAGCCTTACTGTCCCAGATGCGCCACACCACTTTCCAATTTTGAAGTAAATGAGGGATACAAAGACACTACCGGGCCTTCTATTACAGTCTCTTTTCCTCTTCAGGAAGATAGTTCAGTAAAAATTCTTGTGTGGACTACTACACCCTGGACTCTCCCCTCAAATGTGGCACTGGCAGTCGGGCCCGACATCCGCTACGTAAAGGTCAAGGACGGAGATGATATCTTTATTCTTGCCAAAGACCGTCTTGGCAGCTATTACAAAGATCTTTCCTCTGTTCAGATTCTTGCTGAATTGACAGGCAAAGAACTCGAAGGTCTGGCTTATGTTCCCATGTTCGATTACTTTGCAGATAAAGACCCGCGTTTCTTCCGGGTAACCAGCGCATCTTTTGTCTCTACCGAAGATGGTACCGGTATTGTGCATATAGCACCTGCTTTCGGAGAGGACGATTTCCAGGTAGGCCAGAAACTGGGACTTCCCATAGTCTGTCCTGTGGATGATGAAGGTAAATTTACCGATGAAGTCCCCGAATGGAAAGGGAGACTTGTCTACCAGGCTGATGATGAGATAATCAGAAACATTAAAAGCCGCGGAAGACTGATTCATCGGGCCACGATCACTCACCGGTATCCGTTCTGTTACCGTTGCGACACGGCACTTATTTACAAAGCAATAACCACCTGGTTCATGCAAATCGAACCTCTTAAAAAGAATATGCTTTCCAACAATCAGCAGATTCACTGGGTTCCTTCACATCTGCAAAACGGGCGATTCGGTAAAGGGATCGAGAGTGCTCCGGACTGGAACATCTCACGAAACCGTTACTGGGGAACTCCCATTCCAATCTGGATTTGCGAATGCGGACATCAGGAAGTTATTGGAAGCCTCGATGAACTTCATAAGCTGACCGGAGACGGAAATCTGGAAGCCGGCAAGAAAATTCATGCTGATGCAGTAAAAGCAATCGAAAAGAAGCTTCATTCAGAGAGCCGAAACCGGCTCGAAGCTTTCGGCGTTGATACTTCATGGGCAGATAAACTTGAAAAATGCAGTATCAGTCCCAATGATATTCACCGCCATGTTATCGATCAATTAGAAATCAGGTGTCCTGCCTGCAAGAAGCAACTTATGAAAAGGACTCCTGAAGTCCTTGACTGCTGGTTTGAATCCGGTTCTATGCCCTATGCTCAGGTGCACTATCCTTTCGAGAATCAGAAACGCTTTGAGTCCAGTTTCCCGGCCGATTTTATTGCCGAAGGTCTGGATCAGACCAGAGGATGGTTTTACACTCTGACAGTGCTTGCTTCTGCACTTTTTAATAAACCGGCATTCAAAAACGTTATTGTCAACGGAATAATTCTTGCCGAAGATGGTAAAAAGCTCTCCAAGAGACTTAAAAACTATGCCCCACCGGAGGAGATCCTCAACAAACTGGGAGCAGATGCTTTAAGGCTTTTCCTGATCAACTCACCTGCAGTTAAAGCTGATGATCTGAGGTTTTCTGAAAAAGGGGTAATGGAGATTTCCAGGGCGGTACTTCTTCCATTCTGGAATGCCTATTCGTTCTTTGTTACTTATGCAAATGTGGACAACTGGATTCCCAAAGATTGCCAACCGCCTCAGAACGGCACCGAACTGGATAACTGGATTATCTCTCTGCTTAACAACACCATAGCATCGATCAATACAGAGATGGAACAGTATAACCTTTATAAGGTCGTTCCACTTCTGGTTGACTATATAGATAATCTGACCAACTGGTATATCAGACGCAGCAGGAGAAGGTTCTGGAAGAGTGAAAACGATCAAGACAAGATGGTCGCATACAGTACCCTTTATTTCGTGCTGGTTGAGTTCTCAAAGGTAATGTCGCCATTTCTTCCTTTTCTCACCGAAGCCATTTACAGAAATCTGGTTGTGGGTAAACTTCCTGATGCCCCGCAAAGTGTGCATCTCAACCCATATCCCAAATCGGTAGAAGGCAGAACCGATCTGGCGCTGGAACGGAAGATGCGTCTTATCCGTCAGGCTGTAACCATGGGGCGGGCTTTGCGCAGCAGATTCACAATCAAGACCCGTCAACCATTGAAGGAATTTGTGATCATAGTCAGAGATGATGAAACCCTCTCTCTTCTCCGACAGATGGAAGCCATGATCAAGGATGAGCTCAATGTAAAGGAAGTCCGTTTTGATACCGAAGAAGAAGTGGTAGTCAGCATCTCTGCCAAAGCCAATTTTAAAAGGCTGGGTAAAATCTACGGACCCAAAATGAAAGAGGCCGCATCTCAGATCGAAGCCCTGTCTGTGAAACAGATAAGGGAGCTTCAGAATGGAGCGAATATAGAAATTGCGGGCCGACAGATAGGATTTGAGGACATTGAGATTCGTCGATGCAAGCTGGAAGGGATAGAAGTAGAGACCGAAGGAGAGTTGACTGTAGCGCTGGATACCACTGTTACTGAAGAGCTTCTACAGGAAGGTATGGCACGGGAATTCATAAACCGGGTTCAGAATATCAGGAAAAACAGTGGTCTCAATGTAACAGACCGCATTGTAATCCGATGCAATTGCCCGGAGGCATTGTCTAAGGCGTTAAGCAGATTCCGTGATTATGTCTGTGCTGAGACACTGGCAGTTGATCTGCTCTGTGATGGTTATGAGGGCTATGATCCCACTTTGGGCGAACAGATTGAAATCGATGAGCTCAAAGCTTCAGTTGTTGTTGAAAAAACTGATGTACTGGGACAGTAAAGGTATGCTCAGGCCGTAATGGGAAAAAAAGTGTCGCGATCTGCTCTCTTAGACAAAAAGCTAAGACATCATTTGCTCTACAGGGGAGCACAAATTGCTTTTAATCTTGCTTCAAAGATTCCCCGTAACATCGGGTTGTTTATTTTCGGACAGATTGGAGCGTTAATTTTTCTTTTCCCCAACCGTGAAAAGAGAAGAACGCTTTCCCATCTGAGATTTATTTATGGAGACCGATGGTCTGAAAAGCAGATTCGCGTTACAGCCCGGGAAGTATATATCGGGCTAGGGAAAAATCTGTTTGATGCGATTTACCTCTCTCGTTTGAGTCCGGAGAAGTTTAACCGGATTGTTCATCATGATTCTTTGGATGAGTTCCGCAAGGCTTATGAACTCAATAAAGGAGTGATTGTAATAACAGCACATGTGGGTTGTTTTGAAATGCTTCTGCATTTCTTTGCATTGCATGGGTTTAGAAGCTTTGCGGTAGGCAGGAAAATGTTTGATCAGCGTCTGGAGGATCTTATCAGAAAGACCCGCTCCGGTGATAATATCGAGTATATGGACCGTAGCGAAGGTACCATAAAGTTGGTAAAATTATTAAAGCAGGGGAAAGCTTTCGGAGTTCTGATAGATCAGGATACCAAAGTGGAGAGTGTGTTTGCCACATTCCTGGGGCATCAGGCTTTGACTCCATCGGGACCGCTGAAATTGTCGATGAAACTGGGTATACCGGCTTTTGTGGCTACTACTGCGCGCCAGAAAGACAATACACACTATGTTTTCATCAGTGAGCAGATAGCTCTTAGTGAAACAGGAGATTTTGAATCGGATCTGAGAGAGAATGTTCAAAAGGCAAACGATCTTATCTGCAGGACAATCGAGAAATATCCATCGCAATGGGTATGGATGCACCGCAGGTGGAAAACTCAACCCACCTGTTAATAATTGGCTGGAGTTTTCTGTGATTTTTAAAGACCTGTGTTCATTGAGCGTATTGCTGGTAGCCTGCATATTATTTTTTGAGGGGTGTGCGCCGAAAAAAGATCCGATTCCTATGGCCAAAGAGGGCATAGATACCCCGGTTCAGCAATTCAATGATGCTTCTATGTATTTTTATAATATGCAGAAAATTCAATGGAAACTGGATGCGGAGATGATGCGTAAGCCCCTTAATGATACCGGATCGATTTTGGTGGTCCCGGTTCGCCTGGTACTGTTTGACTCTATTGGTGCAGTGCGGACCAGGGTTATGGCTGACTCCGGTCTGGTTGCTAATGATATGGAAAGTTATTTGGTATGGGGTGATGTACTTATCCGGACCAGAGACTCTATGGTGGTTCGTACCCAAAAGTTGAGATGGTTAAAGAAAACCCGAAAAGTAGAATCTGACACTTATGTTCAGATTGAAACAAAAAAGGGTGATGTTTTAAGAGGTAAGGGTTTGGACGCCACCGAGGATTTTTCCCGTTTCAGCTTTAAAGAAGATGTAACCGGTGCTTTTCCTGATTTTAAACGACGGATGGAAAATAAAGAGGAGAGCATGTTCTAAAGGGATCTGGTACAGAAAAGATCACCTTAGAATATAACAACAGCACAAGTCATGTACACTGGTGGATAATAGGGAGCTTAGGAGTGTAAAGGTGAAAATTAAAGGTAAAAGAGTTTGCATTCCTGGAATTTTTAAAGGTAAACACACCTTTATGGTGCTGTTTCTCTGGGGAGCGCTCACCCTTTTGGCTTCACCCAAAAAGCAGAATCCATCCCCTACCCTGGTGCTTCAATCAGCAAACAGTAATGAAAACAGCTACATAAACGGTGAGTTTATCAGCATACTGAGAGAAAATGTGGTGTTTACCTACGATGACATCACAATCCGCTCTGATGAAGCAACCTGGTGGCGAAACCAGGGAATCATCAGTTTTAAGGACAATATAAAAGTGAAGCGTGGGAGTTCGGTACTGAGCTGTGACAGGATGCATTTTACCAAAAACAGCAATCAGTTGACTGCAAACGGTAATTTTCACTATGTTGACACTCTGGAAAAAACCCAACTGACCGGAAATGATGCTGTTTATAATATTGACAGCAGAGCCTTTGTTTTAAAAGGCAATCCCAGAATGATTCATTTTGATACTGCTGCTGCAGACACTCTTACTATCACCGGTTTGAGAATGAGTTATACCGATTCTTTAAAGATAGCAACTGTATCGGACAGTGTCCGTATCACCAAAGGTAAAATGAACTCCAGGTGCGGTCTGGCGCATTTCTTTACTGACAGCAGCACTGCATATTTACGCAAAGAACCGGTTATCAATTTTGAAGCACATACACTTACCGGTGATTCGATAAACCTGGCTTTTGGGGAAAAAAGCCTTAGAAACGCTTCTGTTATCGGGCATTCCCACGGGGTTTATATTGATTCGACCTCTGATGGAAAGGACACTGCATACACTCATATTTGGGGTGATAGCCTTTACATATCAGTTTCGGATTCTATGGGTTTCGATTCACTTTGGGCATTCGGAAAAGCTCAAACCAAATACTACATGTCCAGTTCACCTGAAATGGTCAGTGATGCTAGCGGCAAAACGATGCTCATGGCTTTTGAGAGCAACGGCAATGTAAAAAACGTTAAAGTATGGGGAAACGCCCGCAGCAAATACCATATTGAAGAGCAAAGAAACAGAGGAACCAACGAAGCAAGTGGCGACAGTATTACCGTTACCTTTAAAAACGGTAGAGCTAAGATATTGACGCTTGTTGGAAGCGCACGTGGGATTTATTTTCCACGGGACCTTTAAAGAGTGTGTGATTTTATGCATAACGATACCAGCTCAGAACCAATGCCCATAACGGTGCAAGAGAAAAAGTCAAGGGAGATTCGCACCGAAGGCCTGGTAAAGATATATAACAAGCGTTATGTGGTCAATGGTGCATCGATTAAGGTGAACCAGGGCGAGATCGTTGGTTTATTGGGTCCTAATGGTGCCGGGAAAACCACTTCTTTCTATATGATAGTGGGCCTGATCCGGGCAAATAAAGGTAAAATATACCTGGATAATTTGGACATTTCTAAAAAACCTATGTATAAGCGGGCCAGGATGGGGATAGGGTATCTTCCACAGGAACCATCCATTTTTCGCAAACTTTCTGTCGCAGATAACGTGCTTTCGGTTCTTGAATACCAGCAGATGAGCGGCAAGGAGCGTAAAAGAAGGATGAAGGAACTTCTGGAGGAGCTTCATGTGGGGCATCTGGAGCGAAGCCTTGGTTACATGCTTTCTGGTGGGGAAAGAAGAAGAGTTGAGATCGCCAGAACTCTGGCAATAAAGCCGGATTTTATCTTACTTGATGAACCCTTTGCGGGTGTAGACCCCATAGCGGTGGAAGACATTCAGAGTATCATTCACGAGCTCCGTAATAAAGGATACGGAGTATTAATAACTGACCACAACGTTAGAGAAACTTTAAGAATTACTGATCGTGCTTATATAATGGCTGGTGGCCAGATACTGATTTCCGGAACTGCAAAAGAGCTGGCTGAAAATCCGGAGGCCAGAAGAATCTATCTGGGCCAGAATTTCCGTCTTGATTAAAAAAAGTGGTTTGGTTTCTTTTAAAAAACATTTCCCCAATCGGCACGAAATGTGATAGTATTATTTTTACAGTTCTTGAAATAATAAGTGTAGGGTTTAAATCTTGAAGGAGACTGCTTTTGAATCTTGGTCTTGACATGTCACTGAGGCTTCAGCAGAAGCTGTCATTTCAGATGATACAGTCACTGAAACTATTGCAGGTTAATACTCTTCAGCTAGAGCAGCTTCTTAAAACCGAACTGGAAATGAATCCAGTTTTGGAGGCAACAGAGGAGCTGGAAAATGAAACAGATGAGCTACCGGAGCAACAGGAAAAAGATAATGCTGAAGATAAAGAGGAAGAAGAACTTGACATAAATGAAGACAATATCGATTGGGAAGAATATCTGGAAGAAGGCTTCGATCTGGGTTATTCCTACAACGAAGAGGTAGATAAAAACGAAGAACGTTACGAGCCTACACCTATCTACCAGATTACCCTGGAAGAGCACCTCAATAGTCAGTTGTCTGAAAAAAAACTCAATGAAAAAACCAGGCTTCTGGTTCAATTGCTTATCGGAAGCCTAGATATCGATGGATATTTGCGTATTCCTCTGGAAGATTTGGCAGATTTTGCCAAGGTATCAATCTTCGAAATCGAAGAAGCTCTACATATACTCTGGAAAATGGAACCTTACGGTGTAGGTGCACGAAACCTCAGAGAGTGTATACTTCTTCAGTTACGCTACCGGGGGCTGGAGAAAACTCTGGCTATGCGAATCGTAGACGAAACCTGGGACCTCTTTGAAAAACTAAAAATCCCCGAGATTTCAAGACATTTTGGTGTGGAACCCCGTCAGGTGCAGGAAGCATTAGATACTTTAAAGTCTATAAATCCCAAACCGGGCTATCAGTATAATCCAGATAAACCATCCACTATCATTCCTGATCTGATTGTGGAGAAAATCGATGGCAAATTTATGGTAATGCTTAATGACCGCTCGGTTCCTTCACTGCATATCAATAAATCCTATGCCAATCTGATAAAACGGGGCAGTAACGCTAAAAGAGACGTAAAAAAGTATATTCGCGAAAAATTCAACAGCGCCACCTGGTTTATCCGTTCTATCGAGCAACGGAAAACTACCATGCTCAAGGTGATGTACGCCATTATAGAACGTCAGAACGATTTCTTTGAAAAAGGACCTCCTAATCTGCATCCATTAAAGCTTCAGGATGTAGCTGATATGGTAGAAATGCACATCTCTACGGTAAGCCGGGTAACCAGCAATAAATATGTGCAGACCAGACATGGAATATTCGAGCTTAAGTATTTCTTTACTGAAGCCGTAGGAAGGGACCCAGAAGGAACCGATATTTCATCTGAGAGAATTAAAAACCGAATAAGACAACTGGTTAATTCTGAAAGCCCCAGGAAGCCCTTATCAGATCAGAAGATCTCCGATATTCTTTCTTCTGAGAATTTGCCGGTCGCACGCAGAACTGTGGCTAAATACAGAGAACAGATGAAAATCCTCCCTGCCAGGCTACGTCAAAAATATGAGTAGGCTTGGATTCATTTCTGACTGGTGTGGCTTTAAACCTTTAGTGTACCGCGGAATCCTCTGTCACTAAAGTAAGAAGCTGCACCATTGTGATAGACAAACACGTGCCCGTAGCGACGATCTCCAAAGAGAGCTCCACCTGCTTTTCTAATATCAGATGGTGTCTTTAACCAGCAGGATGTCCTTGTATCGAATTCCCCGATTTCCTGCAATTCCCGATACTGCTTTTCCGATAAAATATCGATGCCCATCATATCTGCCATATCTACTGCGTTATTCTCCGGCTTTAATTTTTTCCTTGATTCCTGTGCCTGGCGATCATAACAGATACTTCTGCGTCCTTTAGGAGCTTCTGCAGAACAATCACAAAAAATGTATTCATCAGTTGCTGCATCATAGCTAATTACATCCGGTTCACCGCCAGTTCTCTCCATTTCATAGAGCGCATAGAGCTTCTTAGAGCTATTTTCCATCTCCAAAATGCGGTGTAGAATCTCAGCCCATTGTAAACCTTTGTGACGATTCATATTTGCCTCAAAACGGGTTTTCAACACTTTGAGCAACTCTTTCTGTGGTTCCGCTGAGAATGGCTCCCCCATACTCACCTCCTAAAGCTGTAGTACAGAAATAAATTACTTAAAACAGGGTATAAATTTTTGAAACCTGTTCCGGGATAGATCCATATTGTATTGAACATGGTACAAGTTATGCAAAAATTGAACGCTTATCACAGTTTTCGCAGCTTAATCTCGATCTTGTTCCTTCCAAAGCTTTTAAAAAATCATTCATTTTCTGAAAACAAATTATATTCTCTTAACGTACTATTTATGGTTAACTTACCGGTTTTCTATGAATTATCGGTATTATTAGAGGTGTACTCAATAAATGACAGAAATAAAAAAGAGAAGCGAGGTCGCACAAGAGCCCAAAAAGCTAATGCCTCCCTGGCTTAAGCGCAAAATCGCTTACTCTGGTAAACATAACAGCATCCGCTGTAATATTCATGCCAAAGGTCTCCACACTGTCTGTATCGAAGCCAAATGTCCCAACAGAGGTGAGTGTTATTCCAGAGGTGTGGCCACATTCCTTATCATGGGAAATGTGTGCACCAGAAATTGCTCATTCTGCAGCGTTTCCCATGGGACCCCTCCGAAGCTTGACCCTTCCGAGCCGGATCACATAGTAGAGGCGGTTGCAGAGTTAAATCTCAGACACGTGGTAATAACCTCGGTTACCAGAGATGATCTTTCGGATGGTGGCGCATCTGTGTATGCTTTGATAGTGAAAAAGCTTAAAACAACTCTTCCGGATGTTACTATTGAGCTTCTTATTCCTGATTTTAAGGGGGATGTCAGAGCTCTTGACACCGTCTTTGTCTGCAAGCCAGACATTCTGAATCATAATGTGGAAACCGTACCACAGCTCTACCCTATTATCAGACCACAGGCTTCATTCCAGCGCTCTCTTGAGGTGCTTAAGCGCGCCTCTGATCAGGGCTTAACCACTAAATCCGGCATAATGGTTGGATTGGGAGAAAAAAGTGAGGAAGTGATACAAACAATGGAGGCGTTACGAAGCGTTGATTGCTCCATTCTCACTATTGGCCAATATCTGCAGCCATCTGCTGATCAGATAAAAGTGGCAGAATTTGTTCACCCAGAACTTTTTGAGAAATACTCAAAGACTGCAAAGGAGTTAGGTTTTTCAGAAGTTTCTGCAGGCCCTTATGTGAGAAGTTCTTACAGAGCAGACGAGTTGTGGAGCAAGGTTACGAAATGATACCTGAACTGTATAAATACTGTTCAAGTTCTGATATAAATGATAATATTATCCTTATTGATTTAAAGAAACTGCCGGCAATTTTTGCTGCGTAGTTTCAGATTTGTTCAACCATTTTCAAAAGGAGACGGTGACCATGGAGATTCAGATCACCTCACGCCACAACAAAGCATCTCAAACACTTCAGGACACAATCACCGCCGAATTAAACAAAATGGAGAAGTTCTTTGATAAGATCACCTCAGCACATGTAATTCTTGACAGTGAACATGTTGAGAAAACCGTCGAAATAACTATGAGCACACAGGGACGTCAGGTAGTAGCGTTTGCCAAAGCAGAAAGTATCGGTAAAGCTATTGATGAAGCGCTGGCCAAAACTGAACGCCAGTTGAAAAAACTGAATCAGAAGATTAAAAGTCACAAACCAGCTTAACATTTCTCTTACTGAAACTTTCCTGCTGTCCCGGGCTTTCCTGCACAGCAGGGAAGTTTTCTGTTTGCAGCCGAAAGGAGTTGGTTGTGAAAAAAACCAATATGGATCTGATAGTTGGCGGATCCATCCTGATTTCAGTAGTAATTCTTATTGGTGGAGTACTGTGGTTAAAAGATGTTTCCATATCCGCAAAGATGGTCTCACATACTGTGCTTTTCCCCAATGTTGGAACATTACAGATCGGAGATCCTGTAAAAGTTAATGGCGTCTCCAAAGGAGCCGTTTCAAACATATATCTGCGCACCAATGGAGTGGCAGTAGTACTTGATATTGAGAAATCAGTGAAATTAACCGATTCCTGCAAATTTAGTGTACAAAATATTGGAATAATGGGAGAGCGTGGAATCGGAATATTGTATTCAGATAAAGGACGTCCAATAAAAGCCAACACCAAATCCGACACCAGCTTTGTTCCCGGAGTATTCGATCCTGGAATAGCGGAAGCAATGTCAATGTTGGGAGTGGTATTAGCTGAAGTGGAAACGCTTGTGGAAAATGTAAGTTCAATTGTACAAAACACAGTGGGTGACACTGCTTTTGTGACCGTATTTAAAACATTGGTTAATCGTCTGGACACTATATCCAACGTCGCACAAGTACTTCTTTCAGAAAACAAACCGGTTATTGATCGCAGTCTCAAAAACCTGCAAACCATCTCAAGCGACCTTAAGGAAATAGTTTCCAGAAACAGTGATCATATCGATGCAATAATGAATAATGGTGACTCACTCTCTGCGGCAGCCCTTGGGATTGCCTCACAGGTTGATTCGTTAACAGTCTCATTAAATCAGATAATCGGCCAGATAAAAGAGGGTGAAGGTTCTTTAGGAATGATTGTAAATGATTCTGAATTCTATCATGATCTTAAGAAAACTATATCCAATCTGGACACGCTAATAAATGAAGTGCAGGGAGATGCGCTTAAATTAAGAATAAAACTGGGATTTGGCAGAAAAAAGAAAAAGTAATATGGCAGAAAGACTCATACCGGTAATTAATACTTTAGGAATCCATGCCCGTCCTGCATCGATGATAGTGCAGACGGCGATGAAATTTAAATCCAATATCACCTTATCCAAAGGCGGGGTATCAGCCGATGCCAAAAGCATCATGAGTGTGATGATGCTGGCTGCAGCTTATAAATCCCAGGTCCTCATCCGGGCAACCGGAGAAGATGAAAATGAGGCAATTGAGGCTATAGCTTCCTTGTTTGAGAAAAAATTTAATGAGGAATAACCGTTTTCAACTACTATTTTATCCTCTTTAATTTTGCTCCAACCAGATTATTGAAAATCTGCGATAAACGCACAGGAGTAATAATTGACTTCTATTCAGTCATTTTTTCTTATTCTATAAGGATCATAAGAAAGGACCCCCATGAACGAGATTCGTATTGGCTTAATCGGTGCCGGAACAGTCGGTGGTGGTGTAGTCAAGGTTCTGGCCAATAGAGTTGAGGCTTTCAAAAAAGAATTGGGACTTTCTATCAAACTGGCTCGCATTGCAGACAAGCTCAGCTCAAGATTTAATGAACTTCCAGTAAAAGATGCTATCTGTACAACCGAAGCAAACGATGTAATTAATGACCCTTCTATCGATATAGTTATTGAGCTCATTGGGGGTACCACATTCGCCAAAACCGTTGTTCTGGACGCCCTTAATCATAAGAAACATGTGATTACAGCCAACAAGGCACTGATTGCTGAATTCGGGCCACAAATCTTTGAATGCGCAGAGAAAAACAATGTATCTCTATACTTTGAAGCATCGGTTGGTGGTGGCATGCCGGTAATTAAGGCTATCAGAGAAGGATTGGTAGGAAATGATATTTTCTCGGTCAAAACCATTATCAATGGAACCTGTAATTACATACTCTCAACCATGACCTCAGAAGGCCTTCCTTTCGAGCAGGTGCTCAAGGCAGCACAGGAAAAAGGGTATGCGGAAGCCGATCCAACTCTGGATATCAGCGGTGGTGACAGCGGTCATAAGGTGGCTATTCTGGCCTCGCTGATAAGTAACGGCTACATCAGCTATGACAAAATTTACAAAGAAGGAATCACCACCATCGGAGCCCAGGATATTGCTTTTGCCAACGAACTGGGGTATGTTATCAAGCTTCTGGGAATCATTAAAAAAGACAAGGGTGAAGACGGATTGGATGTCCGTGTGCACCCGGCGATGCTGCGAAAAAATCATATTCTGGCCTCGGTCTCAGATGCTTTCAATGCAGTATTAATCGAAGGTGATGCGGTTGGTCAGATTCTTCTTTACGGCAAAGGTGCCGGTGAAATGCCCACAGCATCTGCAGTGGTAAGCGATGTCATAGATGTTGCCAGAAACATCTCAGGTAAAACCCCGATTCGTGTTCCGATGAACTTTTATAGTTACACTAATGCAACAAGTGTTAAAACTATGGATTCGGTCAGCTCCAGGTACTACATGCGATTTACAGTAGATGACAGACCTGGTGTCCTTGCTTCTATTGCTTCTGACCTGGGCAGTCAGGGAATTTCCATAGCATCAGTAATGCAGAAGGAGTGGCATCCTGATAATAGCGTTCCGGTTATTATTTTAACACATCAGGCATTGGAAAAAGGAATTAATCTGGCTTTAAGAAAAATCGAACAATCCGATTACATCAGAGCAAAAACACAATTAATCCGTATAGAAGATTAGTGAACAATATATCCTGTGGTTGAGAAATTATGGTTTATATCAGTACTAGAGGCAATCATTCACCAGTATCATCTTCTGAGGCAATCTGCATGGGAATGGTTCCTCAGGGTGGTTTGTTTGTCCCGGAATCGATTCCGCATCTGAGTAAGGATTTTCTGTATTCATCTGCCAGTTATCAGACTGTGGCACGTGAAGTGTTGAGCCGTTTCCTGACCGATTTCACCTCTGAAGAGCTCGATTTATGTATCAATAAGGCTTATAATTCCGAGAAATTTGGAAGCGATTCTGTAACCAGTCAGATTCAACTGGAAAATGGTCTCTCCATTCTGGAACTATGGCACGGACCAACTGCTGCTTTTAAAGATGTCGCTCTGCAGATAATGCCTCATCTTCTGCAGATCTCAAAAAAGAAAATCAACAGCTCCAGTCACACTTCCATACTGGTTGCCACCTCCGGAGATACAGGTAAAGCTGCACTGGAAGGTTTTAAAAATATTGATGGCATTTCCATAATGGTTTTTTTCCCTCACGAAGGTGTCAGTGAATTACAAAGGCTTCAGATGATAACTACTGACGGCAATAACACCGCCGTGTTTGCAGTCAGAGGGAATTTTGATGACTGCCAGACTGCAGTTAAAAAAATTTTCAGTGACGATTCGATTAAAAACAGCCTCTCACAAAACAACATCGAGCTGTCATCTGCTAATTCGATCAACTGGGGAAGACTGTGTCCTCAAATCGTCTACTATGTTAAATCATATATGGACCTGGTGCAAAGCAAACAGATCCAGCCGGGTGAAGAGATAAATTTCTGCGTCCCTACAGGTAACTTTGGAAACATTCTGGCGGCATATTATGCCAGAGCAATGGGTGTACCAGTAAAGAAACTTATCTGTGCATCAAACAAAAATCACATTCTACCCGACTTTTTCGCCAAAGGCATTTACGACTCTAACCGTGATTTTTACAGAACCAATTCCCCATCGATGGACATCCTGATCTCATCAAATCTTGAACGCTTTCTTTTTGAGGTCACTTGTCACAATGCGGAAAAAATTTACGCCTGGTACAAAGCATTGAACTCCAGCGGTAAATTCGAAATCGATGCCACTACCAGACAAGCTATCGATTCGGTGATTATCGGCGGGTGGGTCGATGAGGATGAAGTGCTTTCCACTATAGGAAACGTATACAATCGATTCGGCTATATTGTAGACACACACACTGCTGTGGGAATTGCCCTTTGCAATAAGCTTGGGCCATTTGAAAATTATACGGTTGTAGCTTCGACTGCAAGCCCCTATAAATTCAGTTGTGATGTTCTCAGTGGCATTGACAAAGCTAAACATGGTGATGAATTCGAATGTATAAAACAGATCTCTTCTATCTCCAATAAACCGGTTCATCCGGCACTTTGTGCTCTAAAGGAACGACCGGTACTGCATAATACAGTAATTGAAATAGATCAGATGCAGGAAAGTATTCTTAATACCCTGAAAAAAAATTGTCTTTCAGCATGATACTTTTCCGGAAAAATCCTCAGATTTATAAGACATATCACGGAGAATAACAGATAATGAGTTATAAATATGCTATCCTGGTAGGTGATGGTATGGCGGATTTCCCAGTTTCAGAATTGGGAAATATTACTCCGCTGGCTTATGCCAAAACCCCCAACATGGACACGGTTGCCATTAATGGTCATACTGGTCTGGTTTGCACGGTTCCTGCAGGTATGCACCCTGGAAGTGATGTAGCCAATCTTTCCCTGTTAGGCTATGATCCTCAGCGCTACTATAGCGGAAGAGCACCCATAGAAGCTGCCAGCATGGGTATATCATTGTCAGAAAAAGACACTGCATTCCGATGCAATCTGGTTACTATCGAAAATCACCGAATGATCGATTACTCTGCAGGGCATATAGATACCGAAATCGCAAATCAGATTATCAATCAATTACAAAAAGAGCTTGGGACCGACAGAATTCGTTTCTATCCGGGTGTGAGCTACAGACATCTGGTGGTGATCTCTGATTTTCCCCAAGACCTGAAATCTACTCCCCCACATGACATTACCGACTGTGAAATAACTCCACATTTACCTTCAGGGGACGGTGCAGATATAATCACCTCTCTTATGGAGAAAGCCCATTCTATCATCTCCAATTTTAAAAACAATCAACGAAGCAGTAAAACCAGAGCCACAGATATCTGGTTATGGGGACAGGGAAATTTTCTGAAACTCCCTACACTACAGGAGCTGTTTTCTTTGAACGGATCGGTTATTTCAGCGGTCGATCTGGTAAAGGGCTTAGGTGTACTGGCCGGGCTTGAAGTTCCTTCAATCGAAGGTGCCACTGGTTACCTGGGAACCAACTATGCCGGAAAAACCGAAGCTGCTTTCAAGGCTCTGGAAACGCAGGACCTGGTTTATCTGCATGTCGAAGCACCTGATGAGACCTCGCATGAAGGGGCGCTTCAGAAAAAGATCCAGGCCATCGAAGAATTTGATTCTTATGTGGTTGGTGAAATGTTAAAATACCAGAAAGAGCATCCCGAACTTAGAATACTTGTCACTCCGGATCATGCAACACCCGTTTCCCTGAAAACTCATTCATCGGAACCGGTACCTTATGTATGCAGTGGACCAGGGATTAACAAAGATTCAAGCACCAGTTATTCGGAGAAGGCAGCAGAAAAAAAGACGGTCTTGACCGGACCACAACTCTTCAGATATTTTATTCAAAAATGAGAAGTAAGTAATGGCATTACGACTGTTAGAAAAACTGATCACTCTCCTGTTTGATTTTCTTTCCATAAACATTGCATTCTTTACCGCATTCTGGCTCAGATACAAATCCAACATTTTCCCCGAAGCCTATAATCCATCTTTGGAACTTCTCTCATATATGCAACCATCGCTGATTGTAGCTTTTCTGTGGATTATTCTTTTTTTCTTTACAGGACTATATCGTGAGTGGTATAAGGAATCCAGAATCGATGAATTTTTCGTAGTATCCAGAACCGTGTTTTTCGGACTGTTTATCCTCTTTCTAATTACCAGTGCACCTCAGGTTATCGATTTCGCCCATAGCGGCAATCCCAGGGTTCTCTTTACCCGCACTAAATTTCCCATTCTGCTGACCTATGGTTCCTGCATGCTCTTTTTCGCCACTGCAAATCGTTTTGTCATGCATACCATTCTGACATTTTTATTCGCAAAAGGAATCGCTGTAAGCAATGTCCTGATTGTGGGTACCAATGGTTCAGGCAAGCAATTACTTAAAGAACTGAAGAACTATCCGCAGCTTGGCTATAAGGTAAGCGGATTTGTGGACAAGGACCGCAGCAGTATCAATGAACAGATAGATGGGATTCCGGTATTAGGCAGCTATCAGGACATCCCTAAAATTGTTAAAAATGAGAAGATTGAAGGGCTTATAATCACCCATATCAGCCAATCTCCCGATGACATTCTAAAGATTCTTGAACATTGCGGAGACATAAAACTCAATATTTACATGGTCCCCTCACTGATGGATATCATAACCGGACACCTGAAGACCCATCAGATATTTGGTGTGCCGCTGATGGTACTTCTCCAGGATCACATGCCTGCCTGGCAGGCACAGATAAAAAGGCTCATGGATATAGTGGTATCATTTCTGGTTCTGACACTTGGAGCACCTCTATGGCTTTTACTCTGCGTAATAATCCGCCTTGGATCACCTGGACCTGCTATCTACAAGCAGGAAAGAGTGGGACGCAATGGCAAGCTGTTTACCATGTATAAATACCGCTCAATGTATATCGATGCAGAAAAATATTCCGGACCCAAATGGGCGACCGAAGACGACCCCAGAATAACACCAGTAGGTAAATTCCTTCGCAAATCACGTCTGGACGAGATCCCTCAATTCTTCAATGTACTCAAAGGAGAAATGAGCCTGGTAGGACCACGCCCGGAAAGGCTCTTCTTTGTAGAGCAGCTCAAAAAGGAGATTCCATGGTATGTCCGAAGAATAAAAATGAAACCAGGAATCACCGGATGGGCACAGGTAAAACACAAATATGACTCATCCATAGAAGACGTCAAACAGAAAGTTCTCTACGATCTCTATTACTTCGAAAACATGTCCATCTCTCTTGACGTAAAGATTATCCTTCGTACCTTTCTGGTGGCCCTCACCGGAAAAGGAGCACACTAAAGAGAATCTGGCATTTCAGATTTCATTCCGATTCTTCGTTTTTTCTGATTACTTCTGATTAGATATTGTCTTGATATCATTTCCTATTTTTTTCCGATTTGATATTATCAGGTTTATTTTTTGCCATCAGATACCTAAACAGTACGATTTGAGTTTTTATGATAAAGAGATTGGCCTTGTTTTTGATTTCAGTTTTCAGAAAAACTGATAACGAGGGGCTCTATGGGAAAACCGGTTCAGATAATTGGTATTCCGCTTGATCTTGGTCAGTCCCGCAGAGGTGTGGATATGGGTCCCAGTGCCATCAGGTATGCCGGTCTTGCAGACAGGCTTGAAAAGCTGGGATTTGAAGTTGAAGATTTAGGAAACATTCCCGTTCCTGTCAGAGAACATCTTCCTCAGAAAGAAAGTTCCGGGTTTGCATCTGAGATTGAGTCAGTCTGTTCCGAAGTCTACCAGATTGGCTGCAATGCATTGAAAAAAGAGGCCGTCCCCCTTTTCTTAGGCGGTGACCATTCCCTGGCTATCGGAACTGTAGGTGCTGTGACCGATCTATCGCCATGCGGTGTTCTATGGATTGATGGTCATGGCGATTTCAATATTCCGGAGACCTCACCAAACGGAAATATTCATGGAATGCCGGTATCAATTCTTCTGGGATATGGCTTACAGAATCTGATTAATGTCGGTAGAGCCGGCCCTAAACTAAGAGCAGACCAGATAATTTTGATTGGTACCAGAGATCTCGATTATGATGAGCGTAATCTGTTAAAATCAAGTGGAATTCGCATCTATACCATGCGGGAAATTGATGAACGTGGAATCGCAGCGGTAACCCGGGATGCTATCAATTTATTCTCTCATCTCCCGGCAATCCATGTCAGCCTCGATATGGATGCTCTGGATCCCATTGTGGTTCCTGGAGTTGGAACGCCTGCCTCCGGTGGCTTAAGCTACAGAGAAGCACACCTTCTGATGAGTATGGTATGCGACTCGGGGAAAGTACGATCCATGGATATCGTAGAGATCAATCCTATTTTGGATAATAGAAATATCACAGCCGAAATAGCAGTCGAATTGGCTGCCTCGCTTTTAGGTGAAAAGATCCTGTAATTAAAACCGGCCAAAGACCTGAATGCGTGGGTTAAACCCCAATTTCCCATTAGACAGGGACTTAATTTAAGCCCGACCTGGCAAACTGAACTTCGTTATCGTAGTTCTGAACTTCGTTATCGTAGTTCTGAACTTCGTTATCGTAGTTCTGAACTTCGTTATCGTAGTTCTGAACTTCGTTATCGTAGTTCTGAACTTCGTTATCGTAGTTCTGAACTTCATTATCGTAGTTCTGAACTTCATTATCGTAGTTCTGAACTTCATTATCGCAGTTCGGAACTTCGTTATCGCAGGGAACAGCTCTTCGAAGTAACAAACAATGGGGCTTACCTGAACAACCAGCAGGCTTATCAGGTCGGGCCTTAAATTAATCTCCTGTTTAATGGACAATTTGGGTTAAATTGTAAAAAGAATGATCTACTAAAAGCTCTGAATGGCGAGATATATTAGCCCAGGCTCCTGGCCTGGTTGGAGGAATGTAGGTCTGGGTATCTTTCGGTACAGACAGGTCTTGAAGAATAAGGTGTTTTTTCCCTTCCGATTCTTCGTTTAAATATTTTTCCCCGATTTCTGATTAGATATTGTTTTGATATTGTCCACAAGATATTTCTTCAAAAAAAGCGCAATAACCGCATCCTGATAATCCCTGTTGTTTTTTCTTCTAAAACCGTGACCCTCATTGCCATATATCAGAAACCACACATCTCCTTTGTTTTTTCTTACTGCATCGGCAATCTGGTGGGATTCTGAAGCTGGCACCCGCGCATCATTGGCCCCCTGAATAATAAGCAGTGGACAGCGGATCTTTGATGCATGGGTAACTGGTGAGATGTCCAGAAGAAACTTTCGCATGACCGGATCACGTTCATCCCCATATTCCACTCTCCGAAGATCCCGTCGGTATGATGCAGTGTTTTCCAGAAATGTCACATAATTACTAATTCCGAAAAGATCGATTCCAGCTCGGATTTGTGTATTGTAATGAATCATGGAGGAAAGTGCCATATACCCACCATAGGATCCTCCCATAACTGCGATTCGGGTAGAATCCAGATCGGGCTGTTTTTTAATCCACTCTATAAGTGCACCGATATCCTTGACAGAATTTTCCCGGTTCATCCCATTGTCTAACGCAAGATACTCTTTGCCATACCCTGCAGAACCCCGTACGTTGGGAGCTAAAACTGCAATGTTCAGATCATTGACATAATACTGAATGGATGAAGAAAAATAGGGCCAGAACTGACTTTCGGGTCCCCCATGAATATTAATCAATACCGGAAATGGCCCCTCCCCTTTTGGTTTATACGAAAAACAGGGAATCATTCTGGACTTTCCATTCACACTGTCAAATGAAGGATATTCGATTACCCGGGGAACAGCTAAACCGGAGCAATCCAGCTCCCCTGTCTCGCTATGAGTCCATTGTTTTATTGTGAATGAGTCCAGGTCTACCACAAAGGCATCTCCAGGCATATTTGGTTTGTTAACAGTAATTCCCAGCAGGTTTTCTAAAGGGTGGAACTGGATCCCACCGGCAATTGCTGATGGCAATGTTTCAATTTTACGGATTTTAAAAGAACGGGTATCCATCAGATAAAGCTTCGAGAAGCCATGCTCATTTATAGTAAACGCAAGTAATTTCCGGTTTTTGGACATAGCGATCTCCCTGACATTCCAGGGAATATCAGGAGTCAAAGCAGTCTCTTTGGCGCTTTTTAAATCATAGTACCTTAAGGTTCTGAAATCGGAGTTTTCATCGGATGTAAGAAATATTCCGTTTCCATCTGCAGCAAACAAGCCAGATTCCTGAGAGACTGCATTTAGAGTGTCAGATAAAGGAGTCAATTTTCTGCTTGACAGGTCAAGGACATGAAAAAACGATTCTGTACTGGAAACATATTTGGATAGGAGCAGCTTGTGGTCATCAGGAGACCAGTCCAGTACAGACCAGTATCCATTAGCCATAAAGATCATTTCTGATTTTTCCGGAGCGGCTGTATTTCCCAGATAGATATCCCAGTCGCGACCGTTTCTTCTGGTGCTTGTATAAGCAAAGAGATCACCTTTGTTTGACCACGAGAGGCTCGCATGCTGAGAGGAGCCATCGGTGAGAAGACTGACTGAACGGTCATCGACATTCAATTGATATATCTGAAATTTTTCATTTCCACCGCTATCCTGCAAAAAGAAGATCAGCCTTTTTGAAGTATCTGGGCAAACACTGACAAATATGACTGGTTCGGGTCTGAAAGTGAGCTGGTGACGTGCACCACCACTGTGTTTCACCAAATGGATCTGATTTATATCTGCAAATCTGGTCAGAATGACCATGGCGCTGCCATCAGCCATCCACCCCTGAAAGCTGGCAGAACGGGTATTCTGATATTTTTTAAGTTGCTTACTCAACGAATCGGGTATAGATGGAATGCCATCACTTATAATATGTGATTGCAGATTGTCAGAAGAACTTCCTTCGGAGCGTTTTTGGGTACAATTGATAGTAAATAAAAGCAGTAATAAAAGTATGATCGGATAAAAGTGGTGCACTTTTTTCTCCGGAAAATTAATTCACCAGTAACGTTTCAAACAGTCTTTTGTATTCATCTTCATGAGGAGCCAGCAGAGGACTTCTTTCCATTACACTCTTCTGCAATTCATCAATAGAAATGAATTTTACTTCTGCCACTTCATTTTTATCTATACGCATGGCATCGATCACAACGTCTTTATTAAGGAGCAACACATCGGTCAGCTCATTATCTATGAACAATTTGTCAGGGCTTTCGTAATGCTGAGTGACAGTAAAGAGATATTTCAGTTCACCTGGTTCTACAGTCAATCCGAGCTCCTCTTTCAGTTCGCGAATTGCACCTGTGCAACAGTCTTCTCCGCTGGAGAGATGACCTGCGCAGGATATGTCCCACAATCCCGGATATACTTCTTTCTGAAGGGAGCGCTTCTGAATCAGCAGTTCTTTATTGAAATTAAGGATCCATATATGAACTGTGCGATGCCACAACCCTTTTTTATGAACCTCATCTCTGGGTAAGGAGTACCCCGCAGATGTACCATCCGGATTAATCACATCAAAAAATTCCAACATTCATCTTTCCCTGTCTTTTGATACAGGCATACCCAGCCTGACAAAGTATTCATACAACGTTTCTATACGATCCACTGTTTCAATCTTTAATTTCTCAAAAATCTTTCTGATTCGATATGTTTTTACTCTCAACTGATACTCTTTTTCCGGTTCACCCTCTTTTCTTATCGGCCGAACCAGGTCTTTTGCAAAATGAAGCAGCCCGATGTGTCCCGCCGGTGCTTCAACTATCCCCCTGGAAAGACCTTTGATCAACTCCTCCGACACCTGCCGCAATGAGTCCAAAGTCTCATAGATTTGATTCCATTCCTGTGTAGAAAGGGGATCCCTGTTTTTTTTCAATGTTGAATCCGGTTTTTTAGTTGAAAAATGATTAATCTGATTAAGTGCGAGCGTCATTTCCGGAACGAACTTTTCGCCACATCCATAACAGACATAGCCTTCATCCGGAAGAAAAAAGCTAAAATTATTGTCAATGACGTATTTGTCATTACAAACCACACACGAGACTGTCTGCTCAGTAACACCTTGCGATGGACAGAACTTCAGTACCAGTTTTGTCTGAATAGTTTTTCTTAGCTGGTCAGCAATACCCATTTGGGGACCGATTTAGTTGAGAATTGAGGAATCTATATTTCATCAATAATAAGCTTGTCGGCAAGATAATCTTCAATGGACTCAAAAGAGTTACGGAAAGCCTTTGTTCGCTCTTTGATCACTGTGTCAGGAAGCTCATTTATATAGGAAACCAGCCATGAGTATGATTCATCGTTATGCCCCGACAGCTCCACCGCATCGAAGGTAAGGGCATCTAAGGGCCTGTTCCGTTTGATACTTCTGGCTTTCAATCGCTTTGATTTGCCAGAAAGTATATGTCCATTTGCATTATAACCGAGGTTATGAATCGGATCTATCTGTTGCATAGCTGGTATTCCTCCCTGAAACCGGCAAAAGTGTAATTTTTTTTACTGCTCTATAATATAATATACCACTTTTAAAATGTTTCTGTTTTTCAGGGCTGTCTTACAGTATGAAAATTGAGCAGAAAACCAACATTTGTTGGTTTAATCGCAGTAAATTTACAGCAATCGGCAAGATTATTCCATGTAGATAATAAGCGATGGCACTTCATCTGTGCCGATATAGGGCAATTTCAGCTCTGCAGCCCAATACTCTTTATCATTTATGATTATCCGGTTATTATTTACCTCTGAAATAGAACTGATATCCGATTTTCCGCAGTATTTATTGCCTCTTTTTAACAGAACAGAAACATCACTGTTTGGTGTAAGTGACCTGAGAATTTTTTCATTGACTTCCACACCACCCAGCACGAAAAAGGGGATCTCTGAGATGGTGAATCTTATCCTGGATTGTAACGTAAGCCGCTGCTGCCCCATAATATTATCATCAAAGCAGGTTGGCTCACTTGTCAGCTTTTCTTTTTCTGTAACGCTGTTTCCGGCATTTGCAACAAAATGTCCGGAGGAGAGAATGTTAAATTTTGAATCGGTTATCTCCAGCACCGAAAAATCCATAGGCAAAATAAATCTGGAAGCCAACTCAGTCACATCAGTGGAAGAGCGGTCATTTTCTGCAAGTACACGTAAGGCAAAAATCTTATCCCCTGCTACAGTTTCTGCAAAGGCGTTAAGTTGCCTGGAAATTTTATCGAATAACTGATCCAGGTTCTGTTGAACTGTCTTTTCTGCGATTCTTAGCTTCTGTATCTCATAATCCAGGTTTTGTTCGCTTATTTTTTTTTGAAAAAGATAAAAAGATACTATACCGACAATCAGAGCAGTTAAGATAGGGAGGATAATTTTCATTCGCTATTCCGGATCCTTTTTTGAGATTATGTACATAAAAAATACTATTTCGATAACATCTTTAGAAATAGTGCAAAATGCCTCAGAACGAGGTTCACTGAATATCTTTTATCGATACCAGTTGATGGATATCGAAACAGAGCATCTGAGCGGCATAATACCAGCACTCCATTTTTTCTCCATCCATATCGACATCCTCACGTTTAACAGGTTTTCCCCAACTCATGAGAACCTGTTCTTTGGTCATCTCCAGTACTACACGGTGGTTATTTATAATCTCCCAAGTTGCTTCATCCCAGGTATAAATTTTTGAAGGATCTTTTTCTATAATATCTGATTCCCAGGGATCACCCTCCATAATCATATCGCTCATCGTATTAGTCCAACTACATCTAAGCGGGATTATCCCCTGCTGTCCCTGCGGAGTTTTTACAACAAGCCAGATCGGATTTACCGGCAGAGGCGTAAACCCAGGAACTACATCCTCAACCAGAAGTGAGTCCTGAATTCTGACCTTTAAGCTCCCAAAACTACTGTTTTCTTTATTGAGTGTGGATATGGTGCCTTTTCTTGAGAAAACAACCCGGTTCAGCCATCGTTTCTTTGCCCAGGCCAGATCTGCTTCAGGAACAATCTCCTTAATGGAATGCTTGTGGGTCCTGGCTGTGATGACCTTTCCAGTCTCCTTATCCGAAAATGAAACAAGCCATTCCTCACCATCCTCGTACAATCCTGTCACCGTGAGCAGATGACCTTTAATTTGATCACAAGGAATCCTGTTTTCCGGTTTTAATTCAGACAGGTCTTCAGGTGTAAGGCCCAGCTCAGGATTGCTGAAACCATACAGCTCATAACCTGGCTGGCAAAAGATCGGCTGTTTCTGCAGAACTATAAAATTGAGTCCCTTCCAGTCTTTAACAGGTACTGCAGCAAGCGGTGCACAGGAAAAGTCGGGTGCCAGTGCTGTATCGGTAGCGCAAACTTCCTCAACTTTGCTCTGAGCCGGATGAGTAACAGGTATTGTCGATTTTGGTGCACAACAAAGAAGCACAGATATAATCAGAATACAGTTAAATGCCAGGTATTTATTCATTTTGTTAAAACTCCGAAACGAAACGGGTTGAAAGAAAAAAACAATTAAGTTATATGCTATCCCTTTCTTCTGGTTTTGAAACGTTAAATCGGGCAGCTCAATTTAATTATAAACATTTCCTTTCCAAAAAGCATCTTAAACCTGAATCGAATTAATAGGTAATCTGCTACCGGGAGGTGAACCTGCTTTATTGCGATGCACATAACAAAGTGAAAGGTTAAACTAATTCTATCTGCACTGCCGTTTTACCCGATCTATCATGGATACAGAAACTCTTGATGTCAAGATTTTGACAACCACACTGTCGGATGATCCATTGTCCAGAAAATTGTAATCACCAGTCAGGGTATCCCTCTTAAAATACAACCGTGCCTTGTCATTGGAGTCTCTGTTTAGTCTGGGCGTAAAAAACAGAGTATCTCTGAAAATCCTCTCGACATCTAAATCTTTGCAAATATTTCTTCCGCTCTCAACCCCGTACACAAAAATTTTATTTCTGGTGATGTTAAGATATAGACTTTTAGCGGATATTCTCTTTCGGGAAACGGCTCCGTTTCGAAACTGTTCAACCCATACAGTTTTGCATCGATAATAACCAACCGGATCAGAAGCGCAGATAATGGAAAAGAAAATCAGAATCCAATAAAGGAATTTGTACAAACCGACCTCCAGAGAACAAGCTTCTTCAAAGTTGATGGAGCAGGAAAAAAAGCGAAATTATCATAAAGAGCAGTATAAACTCAAAATACATGTTGTTGCCTGAAGTGGAAAGACCAGAGCACTCTTAAAAATACGCTAAAAACATGTTGAAAAACACTCATTATGCATCTGGGTTCTCAACCGACTGGTAAAAGAGAGCACAGGGACACTACGCCTCAGTCAGGACTTTCCCGGTGTTCCAGATCTCTGTGACAATAGAGATATTAGTCTGTAACGAGTGACTTTTTAACAGGATATCAGAGAACGTACTATTATTATATTTATTTATAGCTACTCAGGTATTGCAGCGAATAACTGGTAAGAAATTAGAAACAATCACTAAAATAATCAGAAAATCATACCTAATCAGATAAGCCCGAAGAATAAGGAATTTCCGATTCTTTGTTTAGATATTTTTTTCAGATTATTTCTGTTTAGATATTGTTTTGATATTATTTCCTGTTTTTTTCCGATTTGTTATTATGTTATTTTTTGCCACAGATACCTGAGCAGTTGCATTTATTTTTTTATTTACCTTTTTACCTGCGGATAGAAACTCAAGAGGATATGGATTCTAAACAAAACGAGTTTATAAAGATTGGCTCCTTTGCCGATGCTTTTCAAGCCAATATGGCTAAAGAGATTTTGCAGTCAAACGGAATCAGTTGTGTTGTAACCGGAGATGAATTCAGGCTTTTTGATTTTTCAGCAGAAAACAACACTCCTGTTCAACTTATCATAAACCGCAACGATGAGGAGACCGCTCAGGAGCTGTTAGTGCTGTATTTCAATAGTTGATCAGCCGAATTTGCCACATATATGTATATTGTACAGTTCATTATCCCCTGAATCGTTAATACCGGAAGAGGCGGACAGATGATTAATTTGTTGAGAAAAAGACGAAGTATCAGAAGCTATAAACCATCACCAATCGAAGACGAAAATGTTGCGATACTGAAAGAAGCACTTCTACGCTCACCTTCCTCACGTGGATTCAACCCCTGGGAATTTATTCTGGTTGATGATAAACAAACTCTTGTTGCGCTTTCCCGGGCAAAACAACATGGCTCAGAATTTCTTAAAAATGCAAGCCTGGGAATAGTCATTCTTGGCAACGAAAAACGCTCCGATGTATGGGTTGAGGATTGTTCGATAGCATCCATAATCGTTCAGTTGACAGCAGAAGATCTGGGATTGGGTTCCTGCTGGGTGCAAATCAGAAAACGCAATCACAGTGATGAGATTTCCTCCGAACAGTATGTTCAGCAATTACTTCAGATTCCATCACATATACGGGTCTTATCAATCATTGGAATTGGCTATCCAAATGAAAAGAAGGAGCCTGTAGCTGAGCAAAAACTGCAGTTCAATAAAATTTATCACAACATGTTCAAAGAACAGTAGTGGCCGGTTAAATATTGACAAAAAATCATTGAATAAAACTATGTTTTTAAATGTAAAACATTTCCATATCCCTAAAAACCTTAATTTCTGTCTAAACCTTAGTCCTGCAAAGGAGGTTCAGTAAGAAGAGCATAACAGCAATGGACATGAACTGCTCATTGAACTGTTGGATACTTTTACCCGTCAATTAGCTATTCCAAAATTATCCGATTATGGAGTCGGTAAAGATGATATAGAAAAAATCCTCAGAGATAGTGGTAACAAAAACAATCCGGTAGAATTAAACTCAGATGAGATGAGCAGAATTATCCTGAATAGAATATGAATTTTGCATTTTTTAAGCCGGGAAATCGCCCCCTAAATCCCACGATGGGGGATTCAGGGGGCTGGAATGCGTTACTCCCTTCGATTCGATGCCAAGGAATCCCTGATTAGTCCCCTTTTAATAAACCCGGATTGTCCATTAGACAGGGACTTAACCAGTTACTGTCTAATGGACAATCCGGGTTCATGGCAGTTATCAGCCCTGATTATTGCATGGATTAAAATGGACGGCGTTTCCCGGTATGATGGCCATGAATGCTGTTAAACGGCGACCTTCAGTGAGACACAGCAACCTGTATGGTTCAAATTCCCACAAAGAAATCGTCATAGTACTCCTAGCAAGCGTGCTGGGCATACAATGCTCTTACCATTGCACTCCTAGCAAGCGTGCCAGGCATACTATGCTCTCACCATTGTACTCCTAGCAAACGTGCTAGGCATACTATGCTCTCACCATTGCACTCCTAGCAAACGTGCCAGGCATGCTATGCTCTCACCATTGCACTCCTAGCAAGCGTGCCAGGCATACTATGCTCTCACCATTGCACTCCTAGCAAGCGTGCCAGGCATACTATGCT